>Ga0207647_10000601_pt1 | contig 28025 bp, 33 predicted proteins | sample KBSCornC2_FD_184295 | JGI IMG/M metagenome (GOLD analysis project Ga0207647, IMG submission 184295) | Corn rhizosphere microbial communities from Kellogg Biological Station, Michigan, USA - C2 (SPAdes) (version 2) | ecosystem: Host-associated > Plants > Roots > Rhizosphere ... | reverse complement strand
GCTGGATTCATTAATAACCCGGATCAACGTTTTGACCTCAGATACCATCTCGGAAAATTCACCGATAAGTCTGCTGTCTGTTCCTGCCGGAGTTTTTGACTGACTGTCCAGCGGGGGCAGTTCCTCGTCCGCAATTTCAGAAGGGCCGAAAGAAAGCTCATCCTGTCTGACAAATTCTACGTCATCAGTTTGCGCCTTGCCCATGATCTCATAATCCGGCAATTGGAGGTCGCCGTGTCCGGAGGATCTTAACTGGGGCTGCCTGCCTGTAATTTTATAAATTAGGGACTGAAGTTCAGTCCGGTAAAAGGCCAGCCCGACATACCCGTAATAGATGGTGATCAATAAAAGGATGCTGACCGCGTAGGTAAACCATGAAATTTGGTGAAGCATAAGCTGTAAGTTTTGGCGGCAGCCCCATTGCTGCCGGCGACAAGACAAAATTCAGAAAGTGAGTGCCCGAAACACTCCGAGTTCATCCGACTCGGAGCACAACTATTTTCATTTAGTAAAAAAAAAGCGGCATTTCGCCGCTCAATAGATGTTAATTTATTTTAGTTTTTTCTGTATCCGGAGTAAAAATGCTTCCTTCATTTCATCGATATAAACGGTGGGACTTGGACGGCCGCAAAGCCAGTCGTAGGTGTCATAAAAATTTCCGAGCGAGATATTAAATGACTTTTCAATAAACTTAACGATGCTCTTCAGGTTCTTTTTGCCGAAAGCTTCTGTAGCATGCCAGCTATAGATCAGCTCTATCAAAGCGCATTTGGTTTGCTTCCAGTCGAAATCCCTGAACTCGGAATCAATTTGTATGATTGCATCTTTTTGATGGATCTTTTGAATAGACTGCTCCAGGTGTTCCTGCATCAGCGCACTCGCTAAAACCTGGGCCAGTTTATGGTCATGGGTGGTACTGAAAGTGGGATCAAAGTCAATGACACACTGGTCCGGGTCAAGGTGAACATCATAATTACCGCGAACAAAATAATACTCGTCCAGGTAGGTAGCCTGTGTTCTGACATACTGATAAAAGGAAAGATTGCTTTCAAAAAAATGATAGAGAATCCTGATCTCGTTGGCAAAATAATCGGATACGACTTTCCCGTCCCCGATTGGTTTTCTGATCTCGATATTGAGCAATGACTGGTAAAAAATCAGCTGAGACTTGAATTTTGGTTTAATATGTTTAAAGAACACAATCTCTTCTGCAGGTGTGCCGGGATCGTTGAGCTTACAATAATCCTTTAGCTTGCGCAAGTATTTTAAACATACATGGACGGATTTTTCCAGTCTTTTTATGAACTGATCCTCTTCAAGGGTCAGGGCGTTTAAGTCCTTATTAAGGTCTGCATAAAGCCGGTCACTAAATTTAGTTATCATAGGGTTAGCTTTTAAATTATGGGCCTTGCCACCGGTTAACCGAAACCAATGTCGTAAACAATGCCTGTAGGTACAATTTCTCCATAGCTGTAGTTTTTGTAATTAAATTCATGGGAAGTAAATTTTATTGATCGTGTTAATCATCCGCTGTAAAAAGTCCCTGACAACGGCTGCGGTCGCCTGGTCCGCGCCATAGAAAGCATGGGCGAAGCTTTTGAGTGAAATGTTCAATTGCTTCTTGGTTTCAAAGTGCAGGGTAAAAAATCGGAAAATATCCGAAATGTTATTAATATGGAAACAGCCTTCCAGGTAACATAGCCGGACAAACAGTGCAAATTGGGTAACCGAAAATTGGAGCGGCATCCGGTGATGCTCATTGAATTTTAACAGGCCATTTGGGTTGTAAATTTGAGGAGGTAAAAATTGCTCAAGCCAGGGCAGTAGCTGTTCATTTATGGGAGGCAGGTCCGGTTCAAATATTTTGTTACGTTCCACGAAAATCAATTTCAGCAACTGTATTTCCCTCAAAATGATCTTTTCCCTCTTGTTCTCAGATGCTGCATTTATGATCGCACTAAGATGCCGCTGGTACCATTGGTTAAAATGATAGCTGTTAAAATTCTGCCGGTATAGTTCCTGCACAACTTCTGTCGTGGATACGTTGGAATGATCCCGGGCCTGTTGCCTGACAACTTCGAGAATGGATATACAGTAATCAAGCTGGCGATAACTTAAGCCGTATTGTTTTGCGTCGGTAAGTTTATCAGTGATTGATAACCCAACTGCGTTTACCAGCGTTGTATCAATGCCGGATTGCCGGAGCGCGATCTTGATTTCGGCTAACAGCATATTGATTTGCCCGGCGGCTAACCGGCAGCTATCAATGGAAACCGGATAATCGCTGTCAAAGTATTTATAAAAACCCTGTCTTAGAAATGCGAGAAGCTCATCCAGGCTGGAAACAATACTATAATATAAATGATGTATTTGATTTTCAATACCCTGAAAATAGGAGGCCGGTATCCTGTCGCTGATCTGGTTGGAAAGCGAGGTAATACCGGCCTGGTTAAAATGCACATATCTTGCCAATACATGCTCCTTTGCGGAACTGAAAAGCTGGCGAACCCACTTTTCTTTTAAATCCGCGCATAACGATTTTGCAGATTTTACCTGATCAGCGATCTGTTCATGATGGCTGGATTTGCTGGCTATGTCCTCATTTTTCAGTACATCGCCGACAATTTTCTCAAGCTGATATAGTTCTGACCGAAGCAAATTAAAAACAAGTTGGTTAACATATAGTTAATATTAAATTGTGTTTTTTTAACGTTTAGGTGCTTGAAGTCTAATGTTAAAGTGATATTTGCTTAATATGCAATTAACTTCTGAGCCCCCAGATGCGTATTAACAGTTGTTACAATTGTTACCGTTGTGTTGGTAGGATCAGTTCCAAGCGTTGTAGTATCCGCTGCATTTAATTGTTCCGGAAAAGCAACAGAGTTAAAATCACATATGGTATTAACCCGTGTATTAAGTTTTTTTGATGTTGTAGTTTTCATAGCTTTTAGATTTTAAATCAAAGCTATCCGGCCGGAAAACTGCATTAAACTTTGTTACGCCGGGAGGAGTTTGGTATATGCAGAAACCCAATTATGACAAAATAATGATTACAAAAACCGGCCGATTTCCATCTTTGTCCAGGGCTTTGGTTATACGGCATATTTTCTTTTGGTCAATTTTTATTGCCTATGAAGTTGCCTATGTGCGATTCACGGCAGGCATTCACGCGTCGGTGATCCATTTTGTTATCTATTATATTTTAAACATCTGCCTGTTTTATGCAAATGCTCACCTCATACTTGATTACGCATTTTTTAAAACCTCCAGACCCTATTTAGTAGCTATAGGCTTAATATTATTTGAAATCGCAATATACCTGGCAATAAAATTCGTTATCGATTTATTGATGATCGAAGCAAATATTTCGTTCGATAGCAAATTAAAATCCGCAGAACAGTTTGCTATAGTGAATATCTGGCGGGCCATTTACTTTATCGGTTTTAGCATTGCCTATTGGTCAATGCTGTATTTGATCAGGTTTAAGGAACGAAACCACTTGATGGAAACCGAGCAGTTAAAAGCTTTGGCGAAAAACCTTGAACTGGAAAATAAATACATGTCAGTGGAAAATGCCTACCTGCAAAACCAGATCAGCCCGCATCTGCTGTTTAACTCCCTCAATTTTATTTACAATACGGTTTATCTTAAATCAGAAAACGCAGGTAAGGGCGTCATGCGCTTGTCCGAACTCATGCGGTACTCACTGGTAAGCGCCGACGATACACGTACCGTTTTGCTGAGCCAGGAAGTGGAACAGCTGGAAAATCTCGTGGAGCTTTGCAGGATGCGCTTCGGACAAGAGTTTTACCTGCGGTTCAGAAAGAAAGGCAAACTTTCAGCCATTCGGGTGATTCCGCTTATTTTAATCACCCTGGTGGAAAATATGATGAAGCATGGTGACCTCGGCGAAAAGAAGAATCCGGCGCAAATCACCCTGGAACACCGGGAAAAAAAACTGCTTTTTGAAACCAGCAATAAGAAAAGAAACACCAGCCTTTACCCGAAAGGCGGGCTTGGCCTGAAGAATATTGAAAAAAGACTAAATAATTTTTACCACGAACGATACACCCTGCTGACAAGGGATGTTGAGGATTTGTTTACCGTTACATTAACCATAGACCTATGAGTATCAGCTGCTACGTGATAGACGACGAATCCGGTGCGATTGCACTGCTAACAGAATATATAGAACGAACGCCAGGGCTCGAATTAGCCGGCACCTCACTGAATCCGCTCACCGCCCTTGATAAACTGACCAGTGAAAATGCACCGGACATCACCTTTATTGATGTGGATATGCGGCAGCTCTCCGGTTTGGATCTGGCCGGAATGGTGAACCTGTACACCACCGTCGTATTTACGACTGCTTTCCCTGAATATGCCGTGCAGGCCTTTGAAAAAGAGGCGTTCGATTATTTGCTAAAACCAATTAATTATGACCGTTTTGTAAAATGTATCCAGCGCGCCAAACGCAAAATGACCAGGCAGGCAAAGTCCGATTATCCCATTAGGGAGGACTTCTTTAATATCAAAAGCGAAATCAAGGGCCGGATGGTCAAGATCAAATTTGACGAGGTGATCTATATCGAGGGAGCCGTTAATTATATTCAAATCCATACGACGGAAGGCAAGCACATGACGTACCTGACAATGAAGGAAATTGAGCATCATTTGCCGAAGCCGCTGTTCGCGCGTATTCATCGTTCCTTTATTGTTAATGTCAATTTTGTAAAAATCATCGAGCGGAGCCAGATCAAACTGGAAAATGGCGAATCGCTGACCATGGGCGATTATTATAAACAGCGTTTTCTGGACCTGATGGATGCTCACCTGGTGAAAACCGACCGGGCTTCCTGACCATTTATCCACCACCCTTTATATTCCTGCCTTTTACAGAAAGCAGATATTTGTACAGCAGGTAATAAGTCACCATTTCTTGTTTTCGGGATTCATCGGTGAAAATGCGGTTGAGGTGCATATGGACAATGCTGCGCAAATAGGGGATGCGTTCTTCATCATTTCTTGGGATACTTTCCTGCACTGCGATTAATGTTTTATAAAAATTTCGGCCTGCCCTTATCGAACCGCTTATTAATGATGGGTCTTCGGCTTTCAATGTTGCCAGAATACCAGATGTCAGTTCCCGGTACTTTTTGTCCAGCTCTACCTTGACTTGCAGGCCTGTGAACTCCGGAAGGAAAGCTTGATAACTGGCAAGAGTAAACTGCAGCTGTTCATTTAAATCAGGGATAAAATCCTTAATGATCGCTAATGTGGAATAGAGTGCAAAATGGTGGGCGGTGCCTGCCATTTTATATTTATTTTGTTTGATGAAACTTAGCACCAGTTCACTGCTTGCCCAGAAAAAGCCTTCGGTCTTTTCAATGCCTGCCCCGGCATATCTTTCCAGTTCGCGGCTGTAAACATCGATTTGGTATTCCCTGATGACATGCTGTTGAATGCGGTCCTCTAACTTTGCTTTAAAGGCGATCAGCACTTCGCTGATCGCTTCCGGTGCGACCTGAAGCCGCAGCCGGATATGAGGTGCATGGTCGTCATAGCGGATAAAAAACCATTTGCTGATTTTCCCGCGGCTATATCGTTTATTAAGCAGCGGCTGGAGCCGTAACAGCAGGCGGTCCATACCGATCTTTGGCGCATACAGCTTTAAATAAAGCCACTCAGAGCCTGGCACATATTTTCGCTGGGTTTTAACTCCTGAAGCCGCTTTCCCTGATTTTTGGTTTTGCGGTAAGGGTAGCTTAACCGGCTCACCCGGCAGCACATACGCGTTAAATTGCCGAATGTTCGCCTGTGATGGAAATTCTTTGAGTACCGCTTCTTTTTTCTGCCTGACACAGTTACAGAAAAACAGGATGTCTTCGTCCTTTTTCTGGTCAAAAACCAGTTGCTGATCGCCTTCCGCCAGCGAAAAATGTTCGGCCAGGTGAATGGAACTGCTTAACATTTTAAAGGCGGAAACAGTTTGTAGGACGTCTTGAAGCTGTAATTCTTTCACTTGTTCCTCTGAGATGATCCAGGTAGCCAGGCTCAAAATGGTATCCCTGTATTCTACTCTTGGGTAAAAGCTCAGGTTAGGAAAGTACAGCCGAAGGTCAAGTGTCATGTTATACCTGCCGTATTGGTAAGGAAGGTCGGCAAGAAAACGAAACAGCGGCAATTTGTTCAGGCTATGGTTGTAGGCGCTCGTCAGCCGGGGGATTACGCGTTTACCATGCTTTTCAGAATAAAGGATGGCCAGGTTATTCTCTATGCTGATATAAAGATCTGATAATTCCAGTTGCTGTTTAGCAGGGAGGGCAGATACGGCTGTTATGGGCAATTCGTAATGGTAAATGCTTTCCCGGCGGTTTATGTTGTCCACATGCGGGTCAGCCAGGTGCAGCAGTTCCGCGAAAATAATATCCGGGTTCTGTAGTTCCAGCTGCCGGGCCATATCCTTAGCAGCTTCCCCGAAATCATCGTTGACCAGGGTGAACCGCCCCATGAGCGCCGGTGCATTGATGCCTCCGGCGCTTTCGATTAGGACTTTTTCACCAAGCACCCGGAAAAGCACCGACAATCCCAAAACCTGGTTTTGTTCGCCAGGTAATTGAAGTTTTTGCATCTCCTTTTCTTCCAGCCGGATCAGGGGCTGCTCAGTTTTAGAATTCCTGAGCCAGGTTTCCATGAGCAGGCTATGTGCTTCGGTCCAGCTGCCGGCGGGTTCGGCGGGTGTTTTGTAGGGGATGTTCAGCGTTTCCAGCAGGGGATTATGCATTTCCGAAACTGGCTGCTGATAGCCTATACCGGTTTCGGGGTCCAAAGCATGAAGCAGCGATAGGCGCTGTCCTTCGAAATGCTGCTGATAGGAACTGATAAATTGAGTCATTGCCGGGAGGCGGTCTTTTGGCGACAGAATTTCAAGCGCGTATATTCCATCGCTGATTTGTTCCTGGTAACCAATGTTTATGTCCTGGTTCTCCAATGACCGGTGCAGAATAACGCTTAGCTGATCAGGATTAAGGGCAGCCTGTTTTGCAGGCAGCAAAGTTTTTAACTCCCGGTTCAGTGTTTGAAAACTATCAGGTTCGATACGTAGTTCGTTTAAACTTGTACCCAACAGGCTGCTAATGGTGTGTGTTCTGCCGGTGTCCATTTGATAATTGTTGACCACACCTGCCAAACGTCCCAGGTAGTCAGGCCCGGTTATATTGGGCCGCAGCCGGTTAACCAGCAGTTGAGCGTCGATCAAAAAATCCGCGTATTCTTCAGCTTCTGTGAGGCTGCAGGCCGCTGATTCCATGATATGCAAAATGATCTGTTGAAGGTTCCTTCCGGAACGGCAATAAGCGATCAGATCCTTCAATAACTTAGAAAAAGCAATGGACTGCAACAAATATTCCCGCTGCCGGAAGCTTTCATCTAACCCCGTACGGAAAAAACGGTATTCGTTTAACGAACGGTAAATCGAGGGATTGCCTTCATAGCTTGCCAGTCCGTCAAGTTCTTCTTCCAGAAGGTCCCGGCCTAATATGGCCTGATACGTTTGGTCAGCCCGAATGCAGACCGTAAAATTCGGTGGGGTCTGAATTTGCCGAGCCGGGGTATTTGCCCACTGGACAAGGGAAACCGAACTGAACAGTCCGAATGGTGTTGGCCGGAAACAATAGCGGTTAATATATTTTTGCAGCGTGTTTTTTTCTTTTTCAGAAAGCTTTTCGGATTGAAAGTGCTGCTGTTCAAGGCTGCTGTAAAATGAGGGGCTGGCCAGGTATAATGCAGATTGGAAGAATCGGTCATTCAGAAATGTTTGAATTTCAGCGACATAATCTGCCGGGCTTTTAACGGGCATCCGCAAAAGCAGGTGTTTCGCAAACAGGTAAGACATAATAAGTTTTAGATAGATGTTTAACCGGGTAATGTAGTGTTATTTTCTGTTGGGGCAGTGTCATTTTCGGCAACTTAAAACCGTTTTTACAATGCTAATTTTTTAGGTACATGTTCATTTTGTTGAGATTCGGTAGCGTTTAAGAGGCGATCAGTTGCCTGCCTATTGATTAAGTATTTAGTGCTTGCGCCGCTTGTCGTTTTCTAAACCGGCCTTCCTGATTATCATTGAAGCTTTACAGGAAATTATGAAGCGAAATAAACTGGGTTACTGGATAACCATCTATTCTACTGGGATCGGGCACGTCTTCTTATTGAAAACGGAACTATTCCGGCTGATCATTATTGGCGTATTGATTATATGTTCAATGATCGTTTATGCTTTCGATACAAGGAACGAGTCTAAATGAGTACTGTCTTTGCGTTCCCCTGCGGGCCGTGCTTTTCGCTGTATCTTTCTGCGAAAGGATGCCGCTGCAATCACTGACCGGATCTGTAGAACGGCGGCGCGGCACTTTTGCTATGCTGCAAGAGCCTTACCGTTAAAATCAGATCGTAATTTTACGCATCATTACGGCTTCACTGGTTTACCACGCTTCATTTTATTCCGCCAGGTAAAGCGGCGCTTGCCTTCATTCCTGCATTGATCCTTTTTTGACATTCACAAGGCTGCCCCCCCGCTCTTGGCGAAACACCCGGCTTAAAGGATAACCAAGCCCTTGCGGGTGCCTCGTCCGGCAACGGTAGCCGGAAGGGCAGTTTCCTTTCAGCCGGACTAAATCCCTTTCATCAAACTTCCTCAAAGGTTTCGTTCCATTGTCCTGCGGATTGCTTTTAGGATTTGACTGCCCGATCCATTTGACCTTTGCTTGAGGCAAATTTACCCCTCTTCAGCGGTCAAGGCCAGGTAAATGCCGCTTAAAAAAATCTCCACACCTGCGCTGCGCTCCGGGTAGTATTTTTTGCGGCAGCCTTGCCCCGCTCGCCCTACGCGCAAGTATTCTGCCTCTATCAAAGGCCAAATGAGGTTTTTGCCGAATTGGATTTGAGTAACAGATTTTTTAACAAAACAACTTAAAAACGTAATGGAATTAACAGGAAGATTAACCGCAGACGCTAAGGTTAGCGAGGTTAAAGGAGGAAAAAAAGTGGTGAATTTCAGCATCGCTATCAACGATAGCTACAAGCCCAAAGATGGTGAACGTGTCGAACTGACCACTTATGTAGAGTGTGCCTACTGGATGAATGCAAAAATTGGGCAGTACTTGAAAAAAGGCTTATTGGTACAACTGTCCGGGCGAATGAACAGCCGTGCTTGGGTCAACAGGGACGGGGAGGCAAAAAGCTCATTAACCTGCAATATTTCCGGCCTTAAATTCTTAGGGGCATCAACAAACTAATCATTAAAAAATAGAAATCATGGCACATAATATCAATGAAGAAAACGGGAAACACAGTTTTTTTAGCGTAAAGGAAAAAGCATGGCACGGGTTAGGTCAAATTGTTGACCAGTACCCCACGAGCGCAGAAGCGATAAAATACGCAGGGTTGGATTACGAAGTAATCAAATCTCCCCTGTTTACTTACGGGAGGGACGAAACCATAGGCGAAAACGGTGAGATTGCAGAGGGTAGTCAAATGCCTGTACCTAACCATTTTGCAACCGTCCGCACCGATAACCATGCCGTTTTGGGCGTGGTGGGCAAGGACTATGAAATCGTTCAGAATGTAAACGCCTTTGAATTTTTCGATGCAATCGTTGGTGGCGGGGATGGTATTTTATACGAAACCGCAGGGGCGTTAGGAAAAGGTGAACGAATTTTTATTACCGCCAAACTGCCGGGGTATATCAGGGTGGGCAAACAGGATATGATTGAGCAATACCTGTTTTTAACTACTTCTCACGATGGTTTCGGAAGTATCACCGCAGCATTTACCCCTATCCGTATTGTCTGCAACAATACTCTTAATGCTGCCATGCGCAATCATAGTAACTCTATTAAAATCAGGCATACCGCCTCTGCGGGTGACCGATTGAAACAGGCGCATACGCTGATGGGCATATCCAGCAATTTAGCGGGTGAACTGGAAGGATTGCTAAACCATTGGTCACAGGTAAAAATCACCGATAAGGAAGTAAAGAGGCTCATACAGATTGCCATGTCGCCCAACAAGGAAGTATTGAAAACCTTAGCGAATGGCAAGGTGGATGAACTGTCAACCACCTATACAAATATCGTTGATAACGTTTACGGGTACGCTTTAGGCAATCCGTCCCAACAAATGGAAACAACCGCCGGAACTGTCTTTGGAGCCTATAACGCCATCACGGGCTATTTTCAAAACGTGCGCAGTTTTGGTAATGACGAGGCGAAATTCAAATCTATTATGGACGGCACAGCCAAACAACGGGGACAGACCGCCTTTGACCTTTGCCGTGATTTTGCCAAAAACGGTGCGGATGCGCTGACCCTGAATTGACAAGACGGGGGGAGTAATCCCCCTTATTTTCTCACTTAAAAATGAACGTTATGCAACCGTTAAGAGCATTAAACAATGTACAGAAAGCAAGAATATTACACGCCCTGCTGATGCACGAGATACCCGCCTTTTTAGTCTACGCCCAACAGCTTTGCACCTATATGCGGGAAAACCCGGACGAGGTACGCAAGGTATGGGTAAACCAATTATTCGGGGTGGATTTTTGGTTTTCTTTGGCCGAAGAAGCTGACCGCAAAATCAAACAGTACGGCAGGCAACTGGAAAAAAGCAGTGCAGTATTCAGCGACCAGTTATTTGACGGGTATGGAGCTTTGTATCTGCATCATTGCCTGACCACTTATACCGAACAGGGCAAGCACAGCGACCCCAAATTTAAAACAGCCGTCGAATTATTTTTTAACCCTTAATGTATTCAGCTATGAAAACCATACAGTTGAATCTATATGAATTTGCCGAACTGGAAGAACAGGCACAGCAAAAAGCAATCGAAGCACACCGCTACATTAACGTGGATTATGGGTGGTGGGATTTTATCTATGATGATTTTATCAGCATAGCCGAAACCATCGGCATTACCATCAAAAAGGGAAGTATCGCTTTTGACGGATTTTACTCGCAGGGGGACGGTAGTGCCTTTAAAGCGGAGATTGATTTGCCTGAAATATTCAAAGCGATAGCTAACCAAAACTGGAAAACCTATGCGCCCAAACTGGAACTGGATTTATCGCTGCCGGAAATAGACAGGCGGATTTTGAAGCTAATCAGCGGGGATAAACTGGATATTGACCCGCAAATCATACAGCCGACAAACAGTTACTATGTAAGAGCGGAAATGAATGAAAATCTGCCTTACAGCGAACAGGGTTATCCCCAAATAGAAAAACAACTGGACATAATGGAAAAAGGGTTGCAGAAAATTGCCGATACCCTAAACCGTTTCCTGTACAAGTCACTGCAAGACGAATACGAATATCAAACAGCGGAACAGGCAGTAGCTGAAGCGATAGAAGCCAATGAATACTGGTTTACCGCAGACGGTAAAAAAGCAACCCGCCTCGAAAGTCTGTCTTTTAAAAATTCAATGGAAGCGTTATGAAAACATACACCCTGAAAGGTAAGAACGGCTTAACAGATATAGCCTTTACCATAGCCGATTTAATCCCCATCCGGCAACAGCATTTACAGCCCTATGATAATTTGGTGAAGCTCATAAACTATACCCATTACGATACGGATTGGGAACAGCCGATGGGTGAGGATTATGAATGCCTGTATAGCATCATGGAGAATAAGCAAACGGACTTTTTCAAGATTAGGAATACACAGGTAATCATTTTGCCCGGCACTTATATCTACCCAACGCTGCTTAATGTACAGGAAGTAACACAAATCGGCTTAACAAAAAATCGCATTAACAACACTAAAGATAAAAGTCATGGAACTATTAATCATTCATCATAGCCACATTACACTTCACGCCTGCATCCTTTTAGGATTAGGTTTATTAATCCGTTACTGGATTGGCAGGCGCAGGTTCAACCGCAGGGGAATAGCAGGTTTACAGCTTTTTTCATCCTATGAAAAGTGGTGGATCACTACCCGTATTGAAGCCCTTTTTAACTTTTTGGGTTTGCTTGCCATCCTTGCAGGGGCATTCCTTTTAATCTTTAAATAAAACATTAAAAACACGATTATGAAAACCAATTTTTTTGAAAATATAGCCAACCTGAATGCCCCCGGCATTTGGAAAATAGGAATCCAAAATGATACTAACGGGCACTTTGTCGTATCTGCTTTGTATTCGCCCATACAATCCAATGAACCCGCAACTAAAATGATTGCCCCGCTTATATTCAAGGGGACGGTTGACGAAATGGACGAGGGTTTTTTTGAAGCAATTGAAAGGCCGGTACAGGCGACAGCAGGTTTATATACCAACATTGAAGCTTATAACAAGAATTTGGATAACGCTAAAAAGAAGCTGTCACCGGGGAACAAAGGCCAAACGGTCAAAAAAACGGACAGTTCGGGTGAGGACAGGGATGATATAGAAGTGGGCGAACCCAAAGTTTCTGCGGTGGATAAGAAAAAGGCATATTTCGAGGCGATTAAAAAGGTCGTAGAATTGAACGATGCCTGCAAATACGAGGAAGCCCTGAACGAGTTGCCATCCGTAAGCGATTACCCCGATAAGGCAGAGGAACTGAACAAGCGCAAAGCCGACCTGACCCGCAAAAAGGAACAGATGGCAAAGGCAATGGAACTTTTTAACAACGATTAAATTATTGAGCCATGTTACAGACAACGCAATTAGAAAGGATTTTTATCCATAAGGATAACGGACAGGAAGTCCGTTTGTCTGACCCCGGCGAAACATTCACCCCCGATATGGTACTCAATTTTTATGCGGGAACATATCCCGTGCTGACCAACGCACGGATTGCAGGGCCGGAAATAAAGAATGATGAAATACAGTACCGATTTGAAAGCACAATGGGTACGAAAGGCTAATCATAACCAAAATGGAAAAGCAAGCATCAATTAGAAAAGTAACCGTCATAGAACATAGCAAACAATGGAAACTGCATCAATTATTCGGCAACCTCGCAGAGCGGTTAGACCGTCTGCCAGACGCAAGGGAAGTACAGCTAAACCCGTTGCGAAGCGCACCGCAGGAACGCACGGTAATGGTTTTTTAAACCATTCCTTTAATCCCTTTTGGGGGATTGCTTTTAAGGACTGGATGTTAGCCGAGCGGGAGTTTTTTGTTTCCCTTGAAAACCTGTGCAGCCTGTATGGATGGATAAAACCGGATGTTTCCGGCTTATCCTTTCCCGACAACATCCATGAAGCTTATAAAAAAGTTGTCGCACAGCAGACCCGTGCGTTTGATTTGGAAGTTAAAATCTGTCAGGATAAGGAACACGACTGTTGTTTAGCTACCGCCAAAACATTTAATACCAACTATCACCTGCATTATATTCCCGTAAGAGCGGTTTGGAAAATGAGGGGAGTTAAGGATGAACAATGCCTATACCAATTGCTGATTGCTGTTTTTGCCTATTTCTATCAGGTAGCAGGCATTCCTTTTTACAATGAACCGGGGACGATTGACGGCAACTACGATACCATTAAAAACTGGCTGGACGAGGAAAACGATGAACAGGAAGAACCGTTCAGGGAACGGCAAAGAAATGAACTCAAACTATTGAAACTGGCAGGTGATGTTTTACAACCGGAAATACAACGAACGTTTTCCCTTAAAGAACTGGAAACCAGTTTTGCAAAATATCAGCAGGTTGAATGCTGTGATACGCAACTGATTGACGTGGTGTACGAAATCATTAAACTGATAAAGGATTATCCTAAACGTGCCATCAAAGAAACGATGCACTACGAAGATGAAAAGGGGGATAATGACACCATATATTGGGAGCAGTACATCTCTTTTTACTGGAGCGGGGAAGATTGCCTTTCAGAAACACTTTATCAGATGGTAAACGATGAATTTCAGGAAATGGGCTACCAGGAAGAACCCATGAACCTGCAATGGTTTGACAAGCCACAGGAAAAAGCCTGTCATGTATTTGACTATGAGCCACGACTATTTTCGGTTATCAACCGATTAGCTGAATTATTAAACGACTACGATTATGAAGAACCTAACGAATGATTTTTGCAATCCCTATCAGCCCATCAAAGCACTGCTGATCTGTCAGAAACAAACGGGGGACGAGGGCGTGGAAGAACACAGCATCTATGTGGAGAGCTATGATATTGGCAAATTTGGCAAGCCCATTAATGCGCACCCCCTAACCTTTAAGGAAACCCTGCAACTAAGCAGTTTGTTCCAAGCTGCCGAAGAATTGAAAACGGGCTATCTGCGGAGCAGGGGCGTTCTGCCTAACAAGGTTTTGTACGTTAGCCCCCAGCAAGGCGGTTATGCGGTTTGGTACACACCACCGCAGGAAGTACCCCTGTTTTTTGCTTCGGCTTTGGGTATCACTTCCGGCAGGGGCAAAGTACCTGCAATGGTTTGGAGGGCAAACAGGGAAGAATTAGCAGTTTATGCCCTGAAAGGGAATAAAAAGCCGGACAGTAAAATCAAGCTGTTTCATGCGCCATTTTTTAATATCTACATGGAGGGCAGGGTGTGCATGGGAACGGTAAGGATTAATATTAACGAGTCAGCACGACTGGAAGATTTTATGGAGAAATGGGAAAACTATTTTTGGAACAGCTACTTCAGCCATTTGATGAGTGAGTTTAATCCGGTAACAGAAAACATCGTTCAATTATGGCAGGCGCAGGTAAGCACGGACAATCCCTTTCCGACAAACATTCTAAAACCGACCACTTTTACATTACAAAATCTACTGACATGAAAGCAAAGAAATCAAAAGCTGTAAAACCAAGTGTTCATATTGTTGAAAAAGTTTTGCTGAACCCCTTTAACCCAATTACCATAAATTTGATTGGCGCAGGGGGAACAGGAAGCCAGTTCCTGACGGCATTGGCAAGGATGAATTATGCGCTCATTGAACTGCATCATCCCGGTTTGATGGTGCGTGTCTTTGATGATGATAAGGTAGAACCCGCCAACCTCGGCAGGCAGCTATTCCCGACTGCCGATTTAGGCATGTACAAGGCGGTTGCCTTAGTTAACCGCATCAACATGTTTTTCGGCACGAACTGGAAAGCCATCACCGAAAAATATAATAGGGAAACCATACAGGATAACCCCGATTTGCGGATGGCAGAATTTACGGTATCCTGCGTCGATACCGTATCGGCAAGGTTTGAAATTGCGGAACTGTTAATGGAAATAGATAAGAAAATGGCTTACGTGCGCAACCGCCCGCTCTACTGGATGGACTTTGGCAACAGCAAGGATACGGGACAGGTGGTGTTATCCACCCTGACCAATATCAAACAGCCCGAAAGTAAAAAATTCAATGTGGTGGACAGCCTGCCATTGGTTACAACCGAATTTAGGGATTTATTAGAGCTTTCGGAAACTACCGACAACACGCCAAGCTGTTCCCTTGCAGATGCCCTCGGCAAACAGGATTTATTTATCAATTCCGCATTGGCGAATTTAGGGGCTTCCTTACTTTGGCAGATATTTCGTGAAGGGATGCTGTTTAACAGGGGCTTTTTTCTCAACCTGAAAGAGTTCAGGACGACCCCGTTAAAAGTGGCTTGATTAATAATCAATAAATTGAAAAGTAAATGAGCATAAGAGATTTGGACGGAAAAGAAATAGCCGTTACTGATTTGGCAATGGCGATAATGCAGGCGGATGATTACCGCCACTACCGGGTAAGCAAACCATCAGAATATGAATTATATCTTTATGATTATTGGGAGGATTTTTACCAAAAACTGCTATTATTGGATAAGGATATAAAGGGGGAAAAATAATAAGATATGTTACGGTTCACTACAGGTAATTTACTGGATTCAAGCGCCGAAGCATTGGTGAATACCGTCAATACCGTTGGTGTGATGGGGAAAGGGATTGCCCTGCAATTCAAACAAGCCTTTCCGCATAATTACAGCTTGTATAAACAAGCCTGCCTGAACGGAGCTTAACAACAGGCAAAATACTGGCAATTAAGGATAGCGAACTGCTGTTAGGTGAAAGGCTCATTATTAATTTTCCAACCAAACAGCATTGGAAAATGCCGTCAAGGTATGAATATGTAGAAAGCGGGCTGATTGCTCTCGTTGCATATCTAAAAAAAAATCGGGTCAATAGTTTGGCAATGCCCGCATTGGGCTGCGGAAACGGAGGGCTGGACTGGAACAAAGTCAGACCCATGATTGAACAGCATTTGGCAACGCTGGATATGTCAATATGGGTTTATGAACCGATAATTAAGGCTAACTGACATCAACAAAAATTGCCCGGCGGGCTCCCCGGTATCCGGGGAGCCCCGTTTTTTTCGCCCCGTGTTTTCTTATTGTTGAATCTTTGGTGAAAACACGGGGCGCTCCATTTTTAACAGACCTTATTTTTACAGTGCGGATACATCTGCCTTTTCCATTCCTGGTAAGGGCTGCAAAAAATGAAGCATTTTATTTGCACTAAGGTAAGTCACCAATTGCCCCAACCAGTTATAATTAAATCCATCAGTTGAAATGAGTTCAGTGGGGGTCTTTATCAGAATTTGCTTTAACGTACCAAAGCCCATTTTTTGGCAACCACGGTCAAATTCTTCACCAAGGCCCAGGTCAGTAATTGGTTTGTTGATAATAGCTTTTATCTCCATCGTCGCGAATTTAATACGTAAAAATAGGAAATATAATTCGATAGAAAATGGTCTGAAAGGATAACTTGTTAAACTGAACGGTATCAGATTTCAAGATAATCCGATATAAAATTAAACAACAGTTCAGTGATCTCCGGCTTAATTTCTTTCCTTACATTGGGGTTGATGGTGACTTCCACTTTGGAGATACTGCACACGATGGTGTACATTACCGGGAGAGAAACTACCCTTATCCTGATACCATAAGTATCTGCTGTTTTGTCGACTTCCAGGGCATAGCTTGCATCCAGTTTTTTTAGATTCTCAGCAAAGTCGCTATTTAGCTTTTCCTCAAAAGGTGTGTAGGACTTATTTTTCAGGTTGGGTAACCTGAATTTGAAAGTGCTTATAGCGACGAACATTTTTTCGGGCATTGTCAGTTCAAACCAGAAGCTATCATACAAAGAAGCGATTTTTATCCATATTGCATTTAGGCCCTGCCCGAAGCGGTAATTTTGGGTTATGTCTTTATATATCCTGAACCAAACTTTTTTGCCGCTTTCATAAAAATTATCAAGGTCATTAAACGCTTGTTCAAGCTTATCCAGTTGATATTCTTCAATCCCAGACTGGCTAAAGTTGTAATCCTTGTTATTTTTTAAATTATCCCTGTATAATTTTATCTCTCTTAAAATAAGATCGGCTTTCTTCCTGTAGGCAACAATTTCCAGCGCGGTAAATCTATTCTCCATATTCAAAATTAGCGTATTAAAGCCAAAGGCCCGTATAACAGCCGCCTGTTTATCATTTTATGAAAATTTAAGCTCAGCCGGCAGAAAAAGGAAATAAGGAAGTAGACCGCATCAAAACATTTATTTTATTACTTTTGCTTTCTACACTGATGGAAATCTTCCATCAATTGTGATAAGGTTTAGGTTGAAAAGTCCCGGCAGCGAGTGTTCGGGATTTTTCTTTTTCAGGCAGCGTTCGATGATTTATCAATTTTGATTCGCTTGGTTTTGACTTCCCCGCTCAGTACCTTGTTAATGTCCTCGTAATTATAATATAGAATTCCACCAATCTTGGTAAATGGGATTGTGCCATTATCCCGCAAAGTTTGTAGGGTATTGTCTGATATTTTTAGAAGATTCTTTACCTGGTAGGTCTTTAGCCATTTTTTAGGTTCTTCAATTGACTGACCTAATAATCCCCTGATCTGATTGAGCAGGTTTTTCCCGAATTCCTGCAAATCTTCCTTAGTGATAATTTCTGCTGCCATAGCTTTAATTTTAGTTTATTCCGTTGTTGTTCGATGCCAACACGCTAAAAACGTATCAACCGATACAAATTTGGCTTAAACAGTATCAAAATTTATCCGAGATAATCCGAGTCGGATAGCAGGTTTTTTTAAATACAGCAATATAAATTTAAAAATTTGGCAAACTGCTCAAATGTGGCTGCGCTGGTTGTGACCGTCCGCTAGTGGACGTTACAATTGTTCAGGTACGTAACTTTGCCAGTTTTTCGGCGACTGCCTGAAGCAGGTTGATATTCACCAAAGCTGCGGCGCCGGACTGCTCAGGGTTGTTCAGCGCCCGATAGCTCCCTTCCTCATCGGGCTCAAAAATAAACGTTGTTTCATGGATCAGCACTGCGATGCGGTGGGTATAGCCCCACCGTTCGAAACGTGCTTTAAATTCATGTTCCGTTCCCTGGTAAATTACTGGTAGGTTAAACGGTTCATTCATAGTTTTAGAATTTGATCTTTGACGGGTCAGTTACGATGATCTCGGGTTTGCCTTTGTAATCGATCACTTCGCCCTCAACAGTAACGGTTTTATCAGCTATTTGGCTCCCTAAATCCTTGGCCTTTCCTTTCAGTACTATCGTTAGCAGCTGGTTAGGATAAGCCGCCCCAAGATTTACCAATACCATGCTGCCAATATCCTTGCTGCTGTAAACCTTACCCTGAACGCTGACGGTTTTACCGGTCATGCTTTTAACATCCTCCAGTTTCACCACCGGCGCATTTTGAGCAATTGGCGGCGGCGCAAGTGTTACAGCGGTCACTTTCACCTGCTCATTATTAAACAGTTTATTCAATTCACCAGCCAGGCGGATGCCGGCCTGGTCGATACGTTTGCGGATAACCGGGATATACTTTTGATAGTATGCCTCGTCGATGTCCTGTCCGGGTTTAATCTGCGCATAGAGTTCGCTGCTGACCTGGTAGCTTTCCCATATCCATTCCATAGGGCTGTCGGATTGCCATTGTTTGATCTGCGCGGCAGTCGCCACATCATAAATCTTAACCATATCGGCCTCCCTTAAACCTTCATGATCGATCAGTTTACTATCCCAAAGACTATGGAGGTTAGTTCCTTTATTATCAAAACGTACCTGGATAGTATTACCACCTTTATCTTCCTTGCGGCTGATGTGCATCGGCTGGTGTGCATCTCCTACCAAATGAATCAGGTATTTCAAAGCCTCGTTCTTTTGATCAAGTGTAAGGCTTTTATCTTTCAGGCTGGCTTCCGTTTTCAGTATTGCGGTGTACACGTTGTTATCACTCTCACTTACAAATTTCACAAACTGTTCGTGTGTTAGCCCTAATGGCAGGTTCAAAAAATGCCAGGGCGCAGTAGTGCTATTTTTATTCTCATCAGCCCAGGTCGCCACATCCGACATGCTTTCGCCTTTCAGATAAGCCGAAACCACATAAGCGGTACCGCTGGAAAGATGCTTTTGAGCAATAGTCGCTACTACCCGGTGGCCTTTAAAACCCCAGGAAATGAGTACTATTGAAATACCTATCAGGCAAAAATTGAACAGTTTCTTCATGCAGCGAATATAATCGGACTATGGTTTAAATTTAAAAAACGTTTGTAAAATATCAGATGTCTAAACGTTCATCAGAATCTCCAAGCTTATATAAGCCATTTTGAATTGTGCCCGCAGTGCGGGCACAATTTAAGATATCGGGAAAAATCCAATAAATATTGATGTAAATGAATTGTGCAGACACTGTCTGCACAATTCATTTATTCATTCTCCTTATCCTTTTGTTTAAGGATTTCGTTGTGAATCTCCTTGGATAATTGCTCTGCAGTAGGTAGGTAAAGCTGATACTTGCTTGCAAAAATATTGTTCTTTTCTGGCAAGGTAAATTTTACCACTGTGTCGTTTTTTTCCAGGCACAGCAAAATTCCAACCGTAGGACTTTCATGAGCTAATTTCTCAATACGATCATAATAATTAACGTACATCTGCAATTGGCCAAGATCTCCATGTGTTATCTTGTGGGTCTTTAGTTCGATGATAACAAAACATTGCAGCAAGCGGTTGTAGAATACCAAGTCGACAAAAAAGTCGTCCCCATCCAGGTGGATGCGTTTTTGCCTGGCAACGAAAGAAAATCCATTACCCAACTCCAACATGAACTCCTGCAGGTGTGTTATCAGCGCAGATTCAAGGTCTTTCTCAAAGTAGGCAGCGTCTGGTTTTAACCCTAAAAATTCAAGAACCAATGGATCTTTGACGATGTCTTTGGGACCTTCCGGTTGCTCTTCATTTCGGGCAACTGAAAGCACCTTGTCCTTATCCGTACTCAATAACAGTCTTTCATAAAGTTGGCTGCCGATCTGCCGATCCATTTGTCTGGAAGTCCAATTATTTTTAACGGCTTCTTCTAAATAAAACTCTAATTTTTCTTGACCGTTCAAACTCAGTAAGGACTTATAATGGGTCCATGTCAATTGTGTCCGCAGTGCGGACACAATTGGAAATTTGCGATAAAACTGTCTAAAACGGTTGAGATTTCTTGAAGCAAACCCATCGCCAAATTGAGGTTGTAGTTTTTCGGAAAGGTATTCAATTAACCGTTCCCCATATACCGCTCGCTCGCGGCCATGTTGCTCTTCCTCAAAAATACGTTGCCCTATATTCCAGTACATAACCACACGTTCATAGTCAACCGAACGAACGGCTTTTTCTCTTGCTTTATTTATAATCGACTGGATATCGCTTATAATCGATTCATTTAAATTCATACTAATTCCTCCTCTGCTAATTCAGCCTTTTCTATCTCTTCCTGCTTCTTTAATCTCGTCTTCAAGGCATGCATATCGCGATTAACCTTTTTATCCTTCATCTTGGCATAGATCTGAGTCGTCGGCAATTTTGTGTGCCCGAGCATTTTACTTACCGTTTCCAATGGCACATCGTTTTCCAGGGTTACCGTTGTCGCGAATGTGTGCCGGGCAATGTGGGTGGTTAAGACTTTGGTAATGCTGGCAAGGTCGCCGATCTCTTTCAGATAGGCATTCATCTTCTGATTACTTTTTACAGGGAATAGCTTGTTCTGAACGATCCTGCAATCATGATCTTTGTATTTCTCAATAAGTTCCAGCGCTTGTGGAATCAACGGAACATTAGCGGTAACATAAGTTTTTGTCCGCATGGTTTTGATCCATGTTACTTTATCTGTTCCGATATGGATATGCTGCGGGGTAAGCTTTTCTATATCAACAAAAGCATAGCCGGTATAACAACAGAACAAGAAGGTGTCCCTGACTTCTTCCAGGCGTTTTATGGTAAATGGATGGTTGGCAAGTTGTTGGATTTCCTCCCATTCTAATTCCATCCGGTTTACCTTTTTATAGGTGCACTTAAAGAGATTAAACGGATTCGTCCTGATCCAGCCGTGGTTGAAGGCCAGGTTAACAATCTTCTTTAAGTTCTTCATGTACCGCATGGCGGTATTGTGTTCAATGCCATCTTCGGTTTTGAGATACATTTCAAATCCGGTTACAAAAGCGTAATCGATAGACTCCAGGTAGATGTCGGGTTTTTTAAACCTGTGCTGGATATAATCCGCCGTTTTAGATCGGACAGTGTTATACTTGGTCAGCGTAGCCTTTACGAAATCCTTACCAACCAGTTCCTCCACTTTTTTGTTATGCTCATCAAATACTTCCAGCAACATCCGCTGAGGAACTTCTTCACCGGCATATCGTTGTTTGATCTTTTCGGCGGTAATAAAATCGTCCGTTTGCTTAATATCCATAAAGGCGGCGTGGATCTCATTGTTGACCGTGATAATCTCCTTATTAATGTCCTTGATTTCCTGCCCTGGGCCTTTTACGAATCCAGCCTCCGGATCCCATTTATTCGGGTCGACTTTCCGTCCCATTGAGATTTCCGCCCTTTTGCCCAGGTAAGTAATTCTGGCGTAAAGGGGAACATTACCTTTAGCATCTGTTTTTCTCTTGTCAGCCCAGATGAGAACTGAGAACCTTTGTGTGCTTTTCATACCACATTTGATTTTAAATTGTTTAACTACATTAATTTTGAGTTCAAATGAGCCCTTTTGAGGCCATTTTAGTCACATTAAGTACTTTAAAATCAACTGTTTGCCTCGGCATTCGGTGACCTAAATCAAAGCTTCCCAATAGGTCACCGATAAGGTCACTTTTGGGGCGAAATTTCCACCAGTCCCTAAAGGACCGGAACCCTCGGCCCCAGATCGATGAGGTCATTTGAGGTGCTTTGATATCAACCGAAATCCAGGTGTTCAAAGAGCCAGAATTTTGAGTAGTTTTGAGCTGTTTTAAACCCAAATTCAATATTATAACTAATTGAATACCATTTAGTTAACGTTAATTTGTGGCTAAATTAGTTATTAGAAACAGGCCACCGAATAGGTCACCTGGGTGAGTCATAAAACCTGAGTAGTTATGCGATTTTTTGAGCAAAAAAAAACGCTTAAACCAGATGATTTAAGCGTTTTACGAAGCCTTGCGGCTCTTTTAGCGGAATGGACGGGACTCGAACCCGCGACCCCATGCGTGACAGGCATGTATTCTAACCAGCTGAACTACCACTCCGTTTGGGACTGCAAATATACGCTTCGTTTTTTTCTGCGCAAGATATTTTTTCAAAAAAAATTTAAATCGCAAATAATCACTTGGTTATGTTTTTGCAGCTATAAAGTGCATATATATTTTTTGCGTTTATACATCGGTTCTGTTAAACGCGGCGTATTGTAAACTATACATGTCCTGTCTACAATAGTGGAATTGTGTGTGTTTTTACTACAAAAGTGTACAGCGTTTAGTAAATGCCGCGGAAGAAACCGGATAAAGAGACATCAAAGTAATAGCAAACTTTTCGCAAAGTTTCAATGCGGATGTCTATTTTACCCGACTCCAGACGTGCAATATTAATATTAGTGTCAGAATAAAATTTCTCCTGGGTAACCTGGTTCTGCCTGCGCAGGCGCTTTATTTGAAGCGAAATTTTACGCTTAAAGGCATTGTCAGAGTTGTCAAGGTATTCAAAATCAGTTAACAGCATAGCAATTGGGCAATTGTAAGGTTACTTATAAAATTATGCTTTTTGTTTCTTTCTCGCTAAGATAATATAAAATTATAAAATTTTTATTTTCAAATTCTGACGAATAAGTAGTTGTAGCGTATGGTAGATGGCAATACATTTGCTGTAACCAAATCGCCCTGCATGTACCTATGAAAAATAAATTGTTCGGGCGATCGTTAATCAATAGAATTCTCAGACACCCAAGCTGAGGTTTTTTGTTCTTTGTTTTGGGTTTAATCAATAGTTTAAATTAATTAGGGGAAAGGGAGCTTCAAAAGAGCTCTCTTTTTTTGTTCGGAATTTTTTGCTATGCATGCATAATAAATTTATATTTACGTTTTAACCTGTAACTATGCTTTTCCAACTGTCTGAAGAACATTTAATGATACGCCAGGCCGCCCGCGACTTTGCCCAAAGCGAACTTAAACCAGGCGTAATAGAACGTGATGAGCATCAGAAGTTCCCAACCGCGCAAATTAAAATGATGGGCGAGCTGGGTTTTATGGGGATGATGGTATCGCCCGAATATGGCGGCAGCGGTTTGGGCGCTATATCTTATGTGTTGGTGATGGAAGAGCTTTCTAAAATAGATGCGTCAGCGTCTGTGGTGATGTCGGTAAATAATTCGCTGGTATGTTATGGATTGGAAAAGTACGGTACTGAAGCTCAAAAGCAAAAATATCTGGTCCCCCTGGCTAAAGGTGAAGTAATTGGCGCTTTTTGTCTTTCTGAGCCTGAAGCCGGTTCAGATGCTACGGCATTGTCGACTTCGGCCGTTGACATGGGCGATCATTATTTGTTAAATGGCACCAAAAATTGGATTACCAATGGTAGTAGCGCTTCAACTTACCTGGTCATTGCCCAAACAGATGTCAGTAAAAAGCATAACGGTATTAATGCATTGATTGTGGAGAAGGGTATGCCGGGTTTCACTGTCGGCGCTAAAGAAAATAAAATGGGTATTCGCGGGTCTGATACACACTCACTTCATTTTAACGATGTGAAAGTACCGAAAGAAAACCGTATTGGCGAAGACGGCTTCGGTTTTAAGTTTGCTATGAGTGTTTTAGAAGGCGGACGCATTGGCATTGCTGCTCAGGCTTTGGGCATCGCGTCTGGCGCTTACGAACTGGCTTTAAATTATTCCAAGGAACGCAAAGCCTTTCGCAAACCTATTGCTGACTTGCAAGCTATCCAATTTAAACTGGCTGATATGGCTACCAATATTGAAGCCGCGCGATTGCTGTGTTTAAAGGCTGCCTGGTTAAAAGATCAGCATCAGCCCTACGCACGGGCCAGCTCGATGGCTAAGCTTTTTGCTTCAGAAACCGCTATGAAAGTCACTACAGAAGCCGTACAGATACACGGCGGATACGGTTATGTAAAAGAATACCATGTTGAGCGCCTGATGCGCGATGCCAAGATCACCCAGATATATGAAGGTACGTCAGAAATTCAACGTATTGTCATATCACGCGCTGTGCTGAAGTAGGCTATTGCTTTTTACTTAATTTTACCCCGCATCAAATTCGTTATAAATGAAATTCAGATCGTTCCTGGGTCTTGCAACTTTGGCAATGACTTTTAATACAGCCAATGCGCAGAGCCTTCTAAAAACCGGTATATGGCGCGGGGTAACCAAAACTGCAACCGGCGTTGAAATACCATTTAATTTTGAAGTGACTAATGCCGGTGCTAAAACACAATGGGCCATTATAAATGGCGCCGAGCGTTTTAAAGTGACCGACATAAAATATAAAGGCGACTCTGTATTTATACACATGCCGCTGTTCGACTCAGAGTTTAAGCTAAAACAAACCGGCGGTAGGCTCACTGGGCATTGGATAAAAAACCTGGGGACAAGGCTGGCCGTCATGAATTTTGTGGCGACACCAAATACCGCCTGGCGTTTTAAAACTCCGCAAAAACCTGCTGCAAATATCACGGGCCGCTGGTCGGTGCCTTTTGTGGACAGTGGTAAGGTGGATTTAACTGTAGGCGAATTTAAACAGGTTGGCGCTAAAGTAACCGGCACCTTCCTTTCAACCACCGGCGATTACCGTTTTCTGGAAGGTGTGGTTTCCGGTAATGATCTTTATTTGTCGGCTTTTGATGGTGGGCATGATTACCTGTTCACCGCAAAGGTTAAAGGCGATAAAATAACTAACGGTAAGTATTACGCCGGCTTAACCAGTGTTGAAACCTGGAGCGGCGTGAGAGATGCCAATGCCAAACTACCGGATGCTTATTCGCTTACTGAGCTAAAGCCGGGCTATAAAAAACTGGCTTTTACTTTCAAAGATCTGGATGGCAAAAAGGTGTCCCTGTCTGACGCTCGTTTTAAAAATAAAGTAGTGATTCTGCAAATACTGGGGTCGTGGTGCCCTAACTGTATGGATGAGACCAATTACTTGGTTGATTACTACAAGCGCTTCCACCCCAAAGGTGTTGAGGTTGTAGGGTTGGCTTATGAGCGTACTAAAGATTTCAAAAACTCTCAGCGTACCGTTAAACAGCTGAAGGGCCGATTTAACATTCCGTATCCGCTACTCATCACCGGTTATACCCCGTCAAACGGCGATCCGGCTAAAAGCCTGCCTATGTTGGCTAAAGTGGTTGGTTTCCCAACTACCATCATCATCGACAAAAAAGGTAATGTACGTAAAATACACACCGGCTTTAGCGGCCCGGGTACCGGCGAGCATTACAAAGAGTTTATTGCTGAGTTTGAGAAATTAACTTCGAATTTGCTGGCAGAGCAGGGGTGAGTTGGTATGCAGATGATGAACCCCTCGTAGAAAGGCAATACTTTGCGTCTCCTGCTATTTCTATTTACACGTCATTGCTAGGAGGAACGACGAAGCAATCTCTGCGCGATAGTTACATCTTGCTTGGTTGATCAGCATGTGTAGAGATTGCTTCGTTCCTCGCAATGACGCGTTTGTATGATATTGCTTTTATGATCAACTCCTATACACAAACACCGTAAAATCTTCCAGATCATAGTCGTCCTTCAAAACAACATAATCGCTCAATGTCTGGCAAAAGGTTACAATGTCTTCGGGATCATAAGCGGCCAGCATACCCTCTTTGGTGACAAGTTTTAACAGATTAAAACCTAAACCACGTCGCGATAGCTGAAACAGATGGCTGATGGCCCGGTAAATATATTCCGGTTCAGAACTGGCATAATTCAATGATCCGCTGGCCAGCACATAATCAGCCTCAGGCAAGATGGTCGACATAAAACTTACCGGCCAAAAGCTGGCTTTGGGCGATAGGATCCTGTCGCGCGCCTCTTCAATCATCTCTGGGATAAAATCGACACCCACATAGCCCGTAATATCCGGATACCTTATCATCAAAAAATTAAACAGATCGCCAGTACCGCAGCCGGCCTCCAATATAGAATGCCCATTCAGATCGCCGATGTCCATTAGGGCATCAAACCTAACCAGCTGGCTCCGCTTATCACGCCAGCCCAGGGCCAGGTTACTGTCGGGGCCGAAGCGCGCCAGCATTTCGCGATGATATTTAAATATCCGAGATGAGTCCATATCCAAATTTAGCGCGATGTAAACTTATCTGCATAAAAAACTGTTTATTTAACCATGTATTTTGCACTTGTTATACCCATCCTTGCACCGCTGGCATGGGCCACTCCCATCATTGCATTGCTGGCCTGGGTCATTTTTCGTAAAAAGAGTAAGCCTGATCTGTCGCCGGCCAATTTGCGGCCGCTCAATCCATCGCTCAAAAAACTGCTGGACAGTCGTATCGATTACTATCATCGCTTAACACCTATCGAAAAGAAGCGCTTTGAATCGCAGATTGCCGGTTTCCTGGATTATGTACGTATTGAAGGTGTGGGCACCGAGATTTCAGATCTGGATAGGGTAATGATCGCATCCGCAGCTATCATCCCCATATTTGGTTTAGGCGAATGGGAATATGGCAACCTTACCAACGTTATTCTTTACCCGGATACTTTTGATCATGAATACCAGTTTGAAGGTAACGACCGCAACATACAAGGCATGGTTGGCTCGGGCTATATGAACGGGCAAATGATCTTATCGCGCCCATCGCTTGAAAAAGGTTTTTCGCCAATGTCGGGCAAGGAAAATACCGCCATCCACGAGTTTGTACATCTTGTCGATAAATCAGACGGCGCAACAGATGGGGTGCCCGAAAATCTTGTGACTCATGAATATGCTATCCCCTGGTTAAAATTGATGCATCAGGAAATGCACCGTATAGAAAAAGGGCATTCAGATATAAATCCGTATGCGCTGACCAATGAAGCCGAATTTTTGGCCGTAGCGTCCGAATATTTTTTTGAAAAGCCTGATGAGTTTAAAACCAGGCATCCGGAATTGTACGGGCAGCTAAGTAACATCTTTAGGCAAAAACCGGCAAATGGATAATTTTTGGCTATAAATTATTATGTTAGCCCTGCTATTTATAAACCCATTTCATGAAAAAAGTATTTATTAGCCTTACACTGCTGGCTGCGGCCGGTTTTGGCCTGACCGCCTTTACCAAAAAGCAGGCCCCGAAACGCCCCAACGTTATTGTTATTTATACTGACGATCAGGGTTATGCCGATTTGAATATTTACGGTTCGAAAGATCTGCAAACACCCAACATGGATGCTTTGGCCAAAAGTGGTGTGCGCTTCATGAACTTTTATGCTGCGGCGCCAATCTGCTCGCCATCAAGAGCCTCATTATTGACTGGTCGATATCCGCAGCGTGCCGGTTTACCGATGATGGCATCGTCAAAAGAGGGCGTTGCCGGTATGCCCGCTTCACAATATACTATGGGCGAGCTGTTTAAAGATGCAGGCTATAAAACTGCACACATTGGCAAATGGCACGTGGGCTACACCAAAGAAACCGAACCAAATGCACAGGGCTTTGATTACTCATTTGGTTTTATGGGCGGATGTATTGATAACTACTCACATTTTTTTTATTGGGAAGGGCCTAACCGTCA
>Ga0207647_10000600_pt1 | contig 28063 bp, 28 predicted proteins | sample KBSCornC2_FD_184295 | JGI IMG/M metagenome (GOLD analysis project Ga0207647, IMG submission 184295) | Corn rhizosphere microbial communities from Kellogg Biological Station, Michigan, USA - C2 (SPAdes) (version 2) | ecosystem: Host-associated > Plants > Roots > Rhizosphere ... | reverse complement strand
ACCAACGTGTTCTGGACGATCGGCTGGGTCTCGGCTGCGATCGGCCTTGTGCTTTTCGTTCTCTCCCCCCTGGTCAAGAAGTGGATGCATGGTGTCCAATAGGCTCGGCCTGCTCGTCTCTCTCGCCTCCGCGATCGCGCTTGTCGGCTGCGCGCAAACCCCGCCGCCGCGCTCGGCCAGCACGGCTCCGGCCAAGGAAAAACTGGCGGAGCCGTGGACGACCGATCCCTTCCCATCGACCTATCATGCCTATCCCGGCGTGCCGACGCTGATCACCAATGTCACCATATACGATGGCGAAGGGGGGCGGATCGACGGCGGGCAGATCCTGTTCGCCGACGGTAAGGTCCAGGCGCTGGGCAAGAGCGTGAACGCGCCCCAAGGCGCGACCGTTATCGATGGCACGGGTAAATGGGTCACGCCGGGCGTGATCGATGTGCACTCCCATCTCGGCGATTATCCCTCGCCTGCCGTGAAGGCGCTTTCGGACGGGAATGAGGCGACCTCGCCGACGACGCCTGAGGTCTGGGCCGAGCATAGTGTGTGGCCCCAGGACCCCGGCTTCAGCCGCGCGCTTGCCAATGGCGGCGTCACCACGCTCCAGATCCTGCCCGGATCGGCCAATCTGATGGGCGGGCGATCGGTGACGGTGAAGAATGTCTATGCGCGAACGGCGCAGGCGATGAAGTTCCCTGGGGCGCCTTACGGCTTCAAGATGGCGTGCGGCGAGAATCCGAAGCGCGTCTATGGCGCCAAGAATCGCGAACCTTCGACCCGCATGGGCAATGTTGCGGTCGACCGCATGACCTGGGCCAAGGCGGTCGAATATCGGCGCCGCTGGGACAAATATGAGCGTGAGGGCGGCGATCCGCCGTCGCGCGACATCGCGATGGATACGCTGGCGGGCGTGCTCGACGGCAAGATCCTTGTCCACAATCACTGCTATCGCGCCGACGAGATGGCCAATGTGATCGATATGGCCAAGGAGTTCGGCTACCGCGTCACCGCCTTCCATCACGCGGTCGAGGCCTACAAGATCGCGGATATTCTGAAGACCAACGATATATGCGCGGTCGTCTGGGCCGATTGGTACGGTTTCAAGATGGAAAGCTACGACGGCATTCCGGAAAATCTCGCCATCCTGCAGAAGACGGGCACGTGCGCGATGATCCACTCGGATGATCAGAACGGCATCCAGCGCCTGAATCAGGAGGTCGCCAAGGCGCTTGCCGCGGGACGCCGCGCCGGGATCAACATTCCCGACGAGGTCGCCTGGGAGTGGCTCTCCTACAATCCTGCCCGGGCGCTCGGCATTGCCGACCGGACGGGCAGCCTGAAGCCCGGCAAGATGGCGGATGTCGTGCTGTGGAACGGCAATCCGCTCAGCGTCTATTCGCGGCCCGATAAGGTCTGGATCGACGGCGCGCTTCTGTATGACGCGCATGATCCCAAACGACGGCCCGTCTCCGATTTCGAATTGGGCCAGCCCGGCGAAGGAGACGTGAAATGACGGGGCTCCGCTTCAAAATCCTCCCTATGCAGCGCATGGGGAGGGGGACCGTCGCGTCAGCGATGGTGGAGGGGCAAGGTCCCGCCGGATCGCCCCTCCACCGCCTTCGGCGGTCCCCCTCCCCCCGCTTCGCGCGGGGAGGATTGTTGGCCCTCGCTCTGCTCGCCGCGCCAGCCATGGCAGAGACGGTCGCCATCACCGGCGGCACGGTTGCGATTGGCGATGGCTCGCAGCCCATTCCGGGCGGCACGGTCGTGATCCGCGACGGGCGCGTGGTCGCGGCGGGCGCAAACGTCGCCGTACCGGCCGGGGCGCGCGTGATTGATGCTGGTGGCAAGTGGGTCTCGCCGGGGATGGTCGCGGGCTTCACCAACGCCGGTATCGCCGATGGGGAGGGAATCGATGAAACCAACGATGCCGGCGCGGGCAAGTCGCCCTTCAATGCTGCCATCGACGTGTCGGTCGCCATCAACCCTACCAACCAGTCGATCGCGGTCGATCGTGCGGGCGGCGTGACCCGCGCGGTGGTTGCTCCCGATTCCGGCAACAGCGTGTTCGCGGGCCAGGGCGCGGTGATCGATCTTGGTGCGGACGATGCGCCGGTGACGCGGCCGCGTGCTTTCCAATATGTTGAACTGGGCGAGGATGGGGCCAACTATGTCGGCAGCCGCCCCGCGGCCTATGTAATGCTGCACGACGCGCTTGCCGCGGCGAAAGCTGTGTCGCGTGGCGGGGATTGGGGCCGCGACAAGGATGCACTGATCACGCGCGCCGATGCCGCCGCCTTGCTGCCGGTGGTCGAAGGCCGGATGCCCCTGCTGGTCCATGTCGAGCGGGCGAGCGATATCCTCCAGGTCCTGTCGCTCAAGCAAACCTACCCCGCGCTGAAGCTGGTGCTGCTCGGCGCGAGCGAAGGTTGGATGGTAGCGCCCAAGATCGCCGCCGCCCATGTGCCGGTGATCGCGGCCGCGCTTGCCGATCTGCCCGAGGCATTCGAGCGGATCGCGGCGACCGAATCCAATGTGGGGCGGCTGCGGCAAGCGGGCGTGACGGTCGCGATTTCGAGCGCCGGCGTCTCGACCATGGGCGGCCAGCGCAACCTGCGCCAATATGCGGGCAACCTGGTCGGCATCTCCAAAGTGCCCGGCATGACCGGCTTGGATTGGGGCGCGGCCTTCGCCACGGTTACATCGTTGCCCGCCGCGGTGCTCGGGATGGACAATGAGATCGGCTCCCTCCGCCCAGGCCGCCGCGCCGACATTGTAATCTGGGACGGCGATCCGCTGGAACTCTCGTCGGCGCCGGTTGCGGTCTGGATCGATGGTGTGGCCCAGCCGCTCACCAACCGGCAGACGCGCCTTCGGGATCGCTATCTCAATCCACAGGAAGGGGCGCTGCCCAAGGCGTACGAGCGCTAAAGTGTGGCGTCGGGGTTTGCTCGGCCTGCTCCTTTTTGGCGCAGGCCTGAATGCCGCCCCTTATGCGCCGCCCGTCGAGCCTGAACCGAAGGCCAGCCCGAAGGCCTGGTTCGCCAAGCGAGCGGGTGCCGCGATCTGGTGTGCCTTTTCGAGCCGGAAAGCCGCCGATGCCGCTCTCGCTTCCGGCGATTATGACACGGATGAACGCGCCATGATCTGGCACGACGGTGCGCGGATCCAGGCGATCATGGTTGCCAACGAGAGCGAGGACGCCTTCGCAGACGACGTCTATTACCTCGATGGCGGCCAGCGGATCAGCCGGATGGTGCGCACCGGCCATGATGTCGACGATCCGCTTTTCAGCGTCACCTTCATGCCCGATTGGACGGGGCGGCTGGTGCTGACGCCGGCCGCCCGCGAGGTGGTGCGGCTGATGGAGCAGGCCGAATATGAACCGCACATCATCGAATGGCCGAAATATTCGAGCTTCACGCGGATGCCGTTTCGCAGCCTCATCGCGCTGCGGCCGAACGTGTCGATCCGGCGAGCATGCGCACCGGCCGCGCCCTAATTTCACCGTGCCTGCCGACTCTCGTTAATCGCCGCGCAAGCCGACTCGCGCTAAAGCATCCTTAGCGGACCGGGCCCCTCTGGCGGCGGCTTTTCGAAGCCCCGCGATGTCGGACCGCATCGAGCGCGCTCGGTGCAGGTTCGGACGACCCCAAGGTCCCCCTCCCAGCGCAGAGCGCCTCGATCGAAGTCACTTCGATTGGAGGAACATTATGAACGCGCTTATCGAGCGCCTGATCGCCACCCACCGGATGCTAAACCGGGAGATACGGCGCGAGCTCAACCGACGCATTCCAGACCATATCCGCCTGACCCGGCTCAAGAAGCAGCGGCTGGCGGTGAAGGATCAATTGTTCCGGCACGTGCCCGAAGCGGCCGAATTGCGCCGGATGGCCCGCGGGCTGTTCAAGCGGTTTCGGCCGCAGCGGCTTGCTCGGGTGGGAGGGTAAGGCCCATGGAAAATATCTGGCAAACCAATCAGGCGGGAATCGCCGAACGTTATGACGCGGGCCTCAAGCGCCATATGGTCGGTATTTACCGCACCATGGCGCTGGGTCTGCTCGTCACCGGCGTCGTCGCCTGGGCGGTCGCGAGCACGCCCGCGCTGACCGCCGCCATCTTTGGCACGCCGCTCAAATGGGTGGCGATGCTGGCGCCGCTCGCCTTCGTCATGTTTTTCTCCTTCCGGGTCGATCGCATGACGACCGGGGGCGCGCGAGCCGCCTTCTATGGCTTCTCCGCGCTCATGGGCGTGTCGCTCGCGAGCCTGTTCCTGGTCTTCACGGGGATCAGCATCGCGCAGACCTTCCTGATCGCGGCGATCATGTTCGGCACGGTCAGCCTGTGGGGCTACAGCACCAACCGCGATATTTCCGGTTGGGGCAGCTTCCTCATGATGGGCGTGATCGGCGTGGTCGTGGCCTCCTTGGTCAACATCTTTCTCGGCTCCAGCGTGCTCCACCTGATCATCTCGCTGGTCGGCGTGGCGGTGTTCACCGCGCTGACGGCGTGGGATACGCAGCGGGCGAAGTCCGAATATCTGGCCTATGCCGGGACGGAAGCAGCCGAAAAGCTGCAGGTCATGAGCGCGCTGGGCCTCTACCTGAATCTGATCAACCTGTTCCAGCTGCTGCTGACTTTCACCGGACAGCAGCGTGAGTAGGCAGGGAGCGGCGTCGGTCTTTAAGAGCGGCGCCGCTATTCTGTTCTGTGCCGGTTATTAATATCGCCGAATTCTTTTGTTTCGTAATCGTGACAAGATTGGTCTTCCAGGTGGAGGGGGCGGTGAAGTCGCCCTTCTCCGCAAACGGGGAGACCGAAAATGCGACACCTTCTAATTGGCCTGGCGGCAGCGAGCCTGTTCGCCTTCCCGGCTTTGGCCGCGCCCGATCCCGATGCGCCCGCTTATGAGAATGGCACGGTGTGGAACTTCACCGAGGTGAAGACCATGGACGGCCATTTCGACGATTATATGCAATGGCTCGCAACCCGCTGGAGAGCACAGGAAGAGGCACTCAAAAAGGCCGGCGTGATCGTCAGCTATAAGGTGTTGGTCGCAGTCGATTCCCGCGCCAATGAAGGGGATCTGATGCTTGCGGTCGAATATCCCAACATGGCCGTATTCGATCGCAGCGTGGCCGACCAATATGCGCTTCAGAAGAAGATCTTCGGATCGCTCGTCCAGGCGTCGAAGGAGCAGGCCGAGCGCGGCAGCATCCGCACCATCAAGGCGGATTACCTGATGCGTGAGGCCGTGCTGAAATAAGGCAGTCAGGCCCCTCAGCGCGTTGTCGGTGACGGGGCCTGGTCCTCCGCCTGGGAAGCAAGGATCTGCGGATCGCTCGCCAGCGAATAAAGATATTGGCGGCGTTCGTCCGAGCCGATCTTGAGTTTGCCCAGCTTCTTGGTCTGCGCCGCGGTCAGCCGGAACTTGTGGTAGCCGCGCGCGATCAGGCACTGATCGACCGTGCTCTGCAGCGTCCTGCCGATCTTGCGCATCTTGGCTTCCGGGTTGATGCTCTCGATCACGTGCTTTTGCTGGCTTGCGAAGTCGATGATCGGGGCGGTCGGGTCGCCATTGGGTGGTGGGACCTGATACACTGTTGCGCCTTGCATGCTGTCCAGCTGCTTGGAGGCGGTAACGAACGCTTTGGCCTCGTCGGTGTTGGATATGTCGAGATCATGGCCTTCGCGATTGCAGGTAAGCGCATCGGCCCGATACTGATCCAGGGTCACGCCAGCCTTGCCCCAGCTTTCACGTATGGCTTTGACGGGCACCGCAGATGCGGATGTGCAGGCGATGAAGCCGGACAGCAGGACAATCTTCCTGATCATAACGATCCTCCGGATTGATGCGCCAACTTAGCAAAAGCGCGGATGGTGCGCGCCGCCGATTATCGCCAATCTGGAAGTTGCCGCGCCCTTTGCCTCGCGCCCCCGATCCGCTGTAAGAGCGCCGCCTGACTCACGGACGACATTTCATGGCACGCAAATATTTCGGTACCGACGGCATTCGCGGCCGCACCAACGAATGGCCGATGACGGCCGAGATCGCGATGAAGGTCGGCCAGGCCGCCGGCGCGCATTTCGTGCGGGGCAAGCATCGCCATCGCGTGCTGATCGGCAAGGATACGCGCCTGTCCGGCTATATGATGGAAAATGCGCTGACGGCGGGCTTCACCAGCGTCGGCATGGACGTGGTACTGGTCGGGCCGATGCCGACGCCCGCGGTCGCTATGCTGACCAAGTCGATGCGTGCCGATCTGGGCGTGATGATCTCCGCCAGCCACAATCCCTTCGCCGACAATGGCATCAAATTGTTCGGGCCCGACGGCTACAAATTGTCCGACGAGGATGAGGCGAAGATCGAGAAAGCGATCGACGGCAAGGTGGCGCTGGTGGCAGCCGAGCAGATCGGGCGCGCACGCCGCGTCGATGACGCGCAGGGTCGCTACATCTCGGTCGCCAAATCCACCTTCCCCGATCATCTCCGGCTGGACGGGCTGCGCATCGTGATCGATTGCGCCAATGGCGCCGCCTACAAGGTCGCGCCGGATTCGCTGTGGGAACTGGGGGCGGAGCTGATCCAGATCGGCGTCACGCCCAATGGCACCAACATCAACGACAAGGTGGGCTCGACTGCGCCCGCACAGCTTCAGGCTAAGGTGATCGAGACGCGCGCCGATATCGGGATTGCACTCGACGGCGATGCCGATCGGCTGATCGTGGTCGACGACAAGGGTCAGATCGTCGACGGGGACCAGCTGATGGCGTTGATCGCGACCGCCGCCGCGCGGGACCACAAATTGAAGGGCGACGGTATCGTCGCGACCGTCATGTCCAATCTGGGCCTCGAGCGCTACCTGTGGGGGCAGGGGATCGCGCTCCATCGCACGCCCGTCGGTGACCGTTATGTGGTCGAGGCGATGCGCGCTGGCGGCTACAATGTCGGCGGTGAGCAATCCGGCCATATCGTGCTGGCGGACCATGCCACGACGGGCGATGGGCTGATCGCGGCGCTGCAAGTGCTGGCCGAGCTTGTCTCGAGCGGCCGGCCCGCACACCAGTTGCTCAGGCTGTTCGATCCGTTGCCGCAGCTTTTGAAGAATGTCCGCTTCTCGGGCGGCCAGCCGCTCGACGACGACAAGGTGAAGAAGGTCATCGCCGAGGCCGAAAAGGCGCTCGACGGCACCGGGCGGCTCGTCATTCGCAAATCGGGCACCGAACCGCTGATCCGCGTGATGGCCGAAGGCGAGGACGAAACTTTGGTGGGTGAGGTTGTGGACCGCATCTGCGACGCGGTGCGCAAGGCGGCGTGACCATCCCCCGCGTGCTCTCGATCGCCGGATCGGATTCCGGCGGCGGCGCGGGAATTCAGGCGGACATCAAGACGATCACCATGCTCGGCGGCCATGCGATGACCGCCATCACCGCTATCACTGCGCAGAACACACGCGGCGTGACCGAGATCATGCCCGTGCCGACCGACATGGTGCTGGCGCAGATCGACGCCGTGGCGAGCGACATCGGCGTCGACGCGGTGAAGATCGGCATGATCGGCAGCGTTGAAACAGCGAAGGCGGTGGCGAAGAGGTTAGCGCCCGTACCTCATGCGAATGAAGGGGCGGGGAGGGCCTTTGATGTCGTTTTCGATCCCGTGATGATAGCAACCAGCGGGGCGGTGTTAGCCGATGAGGCTGCGATCGGGGCGTTTGGCGAATTGATGGCGGTGGCAACTTTGGTCACCCCCAATGCGCCCGAGCTGGCCGCGCTGACCGGTCTCCAGGTTGGAACTGAGGCGCAACTGGAAGCTGCGGCCCAGGCTCTGGCCGAGCGCCACGGTGTCGCCGTGCTCGCCAAAGGGGGGCATTTGCCCGGCGAGGATCTCACCGACCTGTTGGCCCTGCCCGATGGCACGATCCGCCGCTGGACCGGAAAGCGGATCGAGACGCGTCACAGTCACGGCACCGGCTGCACGCTGTCGAGCGCGATCGCCGTCGGGCTGGGCGCCGGGCTTTCGCTGGTGGCCGCGATCACGCGGGCGCGTGCCTTCGTCCGCGCGGCTCTGGAAGCTGCGCCCGGCCTGGGCGAGGGGCACGGCCCGATGGGGCACGGCCTCGGTCGGGCACATTTCATATTCTAGTCGCTGGTCTTGGATCGCCGCTGCTGGCAATGCTCCGACAAAATGGGAGGAGCCCCGGATGCATTTCAAGACTGTACATGCACTGTTCGCAGCATCGATCCTGACAGTCAGCGCCGCCGCCTCGGCCGCGCCGTGGGTGCGGACCTGGGAAGCGCCGCCGGTCGAGATTCCAACCGCGTGGCCCGGGCATCCCGTAATCCCGATGGCAGATATAACCTTTCGCACGGCCGTCCGGGTGAGCGCCGGCGGCAGCAGTCTGCGGCTGCGGCTGACCAACGAATTGACCGATACGCCGCTCGCGATCGGCGCGGTTCACGTGGCGCTCGCAGGGCCTGACGGTGCACCGCGGCCGGGAACGGATCGCGTCGTCACGTTCGCGGGCGCGCGCTCGCCCACCATCCCGCCTTTCGCGCCGCTGACGAGCGATCCCGTCGCACTGGCGGTACCGCCGCTTTCCAAGCTCGTCGTCAGCATCCACGTGCCAGGGGAGGCGACGCGCGCGACGATCCATTCGCTCGGCGTCGAGACCACGATGATCGCGCCTGGGGATCAGACCGCGGCGGCGACGCTTACCGGTGGCCGCACGACGACGCAGCGTCATATCCTGAGCGGTATCGACGTGGCGGGCGGCCCCGCTACCGCCACCATCGTCGCGCTGGGCGATTCGATCACCGACGGCGCAGCATCCAGCGACGATCAGGACCGGCGCTGGCCGGATATTCTGGCCGAGCGGCTCAAGGGGGCGGGGATTACGCGCTTCGCGGTGGCGAATGCCGGCATTTCAGGCAATCGCCTGCTCCAGACCAATGCTGGGCCCGCAGCGTTGGCCCGCTTCGACCGCGACGTCTTGGCCGTGCCGGGTGTGCGCTATGTGGTCGTTCTGGAAGGCGTCAACGATATCGGACATGCGAAGAATGCTCATCTGCCGCCGCCGCGTCCTGAGGAGATCATCCTCGCCTATCGCCAGATCGTCGCCCGTGCGCACGATCATGGGGTCAAGGTGTTCGGCGCGACGATCCTGCCCTATAAGGGTGCCGGCTATTGGTCCGAGGAAGGCGAGGCGGTGCGACAGGAGGTCAATCGCTGGATCAGAACGCCCGGAAATTTCGATGCCGTGATCGATCTGGACCGCGCCGTGGCGGACAAGGCCGATCCGCTCACGATGGCCGCTGCCTATGACAGCGGAGATCATCTCCATCCCAAGGATGCGGGCTACAAAGCGATGGCCGAAGCGATCGATCTGAAGTTGTTCCGGTAACGAAGGCCGATGCGCCGCCTCTTCCTGCTGTTGCTCGCTTCAGTCGCCGGACCGGCTCTTGCCGGACCGCCATTGGTTCTTGCCGCGGCAAGCCTCCAGGAGGGGATGAATGCCGCGGCCGATGCCTGGGCGGCACGGCATCATGAGCGACCGGTCCTGTCCTTCGCCTCCTCGGCCGCGCTCGCGAAGCAGATTGACGCCGGGGCGCCGGCGGACATCTTCATCTCGGCGGACGAGCCGTGGATGGACGATGTCGCCAGACATGGGCTGGTGAAGGGGGGAACACGCGCCTCCTTCCTCGCCAACAAGCTCGTCCTCGTCGCGCCCGCTGCATCCGCCAAGCCGGTCTCTATCCGGCCGGGCTTCCCGCTGGCTAGGCTGCTTGGGCAGGGCAAGCTGGCGATGGGCGAGGTAAGCTCCGTGCCCGCGGGCAAATATGGCAGGCAAGCGCTGGCCAGGCTTGGCGTGTGGGATACGGTCGCGCCGCAAGTGGCGGGGGCGGACAATGTCCGTTCGGCGCTCGCCTTGGTCGAGCGAGGTGAGGCCCCCTACGGGATTGTTTACGCGACCGACGCTTATGCATCCAAGGCAGTGAAGATCGTCGGCGTCTTCCCCGAGGATAGCCATGCGCCAATCACCTATCCGATCGCGGTGCTCGCGGCCTCAATCAGCCCGGACGCCGAGGCCTTCCGACGCTTCCTTCTGTCGGCCACGGGCAAGGCAATTTTCAAGCGCTACGGCTTCCAGCCCAAATGACCTTTTCGTCACCCCGGACTTGTTCCGGGGTCCACCATGCGACAAGCAGAGGCAGTGCGGAGGAGAGGTGGATGCCGGAGCCAGTCCGGCATGACGAGGAGGAGGCTTCGTGCACCTGACGCCCGACGATTGGGAGGTGATCCGCCTGTCGCTCAAGGTGGCGATCGTAGGCGTGGTGGTGACGCTGCCGATCGCCTTCGCGCTGGCTTATGTGTTGGCGCGCGGGCGCTTTCCGGGGCGGATCCTGCTCGACGCGATCGTGCATCTGCCATTGGTCCTGCCGCCGGTCGTGACCGGCTGGGCGCTGCTTATTGTGTTCGGGCGTAGCGGACCGATTGGCGGCTGGCTCGATCATGCGTTCGGCTTTACCTTCATGTTCCGCTGGACGGGCGCGGCGCTGGCCGCTGCGGTGATGGCGTTGCCGCTGATGGTGCGCGCGATGCGGCTGTCGATCGATGCGGTCGACCGGCGGCTGGAAGGGGCAGCCCGCTCGCTCGGTGCGAGCCCGTGGCGTGCGTTCCGCACCGTCACGCTGCCCTTGTCGCTGCCGGGTGTGTGGGCGGGGCTGGTGCTGGGTTTCGCCAGGTCGATCGGCGAGTTCGGCGCCACGATCAGCTTCGTGTCCAATATTCCCGGCCAGACGCGCACCTTGCCCATCGCGATCTACACCGCGCTGCAGGTGCCCGATGGGGAAAACGTAGTGGTGCGCCTGGCGTTAGTTTCGGTCGCGCTCTCGCTGGGGGCGCTGGTCGCATCCGAATGGCTGGTGCGGCGGCAAAGCGGACGCGCGCATGTCCTTTGAGGTCGAGGTGGAAAAGAGGCTGGGCGATGTGGAAATCGCGGTCGCGTTCGCCAGCGGCCCCGGCCTGACCGCTTTGTTCGGTCCGTCAGGCAGCGGCAAAACCAGCATATTGAACATGATTGCGGGCCTGTTGACGCCGGACCGGGGGCGGATCGTCGTGGGGGGCGAATTGCTGTTCGGCAACGGGATCAACCTCCCGCCGGAGCGCCGCCATGCCGGCTATGTCTTTCAGGACGCGCGGCTGTTTCCACACCTGAAGGTCCGCGCCAATCTGCTTTATGGCGCGCGGCAGGGCGAAGGGCGGATCGGGCTCGACGAGGTGGTGGACCTGTTCGGGCTCGATCATCTGCTCGGACGCTGGCCGCGAACCCTGTCGGGCGGGGAGGCGCAACGCGTGGCGATCGGGCGTGCGCTGCTATCGAATCCGCGCTTCCTGCTGCTGGACGAACCGCTCGCCTCGCTCGATCAGGCACGCGCGGACGAGATTATGGGGATGATCGAGCGCGTGCGCGACGAGCTGAAGCTTCCGATCCTCTATGTCAGCCATCAACGGGCGGAGGTGGAGCGGCTCGCGGCCTCCGTCGTGGCGATCCGCCGTTGAGATGGCCCGAGATATAATCGCGCCATAACAGGATCAGCGTGGCCATGGTGGCGGGGCCGACGAACAGCCCGAGCAGCCCCAGGCTCTCGACCCCCCCGAGAATGCCGATCAGGACCCATAGGAAGGGCAAGCGGGTCGATCCGCCGATCAGGAAGGGGCGCACGAAATGGTCCGCGACCCCGACCACAATCATGCCGATCACGAAGATTGCGACCGCCCAGCCGATCGCGCCCTGGCCGATCAGCATCAGGCCGGCGATACCGAACATCACCGCAGCGCCGAAGGGGATCATCGCCGCGACCGCGGTCAGCAGCCCGAGCAGGAAGGGATGGGGCACGCCCGATATGAGATAGAAGACCGCCATCACCGCGCCCTCGCCGATGCCGACCAGCACAAGGCCATCAATCGTCCCCCGCACCGAGCGGATAAGCTGCGCGCCCAGCCGGTCGCCGGAGCTGCCGAGCAGCCGCCTGCCGCCCGCCTGCAGCTGTTCGACGAAATTGTCGCGTTCACGCAGCAGGAAAAAGAGTGCGAGCAGTGTGAAGGCGAAGACGACACTGCGATGGATCAAGTTGCGCCCGACCACCGCCGAATGGCCGCCGAGCAAAGAGCCGCGCACGCGATCGAGCTGGAGCGCGGTCCCCTCCGGCGTGGCAAGATTGGCCTGCCACCAATCGGAGATTTCGCCGGCGAAAGGCATGTGCTGGACCCAGGCAGGTTCGGCCAGCCCGTTGGCGCGCGCATTGGCGAGCCAGGCGATCACAGTACGCCCTTCGCGGGCGGCCTCGATCACGCCGATCGTGAGCGGCGCCAGTACCAGCACCGCGATCAGGAAGGTGGCGATCGTTGGCAACCAGGCGCGGCGCCCGCCGGGCCAGCGCGCCTCGGCGCGGGCGTAGAGCGGGTCGATCGCGATGGCGATGATCGCGGCCCAGATGAGGGAGGGGATGAAGGTCGCGCTGATCCAGACGCCGAAAAGTGCGACGAGCGTGCCCAGTGAAGCCTTGGCGATGCTGTGCGCGCGTGTGTCGAACTTGCTCGGCCGATCCGCCATGCGCGCTCTGTGCCCGTGCGCGAAAGCGGGCGCAAGGGTATCCGGCGCGGATCGCGTGGGGCGGACTGTCCTGTGGAAAACGGGGACGTTTCGCCTCCGCGTGATGACGGCCTCGTTTCCTGGTGCCATAAGTCGGTCTCATGGCATCGCCTCGTCCCTTCTTCCGCAAGCGCGCCAGCCAGTTCCCGGCGGTGATCGGTTGCGACGAAGTCGGCCGCGGCGCCTTGTGCGGGCCTGTCGTCGTATGTGCCGTCTGGTTCGATCCGGAGGCGCTGCCCAAGGGCATTCTCGGGCGGCTGGACGATAGCAAACGCATCGAACGCGAGGAGCGCGAGGAGCTTTACCCGCTCATCGCCCGCGTGAGCCGCGTTAGCTTCGCGGCACGATCGGCGCGCTACATCGATGTCTATAACATCCGCAACGCGACGCTGCAGGCGATGCAACAGGCGGTGACGCGGCTCAGGATCGAGGCGCCGGTGCGGATCGACGGGATCGACGTGCCCCGCGGCCTGTCCGGCGACGCGCGCGCCGTGGTGAAAGGCGATGGCAAAGTGCCGCAGATCGCGGCTGCCTCGATCCTGGCCAAGGTTATGCGCGATCGGTTGATGGCGCGGCTCGGCCAGCGCCATATCCATTATTCGTGGGATACCAATTCGGGCTACGGCACGCCCGCGCATCGCGACGCGATCCGGGCGCATGGCCATACGCGCCATCATCGCCAGTCCTTTGGCGATCTGTTCTCAGTGCTGGCCGAAGAGGGCCTTGAAGCCGCCGAGTAATCCGTCTCGCGCGTTGGCGCGGGCAAAGTGCATTTCAGCCACCGACCGGAGACAGAGCACGCTCAGGCGCGCCATCAGTCTGCGCGCATGTGGGACTCCTGCGCTATTGATAATTGTTTGCAATAGCGGATCGGCGACGCTAGCAGGCGCCCCGAAAGGGGTTTCATGTACCGTCCGCTCGATTTCGCCGCCGTAGGAATACTCCTGTTCGCCGCACCCGGCTGGTCGCAAACCAGCGCGGCATCGGGCGAGGGAGGCACCGACGATCGCGAAGTCGTCGTCACCGCGACGCGTTCGGTGCTGCCCGCCTCGGCTTTGCCTTTGACGGTCGATGTGATCGACAAGGCCGAGCTCGATCAGCAGATCGCCATTTCCGGATCGGTGACGGACGCGGTCGCCGCGCTCACGCCCTCCTTCTCGCCGACGCGGCAGAAATTGTCCGGCGCTGGCGAGACCTTGCGCGGGCGCTCGCCGCTCTATGCGATCAACGGCATTCCGCAATCGACGCCGCTGCGTGACGGTAGTCGCGACGGCTTCACGATCGATGGCTTCTTCGTCGATCGGGTCGAGCTGATCTACGGATCGAACGCGCTGCAGGGGATCGGCGGCACGGGCGGCATCGTCAATCAGGTGACGGTCGGCGCGCCCAAGACGGACGGGATTTCGGGCCGCGTGCTGGTACAGGGGACGGCCGACAGCAACTTCCACAGCGATGGCCTTGGCGGCAAGTTCGCGGGGCTGGTCCAGTACAAAGCCGAACGCTTCGATGCGAGCATAGGCGCAGCGGGCGAGAAGCGCGGCGCCTTCTATGATGGGGACGGCCGGCGCATCGGCGTCAACCTGACGCAGGGCGAGACGCAGGATTCGCGCGCGCTCTCTTTGTTCGGGCGCTTCGGCTATCAGCTGGGCGAGACCGGGCGGATCGATCTGATCGCGACGCGCTATGAGCTGAAGGGCGACGGCGATTATGTCGCGATCGCGGGCAATCGCGCGACCGATCTGCCAACCAGCGCGATCAAGGGCACGCCGCCGGGTGAGCCGGCCGCGAGCCGAACGGAGAGCGTCGCGCTGTCCGTCACCGACTCCAATCTGGGCGGCGGCAATTTCGTCAGCCAGATCTTCTTCAACCGCACGCGCGACACGTTCGGCGGTGAGATCAATCCGATCGCGACGTTTCAGGACGCCGCCATCGCGCCGATCGGCACCTTGTTCGACCAGTCACAGAACCGGTCGCGCAAGCTCGGCGCCAAGGCGAGCTACGAACATGTGATGCCGGGTTGGCAGGCGCTGGACCTGACCGTCGGCGTCGATGCCTTGATCGACAAGACCGAACAGAAATTGATCGCGACGGGCCGCGTGTGGGTGCCGCCGACCGACTTCCGCAGCATCGCGCCCTTTGCGCAAGCCAATCTCGCCCTGTTCGACCGCAAGCTACGGATCGCCGGCGGCGTGCGGTGGGAAAATGTCCGGATCAAGATCGACGATTATCACACGCTCGCCTCGACCACGACGCTGCCGGGCGGTGTGGCGGTGGCAGGTGGGTCGCCCCGGTTCAATGATTTGCTGCTCAATGGCGGGGTCGTGGTCGAGCCTTGGGCCGGCATCCGCGCTTATGTGAGCTATGCCGAGGGCTATACCGTGCCCGACATCGGCCGCATCACACGCGCGGTGAGCAAGCCCAATGTGGATATCGACACGTTCCTCGACATCAGCCCGATCGTCTCCAACAATCGCGAGATCGGTTTCGAGCTGAAGCGCGGGCCGCTGGATGCCAGCGTCACCTATTTCTGGTCGTCCAGCGACAAGGGCCAGCTGCTGATCGCACGCAGCAACGGCATTTATGACGTGCAGCGTCAACGTGTGGAAATCGAAGGGCTGGAGATCAACGCGACGGTGCGGACACCGATCGACGGGCTGCGCGCATCAATCGGCTATGCCCACCTCAAGGGTCGCTATGACGCGAGCACGGTGCCCGACGGCGTCGTGGACACCGATCTCGACGGCACCAACATCTCGCCCGATCGCCTCAACGCGGCCTTGACCTATGCCAAGGGCCGCGTGTCCGCGCGGTTGCAGGCGCAATGGTATTTGAGCCGGGATTTTTATGGGCTGGTTCGCGATCCGCGCAATGATTTCGAGGGTTATGCGCTGGCCGATGCCAGCCTGCGCTATCAGACGGATCTCGGTGGGATAACGCTCAGCGTCCAGAACCTCTTCGACCGGCAATATGTCGATTATAGCAGCGACACCCGGCTACCGACCGATAACTTCGCTTATTTTGCGGGGCGCGGCCGGACGATGACGCTCGGCTGGGATTACCGGTTTTGAAGACGCTCGATACTCTCCACCGCTGGGCGGGCGGGCTGATCGGGCTCGTTCTCGCGCTGATGGGTCTTTCGGGGACGATCCTGGTGCATCGCGACGCCTGGGTTATGGTGCCGCATGCGCATGATGCGAAGGTGCATGATGTCGGCCTGATCGCCGAGGCGACGGCGCGCATGATGGCCGATCCCACCGCGCGCCCGACCAATATCCTCTTTGCCGACGACGGCTTCGGCCTGTCGCGACTGAACTATGGCGAGGGTGCGGGCGCCTATGCCGATCAGATGGGCATGATCGTCACGCGCTGGCAGAGTCAGTGGGAACGGCCCGAATTGTGGCTGTTCGACTTCCACCATCATCTCTTCGCGGGCGACACGGGCGAGTGGGTGATCGCGATCGCGGGTCTGTGCGGCCTCTTTTTCGTGCTGTCGGGCACGATCCTCTGGTGGCGGCAGCGGCGGCTCTACGAATTTCGCCTGATCCCGCGCCGGCTGACGCGGCCGGCGATAATCAGGCATCACCGCGACCTGGGGCTCGTCGCCGCACCGCTGCTGCTGCTGTCGATCTACACCGGCACGACCTTCGTCGCCCGCCCCGTCACGATATTGACGTTGGGGCCGAGCGGGCCTGCCGCAATCGAGCGCGCCTCCAAGGCGCCCAAGGCACGGAAAGCAGATCTCTCTCCTGAACTCGACTGGGCGAACATCGTGCGCACCGCGCATGCCCGTTTCCCGCAGGCCGAGCTGCGTTCGATCGCATTGCCGCGCAAGGGCAACGGCCTCATCACGGTGCGGATGCGCCAACCGGAGGAATGGCTGCCTAACGGGCGTACCATGCTGTGGTTTGCCGCGGATACGGGCAGGCTCGTCGAGGCGCGCGATGCGCGAGCGCAGAATTGGCAAAGCCGGGTCTTCAACCTGTTCTACCCGCTCCACGCCGCCAAGGTCGGCGGGCTTGCTTATCGCCTGCTCATGACCTTGTCCGGCCTTGTGCTGGCAACGCTTGGCAGCCTGACGGTGTGGAGCTTCTGGTTCGGCAAACGCCGACCGATGCGCTCCGCGCCGGCCCCCAAGATGCGCACCGCCTGATCAGTTCGACGCTTTCTCGATCGCGATACCGATGCAGGTGACGACCACGCCGGCGAGCGCCACCTCAGGTGGGCCTGCTGGCCAAGCCATTCGCCGATATAGTCCGGAAGGTCGTGGTGGAACGGCGGCATGTCGATGAACCGATCGAGCGGCCCATCCCCCAACGAGAAATCGAAGGGTGCGATCTTGTGGCCTTGCGCGCGTAGCCGCGCCGCCAGCCGCTCGATATGTTTGCGCTGGAAGGCGACCGACGGCCAATTATCGATCGTCGGGCCGTGCTCGCGTATGTTGAATTCGGTGGTGTGAACCGAGAGTCCGCCGGGGCGCAGCGTCTTCAGCGAATTCTCGATGAAGCGGAGGCCGTGGTCGATCGACCCGAGATGCTCCAGTGCGCAGACCGACCAGCAGAAGTCGTAGTCCGCCAGATCGTCGGGAATCGCGTTCATGTCGACGTACCGCATCTGCACGTTGCGATCGAAATGTGCCCGATCGACGAGATGGGGCATGTGGGCCTGATCGGGGGCGGTGGCATGCTGGCCCGTCTTTATCCAGCCGCCCCGCCTGGCGGATTGTGGCGCCTGGTCAGTCGCGGTGACCGAAACATCGTGCTTGGCCAGGTAGCTCGGGATTGGTTCGGTGCCGCAGCCGAAGCCCAGCCCGCGGGCTCCGGCCCGGATATGGCCGTGATCGTATAGGGACTGGAGGATGAAGCAAAATTCCCAGACTTTGCGGTGGAAGACGACCGGTATGCCCAGCTCATTACACCAATGCGCCGCCCAATCGCTTTCGATGGCGGCCTGGGTCGACAAGCTGTTCAGCAGATTGACCTGGCGTGGCCGGGTCTCGCCCACTGGCGGAAGCGCCGCGGCAAGTTGTCGCGCCAGGCTGTAGCCCATCTGCTTGATGTTGAGGCTGAGCGGCTCGATCGCATTGGCGATCTGCCGTAGCTGATGCAGATTCGGTTTCGCGTCATGCCGCACCAACGATAGCAGTTCGTTGATCCGTTCATCGACGGCGTGGTTATTACGCAATTTGCCGAACACCCCCTGTCTCCTCATCAGCCGGCCCGTGGCCGCCGCGTAGAAATCGAGACGTCGCCACAATGGGTTAGAGGCTGCTTGCAAGGCTCAGGCCGCATGTGCGACCTGCTCTTCGGGAACGGGCAAATGGGCGAACGGGCGATCGGCCGTTCGCGATCAAAGGGGGCGATTGGACGGGGTATGTCTGATCCAAAGAGTGGTGCGCATCGCTGGGCGAGGCTGTTCGGCTGGACAACGCTGGGCGGCGTCCTCTGCGGATTGGTTGGGCCTTATGGCAGCTTCATCGGCAATCCGATCAGCCGCGCCTGTTTCTGGATTGCAATATTCTGGGCGGGAACGCTGATCCTGTGGCCAAGCGCGATGGCCGCAATCTCCTTCGCCCAGCGCAGAGGCTTTCCGGTCCTGTTCGCGGGAGCAGGCGCGACGCTTGCCGCATGCGTTCCGCTCGCCGCCGTGGCCGCGCTGTTCTGCGGTCTATTCTGGCCGGTGCACGCGTCGGGGCTTCGGCCGCAGGAATGGTATGTGCTCACTGTGATACTCGCCGCGCCGGCGACGGCATTGGCGCTCTGGCTGGAACATTTCCGCTTCGTCGATCGAGGGCGCGGGCAAGATCCTTTCGCGCACCCTGCCCAAAATGCAGTGCAAGCGGGCGGCGGCTTGCCGGATCGGCTGCTGGACCTGGTTTTATGTCTGCAAATGGAAGATCATCATGTGCGCGCCTACACCGCGGCGGGCTCGAGCCTTTACTTCGCTTCGATGCGTGAAGTCGTCCGGCAGCTCGGTGACAGGGGATTGCAGGTGCATCGTTCCTGGTGGGTCGCGCATGGCGCCGTGCGCGCTTCGACGGGCGACAGTCGGTCGCTGGAATTGATCCTCACCAACGGTGTCTCCGTGCCGGTGGCGCGTAGCCGCATCGCAGCGGTTCGCGCCGCGCGCTGGCTGGATCGGGCGGTCGGCAATCCGATTGGCGAAGGTGGCAGGAGGGGGTCGGTGCTTCAGGATGCGCGCCTTTAGGTGAAGAGCTGAGCCCTTCTCTTCATTCGCGTGGCAGGATCGTGACGATCACGCGTTTGTAGCGCGACAGTGGCGGCATACCTTTGTCCGTCACCCGAAGGATGAAATGCACGGTTGTCGCTCGGGTGACATCCGGAGCACGGAACAAGGCCCTTTTCATATTCTCCGCACCCTGCAAGGCGATGGGCTGCGTCCAGCCCGTTGCCTCGGGATAGGGGAACCAGAGATAGCTGAGGCTGTCTCCGTCGGGATCGCTTGTTCCGCTGGCGTCGAGCATGAGTGTCTCGCCGGAGCGCACTGTCAGCTGATCGGAATGTGCCAGCTTGGGCACGGGTGGATGGTTGGCGCGGCCATAAGGCAAGGTCGTCCAGCCGATCCGGGCGGCGAAATCATTCTGGAAGTCGTCGCGCCACCGCCACAGCGTTACCCGATCATCCTTGAACGATGCGGTGCCGGGTTTGGCCGCGCGCCGATATTCGGCGGCGACATAGGGGATGAAGCTGTCGATCGCGTTGGTCCAGATCGACCGCGTCTCGGCCTCGACCGGGACCCCGCCGGTAAAGCCCTTTGGATCGAGATCCGCGAGGGAGGGCACGTAATATTGGTAGCGCCCGCCCCATCCGCCCCAATCGGGATGTTCCGGCACGTTGAGACCGTTGGGGATCAGCGACAGGAAGGAGGGCGTGTCGCCCTCCATGCCGTAGGCAACGTCGGGATAGGCCGCGCCGAGCGGCCCATGGCCCTGCTGGATATTGGCGGCGAGCCAGGCATTGCTGATCGTGCGATTGTCGATGCCGTCGACCGGCTGCATGATTGCGCCCCAGGTGGCATGACCATATCCACCGGGGCTGACGACGTAGAAAAGGTCGGGAAAGGCGCGCCGCAGCCAGGCGCCGCTGTCGTCCTGGTCCGAGATGGCATAGACGCGCAGCTTCGCGATCAGCCGCTTGAGCTCGGCTGGCGCGCGCGTCGCGCGCAGCGTGAAGAGCGCCTGGGCGAGCGTGTTCGGCCCGCCCCATACCGCCACCCACAAAGGCCGCGGATCGACCGTATCGAGCGCGCGGATGATCTGTTGCGATCCGGGCGTATCCTTCCCGGTGCCGACCGCTGCCATGCCGTAGGACGGCTGGCCGTCCCTTACCTTCGCCAGCAACGTTGCGGCCGGGGGAAAGCCGGGATCGTGCTTGAGCAGATTGGGCCGCACCTGCGCATAAGCTGCAATCGTCGCGCGGATGGATTCCGGATGGATTTCCCCGCGCATGTGCGTGGAGGTGGTGGCGATCAGCCCTTCGATGTCGATCGTGTCTGCATAGAGGAGGAGGCGCACGAGGGACTGGCTGTCATCGGCCTCCGCTTCGATATCGGTGAGGACGATCAGCCGCTGTTTCGGGCCAGTATCGACAGAGCTGACCGACGCGGTGGCCGCAACGGCAGCGGGTGTGGCCAGCGCGCATAGGGCCGCGAAAAGGCCGATCCCAAGCCTGCCGATCATGCCTTTCCCTCCCCGGTTTGGCGGGGTGATAAAGCAGCCGTGCGCCAGCCGCTAGCGGGGGGACAAAGCCTCGTCGCGCAAGCCCCGCCACACGCGCAACGCCTGCACAGTTTCAAAGACGTCATGGACGCGCAGCAGCTGCACGCCCTGCGCCGCCGCCAGTACGGCCAACGCCACCGATCCGCCCAGCCGTTGATCGACGGGCGCTTCGCCCGATAGCGCGCCGATCGTGCGCTTGCGGCTCGCGCCGAGCACCACGCCACAGCCCAATCCGTGGAACAGGGACAGGCCGTTGAGCAAAGCGAGATTGTGGCGGAGCGTCTTGCCGAAGCCGATGCCCGGGTCGATCAGGATCTTCGAGCGGTCGATGCCCGCGGCGACTGCCGTTTCGATCCGCGCCTCGAGCCAGTCGTAAACCTCGATCAGCACATCGTCATAATGTGGATCCTGCTGCATCGTCTCGGGCGAGCCCTGATGGTGCATCAGCACGACAGGGCAGCCGCGCGCCGCGACCACCGCCATCGCGCGATCATCCCAAGTCAGCGCGGAGACATCGTTGACCAGGCCTGCGCCCGCATCGAGCGCGCCTTCCATAACCGCGGCCTTGCGCGTGTCGATCGATATCGCCGCGCCGCCCGACGCCAGTTTTTCGATCACCGGCCGCACGCGCGCAATCTCGTCACCCTCCCAGACGGGCTTGGCGCCGGGACGCGTGGATTCGCCGCCGACATCGATCAGGGCCGCACCATGGCGCAGCATGTCCATGCAGAGCGCGACGGGATCGGCAGGCGCGCCGCCGGAAAAGCTGTCGGGCGTGACGTTGAGGATGCCCATGACCTGCGGCTGATCGAGCGGGATGGTGCGGGGGCCGAGCTTCAGCGGTGCGCGGGGCGCGGTGAGGCGAGCCAGGCTGGCGTGGGCCTTTTCGGCAATGCCGGAGGGGAGAGCGGCGATGTGCGATTCAAGCGCATCGATGGGCAGGAGCCGCTGGTCCACGCGGTGGCCATCACGGACGTGGACCAGCTCCACCATTGCGAAGAAGGACAATCCTCCCGCCAGTCGGAGAACTTGCCCGTCATAACCGAAAGGCGCGTCGACGAAGCCCGTGGGGCGTAGATAGAGGCGGTCGCTCATCCCCCTTCGTCGCGCCCGGCGCACCGGCTGTAAAGCGGCTTCTAGGTAGATTTGCGCAGTGCGTTTCGCCCGCGATCGGATCATAATCCCACGTCAGGAGAGGCCGCATGATCAAGAAGCTGGCGACGGTCGTGGACGATCCGGACCTTGCGCGCGGGCATGTGCGCGAAGCAGTGCAATCGGCGCGGGCGATAGGGGCCGAGCTGGCGGTGACCATGCTCACCGCGGCGCCGATGATCGCGGCCGAGCTCGCGCCCTTCGGCGGACTGTACCTGCCTGAAGCGGAGCTGCGCGCCGATGCTCGTGAGGACATGATGCGGCTCCGCGCCCACCTGGATGCGGCCGACCGGGAGATCCGGATCGGCGGCTTCTATGGCGACGTGAGCTGGCTGGCCCACGAACTGCGCGGGGCAGATCATATCGCGGATCTCATCCTGATCGGTCCGTCCTCATCCTGGTCCATCCCCTGGCTGCGCCGCCACACGATCGGCACATTGTTGATGGCCGCGGCCACGCCCTTGCTCCTGGTGCCCGAAGGACAGGCGTTCGTGCCGATCCGCCGTGCCGTGCTGGGTTGGAAGCCGTCGTCGGAATCGATTCGCGCGATGCGCGACCTGATGAGCCTGGCCGAGCCGGGCGCGCATATCGACATCGTCATGATCGAGCGGCATGCTGAACAGCAAGATGATCTGACCGGCAGCAATGGGGTCGCCGCCTATCTCGAAAGCCACGGCTTTGAGGTGGCTTGCCATCGCGTGCTGCGCGAAGTTTCAACCGCTGAGCAGCTTCAGCGCTACGCACTCGATACCGAAGGCGATCTGTTGGTGGTGGGCGCCTACGCCCATTCGCGCATCCGCGAAGTCCTGTTTGGCGGGGTCACGCGCGAACTTATCGCCTCGTCGCGCATACCGGTGCTTCTCAGCCGCTGATCATTCCGCCTGCTTAGAGACTGGTGCCGAGCATGCGCCCCAGCCCGATGGTCAGCAACATCGCCGCCAGGCCAAGCAGCATCACGCGCGCCACCGCGCGGCCGATCGGCGCGGAGCCCGTCCGCGCGCCCAGAGCACCCAGCAACCCAAGCAGCAAAACCGATCCGATCATCACGACAATCGGGATGCGATGAAAGGGCACAAGCGCGGTCACCGCAACAGGAACGATCGCGCCCGATGCGAAGGAGGCAGCCGAGGCGAACGCGGCTTGGACGGGCCGTGCCCGCGTTGCCTTGGACAGGCCCAGCTCGTCCCGCGCATGCGCCGCCAGCGCATCATGCGCGGTCAGTTGTCTCGCGACTTCAGCCGCGAGATCATGCGCGAGACCACGGCGCTGATAGATGTGGGCGAGTTCCTTGAGCTCCCCGTCGGGATCCTCGCGCAACTCGACTTTCTCGCGATCGACGTCGGCCCGCTCCAGATCGGCCTGCGAGCTGACGCTCACATATTCCCCCGCCGCCATCGACAGCGCGCCCGCGACCAGCCCCGCTGCGCCCGCGACCAGCACCTGGCGCGTATCGGTGGACGCGCTGGCGACACCGACTATGAGGCTGGCGGTGGAGAGGATGCCGTCGTTGGCGCCAAGCACCGCGGCGCGCAGCCAGCCGACGCGGGCGATCGCATGGCCCTCATGATGATAATGGTGGTGCGTGGTCATGCGACATCCTCACATAATGACGGGATGATGCGGGGAAATTGCGGCGTGCGGAAGAGCCTCGGACGGGCGCCGTGACTCTTTATGCCATGCGAGGCAGCCTCTAAGGTTGGACGGATGGGGATATTTGGAACGGCGCGAACGGCCGGGTTGGCGCCAGCGATTCTCGCCTTATCGGCCTGTGCAGGCGGCAATTTTCGCCCGGTCAGCGATGTGCCCGTCCGGATCGGGCAGGCCTACAAGGTGCGCGGTCGAACCTATGTGCCTGCGGCCGATCCTTCCTATGACATGCTCGGCTATGCCAGCTGGTACGGTTCGGAATCCGGCAATCGCACTGCTAACGGCGAACGCTTCCGGCCCGATTGGATAACTGCCGCGCATACCACATTGCCGCTGCCGACCTATGTCGAGGTGACGTCGCTTGCCACGGGGCGGCGCATCATCGTGCGGATCAATGATCGCGGCCCGTTCATCAAGGGGCCGCGCATTATCGATTTATCGCGCGGCGCGGCGGCGCAGCTGGGAATCAAGGCGATGGGAAACGCCCCGGTGCGCGTGCGCCGGATTGAGCCTTCGGAGAAGGATCGCGAGCGCCTGCGCCGCGGCAAGCCGGCAGCCGAACTTTCGCCGGTGGGGGAAAATGTTCTGGAAAATCTGCGCTCGCAGCTTTCGGCCGCGGGCTATTAGGCCGATCGGCGAGGACCCGAGCAGTCAGCGGGACAGATGGATTCCCTGCGCGTCCATCCTCGCCACGTTGGACCATGGCTGCTTGGTGCGAACGTTTCGCCCGGTCATGCGCTCGAAGAAACCGGCCTTGCCATAAACCAGCCATTCGATCCGTCCATCGACCGCTTCAAGCTCCTCCAACCGCCCGAGCAAGGTGCCGTCGGCGTCGAATATCCGAAGCTGATCGAGAGCACTGATCCGCATCACATCGCACCCCATTTCGGGATGTAAGAGCGCGCACGATTCTCGCATCGGTGCAGTTCGTAGCTGTCGGCTGTGCCGGTCAACTTCACGCAACTGTCGATGTGGGCAATGGCGTCCCAGGTCACGCGCGTGATCCGCGTTCCGGCAAAAACCGCAACCAGCCGCATAGCCCAGGCGGGCAAGCGTCCGCGATAGGCCCCAGGCCCAACCAGCAGATAGGCGATGGTAGGAGGACCCTTGGCCTTTTCGTCGAGCTCGATATCGTCCACGATACCGCAATAGCGCCCATCCTTATCCAGGATCGGCAGGTCGAGCAGGCCGCCGAACAGCTTTATACTGTCTGACGGTTTCATGTTTGCCCTCCCGACGTGAGAATGAAAAGCGGAACCGCTGCTATCGCGGCAACGAGGATCACGACGAAATAGGTCCAGCCCAGGACGTTCGCGAGCAGGCCGTTGCGATGTTCGCGCATGAAGTCGGGATCACGCGCGAGCAGTAGCAGGGGCAGATAGGTCAGCGGCAAAACCAGGATCGAGAAGAGGACGGCATATTCGACCAGCTTCATCGGATCGATGCCGGTCAGGATGATCGCCAGGCCCAGCAGCATGATGCCGATCCAGGCGATGGTGAAGCGGGGCGCTTCCCAGGGCTTTCTTTGGCGCCCCCATTCCCATCCGAAGAATTGGGCGGCGCTATAGGCGTTGGCCATGCATGTCTCCACCGCCGCGCCCGCCACGGCGAACAGCATTCCCAGCAGCGCGAGAAGCAGCCCCAGTCGGCCCAGCGGCACCGCCGCCTGCAACGCGGCGCTTCCCGGCAGTTCCGGATCGATATTTGCGGGGCCGAACAATTGTGCGGAGCTGGCAAGTATCGAAATTGCCAGCAGCGATCCGAGCCCGAAACCCACGACGCAGGTGAGCCGGTTGATGACGAGATCCTTAGGACCCCATTTTTCCTCGATCGCGCCGGAGGAATAGAAATAGGCCTCATAGGGAAACATCACCGCGCTGATGATCGCGACGGTGAAATAAGCGAAGCTCACCATTTCCTTCGTCGAAAGGCCGCTCGGTATCTGCGGAACCAGTCCCGCGGCGATATCGGCCCAGGGCGGATGGATTTTCACCAGCGCGACGGCGAACACGACCATGAACAGCCCCAGCAGGCCATAAGCCCGCTCGATCCATTTGAACGGAAGCACCCAGATCGTAGCGATCAGCACGGCAACGCTTGCCAGCGCCATCAGCATATAGCCGGCGCCCGTCAGCAGATGCAGGATGATGGCGAGGCCGCCAATCTCCGCCGCGCAGGTGATCAGGTTGCTGATCAGCGATGCGAGCAAGGTGACAAGACCCAATTTCAACCCAAGCCGGTGCCGCATCAGGTTGAACACCGGCTGCTTGGCGATGGCCGCGACCCGGCCGCTCATCTCGCCAAAGACCATGATGCCGACGGTGGCGAACGCGAAGACCCACATCAGGGCATAGTGGAATTTCGATCCCGCCTGAGCCGCGAACACCAATTCGCTAATGTCGACGAAGCCGCCGACCGCGGTCATGATGCCAAGTGTCAGCTCAAGCAGATTCAAGATGATCCTCGATCGTCTTCAGCGCGGCAGCGTGCTGGGACAACAGGTCCGATGGGGCATCAGGCGGCAGGGCCTGAAGGGCGGCCGCCTGACGGGCGGCGTCGGAGCGCGGATCACGGAGCGAGGCCGCAGCCTTGTCTATCTGTTTGCGGGCGGCTTTGCGCATGCCGTCAACATAAGCGGCGGTAAGATGCTTTCGGGCGGCCTCGTGGTTGACGAACGCCCATTCGGCGGCGGCCGAGCGAAGTTGCTTAATCGTGATCACCTGCTCGGTTTGTCGCGAGCAGGCGGTGAGCAGGCACAGGGCTATCAAAAACGGGCGCTGCACGACCCTGCAACGATGCGGCTATGTTCCTCGTTCCCAATATGCGTCGACCGAAGGTGAATACCAGCAACCGGCAACGGCTCGCCTCACCGCGGGTATGCCGCTTCGCAGAGCTGAAGAATGACGTCGGCGCCGTCGCGCGCACCAGCAGCATCCGCCGGAGAAAATTCGGTGATCGTAAGGCCAACAAGGTTCGCCTCGGCCGATATTTTTCGAACTAATGCTAGGCCGGCGTCGATCGACAAGTTTCCTTCGGGATAGGCAATATACGGGAACTCCTCGGGACTGAGAGAATCGAGGTCAAAGTGAATATGGACCGGGCCCGAGAGTATCTCGTCTGGCTCGAGCCATGACAGGTCATGTTCTCGCTGGAACTCCCAATCACCTGGGTCGCCCAGGTGGGCGGAAACATAGCGAAATTGGGAAGGGGCCAAGGGTGCCGAGAGCAGCGGCCGCAAGCCTTCGGGCGCCGATCCCATGATGGAAGATACCGGCATGCCGTGAAGGTTGCCGCTCGGCGACGTCCCCGGAGTGTTAGCGTCGAGATGGGCATCGACCCAGATCACGGTCAGGTCCGGATAAACTCCATGCAGGTAATCGATTACCGCTATATCGCAGGCGCAGTCTCCTCCCGCCGTGAGAATGGTGCGAGGGCGGATTTGGGCAAGATGCTTTTGAGCGGACCGGAATTGATCCAGAATCGCCGTCCAGCGATTGACCCCGCCTTTTGCTTCACCCTCTCCAGCATCGGGAATAGCCACGACTGGCCCGAATTGGCTGCAGACTTCCGCGGCCGCCTGCGCGCCCCGGCGGAGATTTTCAAAGCGGCCCGAGCCCTGCCACTGCGGGTAGGACAAAACTAGCTCGAAGGGTTTGGCGTTCTGCAATGTTCGATCTCTCCAAAATACCGACCGTTCTGAAAGCTCATTCGACCGTAACGCTAAGCCTCACGCGTGGAATGCCTCTGCCCGCTTGGCTGCGCAGCCCGCAATCCTATGATCCGGAGCCAGCGTCTGGTCCGGCCCCGGCTTCGCCCGGGAAATGTGTTGACTCGATCAATATTGTTAGTGTTGATTAAGTCAACTCTCTGGAGTTACGAGATGGACGCGCTTCAACATGACATTGCCACGCTGCGCGCGTTCAATCGCACGTACACGAGCCGTCTTGGCCTCCTTGACGCGCGGCTCGACAACAGCGCGTTCACGCTAAGCGAAGCGCGTATCCTGTATGAACTCGCGCACAGGACCTTCCCAACCGCCGCTGAACTTGGGCGCGCCTTGAACGTCGATCGGGCGCAGATCAGCCGCACCCTCAAAAGATTTTCGAAGCGGGGGCTGATCGAAACTCGCGATGATCCAGCCCACGGGCGGCACCAGCTCCTGTCGCTCACGCCGGCTGGCCGGTCAGCTTTCGCTCAATTGGAAAGCAATACGCGCGGCGCGATCGGTGCGCTTCTTCAGACACTGCCGGCATTCCGGCGCCGACGGCTGCTCTCGGCCGCCGCAACGATCGAGGGCATCTTCGCCGATGAGCAGGGAGCGGCCGCGACCCTGCGGGATCTGAAGCCCGGCGATCTGGGGCTGGTCATCGCGCGGCAGGCGATCCTGTATGCAGAGGAATACGGGTGGAATCGGGATTATGAAGCGCTTGTCGCGCGCGTCCTCGCCGATTTCCACGAATCCTTTGATCCGGCACGCGACGCGGCCTGGATTGCGGAGATGGATGGCACCATGGTCGGGTCGATCTTCCTTGTGCATGGGGATGCGCCCGAGATCGCCAAGTTACGTTTGCTCTACGTCGAACCCGACGCGCGGGGGGTCGGGATCGGCGCGAGGCTGGTTCATGCGTGCATCGATCGAGCGCGGGGGATCGGCTATAAACGGCTCGATCTATGGACCAACAGCGTGTTGAGCGCCGCCCGTTCAATCTATCAGCGCGCTGGTTTCGTACTGGTGGAGGAGGAGCCGCATCATTCATTCGGAAAGGATCTTGTCGGTCAGACTTGGTCACTCGCCCTTTGAAGCGAAGCCCAAAGATAGGCGTCTTGCTCGACATCAGGTCCGAAACGGGCCTGATCATCGATCGGCGGGGGCTCTCGG
>Ga0207647_10000599_pt1 | contig 28092 bp, 19 predicted proteins | sample KBSCornC2_FD_184295 | JGI IMG/M metagenome (GOLD analysis project Ga0207647, IMG submission 184295) | Corn rhizosphere microbial communities from Kellogg Biological Station, Michigan, USA - C2 (SPAdes) (version 2) | ecosystem: Host-associated > Plants > Roots > Rhizosphere ... | reverse complement strand
CCATTGGTGACGGCGAGTCCGGCGCAGGTGGCGACGACGTGCACGGCGGCTGCCGAATGAGGCGATATAGCGCCAGCGCTGCGCTGCCTGGCCGTGCGCAAGCGCGCTCCTACGGGGCCGGGCGTGTGAGCGACGAGCTCGCCGGCACGCAACCTCAGTGATGAAAAGAGCCGTCGGTGCCCACCCTCGAGGCGAGTTTCGGAGGCGAGGGTGACGGGAGGGAATAGCCCGCAGGGGGGCGGCCATGGAGGGCCGTTCCTTTTTGACGAGACAGGACGTCTCGTCGAAAAGCCCCTCACGGCACTCGGTTCGCGGCCGTAGGCCAAATAAGTACACGGCCGCGGAGCGGCATCCTTATCGAACGCTGGAGACCTGTCTGAGCAGCGAGGGTGGGCACCGACGGCTCTTGCCCTCAACACCACCAGAACAAGGCGGCGCAAGCCGCTGGTTACACGCATTCGCAAAGCGAATGAAACGCTTAAAGCCCAGCAATACGACTACGGTTACGCCCGTCGTTCTTCGCCTCGTACAGCGCCTCATCCGCGCGGCCAAGCAGCGAATTCAGCGACTCCGGTGCGCGCCACATCGCCACGCCCGCACTCACCGTAATCCGGATACGGTAATCCCCATGCACGATCACCTGCGACGCCAACGCATGGCGCACCCGCTCCGTAATATCCAGCGCATGCTCCGCCAGCGCCCCCGGCAAACACAGGATGAACTCCTCGCCGCCAAAACGCCCCGCCAGGTCATCCGCACGGCACATCGACGAAATCACCCGCATCGTCTCCCGGATCACCGTATCCCCCGCCAGATGCCCGAACGTATCGTTCACCGTCTTGAAGTCATCGATATCCAGCAACACCATGCTGAACGGAATACCATCCGTCGCCGCGCCCTGGCGCACCCGCTCCGCCTGCTCCAGGAACCGGCGGCGGTTCAACGAACCGGTCAGCTCATCCGTACCCGCCAGGTGATCCAGGCGCTCGTTCGCCGCCTTAAGGTCGCGCGTACGCGCCTCCACCTGCGCCTGCAACAGCTCCGCCCGGCGGCGCAGGAACAGCGTGCGCAAATACACCAGGCCAAAGAACATCGCCACCGCCACCGCCACGCCCAGCAACAGCGTCCACGGGCTCTCATACCAGCGCGGCACCACTTCCACCCGTACCGACGTCTCGATCGTGCGCGCATCCAGCCCGCGCATCGTCGCCCGCAGGCGCAGCGTGTACGTGCCGCTGGCCAGGTTCGTATAAATCGCGCTGGGCGGAATGCCGCGTGCCACTTCATTCCAAGCCGAATCGGTCTCATCCATGCGGTACGCGTAATGCGTCTCCTGCGGCGCACGGAAATCGAGCAGCGCGAAGTCCACGCGCAGGTTACGGCCATCACCATCCAGCTTGATCCGGCCACCCTCCGCCGGCAGTGAAGCCAGCGGCACGGATTTCTCGTTCATGGCGATGTGGGTTACCGCCAGTTGCGGCGTCGCCACTTCGGGCGCCACCCAGTACGGCCGGATCACGGTAAGACCACCCAGGCCGCCGAACATCAACTCACCGCCCGGCGCTTCCGCGGCGGCACGGTGGATATAGCTCGGGATACGCAGGCCGTCGCGAATACCCAGGTCGAACACCCGGTGGCTTGCGGCATCCACCATCGCCACGCCGTTGGCCATGGATGCCCACACGCGATCATCGTGATCGACCAGCAGCGCATTGATCTTGGTGTTCACCAGGCCCTCGCGCGCGCCGATCAGGCCGAAGCGGAAGGGGCCTCGTTCCTGGAAATCATCCAGGTACGCAATACCGCCGAACGTACCGAGCCACAGCCGGTGATGCGAATCGAACGCCATGGAGCCGGTGTAATCCTGCGGCAGGCTCTTCGGATCCGCCGGTTCATGGCGGATGTTCACGAAGCCCGGTTCACCGTCGTACGCAATGCTGATGCCGCTGATGGTGGCGAACCACCACGAATGGGCCATCCGCACGATGTGCCGTACCTGGTCACCGACCAGGCTGTGCGGGTCCTTGTCGTCGTGGCGCATCTGGCGCAGCTCGCGCGACACGGTGTTGTAGCGGAACAACCCATCGTAGGTGCCGATGAGCAGATCGTTTCCATCGCGCTGCATGGAAAGGATGAGCCGGCCATCGAGCGACGGGATCATGGAGCTCTGCAGCGCAAAGCTGTTCGGGTCGATACGCGACACGCCCTGCGCGCCGGCCCAGATCGAACCATCCGGCGCCACGACGAACGCCTGCACATCGCGCTCGGCCTGTTCACCGCCCAACTGCAGGTGGCGCATGCCGCCCGTGGCCAGGTCCAGCACGTCGATGCGGCCCATGCCAAGGCCAAGCCAGATGCGCCCGCGTGGATCGACGAAAACGGAATGCACGTTCGCGTTCGACAACGTGTGCGATTGCAGCGGCGAAGGCAGTACCGAGAAGACCTTGCGGCCGTTCGGATCGTAATGCGCCGCGCCCAGCTCGGTCGCGACCCAGATATTGCCCGTGCGGTCCTGGAAAATATCGCGGGTGATATCGCCCGGTAGCGACGAGGCCATCGCCGCGTCGTGCGAAAGCCCACGCAGCTGGCCGGTGTTGAAATCGTAGGTGACGACGCCCGCGCCATCGGTCGCTGCCCACAGCACGTGTTCGGGCGTTTCACGGAATGCGCGGATCGTGCGCCGCCGCGCCACGCCGCCCTTGCCCGAATAACCCGGCACCGAATGGGCATGCCAGTCGGCCGTCACGTACACCGCACCCGATTGGCCGGTGCCGATCCACATGCGCGACTGGCTATCCTGGTAAAGCGCCCAGACCTGATCGTGCAGGATCGGATCGATCTCGGGATCGGTCGACACCACGCGCTCGAAATGGCCACCCGGCTTGCGGACGAACACGCCGTTATCGAGGCCAAGCCAGAGATTGCCGGCACGGTCCTCGCTCACGGCAAACGTGCGCGGCACCATGGAGGGATCATCCCCCGGCTGCCCCGAGACACGCGTGATCACACCGGTGGAGAGCTGGAGCTTATCGAGGCCGCCTTCGGTGGCGATCCAGAACACATCCGGATCGCGCGAGCGCGCGATCGCGAAGATCTTGCCGTTGGCGGTGCCGCCCTTCCCCACCGGGTACAGGTGAAAGCGCACGGTCTTCGGATCGAAGCGCAACAACCCGCCGGCATTGGTGCCCACCAACAGGCCGCCATCGTCCAGCGGCATCAGCGCACGCACGTACGCATCGGGGAGCACCGCGCCACCGTAGGAATCCGGCTCCTGGCCGAACACCTGCATGCGATAGCCGTCGTAGCGCGCCAGGCCACCGAACGTGCCGATCCAGATGACCCCGGCCTTGTCCTGCACGATCGCCGTGGTGGTCGAGTGTGGCAACCCATCGGCCACGCCCACCGAATCGAACCACGCCGTTTCGTAGGCGGCCCACGGATCAACGCCTACCTTGGGCGCCACCTGCGCGGCAACACCCCCGATGCACAACACAGAGGTGACAAACAGAGCCAGCAGGGCGCGCAACAGCAGGAAGCGGAAGGGCCGGTGCGGACGCTCAGCCTGCATAAGCCATCGAAGGGTCGAGGTAACGGCTGAATGCGTCAGCCGTCATGGGGCGTGCGAAGAAATAGCCCTGGCCGACATCGCAGCCCAGGCCGCGCAGCCAATCGGCCTGCGCCTCGGTTTCCACGCCCTCGGCAATGGTCCGCATGTTCAGTTTCTTGGCAAGGCTGACAATCGCCTCGGTAATCTCGCGGTCGGCCAGGTTCGAATCACTGCCACGCACGAAGCTCTGGTCGATCTTGATGGTGCCCACCGGCAGTTCGCGCAGGTGGCTGAGGTTCCAGTAACCCGCGCCGAAATCGTCGATCAGCAGGTCGAATCCGTGCGAACGCAGCTTCACCAACTGGCGCAGGGTTTCCTCGGGCTCGCGCATGGCCGTGGATTCGGTCAGCTCAAAGCGGATGCGCGTGGGGTCCACGCCAAACGAGCGGACCACGCGGTGCAGCGTTTCGACGAACGCCGGCCGGCTCAACTCGTGCATGGAAAGGTTGATTGCCACGTAATCGACGTGGCGATCGGCGGTATCCCAAAGCTGCACCTGCGCCAGCACGGCGCGCAGCACGTACTCGCCCAGCGCATGGATTAGCCCCGAGCGCTCGGCCACCGCCACGAATACCGAAGGCGGGACATCGCCGCGCACGGGGTGGTGCCAGCGCGCGAGCGCTTCCACCCCGGCGAGCGTGCCGTCGCGCAGGTTGCGCTTGGGCTGGTATTCCACGTTCAGCTCGCCACGCTGAAGGGCTTCGCGCAGCTCGACGGTGAGCGCCAGGCGTTCACGGGCGGCCTCGAGCATGCCCTCTTCATAAAAGCGGAAATCGGCCTTGCCGGTTTCCTTCACCGCGTACATGGCGGCATCTGCGTTGCGGATGAGCGCCCCGGCCTCGCGGCCATCCTGCGGGGCGATGGCGATACCAATGCTGGGGCTCACGGCGACGAGCTGGCCTGCGACACTGACCGGCTGCGAGACCAGGTCGAGCACCTTGCGGCACACCCGCACCAGGTTCTCCATGCCACCGTAGGACTTCACCACCACGACGAACTCATCGCCGCCGAAGCGCGATACGGTATCGCGCTCGCGCACGCTGCTGCGCAGCGACGAGGCGACGGCCCTCAGGAAGGTATCGCCGGCCTCGTGGCCCAGGGTGTCGTTGATCGATTTGAAGCCATCCAGATCGATGAACATGACAGCCAGCATGCTATCGCGTGGCTCTTTCAGGGCCTCTTCCAGCTCGTGCATGAGGAACGCACGGTTGGGCAGCCCGGTCAGGGTGTCGTGGTAGGCGTGGAACTGCAGGGCCCGGCGGGCCTCCTCACGGGGATCCTTCAGCCGGGCGTTCAGCTTGCGGCGCTGGGCCATGAGCATGCCGATCACCAGCGAAGCCACGGCACAGACCACGACCAGGGTCACCAGCCAGCCGAAGCCCGCCCCGCTGGTGCTGAATCCGGAACAGCCAGCCCCGCCCGACCCCGTGAAGGGCCAGCGTGCGCAGTTCGAGACGGCATGGTGCATGCCGTTTTCGACGCTAATTGTCAGCACGCCTCGCTCCGGCCCGGCATTGCCGGGCGCTGGGACCAACCAAACATTGTGACCTCGCCGAGGAGCCTGGGGAGAGCCCGGACGCGGTACGACTCATCCGTGTCTTATCGGCCATGGGCGCTCCCAACTTTAATGCCCCTGCGATACCGCATCCCGCCGTCTTCACATGTCGTGAGATCGGCGGGTCCGGTACGCATGATGCTGTCTCGGCGAAAAAACGCAATCCGTGCCGTTCGTCCCGTACCGGTCAGCGGCCCTTGGCGGGCGGCGCCAGGTAGGTATCGAACCAGGCCAGCGCCCGCGCCAGCACGTCGCGGCGGCTGGCATCCCGGGCAAAACCGTGGCCTTCGCCGGGATAAACCACCAGTGAGGTCGGCACGCCCTGGGCGCGCAGGGCGTGCCAGAACTCGAACGACTGCGGGGCCGGGGTCTCGGCATCGCGCTCGCCCACCACCACCAGGGTGGGGGTTTTCACGTTCTTGATGTAGTTGATGGCGGAACTCTTGCCGTAAACGCCCGGGTCGTCATACACCGAGGCGCCGAAATACGGCTTCATCCACTGGTCGATCAGGTTCTGGCCGTAATAGCTCTGCCAGTTGGAGATGCCGGCACCCGCCACGGCCGCCTTGAAGCGGTTGGTCTGGGTCACGCCGAACATGGTCATGAAGCCGCCATAGCTCCAGCCGGTCAGGCCCAGGCGCTTGTCATCCACCGGGTGGTTCTTCTCGATCGTATCGACACCGGCCAACACATCGCGCAGGTCGCCATACCCGAAATCCTTGCGGTTGGCCTGGACGAACGCTTCGCCCTGGCCATAGCTGCCGCGCGGGTTGGGCATGAACACGAAGTAGCCCAGCGCCGACAACGGTGCGGCGCCGTAGCCGCTGCCGGGCCAGCGCGGGAGTACCGCCGCGGCCGGGCCGCCGTGGATCGACACGATCATGCCGTAGCGCTTGGCCGGGTCGTAGTTGGCCGGGTACAGCAGCCAGCCCTGCACGTCGTTGCCTTCGTTTTTCCAGGTAATGGATTCGGCCTTGCCCCACGACGGCTTCAGCCCGGCGTTGAACGAGGTCACGGCCACCGGGGCGCCCTTGGCCGCGAGGTCGGCCACGTGCACCTCGTAAGGCTTATCGAACGAGCTGGCGATGAACGCCGCGTGGCTGTTGTCCTGGCTGAGCGAAAGCGACATGGAAAGGCGACCATCGCCCATCGACATGGGCAGGTCGAACAAGGTGGTGGGCGTGGCGGCACCCTCAGCCGGCACGGCATAGCTGGACACGCGGCTGGCACCGGCCACCTGCTCGGACACGATGAGCTGGTCGCTGCCGCTCCACGACAACCACACCGGCGTCGTGTGGGTGCCCGGGGTGATGTCGGTCGGCGTGCCGCCGGCCACGGGCACGGTCCAGATATCGCCGCCGGTGGAGCCCTGGTCGCTCATCAGGCCACCGATGAAGGCAATGCGCGAACCATCCGGAGAGAAGCGCGGCACCGCGACCTGCAAGTCCTTCAGCGGGCCCTGCAGCTTGTTCGTATCGAGGATGACATTGCCTTTCGCGCCAGTGCTGGCCGGCTGGACATAAAGCTCGGCCACCCACCAGTTGTTGTCGCCCGGCGGTTCGGCGGCCACATAGGCCAGCTGCTTCGCATCGGCGGAAAGCGCGTACTCGTAGACATGCAGGCCGGCCGGCGTGAGCACGCGTACAGCACCGCCCTTCGCATCGACCGTCGCCACCTGTTGCACCTCGAGGCCTTCCACGCCGATCTCGCCCAGCTGCGGCTTGGCCGCCGCGGTGGCGCTGGCGCGGCGGGTCGCGTTCGGCACGTAAAGGAAGGCGAGCTGCTTGCCATCGGCCGACCACTCCAGGCCGCTAACGTAGCCGGTGAGGTGGGTCAGGCGCTGCGGGGGTGCCTTGGTAGTGGTGTCGACGACCTGGATATCGTTCTGCTTGCCCTCTTCCACGCCCGCGGTCTTGCCGGCGCAATCGGAGAGGAAGGCCAGGTGCTTCGAATCGGGCGCCCAGGCCACGCTGGTTTCGCTACAGCCCTTGGTGGTGGTCACACGGCGCGCATTGCGGCCATCGGCATCGGCCACCTGCAGCACCGGCTTGCCATCGGTCTTCACCGCCCAGGCCAGGTGCTTGCCATCGGGCGAGAGCGCTACCGACTCGACGGTGCGGACCTTACCCAGGTTCTCCAGGATGGCGGCGATGCGCGGATCGTCAGCTTTCGGGGCGGGTTCGGCCTGTGCGGCAGTGACACAGGCAAGCGCGACGGCGGCGGCGATCCAGGTTGTACGCATCGGTTTGGCTCAGGATGTTCAGGAGCCGTGAAACCTAGCACACCTCCCGGGCCCGACCGAACTGCCGGTCGTCCCGCCCGTTGCTGTAGGAGCGCGCTTGCGCGCGATGGGTGCTCGCCGTAACCCCAGCTCGCGCGCAAGCGCGCTCCTACAAGGGCGGGGGCCAGGCCGGGCTGGTCACACCAGCAGGTTCCTGAATTCGGTGTTCCGCTCAAACCAGCGCACCGCGTAGGAACATGCGGGGTGCACCTTCCAGCCGTTGTGGGAAGCCACCTCCACCGCCTTGCGCGTGAGCAGGTTGGCGATGCCGCGGCCGGCCACCGCATCGGGCACGCCCGTGTGGGTGATCGTCATCGTCTTGCCGTCCAGACGGTAGTCGAGCTCACACTCACTGCCATCCACATTCACCAAAAACACCGTATTGACCCGGTCATGGGTAATGTCCAGCGGTTTCGGGTTCGCACTCATCGTCGTTCTCTCCAAGCCAGCAGCAGCGCCGTTTCGCATTCTGTCGATGGACCGGGCGCTAAGGTCACCGAGTGCAGAGCATGCGCGCCTTCACGTACACAATCCATCACCCACCGGAGAACCACCATGCAGAAATGGGGCAAGGCAGTCTGGACCGGCAACATCAAGGAAGGCCAGGGGCTTATCTCGAGCCAGACCGGGGTACTCAAGGATGCACCGTACGGCTTCGCATCGCGTTTCGAGGATGGCCCGGGCAGCAACCCGGAGGAGCTGCTGGGCGCCGCGCACGCCGCGTGCTTCACCATGGCGCTGTCGCTCATGCTGGGTAACAACCACCTCACGGCCGACCGGATCGAAACCCGTGCCGACGTGACCCTGGCCAAGGATGGCGAAGGCTTCAGCATCACCAAGGTGCACCTCACCACCAAGGCCAAGATCCCCGGCACCGACCAAGCGAAGTTCGCCGAGATCGCCAAGCAGGCGAAGGAAGGCTGCCCGGTTTCCAAGGTACTGAAGGCCGAGATCACGATGGACGCCACGCTGGAGGCGTAAACTGCCCGCGCCGCCGGGTTCGCCCGGCGGCGCTTCCGGCAGCAAGGGACCCGAACGCACGTGCTTATCGTCCACGAACACGGCCAACACGAACGCCCGACCATCTGGCATGCGGGCATGGGCAAGCCCAAGGCGCCCATCTGGATCGACCTGCTGGAACCCAGCGACGACGAACGCCGCTGCGCGGCCGAGATCACTGGCCTGCGCGTACCCGAGCGCTCCGATATCGTGAACCTGGCGCTCTCCAGTCGCATCCGCACGGATGACGACGCCATGTACCTGTCGATCCCCTACTTCGCCGACACGAACAACGGCCACGCCGCGCAACCCGTGGGCATCGTGGTGACCAACCACGTGCTGATGACCCTGCGCTTCACCGAATCGCCGGCGTTCGACCTGGCTAACGCGAGTTGCGAGCACCAGAAGTGGGAATCCAGCGCCGATGTACTGGCCACGTTGATCGAAGCCATCGTGAACCTCGGCGCGCAACGGATGGAAGATGTCTCCGCCGAACTGAAGAAGCTTTCCGATCGCGTGTTCACCCCCGAGCGCCTCGGCACGCCCGTGCTGCGCGACTGCATGCTTGAGGTGGGCCGCCTGGAAGGCATGCAGGCGCGCAACCGCTCCTCCATGCTGGGCGTGCAGCGCATCGTCTCGTTCGTGCGGGCGAAGAAGCCCGACTGGATGGCCGATGCGGTGGAAGTGCGCCTGCGCGTGGTGGACCACGACCTGCGCACGCTGGATGAGTTCGACGACCAGCTCACCAACAAGCTGCAGTTCCTGCTCGATGCCACCCTGGGCTTCATCAGCACCGACCAGAACCACGTGATGAAGGTGCTGACCGTCACCTCCGTCGCCACCATCCCGCCGCTGATCCTGGCCGGCATCTGGGGCATGAACTTCAAGGACATGCCCGAGCTCAACTGGCACTGGGGTTACCCCATGGCGATCGGCGTCATGCTCATCAGCATGGCCCTGCCCGTGCTGTTCTTTAAGTGGCGCGGCTGGTGGTCGGGGGACTAAAGCATGCTCGGCCACCTGCTACGCCCTGCCACCGCGCCAATCCGGCGCTGGGTCATGACCGCGTTCCCCAAGCCGCCTTCGGGCGGGATCGATTACGAACACCCGGCGGGCGACCCGGGCCTGTTCGGCCCCGATTCGGTCACGTGGCGCATCCATAACGATTTCTGCGGCATGCTGGCCGGCGGGCTGTGCGCGCTGTACCTGCAGACCCTGCACCCACGCGCGCTGGCTGGCGTGTGGGATCACTCGAACTTCCGCACCGACCTCGTCGGCCGCCTGCGCCGCACTACCGCATTCGTCGGCGGGACCACCTACGCGCCCACGGCGGAAGCCCACCGGATGATCGCGCACGTGCGTGGCATCCATGCGCAGGTGCGTGGCGTCGATGAGGCTGGCGCGCCCTACTCCGCCGACGACCCGGACCTGCTGACCTGGGTGCACGTCAGTGAGATGGCGAGCTTCCTCGCCGGCTTCCGCACATACGGCCCCATGGCGGTGCCCCGGGCGATGGCCGATGCGTATTTCAATGAAACCCGCCGGGTCGCGGAGGCACTGGGCGCACGCGATGTGCCCGGGTCCGTTGCCGAGATGGATGACTACGTACGCGACGTGATCCCCACCCTCGCCTACACCGAGCGTACGCGCGTGGTGCTCGAGGTACTGGCCGACCTGGACCTACCGGTCCCGCTGGCCGGGCTCTCGCGCGATGTGTTCCTGCATGCGGGCGCGCACCTGTTGCCTGCGTGGGCCAGCGAACTGCTGCGCCGCACTCCGGCCGACCAGCTAAAGGGGCGCATGGCCGCCGCCACCCTGCGCGGCATGGCGCCCCTGTTCCGTGCGGCGCTGAACGAAGGCGTCGCCACCCGCTCCTGCCGCCGCGTCGGCGTCGACCGCGGGATCCTCACAACGTGGCCCAGGGCCACCGTGTAGGAGCGCGCTCGCGCGCGATGGTTCTTGCCGCGAGAACTCGTCGCGCGCAAGCGCGCTCCTACAGGGGCTCTCCTGATATGTGAAGGCCGCCCAGTGAGACCTGCATCACAGTTCTCACCCATTCGTGAGAAATTGCATTAAAGTTGTTGGCTTGCCGGTCGCTATACGTAAGTAAGGGGAAGTGGGCAGCTTCCCGGTGCGTCGCGATCACCAGGCCTGACAGGGGGCCTTCTCGGGGGAGGATGGGTTCGGTGCGACTTCTTACGTTCAACGGCGGCCATGGGGTCGCGGGCAAGGGCCTGCTGTGACGGCGCCCTGGCATTCGCTCGCCGGTGGCATGCCGGAATCACGCCTGCTCGCCTCCGTGGCCGAGTTTACCCACCATCGCGACATCGACGCCCTGGACCACAGCCTGGTGCTATCCATGGCCGAGCTGGTGGCGGTGAAGAGCGTCACGCTGTGCAAGGCGGGCGATAGCCTGCAACACCCGGTGGAATCGCTCACCGTGTGCACGCGCAACGACGATGGCCGCTGCGTGGTGGAAGCCGTGGAGCCCATGCGCGATGGCGACCCGGTGGACACGATCGTGTGTGCCATGGAAACGCTGGAAGTCATATCCGATGTGACCGACGAGGGGCGCTGCCGCCTGGTGGTGCCGATCATCCGCGAGCATGTCGCCATTGGTGCGCTCATGCTCGAAGCCGACGACACGCTGGATAACGTGCGGGTGATGGTGGAGGGCTTTGCCCGCATCTACGCCAACTACATTGCCCTGCTCAACGAGAGCGAGCGCGACAAGCTCACCGGCCTGTACAACCGCCGCAGCTTCGAACAGCGCCTGCAGCGCCTCCTGAAGCTGCAACGCCAACGCGCCCGCGTGCTGCGCAAGGATGAAGAGCGCCGCCTGGCCTGTGACGACGTCGCGCAGATCTACCTCGCCATCCTCGATATCGACCACTTCAAGCGGATCAACGATACCTGGGGCCATGTCTATGGCGACGAGGTGATCCTGATGCTCGCCCAGCAGATGCGCGCGTGTTTCCGCCAGAACGATGTGCTGTTCCGGTTCGGCGGCGAAGAATTCGTGATGCTGATCGCCTCCGAAGATGAGGCGGCAGCCGCCGGTGCGCTGGAACGGTTCCGTGAGCACGTGGCGAACTGGGCGTTTCCGCAGGTCGGCCACGTCACCGTGAGCATTGGCTATGCGCGGATCAGCGAGAACGATTACCCCGAGATCGTGCTCGATCGTGCCGACAAGGCGCTCTACTACGCCAAGCAGAATGGCCGGAACAGTGTGCAGGGCTTCGAGTCACTGACCGAACGCGGCGAGCTGGGCGCGCCGGTGGCACTGGGTAGTATCGATCTGTTCTAAGCCAGTGGCGCGCTGCGACAACAGCCACCCTTTAGGAGCGTGCTCGCGCGCGATCCACGCTGCGGCAACGCCCATCGCGTGCAAGCACGCTCCTACACATGCAGCCCTGTAGGAGCGCGCTTGCGCGCGATCGGATGTGCGATATCGCGCCGGGCTTACTTCACCACGCCGCACGCGATGCGGTCACCGCCACCGCCGAGCGGCTTCGGCTGGTCGGAGTAATTATCGCCACCCGCGTGGATCATGAGGGCATGGCCCTTCAGCGTGGCCAGGCTCTTCAGGCGCGGCGCGGTCACTGCGGTGGTATCGGTACCGTCGGTACCCACGGTGATCTTCGGCAGGTCGCCTTCATGGCCGGCGGCCGATTCCGGGCCCTCGTGCTTGCCGGTGTGCTCCGGATCGAAGTGCCCGCCCGCCGCCAGCGCAGCACCCTTCTTGCCGTCCTTCTCACCCGGCGCGCAGCTGGGCTTCTCGTGCAGATGGAAGCCATGTTCGCCAGGCGGCAGGCCCTTCAGGTCCGGGGTGAAGACGAGGCCGCCCGCGCTTTCGCTAACGGTGACCGAGCCCACCGACGTACCGGTGCCATCGGTCGAAACCATGGCCATCGGCACGGTCACGCTCTTGTCGGCGGCCTGCGCGGCGCCACACACCAGCAGCCCTGCGGCGATCAGTACGATCTTTCTCATCTTGCTCTCCCAGCGTTGGATAAGGCGTAGCCCGGGATACTGCACCGGGCGTGCACGTCGCGTCCACAGGCGGCCGCAACACCTGTAGGAGCGCGCTTGCGCGCGATGGACTGAGTCTCAAGCCTGGGTGTTAGCGGGCTTCGCCCTATCGCGCGCAAGCGCGCTCCTACAGGGTCCCGAAGATCGTGTTGATGTCGTCCTGGGTCAGCTGACGCCACTTGCCGGGCTCCAGGCCGCCGAGCGTGAGGCCGCCCAGGGCGACGCGCTCCAGGGTTTCGACGTGGTTGCCGACGGCCGCGAACATGCGGCGCACCTGGTGGTAGCGGCCTTCGGTGATGGACAGGCGCACGTGGCGTGGGCCCAGCACCTCAAGCATCGCGGGCTCCAGCGGATCGGTTTCGCCCTCGAGCATGAGCGTGCCCGCGGCAAACAGCTCACCTTCGTTGCCACGCAGGTCTTCGGCGAGCGTGGCTTCGTACACCTTCGCCAGCGCGCTCTTTGGCGAAATGATTTTGTGCAGCAGCTGGCCATCGTCAGTAAACAGCAGCAGGCCCGAGGTATCCCGGTCCAGCCGGCCCACCGTGGAAAGCACAGGATTACGCACGCCAAAACGCGGCGGCAGCAGGTCATACACCAGCCGGCCCACATCCTTGCGCGAGCAGGTGAAGCCGGTGGGCTTGTTGAGCATCAGGATCAGGCCCTGCGGCGGATCGAGCGGCTCGCCCTCGAAGCGCACGTCGGCGTGTTCCACCTTGTCGTCGGCGTAAAGCACCTCACCGGAGGCATCAGTAACCAGGCCTTCGCGGAAGAGCTGAGCCACCTGCTTGCGACTGCCGTAGCCGAGGTTGGCGAGAAGACGTACGAGTTTCATCAGCGGGGATCCTTGGCTTCTATCACCTTGAACCCATCACGCTCGACCACGGTACGTACTTGCCCGAAGCAAGCCTCCAGCGTGGCCTCATAAGCGAGATGGCGGTTGGCGACCATCCAGAAGCGGCCACCCGGCGTCAGTGCGCGGGCAGCGGTAGTGATAAAGGCACGGCCCAGATCGGGTTGATCGGCACGGCCCTGGTGGAAAGGCGGGTTGGAGACGATGGCGTCGTAACGGCCGTCGATGCCGAGGGTGACATCGTGCCATTCAATACGCGTGGCGATGTCGCGGCCACTACGAGCGACTGCGGCGGAGAGGTTGGCGTGCGCCGGATCGATAGCACGACCTTCGGCTTCGAACAGGTCGATCGACGTGACGCCCGGGCAACGATCGATCACTTCGCAGGCGAGGTAACCGAACCCGGCGCCGAGATCGGCGACGCGGCCACGCAGGTCAGCGGGCAGCACGCTGGCGAGCAACGCTGATGCGGTATCGATGCGATCCCACGCGAACAGGCCGCGGCGACTGATGAAACGGCCATCGGCGATCGGCAGCGGTGCGTCGAGTGCGAGCCAGTCGGCAAGGAGCGCAGGATCCGGCTGAGCGCCAGGGCGCGTCCAGAAAACCCTGCACTTGTGCTTGGAAAGCTGCCCCACGCCGCCAGCCAGTAGCGCCAGATCGGACTCCGCCGTTTTCGCGCCTTCGGCATTGGGGACGCTGGCGACGACAACACCCGTGGGCGCCACGAGTTGCATGCCCTGGGCGAAGAGTGCGCGAGATTCTTCGCGTTGGCGGGTGGGGAGGATGAGGATGGTATGAAACGTTTCGGCAGCGCCGATCGCGCGCAAGCGCGCTCCTACAAGAGCAGGGTCCGCGACCACGTCGTAGCGGTGGCGGGCCAGGGCGTTGGCCGCGGGGGCGAACGATTGCTGCAGCAGCCAGCCGGGGCGGATGTGTTCGCGTAGCGCCACGCCTTCTCGCGCGCGCAGCACGAGCACGCCACCCTCCGGGGGCAGCGTGAGCTCGCCCGTCGCAAAGGGCACGAACAGCGCTTCTAGCGCGGCATCGGAGGCGGTACCGGCGGACAAGGCAGGGCATCTCGAAAAGGCTTGGACCTCCCATTCTATCTTTTTGTGCGCCACCCGCATTTTTGTCCAATAACACCGCGGCGGCAGCGGCGAGACTCTGCCTTCCCGACTTTCCCCCATGGAGATGCACCCCCATGCCTTATATCAAGGTCAAAGACGGCACCGAAATCTTCTACAAGGACTTCGGTAACGGCCAGCCGGTCGTGTTCTCGCATGGCTGGCCGCTCAGCGCCGATGCGTGGGACGCACAGATGATGTTCATGTCGAACAACGGTTTCCGCACGATCGCGCACGACCGCCGCAGCCATGGCCGTTCGACGCAGACGTTCGATGGCAACGACATGGATACGTATGCGGATGACCTGCATGCGGTGATCGAGGCGCTGGACCTCAAGGACATCATCCTGGTCGGCCACTCCACCGGCGGCGGCGAAGTGGCGCATTACATGGGCCGCCATGGCACGAAGCGTGTCGCACGCGCCGTGCTGGTCGGCGCCGTGCCGCCGCAGATGATCAAGACCGAAGCCAACCCGCTGGGCCTGCCGAAGGCCGTGTTCGATGGCATCCGTGATGGCGTGTGGAACGATCGCTCGCAGTTCTACTGGGATCTCTCGTTGCCCTTCTACGGCTTCAACCGCGAAGGCGCCAAGGTTTCCGACGGCGCACGCCGTTCGTTCTGGATGCAGGGCATGCTCGGTGGCCTGAAGGGCCAGTACGACTGCATCCGCGAGTTCTCCGAAGTGGATTACGGCCCGGACCTGGACAAGATCGATGTCCCGGTGCTGCTGATCCACGGCACCGATGACCAGATCGTGCCCATTGATGCCGCTGCCCGCTCGGGCGTGAAGCGCCTGAAGAACGGCACGCTGAAGGAATACCCAGGCGCCCCGCACGGCCTGGTGACCACCGAGCAGGACAAGTTCAACGCCGATCTGCTGGCGTTCGCGCGGGGCTGAGGCCCTGCACCGTTGTGGGAGCGTGCTTGCACGCGATCCACGTTGCCGCAAGCACCCATCGCGCGCAAGCGCGCTCCTACAGCAGGCCACCCGCATTGTAGGAGCGCGCTTACGCGCGATCAGGGTTTACCGAACCGTCAGCTGCTACAGCTGAGCATCGAACACCCCACCCGATTCCTGGCCCACTCCGGGCGGCGGCCAGCCAGGTGGCCACGGCCCGGTTGTTCATCGTACGGATCGCGCAGGGTTTCGAGCAGTTCGAGCACACCGTTGTTATCGCCCTGCTCCGCTTTGTCGATCGCCAGTTGCGCCAGGTAGTTGCGCAGCACGTAGCGCGGGTTGCTGGCATGCATCAGCGCCAGGCGCTCGCCCTCGCTCGCTTCATCCTCACGCACGCGCGCGGCGTAACGGGCCAGCCACGCATCCAATCCCTCGCTCACAGCGACGCGCTGCGCCTCGCTGTAGAACGCGGCACCCACCACGCCAGCATGCGGCTTGCCCACATCAAGCGACGCCAGGTCGCGGTAGAAGATCGTCATATCCATGCCGCCCGCGGTGAGCACGCCGCGCAGGTCTGCCACCAGGTCGTCATCGCCTTCGCGGCCATGCAGCAAGCCCAGCTTCGCGGCCGAGTACGCCGCATCCGTCGCCTCGAACACTTCCACGTAGTGATCGAGCCCGGCCTGCAGCGGCAGCGCGCCGTCGAACAGCGGGGACAACGCCTGGGCCAGCGCCTGGAGGTTCCAGTAGCCGATGCGCGGCTGGTGGCCGAAGCGGTACCGGCGGTGCGTGCGGTCGGTGGTGTTCGGCGTCCAGTCCGGGTCGAAGTCATCGACCCAACCGTACGGGCCGTAATCGATGGTAAGCCCGAGGATGGACATGTTGTCGGTATTCATCACGCCATGGACGAAGCCCACGCGCATCCATTCGGCCATGAGCCGTGCCGTGCGCGCACAGACCTCACGGAAGAACGCCGCATGGCGCTCACCTTCCGGCAGCGCGTCGACCGCCGGGAAGTGGGTGCGGATGGTGAAATCCACCAACTGGCGCAGCAGCGCCGTATCCCCTCGGGCTGCCGGTAGCTCGTAGTTACCGAAGCGCAGGAAGCTCGGTGCCACCCGGGTCACGATCGCACCGGGCTCGGCGGCGGGGTTGCCGTCGTACATCACGTCGCGCACGACCTGGTCACCCGTGGCCACGATAGCCAGGGCGCGCGTGGTCGGCACGCCCAGGTGGAACATGGCCTCACAGCACAGGAACTCACGAATGGACGAGCGCAGCACCGCCCGGCCATCCGCCCCGCGCGAGTACGGCGTGCGCCCGGCGCCCTTCAGCTGGATTTCCTGGCGGCCATCGTGGGCGGTCAGCACCTCGCCCAGCCCTATGGCGCGGCCATCACCGAGCTGCCCCGCCCAGTGACCGAACTGGTGACCGCCATAAGCCATGGCATAGCCGGTCATGCCGGGCAGCGAGGCGTTCCCGGCAAAAACCTGCGCGAAGTCCGGCCGCGCCGGGTCGATGCCGAGCATCGTGGCCACATCCTCGGCGACCGCCACGATCCGTGGAGCGGCCACGGGAGTGGGCTCAACCCATGAAAACGCGGCACCGGTCACCTGGCGCGGGGCGAGATGGGTATCGGGATCGGCGGGCAACTCACGGCTGAAGGCATTGTCGAAGCGGAGATCTGTCATCGGGGTGGGGACTTGGGCGTTGCTACCTATATCCGGCCACACGATGGCTGCGACAACCCCTGTAGGAGCGTGCTTGCGCGCGATGGGGTGCGGCAAGCCCCATCGCGCGCAAGCGCGCTCCTACAGGGGGCCACGGCGAAGGGATACCGGCTCACCACACCATCGCGAAAACGTGCACACTAGCGCCCCCGAACCTGTACCGACGGCCCCGATGCGTTCGCCAATTGCCACCGCCGCGTTGCTTGCCCTGCTGGTCGCCGCGCCAGTGGGCGCCGCCGTGCCGCCGCGCAGTGACAAAACCCTGGTGGAGCTGATCGAAGGTACGATGGGGACCCTGCCCAACGCGGTGAACCAGCTTTCGGCCAAGGTGCCCGGTGGCCTGCACAGCACGCCCGATGCCCCGCCACAGATCGTCCGCAGCGCCCCTTTCGTCACCCGCGACGGGTTCCGGGTATCCGCCCTGGAAGTACGCGGCTTCAATGAAGGCGGCGACGTGCCCATGGCCCGGTTCACGTCCATCCAGCTCGAGCAGCGCCCCTGCTTCACCCGCCAGGACATCGCCGAGCACTTCCACGTGACCAGCTCGGAAACCGCCCTGCCCTCGGCGCCCTCCATGCTGCCGAACCGCTACACCATGATGCAGATGCCCTGGGGCCGGCTGTCGTTCGGCACCTCGCAGGAAAGCGGCAGTTGCGTCATCGCCATCGTGGGCGATGCCACGGGCGGCCTGGCCGGCGCGCAGATGCCCCTGCCGTTGCCGCAACCCACCACCATGCCAGGCATGCCCGACCTGCGCCGGACCTGGCCCATGCCAGTGAGCGCTTACCCTACGGAGTGAGCCGCGACCAGGGTCGGTACCAGGCCGCTTACCCGTTCAATGCGATCCTCCGGCACCGCCGCCGAGAACAGGTAACCCTGTAGCTCGTCGCACCCGGCATCGCGCAGGAATTGCCGCTGCGCCTCGGTTTCCACGCCTTCAGCCACCACGCACAGGCCCAGCGCCGAACCCAGGTTGGAAACGGCGCGCACGATCGCGGCGGAGTCCTCGGCCAGCGGTGCCATCTGTACGAACGAGCGGTCGATTTTCACCTTGTCCACGTCCAGGTCTTTCAGCAGCGTAAGGCTGGAATAGCCCGTGCCGAAGTCATCCAGCGAGATGCGCACACCCGCCTTGCGCAGCCGCTTGAGTAAGCGGACGGCAGCACCATCGGCATTGACGATGGCGGTCTCGGTGATTTCCAGTTCAAGCCGCCGTGGCGGCAGGCGCGTATCGGCCAGTACCTTCATCACGGTATCGGCGAAACGATCATCACGCAGTTGCACTGCACTGACGTTCACCGCAATAAACAAATCATCGACGGCGGCCATGCGCGAACACGCCGTCCGCAGTACCCATTCGCCGAGTCGCCCGATCAGGCCGGTTTCCTCGGCCACCGCAACGAACTGCACCGGGGTCACGACACCCAGCTTGGGGTGCCGCCAGCGCGCCAGTGCTTCCAGCCCGATCACCTTGCCGTCGCTCGCCCGCACCATCGGCTGGTAATGGCAGCTGAGCCCTTCGCCGCTCTGCAACGCTTCTTCCAGCGCTACCTCCACTTCGCGGCGGTGGGCCAGCGAGGCATCCAGGGCATCGGTGTAGATCACATAGCGATTGCGGCGTTTCTTCGCCTCGTACAACGCGCTATCGGCCTTGCGCGCTATCTCGCCCGAGGCCACGGCATCGCGGCCCAGCGGGACAACACCCACGGAGGTACCGACGAACGCCCGGGCGGAGAGCACGTCGAACGGTATGGCCGCCAGGGTAAGCATCTTCTCCGCCAGGCCATCCATATCGAGATCGCCGCTGTTTTCCGCCAGCACGGCAAACTCATCGCCACCAATGCGGGCCACGACATCGTTGCCCCCCACGGCGTGGCGCAAGCGCTGGCCAAACTGCACCAGCAACTCATCCCCCACCAGGTGGCCGAACGTGTCATTTACCTTCTTGAAGCCATCCAGGTCCAGGTAGTAAAGCGCCGCCTGCGCGGTGCCTTCGGCGGCGCGCGCCACCGCGGCATCCAGGCGGCTGAACAGCGCCGTGCGGTTGGAGAGCCCGGTCAAGGCATCGTGGCAGGCCAGCCAGCGCACGTGCGCTTCGGATTCCCGCAGCTCGGTGATATCCGTGACCGAGGCGAGCACATGCGGCTCGCCATCCAGTTCGATGCAGGTCTTGCGGGTAAGCAGCGTGCGGGAGCGGCCCACCAGGTCGTAGACCGATTCCTCGGTTTCGACCACCTCGTGGCCGCGCAGCACGACATCATCGCCCTTGGCAAACCGCTCGGCCTGCTCGGGCGGAAACAGCTCCGAGTCCTTCTTGCCCAGCACGTCACCGGGGGTGATCCCGAAGTACTCACAGCCGATCCGGTTGACGAACACCCATCGGTGTTCCGCATCGCGAACGAACATCGCGGTGGGCATCAACTCAAGGACTTTTGACCAACCGGCAAGGTCCTGGATCACGTGCACCCCCTACAGCTGCATGAGCGGCCAATCTGCGACCCGCGTCGTGATGCGGGTGTGTGCATTGCCGTTTATCTGCGCGTCGGGATGCGGGAAATGCACGAAGTCGGCAAGAGCGTTGCGCCGCGGCCTGTTTCAAAGGGATGCGGGCGGGCCGTCGTGCCAGCGCACGATGGTAAACAGGGGCTGGTGGGGGATGCGCTCGGGGGTCGCCGTGGGGAATTGCACCGTCGCCTCCACGGTGGCGCGGGCACCGGTGCCGTCGTCGGCCACCGCACGAAAGGTCATGGCGTTCCCAGGCAAGGCGCCGCCCAGGCTGATGCCGCCGGGCAGGTTTGGCACGAACGTGCCCGGCGGCACGCTCTCACGCGCCGCCAGCACCGCGCGCGCGGTGGCCACATCCAGGCCGCGCACCGCAGCCATGGCCAACGCCGGCGCGTAATCCGGTTGGGGCGCGCCCTGGCCCGACCAGATCGTGATCGCCGGCTCCAGCCGCGTGTACAGATCCGGATCCATGCCGCGCAGCCCCTGCAGCTCCTCGATCGCGGCGAACGGTGTGTACCGCGGGGGCGTGGCCGTGGCGACCACGGTGCCGGGTGCGGGCGAACCATCATCGGCGGTGCCACCCACGGTTGGGCCGCGCCAATCGGTCACCGCGCGGGTGAGCGCAGCGGCCTTATCACCCGAACACCCCGCTGCCACGAACAACGCCGTGAGCGTGCGCGGTTCGGCGGTGTTGATATCGACCTTGCCGGTTTCGTCCACCATGCCGACCGCCACGTGCATGGTTTCGAACGCGAACGCCAGTGAGCGGCCATCCCCCGGCAGGCTGCCGGCGGCGGGCGCCTGCCCGTTCATTTCCGCCAGCAACGCCTGCCGCCGGCGCGCCTCGATGGTGGCAATCGCCTGCATGATCCCGGCTTCGGCGGCGTACCGTGCGCGTTGCTGGCCCAGGGTGAAGCGCGTCTGCAATGCCTCGACGCGCGCAATGCTGGCAAACCCGCCCACCAGGATCGCCAGCAAGGTGCACGCCCACAACACCACAAGGAGCGCGATCCCTTGTTGCCTTCGCTTCATCGGTTGGCCTCCGGCAGGCGGTGCACGGCGGCCCGCACGTTGACGGCATCGGGATCCTGGCGGGGCGCGACGATAAGCACGGGCCAACTCTCTCCCCCCTCTTCGGGCACCACGCTGATCTCTACGGCGCCCGGTAACGACAGCGGATCGTTCCAGCCATCGTGCCACTCGGATGAACCGCGGGCGGCATAACGCAGGCGTACCGCGCTTACGCGCGTGAGCAGCACATCGTGTGCACCCTCGGTCACGGTGACCTGGCTGCCTGGAAGCGGTGCGAAACGCGCTTCGAGCGCGTGGCCGTGGTGCTCATCCTCAGCCAATCGCACCTCGATCACCTGCGGGCCAAGCTTGCCAAGGTAGCCCGGGAGCGCGGATACGAAGCGCAGGTGTTCACTGTCGCCTTCGAACACCACCGGCATGCCACCCTCCCGTGTCTTCCATGGGAGCGCGGTGGCGGATGCGAGCTGCCGGCGAAAAAACTCGCGCGCGGCACGCACCTCATCCAGCCTGGCGATCACCGCCGAACCGCGGCTCGTACTCAACGTGGTCGAACGCACGCCGGAATACACGCCCAGCAGAAGGATGGCCAGCAGCGCCAGCGCGGCAAGCACTTCCATCAGGCTGAAGCCGCGCGCGGGGTTCATGCGCCAGCGACCGACGCAGCGGGTGCCGGGGCGGGCTCGTCCTGCAGGCGTAGCGTGGCGAAGTGCGCCTTGCGCTCGTTGCGCCCATCGCGCCAGGTGATATCCAGGTCGAGCCGGTACGCGTGCAAGTCGGGTGTCTGGCCGGGCATGGGCGGCTGTGCGGTGACTCGTAGCTGCCATTGGTAGCGCGTGTCGTACCAGCCTTCCTGGCGGCCCTCACGCAGCGGCGCGCGGCGCCCCGCGCTATCCAGCGTCGTGTCGGCGAACATGGCCACGCGGTTGAGTTCACGCACGTGCCCGGTCACTTCGGTCGCCGCACCCGCCACATGCATGACGGCGCCAAACGCGAGCGCCAGCAGAAGGATGGCCGCAATGGTCTCCAGCAGGCTGAAGCCCGCGACGGCAGAGCGACGATAGTTGGCGAAATGAGCCATGTTGCGAGGCTTGCACCACACTGTTTCAATCACGCGTCGTGACACGGCGCGCGGGTGTGACAACACGAAGGGGCGCGCTTGCGCCCGCCCCTTCGCCCATCCTTCCTGGATAGTTACCGCTTTGATCAGTTGACGCAGCTGTTCAGGCGAGCCTGGATACCGGTGGTGGCGTCCGTGCTATCGAGCACCACGGAGTCGCTCAGCCAGGAGTAACCCGTACCGACGCGGCCGATCTTGGTGACCGACGGGCGGGTGGTCTTGTTGTACGGCGAGAACAGCAGGCCCTTCACGCCAGCGGCGCGGGTACCGTTGTTCTGGCCGTTACCCAGCAGGTAGGTCACGGCAAGGATCGGGTAGCCCGAGGTCGGGTTGGCGTAAGCGGACGGATCGACGACGGCAACGCACTGCGGGCTGCCCGCCAGCGCGGTCAGGATCGGACGGCCATTCGCATCCGGCGCATCGGCGATCGCCACGCCGAACGTGAGCGAGACCGGCAGGGCCGTCGGGCCGAAGCCCGTGGCCGGGTTCACCGAAGTGCTGTTATTGCTGTTCTTCACCGAAGCAAAACGAGCCGGCGCGGTGATCGGGTTCGCGGCTTCGGCGTAACCGATCGAGCCATCCGTGGCGTTCACCGCGGCGACGAGGCCTGCGTTACCGCCGGTGGCGCCGCCGGCCGGGAGCGCCGAAGCGTACGAACCGATGTAAGCCGAAGCACCCGTACCGTTCCAGAACGACTGGGCGGTCTTGAACTGGGTGGCAGAGGCCTTGCCGGAAATGGCGTTGATCGCCAGCGGACATACAGCGGAGAGGTGGTTGAGGAACGAGAACGACGTGCCGCTGTTGTCGTTGCGGTACACGACGTTGATGTTGCCGCTCACGCCAGCCGGGATACCAGCACCCGCCAGGGCGCTGTCATTCCAGGTTGTGATCTGGCCGGAGAAGATGCCGCAGATCTGACCTTCAGTCAGGGTCAGCGTCGACACGCCGGTCTTGTTGAAGGCAATGGCAATGGCGCCCGAGATGGCTGGGAACTGTACGGGGGTACCCGAGCCAGCATGGCCAGTCTGGTACGCGCCGTATTCGGAAAGCGACATCGGCGCATCGGAACCCGCGAAATCAGCCTGGGTCAGGCCGGTGCCGCCGAAGCCGAGGTTCGATGTGGTGCAGGCGTTGTTCACCTGGGCCGTCGCGTCGTTGCCAGCGAGGATCTTCTTGCCGGCGCCGCTGCCGGTCGGGCAATAGGTCGAGGCCGGGCCACCAGCTACCGTGTTGTACACACCGAGCAGCGAGCCAGCAGTCGGGGTGATCGGCAGATTGGAGTTAAGCACGACCGTCGCGCTTCCCGTATAGCCAATGGCCGGGAGCGTAGCGCCGCCGCCGACCAGCGACTGCGCGCCGGCCACTGAAGCGAGGCTCATCAGAACAGCGCCCGCAATGAACTTCATGCGGGTGTTTCCCATCGAAAAATCGCAACGCATGGTGTTACCCCTTGCATAGAAGCCCCCCAAGTGGGGGCCTTGCAAGCATCGCGCTGCGTGATGACCCGATCATGCCAGTGCGGTGTCGGCGAATATGTTCGCATCATGACTTCGGCAAATGCGTAAACACGATCGCGTCACACCTGTTGCGGAACCGACATATCGGCCGTCATGAAGCGGCCGTCGTGTATAGAAACACGAACGCCGCGACATCCGTTCGCCAAATCGCAACATGGGCTGTCACGCCGAACGAAGTGATGTCGCGGCCGTGGCCGCGTTTACGGTTGCCGTTGGTTACATACGGCGAAGTGCCTTGCGCTCGGCATCAGTGAGTTGCGTGTTGGCATCGTTCCGGCCGAGCACCTGCACGGGCGATGCGTTGTCATAGCGGGTACGCGGCGTAACGGCCGATGTGTTATCGCCATCGCGCAGGACGCGTACCGAGATCTCGGAGGGCATCTTGCTCCGCGCATCGTTCTGCTGCTTCCGCGCCACGTCTTCGGCCGCCTGCGATGCGGCGGTAGCCGCGGCGCTGGCAGCGTTCAGCGCGCCGACGTTCACCGCCGCCGTCACCGGAATACCGATGGCATCGCCCTTCACCTGGATGTTATCGGCGTTGGCGACGCGCGCCGCGGCAATCACCAGGTTACCCGATACGCGAATGCCTGCATCGCCCGCGTCCACGGTGCCACGAGGTGCAACCAGGTACGCATTGCCTGCCGGGGCGCCTTCGACGGACTGCAGCGTCGCAATACCCGCGCCGGAGACCTGCCCGCGCGCATCGATACGGCACCAGGCATCCACATCACACAGGAACGTGGGCGGCGGCACTTCGCTGGTGGTCTTCGCGCCCTGGCCGGCGTTGATATCACCGTTGGAGCTCCAGATGGTGATATCACCGCCCTGCTCGGTAAACACACGGCTTTGTGCCAGCAACAGGCTGCGGTCAGTGAACACATTCACGTTGCCGGCTTCGAGCGTGAGCAGGCCCATGGAGCTCGGCTTGACGATCACTTTGCCGCTGGGGTCGGTGAATTGCGCTGGTGCGCCGGTGCTGCCGATGAGTGCCTGGCCACCGGGGCCGAGCAATGTGACATCGCCGCCCTGCTGGGTCTGGATGGTAGAACTGCGGATATCGAGATCGCCCGTATCCACGGTGGCCGCGGCACCGTTCAAGCCGCCCTGGCCGGTGCCGTTGGAGGTGTAACCCTGCGAGCTCGGGAACAGGCTATCCAGTGCCGCGTATCCCCTGGCGTATTTGCCTGCGTAGGGGCTCGATGCCGTGTTGTAGTCCGCACCCACCTGCGCCAGCAGCTTGAACAACTCGGTCTCGGCGAACATGCGCTGCACCACTTCCGGTTCCTGGGCGAACAGCTCACGCGCCTGCTCCGTGCCAAGCGGTGCAAGCACATCATCGCTGGCGTGGCCGGTGGCCGTCGCACGGCCTGCGATGCGCTTCTGCATGAAGGTCACCAGGTCGGGCAACAGGCTGGGCAGGCCGTCGGTGCCCTCAAGATACGTGTCGAGGAAGCCGGCCACGTTCACGCCCGGCGAAATGCCGAAGTTCACCAGGATGTTGGCACTCTCGTGCGGAAGGTACGGGTTGTACAGGTTGCCAACGGCCTGGATGCCGGTCATGGCCGAGCCGCCACGTGCGAGCTGCTGCACCAGGTCCGCCTGGCTGACGAACGGGCCGATGTCGCGCCCCGCATCGACCACGAAGCTACCGGGACCACCGACGACCAACGACGGGGCGACCAGCCACGACCAGGTGTAAGGGCCGACCGCGCTGGCAGCGTATGGCGTGTCATACAGGTCGCGGCCCGCAGAGATATAGGTGATGTCGCTGCGGCGGGTCTGTTGGCCCACCAGGGCCAGGTTGACGATATCGCGCCCGGCACGGATATCGGCCTGCTTGGCGGGATAAAGGGTCAGCACATCGAAATAGAAGCCAGCGGGGTTCGGCTCACCATTGGTGATATCGCCACCCAGCGCGTAGATCCGCACCGGGTCCGTGTCATCCGCGTGCAGGGCATCCGGCTGATGGAACACCGCGTTCCGCTTGGGCGATGGGTCGGCTCCCAACCAGGTCGACGCGCTCTGCCGGAGAGGGTTGAGGGGCGAGGGCATATCGTCCGGCGACGAGTCGATCAAGCCCAACGACCTGCCCGATATGGCAGCGGCACTCTGCGACAGGTGAATGTCATCCGCCGCCAGCAAGGTCAGGTTGCCTTGCGCCGATGGGAACAGTTCGCCGCCCGTGAGGATATCCAGGCTCCCCCCGAGGGCCGTCAAGGCAACCGTCGCCGGCAGCACGGGGCCCGCGGAATCCGCCGGGTTGAAAATGGCGCTACTGGAGAACAGGCTACCCTGAGAGAACAGCGAGCCAAACGCCACATCACCACTCGATGCACTGGCCTGGAACGACGAATCCGTCGAATAACCCTGGCTATCGGCATGCTGCGCCGGAAACATTGCCGCCGTGTTCGTCGAAGTGAAGTAGGACGGATCGTATACGCCGCCGATATCCACCCCCTGGCGGGCGTTTACGTTCACCTGCGCATCCTGCAGGCCGAACAAGGTGGCGACCGGCATGCTGATCGGGCCGGTTGACGAGACATAGCCCGAGCTGATGTCGGCCATGGATGGCGACACGCCGATGGTGCCATCGGCGCGTATATCCGCCGTGCCCTTCGCCACGAAATAGGTGCCGCTGAGGATATCGCCCCCTGCGTGTACGGTCAGGTCGCCACCGCCCACCGTCGTGATCGACTTGCCGTCGGCCTGCTTGTACCAGGTGGTCGGCAACGACACATTCAGTTCGCTGACATCGCCCGCGGCGTCTACGTCGACATTGCCGCCCACGCTCATGACCCCTTGGTGGAAGTTCGCAAAATCGATCGATGAGCTCGACCCATCGGCGGCATTGCCAATCTGCATCCACTGCCACCAGTACTGTGCAACCGATTTCCCGGGCGCCCCCCTGGTCTGCGTACCATCCAGGTCCACGACGTTCTGGATGCCCTCGATACTGCCACCGGCATGCAATTGGATATCGCCCGCGTGATCGGGGTTCACCAAACCACTCACCAGCATATCGGGGGCGCCCAGAGCACCCGGCGCCACCTCGGACGGCCTGAGCACACTGATCGACGAGGCGGCCGTCGTACCGTCGGCCGGTGCACCCGCGGTGTACACGGTGGCCGGTGCGGCCTGGTCCAGCCAGCGGATATCACCCGCGGAGACGATATCGATATCGCCGGTCCCCGTGCGGATGGTCGTAGGAAAATAGAGCGTCTTGCCGGCGAATGAGCTGCCTGGCGTCACGACCGTCGGATCGGTCACCGTATCCTTGACCACAAAGTGGCCATCGAACGACACCTGCGCCGTGGAACCCGCCAAGGTGGAGAGCGGATCGGCTTGTGCCGTATCCGCGCCCGCCACCCACCGGTAGGTCGTGCTGGAGCCGCCTAGCAAGGTGGCGGATGCCAACGATGCGGCGTTACCGAGCGAGGGCATGTTGGATGGCGAGTTGTTTGGCGCCGCCTTGCCAGGCGACACGCTCGGCGGGAGCGAGAGATCCGGATCCAGGCGCGGTGCAAACGGGGCGTAGAACAGCTGCGTGCCCGTGCCTGGGTTGCCTACGAACGCCGAGACCCAGAAATAGTAGTTGAGGTGCCCGGCAATGTAGGTGTCGTAGTTCGCCGACCAGGCGGTGTAATCCTTGTCGATCGGCAGCAGCAGCGGTGCCGGGGTCTCGTTCGAGCCCAGGCCAAAGCCAAAGTTGGGCGTGAGGTAATCGTTGTAGTAGCTGTTGGAGTAATCGGTATACGTGGTGAAATCGCCCGGCTGCGGTGCGGGCAGCTGGCTCGGGTTGTACACCAGGAACCCCGCGCCACTGTTCTGCTGCACAAAGGTCCAGGCCCACATCCCCGTGCTGTCGTCGCCCACCTCGTTAATGTACTTGGTGTAGTTCGTGTAATACGCATCCGTCTGCTTGGTGGCGGGTGCGATCAACGGCTGGTAGTACGGATCCTTGGTGATGTCGGCGATGCCGCCGCCCGGCGTCATCGCATCGGCCGGGTCGCCATCGGCGAGCTTGATGCTGCCGTTCCAGCCACCGTTGGCATCCAGGTACGCCTGTGACTTCTGGTAGGCGGCCAGGGCCGCCGTATACGCCGGGTTGACCGGCACGGTGGGCTTGGCATCGAGCTTGGGCGCGAACGGCGCGTAGAACAGCTGCGTTCCGGACGACGGATCACCCACGAACGTGGCCACCCAGAAGTAGTAGCTCAGGTGGTTGGCGATGTACGTATCGTAATTCTGCGACCACTTCGTGTAATCGCTATCGATCGGCAGCAGGATGGGCGCTGGCGTCTCGTTGGTGCGGAAGCCAAAGCCGAAGTTGGGCGTCAGGTAATCGTTGTAGTAGCTGTTGGCGTAGTCGGTGTACGTGGCGTAGTTACCCGGCTGCGGTACGGGCAACTGGCTTGGGTTGAACACCAGGAAGCCCGCACCGTTGTTCTGCTGGATAAAGCTCCAGGCAAACAGCGAGGTGCTCTCGTCACCGAATTCGTTGATGTACTTCTGGTAGTTCGTGTAGTAATCGTCCACCTGCCCCTTCGCCGGCGCGGTCAACGGCTGGTAGTACGGATCCTTGGAAATATCCAGGGTGCCACCGCCCGACGTCATGTAACTGCCCGGGTCGCCATCGGCCAGCTTGATCGTGCCATTCCACGCGTTGTTCGCGTCCAGGTAGGCCTGCACGTGTTCGTAGCCGGCCAGCGCCGCGTCATACAGCGGATCGTCGGCACCGCCGCCGTCGCTGGGCGGGTCGTTGAGCACCGCACCGTCGTTCGACTGGTAGAAGCCATCGGTGATGCTGGCCTTGATATCCAGGTTCCCGCCGGCGCGTACGG
>Ga0207647_10000598_pt1 | contig 28094 bp, 43 predicted proteins | sample KBSCornC2_FD_184295 | JGI IMG/M metagenome (GOLD analysis project Ga0207647, IMG submission 184295) | Corn rhizosphere microbial communities from Kellogg Biological Station, Michigan, USA - C2 (SPAdes) (version 2) | ecosystem: Host-associated > Plants > Roots > Rhizosphere ... | reverse complement strand
CCATTGCGCAAGCGTACTCCCGAGCGGAATGCCGCGAGCTGCCGCGCTGGCCAAATCGACCATCCACGCCTGACCATAGTCGTCGCATTTCTCAGGCGGAGGCATAATCTCGTTCATGCCGCCATCCTCTCAGCCTGGTCGCAAAGCTCCGGCAGGTTCGCACGGAACAGGGCCTCGCTCATCGGGGGGCAGACGCTGTTGCCGATCATGCGGATCTGGGAGGCGATAGGCAGGCGCCCGCGCACCTTCCGGCCGCCCTTGGTCACGCGGTCGCAGACCGGATCCAGCTCGTAATCGTCAGGAAAGCCCTGGGCGCGTGCAAGCTCGCGCGGTGTGAGCATTCGCATGCCGATGTCGACGATCGCATATTCCTCGCCGTCGATGGTGACGGTCACCAGGCCGAAGCGCGCCTTCGCCGTGATGGCATCAAGCGGGCGATTCGCGGCCTGTCCGTGCTCGGCTGCGCCATAATATTTGACTAGGAAGGCGAGCACCTGCGCGAAATGGGTTCCGCCGGCGCTGATGGTGTGGAGTGGTTCGTCGACGGGCTGCCCATCCTTCGATGTCCCGCGAAGTTTGACGAGGTTCGATGCGACCACGGCTTGATGCGGTCCCTTCGTTGCAACGGTGCTGACCGGCTCCTCGACCTCATGCCCGGCATTCACCGATCCATTGGGATTGGTGTTGAACTGCGCCAGGTGCGCCACGGTAACTGCTAGAGGAGGGGCGCCGCCCGGCCGCTTGATGAAGCTGTTCGCCGTTATGGTCGGGGCAGGATCCTCGAGCGACTGACCATCGCTGCCCTGTCGATATTTGTGGAGGAAGGCAGTTACCAAGGCCGCGTCAGCTTTCGCCGTAGTGGTTGGATGGGGTGCCTGGACGTCCAATGGCGGACTTTGGGCGCGCCGTCCCCCGACGCCGATCATGGTCGCCGATACGACTGCCAGATCAGGCGAAGCCGTCGTGGTCGGCAACGGCTGTTCAATGTTATGGTCGCCCCGGCCGCGTCGCTTGCCGCTCTTATCAGCTTCACCGTGGGCGGTTCGTGCCAAGGTGGCCGCGACCAGTGCAGATTTGCCGCCGCCTCCGGCTGTGGTTGTCGGGAGAGGAGCGTTCGCATCCGATCCCGCGCTTTTTCCGAACTGACGCTCGAGCACAGGCGCAACGATCGCCAACTCGCCGCCGTTCGCGGTCGTGACTGTCCGGATTGGATCATCGATCGAGTGGACGCGCGAATCGCCGCTATGCGTGACCGGCACGATGAAGGGGCGGGCGCTGTTGACCACATAGCGCATGATGCCCGCGGCGATTCGCCGACAGGTCGCGTCCTTCAGAGGCCGCTTTCGATCGAAGATCGACGGGCAGGGGATCGACCAATCGATGCAGTCGGCTGCGGTACGCCATGGCAGCAACTGGCCCGACAGAACGCCCGGGCTTCCCGGCTTGCCATGCGTGGGTTTTGGCCAAACGATCGGCCGGCCGTCGCACCGAGCGATGATGAAGAGGCGCTTGCGGGACGTCGGCGCCCCATAATCGCAGGCGCGAAGCTCATTCCACTGGACGCGGTAGCCCGCCCGGCGAATCTTCGCGACCCAAGCGTCGAACGATTGTCCCTTGCGCTCCTTGCACGGGCGGCCGTCGGCGCCGATCGGTCCCCAAGTGCGAAACTCCTCGACATTCTCCAGGAGGATGACGAGCGGTCGATAATCAGCGCCGAGGCGTTTGATGAAGTGTGGTACGACGTCGGCGAGGTCGCGGATGTTCTTGTCGACCGGGACGGCGCCCTTTGCCTTGCTGAAGTGCTTGCAGTCCGGGGAGAACCAAGCGGCAGCGACTCGGCGCTTGCGAGCGACGTCCTGGGGATCGATGGCATAGACCGATTGGCAGAAATGCTCGGTGCCAGGGTGATTCGCAGCGTGGACCGCGATCGCCTCGGGATCGTGATTGACTGCGACGTCGACGGGCCGGCCCATCGCCTGCTCGATCCCTTGCGATGCTCCGCCACCGCCGGCGAAATAATCGACTACGATGTCGGACGTGGTAGCCATCAGGCGGGCGGGTTTCATGCCACCACCTCGCTAGCGACGATGTCCCAATCATAGTTGGACGGGAACCTGCCGCCCCATGGCCATCGCCGCTTGCGCGAGTCGACGGGCTCGCTGCTGAACCCATTGCGATAACGAACCCGCACCATCACAGGCTTAGGATCGTCGGCATCGAAATGCGGATCTGGGCCGCCGCCGTGAGCGACGAAAGTCATGCCTGCACCACGCTTTTTGGGTGAGACATCGACCGCGGGATGCCGCAGGATTGCGTGGGCTCAAAGAGGCTGGTGAGACATTCTAAGTTATTGAAATTCGAGCCATGTGTCAGTTCGGCCCGGGGAGCCATTCGGTTTTCCATATCCTACCTTTTCTGCGGCTTTGCGAGCATCCCGTGTCTCACCTTGAAATCGGGTGAGACATCAGTCGTTCGCGGTGAACCTGTATTCGTCGTCCTGACCGCCCGGCTTTGAGGACATTTCCCAGCGTGCCAGAGCGGTGATTGCATAGTCGGCCAGCCGCTTCTGGTTGGCGGCTGCGGTGTACGTTGCCAACGTCTTGTCGTTTGTCTGTCCAGACACCGCTTTCATCGGCATATTTGCCATCTCGAGCTCGGCCATCCGGCGCAGCGTCGCCTTGCGGAGACCGTGACCGGAGCAATGCGGAAGGCCGGCCGCCACGCAAGCATCCTTGAACCAATTGCCGAAGCTTTCCTTGGTGTAGGCTGTGCCCTTGCGCGAAACGATAAAGCAAAACGGGCTGGTGTCCTTCGGCGACATCGCGACGATCGCCTCGAGCAGCTGCGGGGCAACGGGCAGCCACAGCGACTTGCCCGTTTTAGCCTGGGTGACGGGAATTCGCCCGTTCTGGATTTGGTTGCGGCCCATCTTGTGCACATCGCAGCGCCGCTGATCCGTCCAAAGAAAAAGCTCCATCGCCAGGCGCTCGCGCGTGCCGAGCCGATGATGATCGCGGAACTTCTGGATCTCTTCCTCAGTCCATGAATGGAAGCCGGCCGTGCGCTTGTCTACGGGCACCTTCACCGGCTGAGAGTCCGCTGCGGGGTTGGTGTCGCAAAGTCCTGCCTTCCGGCAGAAGTCGAAGAACCGAATGAGCTCCTTGCGCAGCTTGCGCGCTGCATGGATGCCGCCCTTGGTTTTATTGCCCGTGCCGCTTTTGACCATTTTCTTGGCGATAATTTTGTCGATCGCCTCGAAGGTAACCAGGCGGATCGGCCGGTCGCCTCTGCCGTCGCGGAAGTCCTCCAGGACGGCCGTGATCTTCTGCTGGGTGACTGCCGTGGGGCCGAGCCGCTCCGGGACGCTCATGTAGCGGTTTAGCGCCTCGTCGAGCGTGCCGGGTTTTGCCTTGGCGACGATCGGCTTGGCCTTGTCCTCGCCCGGGTGCATGAAGGCGTGATATTCCTGCCGGAATTCTTCGCTTCCAAGTGCGGCTTCGAAATAGCCGCTGGGAAACCCCTTCCTGCGGAACCGCAGGCGTTCGGAGCCGTGCTGGCTTTTGAAGCGCGTGACATACTGCGGAAGAAATCGGTTCGATTTGAGTTGGCGGGCCATCACTCGTCATCCCAAGGGTTGCGGTCGGGCTTTGGGTCGCCCGATTCGCCGATGATGACCTCGATCGTTCCTTTGTTCAAATCCAGCACAACGCGCGCGCGATCAACGCCGGCGGCCTTCAACGCTTTGAAGGTTCGCTCCTCGTCAGCTTGCGTGATGCGTGCTTGGGCTGTCACGGCATCAGCCTCCGCACCGCGTAACGATTGACGACGTGCCGCACGCCGTCGGCGAACTCGATCTGGATGCTGTTGAGCTTGCCCACTGCCAGGATCCGGCAGGGTTGACCGTGGCGCTCGGGGAGCGTCGCGCGCAGGCGCCAGAAATGGGTCATGGCCGCCCGTCGTTCCATGTCTCGAGCTCTGCTCGTATCGAGTGGTATAGATGCAGAAATTCGCCCACGGCCTTTTCAGGCGCCCAGCAAGAGATCCGAAAATCGAATGGCTCGTACCCGCGGATCCACGCCCACCGATCACTGCCAGAATGAGGCATGAGCTCGCGCTTTTCTGTAGCGAGCATCCGCAAATCATATTGCTTGATCAGCGGCTTGTGCCGGTGCGTGACGCCGAAATGCCGATCAATGCCCTCACCTGAGCGATTGATGATGTCGCGCGCCTCCTGCGGCAGCATCTGCTTCGCCGGCCCGGCGATATCAGGCCAGGGAACCTCGTCGCTCTCATGCATCAAGCCTTCGTAAACGGCATCCGGTGCCTGATCATCGCGCAGCATCTGCTCGGCGAGCAAGACGACGTGCTGGCAAACATTGTAGAGGCACCGCGGACCGACGCCTTCCTCCGTCAGATATCGTGTCTGGCCGCGAAACCGATTGTTGCTGGCGAGTCCCCAAGCGTAATCCTCGATCGACATCGTCGTGGTCTCGGGCGCTTCGAAGTCGAAATAGCTGCCGTCGCCCATGAGAATGGTAGGGCCGATGATGCGTTTAACGTGCTGCTCGGCAGCAGCAGCGTTCAAGGTCGCGTCAGGGATCGTTTTCATCTCATCCACAGCCGCGCTTCACGGCCGCCCCTTAGCTCTTGATAAACGGGATTGTCCGATGACCACCACTCCAGCACCAGCTTCGAATAGTCTGGCCAGCCACCAGTGCCGCTGAAGATCATCGCCGCCATTCGATCGCGCCCCATCGGCGTGAAGTACACCTGCGGGTCGAAGTTCAGGTGCTGTCGGCACACGAGGCGCGGGATCTCGAGGCGGAAGGGCCATGGCAGCGAGTTGGGATGGCCCGTTGGCCCGAACATTACTACCGGGAAGAATTCCCCATCGTTGGGACAGAGGAGACAGGATTCAACCATGGAAGCACCCGAATATCTGGAGCAGGGCTACAGGGACGAGGACCGCACCGTGGTCGTGCGCGTGACCCGCGAACTGGCGCTGGCCATGCTGGAAACGGACAGCCTCACCGCCGACGAATTTGAGGACCTTCTGACCAATGCGCGCGACGAGATTTGGGAAATGGCCCAACGCAAGGTACGGCACGGCCAATTGGTGAGGGGGACGATCGTCCTTCGGCGCGAAGATCTGATCGAGTAGGTTCACCGTCCCATCCCCTCGCTAGGCGCGCAGACGCAGCGCGTGATCGCCGCCAGGATGATGGCGGAATAATCCTGCTCCAGTTCAGCGACCGTGCGCTTCGCCATGGCGAGCGGATAGCCGAGGCAATCCATGCGCTGCAGGTCGCCGATGATCTTCCTTGCCGCCTCGTCGGCCGCGAGTTTCGGATCGGTCATGCGAAAAGGCTCCGAACCAGACGAGAGCCTGCCGGCCAACCCAGCTTGAGGCTGCCGATCACGGTCTCATGGGGTGAAATGCGAATGTGAAAGTCCTGCTCTACGGCCGGACCGCCCACAATCGCACTGATCACGCGTGCTCCATGCGGAAACGGCTCAAGATCGCCATCTCGGCCGCGAAGGTGCGGGCAGACCTTTGAAGCGAAATCAGCGCAAGCGCGGTGCACCGGTGCCTCGGTTGTCAGGAACCAGCCGTCTTGGATTGCTCCCAGCTTGAACCACCACCGATCATCTTCTGGCGTGCGTTCGCCGCAAACTGTGCAGCGCATTTCGAAGATGGCCCGCCGCTGGCGCACATTGTGCGGCTTCGCGAAGATGGGTTCGCCGACGCCAGGTGTGTGAGGCTGCCAAACAGCCTTCCGTCCAGCCGCGAAGCGACAGGTGCGGATCTCGTATGCCATTTCGGAGGACCAAGCGGCGTTCCAAGGAACGCGACGCCCGTTGAAAATTGGAGCCGTCATGCCTGGTCACCTTCGATCTCGTCGGCCCAGCCGTGGTTGCGGTTGGCGGGGGCGAAGAAGTCCCCCACCGCTGATTGCGCGCGAGCGCGTGTGATTATTCCTTGCCGGCGCATCGGGGCGTCGTAGCGATTGTGGCAGCGCTGACAGGCGTGGAACATCCGCTCGATCGTTTCCTCTTCAAGCGGCACGCCATGTTCGTGAGCGAGGGTGAGAACGACGATCGATCCGGTCGCCGGGTGTGGTTGGCCGTTGATCGCGGCGCACCTTCCACCATCGTGCTTCTCCCCACATTTCCCGTCGCACTCGCATCGATCGCCGCTGCGCTCCCGGGCCTGGGCGACCATGGCCTTCCATGATTTTGGATATCGGGCACGGTTCTCCGGCCGGATCGGCATCACGCCATCTCCGGCTTGAGCAGCTCGGCGCGGGCGAGGCCGAGTACCGCGCAAAACCTCTCCATGGCGTCATAGTCGCGGAAGGTGGCGATCAGCCTCTCGCCCTTGCCCGTGCCATCGACGCGCTGGGTCCAAAGATACCAGAGCGCGTGATCGCACTTGATCCAGAAGCGACATTGGCCGTCGACCCCGACCATGCGGGAGCCGTCATCACCCAGCTGGACCTCCAGCGGGCCGACGATGGGGTCGCGGTCAGGCATCAATCGCCATCCCGCAGAAAGCGAGGATTGAACTCAGCGTCGTTGTCATCCTCATCGGGAGCGGGCAGCGCCTCACGCTCCCGATATTCGACAGGTCGGACAGGTCGCAGATCCGTATATCGCGCAGCGTCGCGTGCGATCTCCTCGCTCACCGGCCGGAGGGCGTAGACCGAAGCAACCCCGTAGAATTCGGTGATGACGGTATCGTTCTCGCCGTGGACATCGACCCGCAGCATTTTGCCGCCGGCGATCTCGACCTCCTGGACGTAACCCGGCCGCTTGCGATGACCCATGAGTTCGAGCACGGCCCACGATGCGAAGGGTGCTTCAGTCGTCATGCCAGCACCTCGACAACCTTCGCGTCGGGGATGCCTGCCTTGAGCCGTTCGACAGCACGGACGCAGGCGCCTTTGCGCCGATAGCCCTCGGCGCTGTCGGCGATCGTTTCGCCGTTGCGCGCAACCAGCCGCCAGCGCCATTCACCGGCAGCGTCCTTGTAGGCTTGGAACGTCATAATAGGCTCCCTTGCGTGTTCTCAGGTTTCGGATGGTCGACGTGCCACTGGATCGCCGCCGCGCGCGCCGAGCGATAAGCCCCGGTGTCGTAACTCACGTTGCGCCAGGTCTCGTTGACGGCGATGCGGATCGCGCGGGGCAGGGCGCGCCAGTGTGGGACGCACATCAGATGCTCCGGCGAGAGATCGGCCGTGCATCCGGGTGCGGCGCAGATCCCCATCAGATAAGCTCCCCTGGCAGCGGCTGCGCCAAACGCATCTTTCCGTCAGCCTGAGCGACGATCAGACCATTGCGACGAAGCTGGGCCAAGCCATTGTTGAAGTTCCCGCCGCGCGGCTGGGCGCCGATCGCGGAGCCGAGCGACTCCTTATCCAGCGGGCCGGCGATCAGCGCATTGATCATCTTGGGCGCAGGGTTGCTGAGAACGGATTTCCACAGGCCAATCGCCTCCGCCCACGTCATTCCGGCGGGCGCATCGCTTGCGGACTGGATCAGGTCATCTTCCTCTCTGATCCGCCCGGACTCGCGCAGCCATTTGCGCGCACTGTTGAAATTGCCTCCGGACGCTTTGCGACCGACCATGGCGGCGGCTTGGCTCCATGTGACCTTCGCCGGATTGATGCGGTCGAGAAGGTCCGCGATGGCGAGTGCGGTGGGCGAAGCGCCGGCCGGAGCATTACCCCCGGCCGACTTGCCGATCGCGGTTTCTGCCGCTGACGCACGGCCGCTCGCCCTTGGGGGTGTGGCACTTGCGATGGTGGCTCGCACCCGGTCTGTTTGCCCTTCGTCTACCTCCGGGCCTCCGCCGCCTTGCGCGGGGATATGTATCTCGTTGCCTGCAAGGATCTCGCGAATGGCGGAAAGCTGTCTGTCCTGTTCGTAACTGCGTTCCCGCCACTGGTTGCGATCGGCGGTCATCGCAGTCACTTGTCCGAGCAAATCGGACATCTCAGATCGAAGCCGGGCGATCTCGACATGCTGGATCGTCGGCTCACCTTCGCCGGATGGATTTTCCGGCGGATTGAGCGCCTCACTGATCGCCGATAGATCAAGCCTGCCAAGTTCAGGCTGTTCAATCGCACTTTCGCCAGGTTCCGGAGTCCTGCCGCTATCGAATGTCTCGATTGCCGGCATGTTAGACCGGGTGAGGATGTTTAGATCCGGGCACCATACCCAAGCCTCGCCTCTGTTGAGCGAGGCCAGCGTATTGAGCACTTCGCGCGCCTCGGCCGGATCATGGTGGCCCTTGACCCAGTCCTCGATCGCCTTGCGGTCCTGGGGGGCAGTCAGCCGATGTGCGACCAGCGTCTCGATCTGGGTCAAGACGGCCTTGGCGATTTCGGCCGGTCGTTGGGTAATCATCATCACGCGGAAGCCGTTCAGGCGACCGCGGCGAACAATCCATTTCAGATCGCCGAACAGCTGGAACATGTCGGGCTGGAGATTTTGCGGGAGAAATTCGTCGGCCTCGTCCAGCACCAGATAAAAGGCGCCCGGCTCCTTTGTTCGCACCCTGTGTGCGAAGTCACGCATGAAGCGGCGCTGTGCCCCGCCGGACATAAGGGACAGGTCTACGATAGCGGACGTGCGCTGCTCGACGATGACGCCAGCCACTGCAGCGCCGGCCTGGTCATTGATCTCGATGTCGCCCTTTCGCCCCCCAAAGATGGGAATGTCGAAGCCGGTGCGCAGTCCCCACCACGCTCCTGTGGGATCGACGATGACGACGTGCCGGCGAAGGCCCAGTAGGCGTTCGACGAGGCCGCGGGCAGTATAGCTCTTGCCAGCGCCGGTCTTACCCAGCACCCCGACGTGCGTTTCCAACGCTGCATCGGGAATCGCGTGGCCCATCAGCTAGGCCTTCCCGTATCGAGGAATGAATGTCGCAGCGGCTCCGGATCCGCCAACGGAACCGCAGTGGCGCAGAACGCGCATTCCGCCGTCACCCGCCCGATCGACCAATGCCGTCCGTCGCACCCGGGACAGTGCATCCCGCTGCGATAAACGAGCCGGAAGCCGGAGCCGATGACAGGCGGAATGCGCGCCATGAGCATGTTACCGGGCTGCCCGGAAGGTCAGCTCGTCGCGAGCCGCGATCTGGATGCTTTCGCCTGTTTGAGGATTGCGGCCGGCGCGTGCTGCGCGATGCTTGACTTTGAAATTGCCAAGCGGAGCGATCGTGACGTTGGCGGTGCCGACATTCTCCCTGATGGCCTCCGCGACGGCGGTCACGGTCTTGGCGGCTTGGTCCTTCGACACACCGAGTTTGGATGCCACTGCATCCCTGACTGCTTGCAAGCTCAATTTGCTTCTCCTGATGCGGCCGGGCTTGGATCGGCGCCCGGTGAGCCGTTAACGGCATTCGCAGCCGTATTCTTTGCGTGCATGCGGATGACTGCTGCATCCACGGCCCCGGCCCGGAACAGGTCGTAGCCGAGCAGGCGGCAGCCATTCCAAAAGTCGCGCTTGCAGGTATCCGAGCAGAACTGCTTGGCGCGGACGCTGCGGATCGGCCGCTCGCAGAAGGCGCAATGCGTGGTCATGCCTGCACCGGCACAATGATGGAGGCGCTCTCGGCGATATGGGCCTCGCAAGTTTTCAGCATCATCTGAAGCGCGAGCGTAAAGGTGAGGCTGTTGAACCCTGGGGTCGCGGTCAGCGCTATCCGGCCAACGGTATCGATCGCTTCGCAAACGGCATGGATGGCCAGGTCGACCGTGAGCCGAGCGGCTGCGCGGTCGATACCATTCCGTGAAAGCTGATCGACAACCTCTTGCCGCAAGGCCTCGTCGTGCGGGCTCACCTCGCGCCACCCTTGATCCGCGTCTCAGACTTAGTGATCGCGTCGCGGACGCGGTCGTAATCGTCGTCGGTCAGATCGGCTGCCGCCTTCTCCATCTCGCTACGGAGGTTGATGATGTCGCCGATGATCTCCGCGCGATTTGCGCGGGAGATCAGATCGTCGGCGATCGCCTGGGCGTTGCCGTCATGTTGGTCGCCATGCTGCTCGTCGGAACGACCTTGCTCTGGCTCGGCCTTCTTGCTGTCGACGGCCTTGCGAATATCCTTGGCCGCCTCGACATGGCCGACCTTCGGAAATTCCTCGTCGGCGCTGATCTCCTTGCGAGTAATGGACCGGAACGACACCTCGAGGTTCGCAATGTCAGCCGGCAGCAGCTTATCGAGCGGCCCGACCTTGGCCTCCAGCCGTTCGCGGCTGATCCCGATCCGGCCGAAGCCATCAATGGCGCTCGCGATCCGTTCCGGCATGGGGGCTTTGCCCTTGCCGCTTTCCAGCGTCTTGTAGCATTCCGCCTTGGCCCGTTCCTTCAAGAACGGCGGCAGGATCCGGAAAATGCATTCCCGCAGCCGGCGTGCGCCCTGGTTGGCGTTGTTCTCATAAATGTCGCGCATATCAGTGATTTTCTTCGGACCATTGCGCGTGTCGCGGATGTGCGGCACCTGAAACGTCATCCGGCTCTGGGTGTTGGTCTCGAGATCCCAAGCGAAAGCGAGCATTTCGGAAACACCGCCGGCATCGTCGCGGCTGAGCTCCATGATGCCGTAGTGATTATTTCCCCAGCACCGGGCTAGCTCCACGGCCAACTGGATCGTCTCGCCCGTAAGCGTTTCGCCGGCCCTGGGGAATTTCCAGAACGCCGCTTCGGCGACCTCCCATGATTGGCAGCTCTCAACCGCCTTCAATAAAGCCCGGGCCTCGTCCCGCGGACGCTGTTGTGCGACGATTATGGCGGCCTGCACTTCGGCGACGGCTCGAGACTGTTCGATCGAGGTCGCCTGCGTTGCAGGCACGCGCGTTGCCTGCATCATGATTTCCGCTGCTGTCGGGGCTGCCATTACGAAGCCCACTGCATGAAGGCGTCACTGGACGGAGCAGGCTTTGAAGCCACAGGCCCACCCGGCTGGCGGGGTTCCTTGAACATCGGCACGCCGCGATCACGGACCAGATGCCAGAACACCCTCATGGTAGCTTCGATGTCGACGGTCGCATCGTGCGCGCCCTGCAATTCCTCGTTGAAGAAATGCTTGATGCACTCGCCAAGGTTAGGCGACTTCGGCCCACGAATTCGCGCCGCGACCATCTTCGGAGTCGGCGGCAGATTGATGATGAACTTCGAACGATACAACGTGCAGAAGTTCGGGATCGGAGGTTCCCATTTGAAGCCCTTGTGGCGCGCGGCCATGATCCGCATCATGCGGCGGTCAAAGCTTTCATTATGGGCGACCATCAGCTTCGACGTGCCGACCATTTCGAGGAACGCGTCGACCGCTTCAACCGGGTCACGACCTTCATCCCGAGCGCGCTCCAGGGATATGCCATGGGCTGCGAAAGCCTCGGCGCCCATGACTGCGCCAGCCCCCGGCTTGACCAGATTGCACCACCGGGAAACCTCTCGGCCCTCCATGTCGTACAGGATCATGGCCAACTGGATTACATGCGGCTGGTGCGGCGCATCTGAAGGCTGGTGCCAGTCAGGAAGGTTCGTGGTTTCCGTATCGTAGCCGAGGATCATGGGAGCCCTTTCAATTGTAAGAGAGTTCACCGCGCTCGATTGCGCGGTCGATCAGCTGGCGCTCGTAAGTCGTCATCTGGAGGTTGCGGACGGGCTTCTCCGGCGTGGTGTAGCCGTGCCAAACCCCGGTTTTCAGCGCTTCGGCGAACTTGTTCAGCGCCGCGCGGTTGCGATATCGCGCATAATTGATGTCATCGCCGTCGAGGTTATCGACCGTGACGCAATAGGGCGGTTCCTTCTCGACCGTGATCAGGACGAACCGGCGTTTGGCAGGCCCATAGAGCTGCTCAATGACGTCCAGGTAATGGGCCGCCGACTGGAAGTAGCCGAACCGGGTCGCAGCGCGCTCGTAAACGTCGAGCGACGCATCTGCTGCCGTTTTCACGTCTGGAATGATCTCCATCGTCTCCGGCAGCACGTCCGGCTTCGAGCGCATCCAGACGCCCGTGACCGGATCTTTGGCGGCCAACGTCATCTCGGGAGTGCCGGCGGTCAGCAGGGCCTGTGCCAGCTCATTGCGCCCGATGGCGTCGGCAGTCGCCTCGACCATGTCGTAAGACTCGGCAGTCAAGATTGTTTTGCCAGCGGCCTCGGCGGTCCGCATTTCAGCTAGTTCATCGGCCCATTTCTGGTGATGATCAGCCCGAAAACCGCGCGGAAGCACATGGTAATGCTGCTCGAAACGGCCATCGATCAGGAGAAGGTCGTGCAGGGCGGCGCCGAGCGCCAGGTGCTGCTTCTGCTTCGGTGCCGGCCGTTTGGGATTGAGCGGAGACTGATACCAATAATGGAGCGGCGTCTTCTTCGTGATGAGCTTTAGGCCGCTCGAGCTGATCGAAGGCGAGTCGCAGATCTCAGTCTGGTGATATTGTTCGTTCGAGATGTCTGGGTATGCCCCAGGCTCAGTGATGATCGGGTGCAGCATCTTCGCACACGGCGCGTCCGGGGCTGGCCTGTCTGAACTCTCAACCTCATCGAGCATCGTTCTGCCGTCGACGCGTCTTGCGCCGGCTTTAGGTCGTGCCTTGGCCTGCCGCTCGCGCTCGAAGGCCTCGAAGATGGATTCCGTCGACATCAGAACGCCATGCTGACGGCCGGCACTTCACCCGCGACGATCGCCAGCACGATCTTGGTCGCAAGATCCTCGTCGGCGCCAAGCTGCATGATCGCCTTCTTGGCAGCGCCTTTCACGCGCGCCCGGTGAGCCTTGTTCGCCTCGCGCTTGGCATTCTCGGCGGCTACGCGAGCGGCTTCCGCTTCCTCGGCAGCCTTGGCATCGGCTAGGCGCTGCCGCTCGGCGGCGGCATCCTCCTCGGCCTTGCGGGCGCGTTCGTTGGCGGCGTCGATTTCAGCCTGGGCGCGGCGAGCCTCTTCCTCGCGCGCCGCTTCTGCGGCTTCGTCCTTCGCGAGCTGGATGCGCGCCGCTTCGTCCCGGGCCGCTTGTTCGCGGCGCTCTTCCTCGGCCTGGGCTTCTGCCGCGGCGCGCTCTTCGGCCTCCTTGGCCTCGCGTGCGATGCGCTCATTCTCCAGACGCTCGGCCTCAGCGGCACGTAGCCGCTCGAGCTCTGCCCGGTCGGCCTCCTCCTTGGTCAGCCGATCGTGGGCGCGCTTGAGCGTCGCCATCGCGTCATCTTTGGCGGCCTCGGCGTCTTCCAGCAGATCCTGGAACCGCTCGGGGTCCAGGGCCCTTTCATAGACGGCATGCGCGCGAGCAATGACGGCGGCCGCGGTGTCATCCTCGGTGATGACCTTCTGCTGCCTGATCCACTCAATCGTTGCCTCACATTCGCGGATGCGCGCAGCTTCGGCTTCTTCCCACTCGGTCAGCGGTTTGCGGACCTCGTCCTCGAGGGTTTGCAGGGTCTCCTTGATTTCCTTGCCGGCAGCATTGATCAGCTCAATCTGGTCGCGCATGTCCTTGGTGAGGCCCAACCGTGCCTTGTCGATCGCCGCTTTGGTGTCGCGGACGCGGGTAGCCATCTTGCGGATTGCGACGCGGCCTTTTTCTGTCGACGTATCCGGCACCAGCGTGTCGGTCTCGGCCTTCATCTTGGCGTAGAATTCGTTGAACTTCTCGCGCTCGGTCAGGACGATGCCAGGGTTGGCGCTAACGATGACCACAATGTCGGTGGACGTTGACGGCTGGATCTTTGTTTCAGCGTTCACGAAATTCCTCCGCAGATAATGACAAGGCCAAGGATGGCGCTGGCGATGAGGCTGATGACGGCCGCCAGTTTGATGAGAGCGGCTGCGAGCTCGGCCGCGTGAATTTCGTGAGCGGCTATGTCGTGATCGCGCCAGCAGTCGAAGCACTGGCCCTCATTCCGGCTGTGGATGCACAGCGGCGCCGCCGACAGGGGGGAGGATGAGGCGGCGCCGCTGCGGCTGCGCGAGCTGGGGGTACGTCGCCCGCGGTACTCGTCCAGGGAATGCACGGTCATTTCCGGCCGCCGCAGAATCCGCGGTCAATGACCTTCATCGCTCGCGCATAATCGTCGACGACGAGAGGCCGGATGTCAGCGCGATAGCTCGCCTGAACTTCATCCTCAGCCATCTCGCGGATGCGCCGGTCGGTATAGGGGATATGGCGACGCAGCGGCGTGACGGTCACGCCGGCAAGTGGGTCGCCATGCACCTCATCGGTGAGGGTGGTGTCTTCGTTGAAGGTAGGAACGAATTCCATTGCGATTCCTCAGCGTTTGCTGGGAATGCTTATGTAGGACCAATCCTACGTCGTCAACACGAAATTAGGAAACGTCCTACTTTAATTCGAAAGATCGAGCTGTGCTCCTAAGCACGCGATGTCTGACTGCAGCTTCTTGTCCGAATAGAGTTTCTCGATGCCGGTATCCAAAGCGGCCTGGGTAATCAGGCGGGCTTGCGCGCAAAGCTCAGCCTTCGACGCGTGGTTCCGCTCCATCATCTCGTATTCGTTCTGTAGCTTATGCACCTTGCACCCGCCTAGAAGGCATAAGCAACCCAACAATGTGGCTAGGGCGTAACGCTTGTTCCGCATCAAGAAGTCACTCCGCTGACGTGAACGATCCTTAGTCACTCAACCTCGTGATCATCCTGGTTGAAATATTCATCTGTCCAGTGCTCTTCTTCCGGCGCGCTGAAAGGATCAGGGATCTCTGGGGTTTTGCCATCGAGATTGATCCGGATGATTGCACCGTAATTCGCAGCAGCTTGGAACACCGCCTTCAATTTTGGCTCTCGGCTCATGAGCCTCGCCACGTATGGGCAGCGTTCAGCGGTTAGGTAGCCGATCTGGACGTGGCGGCAGCTGAATATCGCGATCGCGTTTGGATCGGCGGGGTTATTGGGTTCCGGCACGAGGTGCACTTCTTCACCTGGAGCACAAAGTCGGATCTCGAATCTTCTCCCGGGCCCGCGGCGGTTAGGGTAATCAGCTCCTACGACTGCCAAGCTCATCTCACGGGGCATCAGATGTCTCGGCTAAAACGAACCACGCGCCCCGCGACCATGATATCCTCGGCGTCAACCTCCTGGTTTTCTACGGTCGGGTTGTCGGAAATGACCAAAATCTTGCCGTGACCAATGGTTCTCAATCGCTTTATGGCGGCAGCACCGTAGATGGAGCACGCCCAAACGCGGTCCTGCTGATTGACCACGCGCTGTGATGTGTCGATCCAGACCTCGTCGCTGCTCAGGATCGTCGGATACATGCTGTCGCCGACGCCGCGGGCAATGCGTAATCGATCGAAGGGCGCCCGCGAAAAGGCCCGTATGTAACCGATGTCGAACTTGACCGGGATCTCCTCGATGTAATCGTCGACCGTGGCGCCTGGCCCCATGGAGAGCGACAGATCGAGACGAATGATATCCACAACTTCATCGGCTGCCGAGGCGTCGACCGTCAGCGGCAAATCCGGCCGCGGCAATGGCCGTTTCAACGGGGAAACCTGTTCCCCATCGGCGGCGCGCATGACCAGGTCGACAGGCTGGTCCAGTGCCGAAGCTATGTTCTTCAAAGTTGAACGGCTAGGGGACAGACTTTTTCCTCGCTCGATATCGTAGATCGGCTTGCCCTTGCTTCCGGTGATCTCCTGTATCTTGCGATCGTAAAAATCTCGAGCTTCGGGAGCATGCGCCAGGGCCTGCGCAAGGAATGTTTGGAGCGGTGTTTTGTCCCCTTTTTCCATGTGGGAAGTCTCCCACATTGTGCAGTTCGGAACTAGGTTAGGATACATCCTACTCTGATGGCTTGACCGTAGGACCAATCCTACGTTATCAACGCGACCCATGTCTCGCTATCACCCTGAACTCGTCGCCGAAATCGATGCCTTCCTAAAGAAGCATCCCATGTCGGAAGTTACCTTTGGCCGAAAAGCCATGGGCGATCCGCATTTCGTTCGAGATATCAAAGCAGCTCGGCTCTTGAGACCCGAAACGCTGCAACGAGTCCGGACCTTCATGGATGGATATGTCGCGCCCTCGACGGACAAGGTCGAGGCAGCGTGATGGACCAGATGGGGGAGGCAGTCGCGGACCTGAACCGGGAGTTCAACCGGCTTCGTATTGTTTTCCAGCAAGAGTCTCGGCCAAGTTGTCGAAATAGGATTTCGTCTCTTCTGGCGCTGTTGCTGCAGCTGTTGCGAGGGTCTTGAGGAGATGTTTGATCTCTTTGTCCCCGATCGGCTTGCCGCGGTGCATGGCGGCCGCAATCGTGGCGCTGGCGGTAGCCGCAAAATGCGCCATGCTGAACGCGGTCTCCAGCTGCATCTTCTTCTTTTCGGTGAACTCCATCGCTCATCCTTTCGTGCTGTCTCGACAACCGCACGAATAGCGCCTCGCCGTGCCGCCACCAAGCGAGCGGCGGGGCGCAACCTTCTTCCGTCGGGTCGCGACGAAAGGCCGGTCGGGGAGGGCGCTGTCGCTCTCCCCGGCTGGACGATCTGACGATGTGCTTTGGAGCGGAAGGCTCGGCTCAGTGAGCTACCCTGCAATTCATGGGCTGCGTCATAACGCGCCCCGTAGTGACTGTCGCGGCAGCCATTTGGTTAACAAATGTTTGATTTCGGGACTGCGCTGATGGCGGATCCCCGCGTGACAATCCTCATTGGCGACGTGTTTGATCGGCTGCGCGAATTACCCAGCAACAGCGTCGATTGCGTTGTTACATCGCCACCGTATTGGGGCCTGCGGGACTATGGCGTCGTTGGACAGATTGGTCTCGAGTCGACGCTAGGCGAGCACCTCGATGTGATGGTTCGGGTGTTTCGCGAGGTCAGGCGCGTTCTCAAAAACCAGGGCACTCTCTGGCTCAATTATGGCGACTGTTATGCGGCGGCGCCGAATGGGAAGTCGGCCGAAGCCTATAAGGCGGATGGCAGCGACGATCGCACCTTCCGTGACAAGCCGTTCTCCACGGTAGGGCCGATCAACGGCAGAACCTATTACGGTGCCGAGGGCGGTTCCCGCGGTGTCGACCGCGAGTTTCACGATCACATGCGGCCGAAGTCTGGCCCCGTCTATCAGGCCGATTACCACGGCGATCGCGGCGAACGTGGCAAGCTGCATCGCCGATCGTCAGGTGTGACGGCGCCGGGCGCGATCGTCGCTGGCGGTTATCTAAAGCCAAAGGATCTCTGCATGATCCCGAACCGGCTCGCGATCGCGTTACAGGACGACGGCTGGTACGTCCGGTCGGAAATCATTTGGCACAAGCCCAACCCGATGCCGGAGTCGGTCTATGATCGGCCAACTTCCGCTCATGAAAAGATCTGGCTGCTCACCAAGAGTGAGGATTACTTTTACAACCACGAGGCGATCCGTGAGCCGTGCTCGCCGAACACGCATGCGCGCGTGTCGCAGGATGTGGCGAACCAATCTGGGTCAGCTCGGGCAAACGGAGGTACGCGACCGGATCGCCCAATGAAGGCGGTGGTTCGCACGGCCGGGGCTAATAGCCGTGTGCATGTCGACCGCGTTCCTAGATCGCGGAAGAAAGTGCCGTCGGGCTGGGATACAGCGCCTGGCGCTCATGGCACTATTCACCGCGAGCCGGGAGTTGGGCCGAAGGCCGCACCTCCGGGTCAAGGAATCAAGGCCAACGCAAGCTTCAACGCTGCTCTCGTTCAGGTTGTCGAAACCCGCAACGCTCGGAACGTCTGGACAATCGCACCCAAACCATTCCGCGAAGCACATTTCGCGACCTTCCCGCCCGAACTCGCTCGTCGTTGCATCGTGGCCGGAACGCCGGAAACGGTATGCGGGTACTGCGGCGCCCATTCCGGCTGTGGCGGTATTTGCGAAACATTTCCGCGGGTTCCTGGTCATGTGCTTGATCCGTTTGGAGGCGCGGGCACGGTAGGTTTGGTAGCCGAGCAGATCGGGATCCGTGCGACGCTGATCGAACTCAATCCAGAATATGCGTCTATCGCCGAGCGTCGAATATATCCGCCGGACCCCGCGGAGGCCGCCGCATGATCGGCTGGGTCCTCGCCATCCTATTCTTCGCCATGGACGTCGCCCTCTTCTGCACTGCGCGGGAGATGCGTCACCGCCTGATCGAAGAGATGAAAACGACCGAATATCTGAGCGCGAGGCTTGCCGAATTTGGCATCGCCGCGTCGCGCCGAACCTCAGCTCAACCCAAGGAGAATGAACGTGGCACGAGGACGTAAACCGAAGGAAAAGCAGGTCAATAACGAGGTTCCGAAGCCTGATTTCGACCTTGCCATCAGTCTTTACCGCAACGACATCCGGCCCGCTCAATCGAGCGTCGGCGAATATGCGCAAGAGATGTCGACCGCGTATAAGTCGATCAAGAAAGACGCGCACATCAACCCGCAGGCTGCAAAGCTTGCGTTCAAGCTGGATCAGATGGAAGACTTCAAGTGCGACGACTTTCTAAGGTCCCTCTACGGTCTGATGAAAGCGCTCGGTATCGGAATCAGCGCGGATCTTGTCGACCAGATGGGCGACGGCGAAGCGCCGACCATGCCCGTCAGCGAGCGTGATGCGCCGGAGCTGGCGACACTCCAGTGAAGCCGACGCTCGCACTCGATCTTTCCAAGTCATCGACCGGCTGGGCTATGTGGGACGGGGAGTCCGACACAGCCCGGTACGGATCGGTGAAGCTTGGATCCGAATACACGGATCACGGAAATGTTTGCGCGCGCGTCCATGTCGAGATGTCGCATTTATACAAGTTGCTGCAATTCGAGGCGGTTTTCATCGAACGCCCTCTCGATCCTGTCATGATGGCCAAGATCAACAATTTCGACACGCCGTTCCTGCTCTATGGACTGGCAACGCACGCCTTCAGCTTCTGCGCGGCCAAGCGGATCAAGACATTCCATATGGTCCACCAGGCAACCTGGCGGAAACACTATATTGGGAGCATGAAGATCGGCACGCGCAAGGCCGACCTGAAAGCTCTTGCAGTCCAGCGGAGCCGCGAGCTCGGCTTCAAACCTCGCAATGACGACGAGGCTGATGCGCTGGGCATCCTCGATTACGCGATCGCATTGGACGGCGTGGTGCCGCCTTGGCGCCAAGAGCACGTCTTGACCCAACAACTGGTGGCATCCCGCTAATGGCCCACAGCGCAATGAACCGGGGCAAGATGCTGGACTGGATCCGGCACAATCAGGAGCAGGAGCTTCCCGATCCCACTGACGAAGAGATCGTCGAGGTATTTGGCTTCTCGTCCGTCCTTCAGGCGCGCACGCTGCTCGCCGAACTCGTCGATCAAGGAAAGATCCACATAATCCGGTCCAATGGGCAGCGAACTGGCATCGGGATGGGTATCGCCCGCAAACACAAGCTTTCGCCAGTCCAGATCCTCCCGACGCCGCATCGTCCCGTGCCCAAGCCGGCTCCCACCGCGCGGCGCGCGTTGATAGCGGCGGCTGCCCAGAAGCTAGGCACGAGCAAGAATTACGACACTGGCGAGATCTTCGACGAATCGGAGCGGCCCGATGGGGATGTGTCGTCAGTTGCCCCAATTGAGATTTCCGAGCGGCCAGAGGTCGAGACAGTCGAAGCGCAGCAGCAAAGCCTCCGAAACGGGCAACCGGCTCCTGCCAGCGTCGATCAAGGACCAAGGTCGGAGCCGCCGCCCTTGGAGGCGGCAGAGGAGGCCAATGCGCCCGTGAAAATGTCTCCGCAGCTGGTGGAAGCCCAGCAACCATGTCCTGCCGAACAGGATATTACGCCGCGCGCGCAGCGCCGGTCTCGGCCGAATAAGCGTGTCGAGGTCTATCTTCCCGAAACGGCAAAAAACGCGCTGAGGGAACGCGCTGATGCGATTGGCGTCTCAACATCCCGGTACGCAGTTCAACTGCTCATTGAGGCGTTAACGGCTCCCGCGCCCATATCAAGCGGCACAACCGATCTCGCTCATGCGGATGTCGCGATCACTGTTCGGTCCCTCTGCCGGCGGGACCGTCCGCCGGCCGATGTCATCGCCCTCGCTGTAGATGCGCTTACGCCGTGGCTCACCCCCAAACGCAAACCCCTGATCTCGGGCGCCGTCATTCGCGCGGCAGCGGGGCAGGGCATGCCGCTTGACGCGTTCGTCGAACATCTGATCGACCTTGGCATGCGGCTCTATCCCGCGTCTCGGCCGGAGGCGGCTGAGTGAGCAGCCGGTGTAACAGCGGAGGACAAGCTTAGTGGAACATTACATCAGTCGCGTTGCCGACCGATTGGCGGGCGCCGTTTACCAATTGTCGGTTGACCACTTACAGGCGTGCGAAAGCCCCATTGAAACGGGTTTGGGCGTGGGGCTGGTGTCCATGCATTTGCTGAATAAGCATTTTAGGTTCGCGGCAATGCCCTCTGCATCCATCGAAACCGAATGGTCAGCCATAATTTATATTCAACCACCGGCAGGAGATTACCGCCTTGATTTCGCCATCCATCTTACGGCGCAATCTGGCGGACGTTCCCTCAATCAATGGTTTGCAATCGAATGCGATGGGCATGACTTTCACGAGAAAACAAAAGAACAGGCTCAGAGGGATAAGGCTCGAGATCGCTATTTGACTGCGGAAGGTTTCAAGATCCTGCGGTTTACCGGAGCTGAGATCTACGCCGACGTAAACAAGTGTATTACAGAGATCTATTTTGCGGTTACTCGTGCTTACTCTAGGTGGGCGGAGCAGGGGTGAGCGGATACATTCGCCTTCACCGTTCCCTCCTGGGACATCACGCATTCCGCAACGACGCGGAAGCGATGGCGTTCGCATGGATGGTGGCGAAGGCGGCATGGCGCGAGGTACGCGTTCGCTACAAGGGTCACGGCGTTCATCTTCAACGTGGCCAGCTTTGTGTGTCGCAACGGGACATGGCGGCTGCGCTGGATCGCGATAAGGCGTGGGTCGAGCGGTTGTGGCGCCGCATGATCTCCGAGGCAATGATTGAAACACGCCGTGAGGCAGCGGCGATGGTAATAACTATATGTAATTACGATCGTTTCCAGGTGATTTCGGAAGATAGTGAGGCAGCAAATGAGGCAGTGCGTGAGGCAGTAAATGAGGCAGACGTGAGGCAGACGCGAGGCACAGAACAAGGAAGGGAAGAATATAAGAAAGATCCTTCGGTAGCTAAAGCTACCTCAGTCGCGCATGCCCGCCACATCGATCACTTTGCCGTTTGTCCTCCAGGGGTTGATCCGGCTCACTGGCGTGATTTCCGGGAAAATCGTCGAAAGAAGAAGCTGGCCAACACCGAGACCGCCTACCAAGCGCAATTGCGAGATCTAGCTAAATTCTCGGATGACGAATGGCCACCCGGTCGTGTCCTCCAGCATGCAGCCGAACGGGGCTGGGGCGCCATCTTCGATCCACGACCAACTTCGAGAAACTTCAATGGGAACAGATCTGGAAACCAGGGCCGATACGCCGATCGCATGCGGGACGGTGTACTCCAGCTCCTCGCTGATGGCATCGATCCCTAAGTGGCTGGATCGAGATTTGCTTGATGCTCGCCAATTTCACCTGCCGTCCAAGCTTCCTGACGGCGCTGCCTTCGCCCTGCGCGATGTCGCTGCCAAATTCCGCGACAGCCTGGTTGCCCCTGCGACGCACGAGGAGCGCACCGTGATCCTCGGCGAGCTCCGCTTGAAGACGATCACCCGTGAAGAGAACACGGAGGAGGCCAGGGCCAGGTTTCGGCTGCTGCGTCAGGCGGTTGAGACCGTGCCGGTTGGCATCCTCCGCGAAGCTGCGGCGAAATATGCGGCCGAGAACAAGTGGTTCCCGACGGCCGTTGCCGAGCTCCTTGCCTACGTCACGCCATTGGTGGAGGACCGCCGGCGCACTGCGCACCGTTTGATGAGACTGGCAGACGCCGCCGAAGCGCAAGCCGAGCATGAGCGGCGCGTGAAGGACGATCCTTTAACGCCGGAGGCAGCAGCGGCCATCATCGACGAGTTCAACCTACGCCCCGAGAGCACGGCTCGCATCGTGCGCCACGAAGGCCCGCCGAAAATGCCGACGCGCGCCGACTATCTCGCCATGGGGATAGATCCGGACGCCATCGGGGGAACGGAAGCAGCGGCATGAGGGATAGTCTTGCCTCTCGCGCGCATCTCATGCGCGAGCCCAATTCCGATGAAGGCTGGGAACTCGCGCGTCAGGCATGGCAGAATCAAGGGCTGCTCGTGATCAACATTGCCGCGGTCGAGCAGCGCAAGGGCTGGGTGGCAGCGCGGTCGGCGCGCAATCTCGCCGAGGGGTTGTTCGGTAAGCGTAGAGTTGGGGGGTGACATGATGGCAGCGATCAAGATGGAATTCGACGACGAGGGGGCAGAGAATCGTGAGGGCGTGGTGGCGCCTACGCCGGAGCAGATGAGGCATGCGACGTTTGAGTTGAAGCCCATCGTCGACCGCGAAGGCAACAAGAGCATCACCATTGGCGAAGCATATCGTCGGCTGCCCTGGTTCGAGACGATGTACCAGCGCGGTATCATCGACAGCATAGACCGCCGCTGCCTCCGGTTCTATCGCCGCGCGCACGAAGGTGCCGATCGGTCGCTTGTCCGTTCAGTGCTCAACCGTGATTTCGGGTCGGGCAATGGCGAAGGCCCGAGCGAGTGGCAGTATCAGGCCAAGGCCAACCTTCGGATGTGTGAGGATGCGATCGGCTCCGTGCTGTCGACGCTGCAATCTGTCGCTCTCATGGACAGACCATTCAGGGAGGTGGCCATGGTGCGATTTGGCAGCCGCGAGAAGTCCTACATCATCGACGGGCATTTTCGGACGCGGATAATTCCGCGAAGCAAGGCGCACGTCCGAGTGATTGAAGACGAGTTTTTCCTAGGCCTTCGCCGCCTTGTCGAGGTTGCCACCCCGTACACATTTCTGGACCGCGAAAAATGAGTGTTGCAACGGGAACTCGCATGTGGCAATTAGGCAACGATTTAAAGTTGCCTCTGCGGCACACCCGGCTCGCCAAATGGCGAGCTTTTTCATATCCGGAAAGATAGATGGCGCGGATTGAGTTCGATCCGGGCGAACGCCTCGAAACGCTGAAGGCTAGGCGCAAGGCCGCTAGGAATGACGACGTCGTCAGCACCGCAGGCCTGGAGCGTATCACGGGATTGGGCTGGCGCTATCTGAAGCGCCTGATTGACGAAAATCCGGATTTCCCGATCCGGAAGCGCGGTGCCGAAGGAAGCTCATACGAGTTCGTCGTGCCCGACGTGCTCGATTGGCTGATCGGCTATTATCGCGGCAAGGTCCAGGCGCGCGATGCGGCCCAGGAGCGTATCGCGCGCCTGGCGGGTATCACGGTTCCGAACGGCAGCACCAACGGCTTGTCGGTCAAGGATTTCATTGAGATCAACCGCGTTCAGCTCGAGGTGCAGCGTCGCAAGGTTGAGCAGCGCCAATTGGTGCCTGCGACTGAAGTGCGCGCGATCATGTCCGGCCTGGCGGGCGTGGTCCAGAGTGAGCTCACGACGATGGTGAGCCGGATCGATCCGGCGGGGCGCTGGCCTGCAGATGCGCGCGCCATGATAGCGGAAGAGTTACGGAACCTGCTTGTCAGGATCCACGACGGCTTTGGAGAATGGCTGGATAGCGATGTTCGAGGGACAAACGGCACTGGAAGCCGATCTCGAGCAACTAAGCGGCGAGCAGTTCTGCCAAAGCGCGCGGGGAATAGCACAGGAGCTTAGATCGCTCCTTCTCCCGCCGGAGAATATTTCGACCAGGGATTGCGCGGCTAGATACCGGTATCTTCCAAATCCGGAAGGCACGGGCAGGCGGCTCTACGATCCCACGCTGACACCGTACATGGATGGCATTCAGGATGCGCTGGATGATCCGCGCTACCGTTTCGTCATCGTGCCTGGTCCGGCGCGAACGGGCAAATCGCTCGGCGGCGAAAACCACATCGTCAAGCGGTTTCGGAACGGGCCGAAGACTGACGTCATCGTTTACCTGCCATCGTCGAGCGACATCGACAGCTATGCGGACAAGGAATTCGGAGACCTGTTTTCCGAGGCCCTCAATCCCGAGCTAGCGGCCCAGATCGGCAAGCGCCCGACCGACAATAAGCGTGAGCTCAAGCGGCTCGGACGGCACGTCATCCAGTTGCTGCCGGCGAACAAAAGCACGGTCCGCCAGAAACAGGCACCATTCATCTGGGCCAGTGAGGTCGACGGCTACACGCGGATCAAGCCGCATGCGGTCAAGCAGCTCATCGCCATCCGCGGCCGTGCTTATGGCAACCAGTTCAAGGCGTACATGGAAAGCCACGCGGATGCCGGCTGGTTCGGGATCGCCGGCGAGTGGAAGCTTTCGACCCGTGGTTTGTGGTACTGGCCTTGCGCCCGCTGCGGGGCATGGGGGAGTCCTCATCCGCTCGCGCCGAAGGGCCTCTACATGCCGCTCGCATATGACCGGCAGGATAGCTTGCCCATGGACGAGATGCTGGATCTGATCACGCAGACGTCGGGTTTGCGCTGCCCCCATTGTGGGAAGCTAAGTCTTGAGGCGGACAAGCCGGCTATGCTGGACGCCGGCCGCTGGGTCTTCGCGGGCCAGATCATCCAGCCCAACGGCAATTGGAGCGGCGATGTCATCGACAGTGACAGCGCAGGCTTCTGGATCCACGGCACAATGTCGCCTTTCGTCAGCATGGGTGAGCTGGCGCGGGAATATGTGGCGGCGCTCGTGATGTTCGAGCGCACGCGGAAATCGGAAAAGCTGCGCGAGGTCACGGCAAAATCGCTGGGCCCGGTTTATGAGGGCGGCACCGGATCGGGATTGGTTGCGGCGGATCTTCGCGCTCGGAAGGGGCCTGACGAAGATAGCTTCGCCGTCGGCACGTTTCCCGACAGGGTGATGTTCGCCACCGTCGCGGTCGACGTCGGTAAGCGCATGTTCGATATCAGTCTTCGGGGATGGGATCTCGAGGCGCGCAGCTGGCTGACGGAGCGGGTGACGATCACCAAGCGGCGATGGCCCGACGGGATCGAGCGCGACATCCGCCCGGCCGAGCGCATCGCGGATTGGGATGTGCTCGAGCCGTTGCTTGACCGGATCATTCCGATAATCGGGACCGACTATGGTTTGCCCATCGCGGCCATGGCGGTCGATACCGGCGGCGCAGGACACGTCGATGGCGATGACGTCCAGTCCGGTGTCACCTGGAAAGCCCGTGAGTGGGCGAGGCGCATGGCACGCAAAGGAAAAAGCTGGGCTGGATGGCAGCGCGTTCGCCTGATCAAGGGCGCGCGATCGCAGACCGCGCCTGAGCTCGCCGTTGCGCCGCGTAAGGTGAGCAAGGACGAGCGTGGGCGTCCCACCCGCCCCGAGCTCGACGAGTGGGATCTGGGCGTTCATCGGCTGAAACAGCAGTCGATCGAATGGCTTGCCGTCGAGGATCATGGGCCAGGCCAATGCTATTTTGCCGAAGGCTTGCCCGCATCGACTTTCGATGAGTTTCTCGCCGAAAAGTTCATCGACGGCGAGTGGGTCAGAACGGGGCCGAACGAAAGCTTAGACCTGTTCGGATACGAAAATGCGGCACGCATGATGCTGCGGCCCGACAGGGCAGAGATTCAGTGGGATGATCCGGCGCGCCGACCGATTTGGGCCCGGCCGGTCTCCCTCGACGAGCAAGTCGAGAGTGCGGGGGACGATCGCCCGGCACCTCGCAAGAAACCCGCGCTGAGCCGAATGGCGGCGCTGAACCGGAGATGATCGTGGCAACACGCGAGGAGCTATTGGCGCTGCGAGGGCAACTCGTGGACGCCCGCACATCGCTGCTCACCGGCCAGGCCGTCAAGGAGGTTTGGCGGGACGGCAGGCGCATCGTGTATCAGGGGGCTTCGGCCTCCGACATCAACACAGCGATCGCGCAGGTCGATAGCGACATTGCCACGTTGGATTCCTCGGTCGGAGCGAGCCGGCCGCGCTATCATGCGTTATCGGTGAGCTTTCGCGGATGAGCTCGCTCACTGCCGGCGGACTTCCTGGCGGCATTATCACGACCTCGATCAGCCCTGCGCAGAAGGCGGAGGCCGTGACCTATCGGGTGCTGGCGCCAAGCGCGTACCACGCTGCCAGCAGCTCGAGGGAGCTCTCGGGCTTTCACCCGATGCTCCGTTCGGCCGATTCGGAGATCATGCCGAGCCGGGACAAGATCGTCGCTCGCTCGCGCGATATCGACCGCAACAACGGCCTCATCTACGGCGGGATCGACCGCCGCGTCGATGCGGTCGTAGGCGCGAACATCTGGCTCAAATGCAAGCCGGACTATGCTGCGATGGGTCAGACCCCGGAATGGGCCGATCAATGGTCCGTCCAGGTCGAGTCGCTGTTCAGGATCTGGGGCAATTCGTCCCGCTTCCTCTGCGATGTCGAGCGCAACATGCAGTTCGGCGGCCTCGTGCGGCTGGCCTATTATCACTACGTCCGCGAAGGCCAGGCCTGCGCGCCGATCTACTACATCCCGGACCGGGGCGGCATGTTCGGCACGGCGGTACTGGTGCTGGATCCGGACCGGCTCGGCAACCCTGACGGCAAGCCCGATGACGCAACGCTCCGCGGCGGAGTCGCACTGGATCAATATGGCGCGGCCATCGGCTATTACGTCCGAAACTCGCACCCGAACGACCTGAACAGCAGCTGGGATGCACATAAGTGGACATTCGTGCCGCGCGAGAGCAATTCCGGCCGCCCGCTATTCGTGCACGCGGTCGATCGTCGACGGGCACATCAGCGGTCTGCTGTTGGCCGGCTCGCCTCGGTCATGTCCCGCATCAAGATGCAGGGGCTGTCCGATAAAGCCGAGCTCGAGGCAGCGATCAGCAATGCGATCTTCGGTCTTTATGCGACCAGTGCCCGTAGCTCGGCTGAGATGGGGCAGTCGATGGCGCCCGTCGACGAGGGGATCGGCCCCGGCGAGGATGTGCGCGCCGACTTTTACGAGCAGTCCGATCTGACATTCGGCGGCGTGCGCGTTGCGGTGCTGCCCGGCACGGACGAGATCAAGACGATCTCGAACGAACGGGCGTCCAACAACTTCGTCGCGTTCCAGAACTACATTCTGCGCGCGATCGCCTCGGCTCTCGGCCTCTCCTACGAGCAGCTTTCGAACGATTGGTCTGGGATCAACTATTCGTCGGCACGCACGCTGCTCAATGAGATCTGGCGCGGCCTGCTGGCTGACCGCCACCTGTTCACGCAAGCCTTTTGCACGCCGATCTTCGCGGCCTGGCTGGAAGAGGCAGTAGCGCTCGACCTGGTCGAGATCCCAGGCGGAAAGGCGAATTTCTACCTGTTCCGCGACGCGCTGACGCAGTGCGATTGGATCGGGCCGGGCAGGGGCTACGTCGACCCGCTGAAGGAATCTCTCGCCGCCGAAAAGCGTATGGAACTCGGCATGTCGGCGCTGCCCGACGAGGCAGCTGAGCAAGGAAACGACTGGCGCACGAACCTCTGGGATCAAAAGCGTGTGGCGGTCGAGCGGGAGAAATACGGCCTGCCCGATCCGCAGCAGCAGAAGGCGCAAGGGGCTTCGCGGCAGCAGCAAGCCCAGAACGACCGCGAGGAGGCGGACCAGCAGCAATGACGCACTTCGCGCACTTGGCGCAACGCCTGTTCAACGTGCCAGTGATGATCCGCCAGGAGAAGGCGGAGATGATCGTCGCTGCGCTGGGTCAGCGCCTCGGCGTGGTGAGCCTGGAGCGCATGGACGGCAGCGCCATGACCGTAGTCGAAATGAACCAGCTGGCCGCTTCCGGCCGCGATGCACCCGGCAAGCGTGCGCGCGTCTATGACTTTGTCGATGGCGTGGCGTGGATCCCGGTCGAGGGAACGCTGGTGCACAAGCTTGGTTCGCTGGACCCCTATTCCGGAATGACCGGCTATGACGGGATCATCACCAAGGTGCGCGAGGCAATGGCCGATGATGAGGTCAAGGCCATCTGGCTCGACATCAATTCGCCCGGCGGGGAAGTTTCCGGCTGCTTCGATACGGCTCGCGAGATAGCCGCGAGTAACAAGGCTGCCGGCGGCAAGCC
>Ga0207647_10000597_pt1 | contig 28117 bp, 24 predicted proteins | sample KBSCornC2_FD_184295 | JGI IMG/M metagenome (GOLD analysis project Ga0207647, IMG submission 184295) | Corn rhizosphere microbial communities from Kellogg Biological Station, Michigan, USA - C2 (SPAdes) (version 2) | ecosystem: Host-associated > Plants > Roots > Rhizosphere ... | reverse complement strand
CGCGCGATCGGGCTTGCTGCAAGCACCCATCGCGCGCAAGCGCGCTCCTACAGTTATTTGATTTGCTGTAGCGCGGCGTTATCCAGGCGAAGCACGGGGTACGCACCCACCTTCTGCGCCGTGTACCACGGGCTGCGTTCGAAGAAGAACGACAGGCGTGCGCGCGGGCTTGCGGCAGACGCAGGATCAGCGGCGACCTTCGCATCAAACTCGGCCTTGAGCGCAGGATTTTCCGCAATCATCTTGCGCGCCAGCGCTTCCATCACGCGCGGCTCGCCGTATTCCTTCGGCTCGAAGATCGCATCGAGGTAACCCCAGCGCAGCAGGGAATCCGGGGCGCGCGCATCCAGCAGGTTCGCCGCCAGCACGGCCTCGGCATCGTCGGCGCGCACGATGACCGTGCCCGCGGGCAACGTCACCGTGGGCGTCGAAGCGGTGATGGTCACATCGCGCAGCATATGGTGGCCCTCGAACGGCTTCTCCGCCCACTTCGGGTCGGTCAGCATGTCCTGGGTCACCGGCACCTTCGCCGCCGCCTGTATCCGGGTGTACGGGATGTGGTGCGCATCGAGCCGGGCGATGATCTCGGTCCATTGGGCCGGGATGGCCCACGCGGCCGGCAGCGGCGCGGCCACGTCGGGCTGCAGGTCGAGCCAGCTCTGGATCGCGTAGGTCTTTTTCTTCGTCGGGTCGTACTGGATCCACGTGTCGCCGGAGATGTCGCTCTTCGTCTGCGTGAACGCAAAGCCCTTCAGCGTGAACGGCTTCGGCGTGGGATCCGCCTTGAAGGTGACCGGGATCGATGCGCCCGGCGCCGCAGCGAGCGATGCCGCCCAGGCATCGGCATCCTTCGATGTCTTCAGCAGGGCCGCAGGGTTCTGGTTGACTCCGCCAAGGACGGCGCGCACGACATCGTAGGTACCCTGCACGCGCACGGCATACGGCTTCAGCATGTGCGTTTCGATCAGCAGGCCGGCGCGGTTGCGGATCGCGGCATAGCCGGTGGAGAAGCGCGGACCGGAACCGAAGTTCTCGATGCCCTTGGTCGGGTCGCGGCCATCCTTGAACTCAAGGTAGGGCGATGCGAGGTGGCCCATCTTTTCGTAAGCCGGGATCGCTTCCCCTTCGATCACGTTCTTCTGCCACGCGGCGACGGAGGGCGGCAGCTTGTGTGCGTCTTCGGTGTAGTACGTCAGGTCGTACTGGTAGTCCGCACCGTCGGTGGTGTGGATATCGATCAGCAGGTCGGGCTGCCACGTGTTCCACAGCTGCAGCCACGCGCGGGTCTCCGGGGCATCGGCCTTGACGTAGTCGCGGTTGAGATTGAGGTACTGCGACTGGCCACGGAAGCCCATCTCATCCGGGCCGTTCTGGTTAATGCGGAAGTACGGGCCTGAGTTCTCATGGCCATCCACGCTGTAGACCGGAATGAACACCAGCACGGCGTGATCCAGGAGGTGGGCCAGCCTGCCGGTGACGGCAAAGTCGCGCAACAGCATCAGGCCCGCATCCTTGCCTTCGATCTCGCCCGGGTGGATGCCGGCCTGTAGCAGCACGATGGGCTTGCCCGCGGCACGGGCCTTCTCCGGGGTGAGGTCCCCATCCTTCGCCGCGACCACCACCGTCATGGGCCGGCCTTCCGGTGTGGTGCCGAAGGTCTGCATGGTTACCGTGCCGTGCGAGGCATCGACCACACGGTGCAGGTAGGCCAGGGTGTCGGCATACGAGGGCGTGGTGTGGAAGCCGGAGGCCTCGGCCGGGGTGATCCAGGCATCCTTGGCCTGGAGCGAGAACGGGGCGACGGCGAGCAGGGCGAGGCATAGGCGGGTAGCGCGCATGGAACCTTCCGGGACGGGGGATCCGGCCATTGTGTGATTTTTTTCCGCGCCGGGCGAATCATGGGGGAAAGAGGAGGGGCCATGGCCGACGAGGAACGCCGACGACGATGTGAGGCGCTGCTGCACGAGCACCGGCGGATCGTGTTCAAGGTGGCGGCCGTGTACGCCCGCCATGCGGATGACCGCCAGGACCTGGCGCAGGACATCGCGCTGCAGGTGTGGCGATCGTTCGGTAGCTACGACCAGGCCCGCCCGTTTGCGACCTGGATGTACCGGGTAGCGCTGAACGTGGGCTTGTCGCACGCACGCCGGGAGCGGGAGAAACCCGCCCTGCTGGGGGCGGACGTGCTCGATGCGCTGGAAGGTGGCATGCCCATCGCCGAGCCGGACGAGCGGCTGGCGCAACTGGCCCGTGCGATCGAGGCACTGGAGCCGCTGGAGCGTGCACTGGCGCTGTTGTACCTGGATGAACTGCCCTACGCGGAGATTGCCGCCGTATTGGGCCTTAGCGAGACCAATGTGGGCACGCGCATCGCGCGCCTGAAGCAGCGTTTGCGCCGGCAACTCGCCAGTCCGGCATCGACTGAAAAGGGAGTACCGCATGGAACTTGATGAACTGAAGGCCGGCTGGGCCGTCCTGGATCGGCGCCTGTCGGCGCTGGAGGTATCGCTGGTGGCGGGCCGCGCCGTCTCCGGCGTGCGCTCGGAATTGCGCCTGCTGCGCTGGGGCCAGGCCACGCAGGCCCTCCTGGGCGCCGGGTTGGCCCTGGCGGCCGGGTCGTTCTGGGTCGATCACCGCGATGCGGCAGGCCCGCTGGTTGCGGGGCTGCTCCTGCATGCGTATGGCATCGCCATGATCGTGGCGGCGGCGCGTAACCTTGTGCTCGCGGCGCGCGCCACCGAGAGCGCGCCGGTGCTCACGTTGCAAACGCGGGTGGCCGAACTGCGCGCATGGCGGATTCGCGAGGGGTTTTGGTTTGGCGTCGTCGGGTGCTTTATGTGGGTACCGATGCTGGTCTGGGCGTTTGCCCTGCTGGGCGTGGATATCGTGGCCGCGCGCCCTGTCTTCATGGGGTTCAACGTGTTGGCGGGGTTCGTCTGCCTTGCCGTCTTCCTTTTCCTCTCCCGGTACATGAAGGCCCCCGAAGGTGGCTCGGTACGCCGCGCCAGCGAGCGGCTGGAGGAGATCGCCCGCTTCACGGGCGGCGGCCCGGTGTAAGGAGGCGCTAAGCTGGCCCTCCCGATAATCCGCCGTGTCACTCCTTCCAAGGCCATGCCCGCGTGCACATCCTCCTCGTCGAAGACGACGCCCAGCTTGGCGACGCTATCCGCCGTGCGCTGGAACGGCTGGCGCACACGATTACTTGGCTGCGCGATGGCGAGGAGGCACTGGCAGCCCTCCGTGAGCATGAGGCCGACCTGGTGCTGCTTGATCTGGGCCTGCCGGGCCGGGATGGGCTGGACGTGCTGACCGAGGCGCGGCGCCTGCGGGTCACTACGCCGGTGATCGTCATGTCCGCGCGCGATCAACTGGATTCGCGCATCCAGGTGCTTGATGCGGGGGCGGACGATTACCTGGTGAAGCCGTTCCACCTCGATGAACTTGCCGCCCGCATCCGGTCCCTTTCGCGGCGCGCCCGTGGCGAGGCCGTGAACCGGCTGGAAGCGGGCGCGCTCAGCCTCGACCTGGGTACGTTCGATGTGACCTGGCGCGGCGCCAAAGTGGACCTTACGCGCCGCGAATTCGCGTTGCTGCAGGCCTTGATGGAGCGCTCAGGGCGCATCGTCCGCCGTGAGGCGCTGGAGACCACGTTGTACGGACCCGATAACGCGGTAAGCACCAGCGCGCTCGAAGTGCTCGTGCACGCGCTACGCCGTAAGTTGAGCCCGGAGGCGATCCAGACCGTGCGCGGCTTTGGCTACATGGTGCCGCGGGAGCCCACGTGAGGTCATTAAGCCTTCGCTCGCGGTTGCTGCTGCTCATCATCGGCGTGCTCGCGGCTGTACTGCTGCCGCTCGGTATCCTGAGCGCGCAGCGCACGCTGGAAGAGGTGGATGAACTCTCCGATGGGCGGCTGGCCCAGGCGGCGCGCACGCTCGAGGTATTGGTCAACCGCATCGGCGTTGCCCAGTTGCGTGAACAACGCACCGCGCGCCTGCTTGTCCCCAGCGCCTCCAACCACCCCGCCGAACTGACGGTGCAGGGGCGAACCTACGAATCCGAGGTCGGCTTCCAGGTGTTCGACCGCGATGGCACGCTGCTGATGGCTACCGAGAATCTCTCGGGCGTGCCGCGGACTCACGTGCCCGATGGCCAGTTCGAGGACATCACCCATGGCCGCTACACGTGGCGGGTGTTCACGCTGATCATGGAGGACCAAGGCATCACGATACGAGCGGGCGAACGCTACGACAGCCGTCATGAGATCACCCATGCGTTGTGGCTTGAGCACGGCCTGCCCACCCTGCTGGGCCTGCCCCTGCTGGCCTTGCTGGTGGGCTGGGCTATCCGCCGTGGGCTGGGGCCGCTGGAGGACCTGGCACGTGCACTCGCCGATCGCGAGCCGGGGAGTCGCGAACCCATCCACCTCGATGATGCGCCGGAAGAACTGAAGCCGGTGATGGCGGCGTTGAACGACCAGATTTTCAGGCTGGAAAGCGCACTGGAACGCGAGCGCCGGTTCAGCGCGGATGTGGCGCACGAGCTGCGCACGCCGCTTGCATCGACCATGATCAACCTGGAGAACGCGTTAGCGTCGGCGCGCCCTGATGAAGCGCAAGCCGCCCTGGAAGCTGCGCGTGAGTGCCTGGTTTCGCTGGCTCGCCGCACGGAACAATTGCTGGCGCTCGCCCGCCTGGAAGCGGGCGCCGCCTCGGGACCGCGCTCGAAAGTTGATCTCGCGGTACTGGCGCTGGATGTGGTGGACGAACTCTCACCGATTATCGCGCGCGGTAACGTGGAACTGGCCATCGATCACCTTGAGGATGGACTGGTGGTCGAGGGCTATCCGGTCGCCCTGGCGGCGTTGCTGCGCAACCTTCTCGATAATGCGTTCAGGCACGTTCCCGTCGGCGGTAATGTCGCCCTTTCCATCGCGCGGCGCGACGCGCATGCCGTCATCGAAGTGGTGGACGATGGTCCGGGTATTCCCGCCGAACGCCGCGCAGGCATGTTCGGCCGTTTCCAGCGTGGCGCCGATACGCACGGCACGGGCTATGGCCTGGGGCTTTCCATCGTGCAGCGCGCGGCAGAGCTGCACGGCGCGTCCGTCGAACTGCTGGACCGCGAGAAGGGCCGCGGCCTGCGCGTGGTCGTGACGCTTCCGCTACAGGGCTGAACCCCCGCCAGTTGGTTCATCCAAGCTTTTGCTGGCGCCCTGCGTGCATCCTCCGGAACCACCCCCGTAGGAGCCAACGTGATGAAGAACACCGAAGCCGCCAAGACCCGCCGCAAGGGCGACTTGCTCACGCCCAGTGGCCTGGGTGCCGATGCGACGCGCGACATCTCAGCGGAATTGAATGCGCTGCTTGCCGATACGTTCGCGCTCTACCTGAAGACCAAGAACTTCCATTGGCATATGTCCGGTCCGCGCTTCCGTGACCTGCACCTGCTGTTGGATGAACAGTCCGACCAGATCTTCGCGATCACCGACGATATTGCCGAGCGCGTGCGCAAGATCGGTGGCACGACGGTGCGTTCCATCGGCCATATCAGCCGCTTGCAGCGCCTCTCCGATAACGATGCGGATTTCGTCACGCCGCAGGACATGATCGCCGAGCTGCGCGAGGACAATATGCGCTTCATCGCGGCGCTGCGCGAGACGCACGGGGTATGCGATGAGTATGCCGACGTGGCCACGGCCAGCCTGATCGAAAACTGGATCGACGAGGCCGAGCGCCGCGCGTGGTTCCTGTTCGAGATTGCGCGAGAGAAATAAGCGCTCCCGCCTTTTGAATCGCGTGCAAGCACATCGGGAGGTTGCGGCTTCGCTGCCGTGTTTTTGAATCGCGTGCAAGCACGTCGGGACGCTGCGGCTTCGCCGCCGTGTTTTTTGAATCGCGTGCAAGCACGCTCCTACAAACGCCGCCCTGTTGGTTTCGTAGAGGACGCAATGTAGGAGCGCGCTTGCGCGCGATCGTTCTACCTCACTTCTTTGGGGTGGCGATGGCGCCGATCAGGTCCTTGCCTTCGCCGCGCACCAGGTGCGGGTACTTCAGGCCACCGTGGTAGTCCACCTTGATGGTCTGGTAGTCATCCACGTTCTTCACCAGGAACTCGATCGGCGTGGTCGTGTTCTTGGCATCGGCTACGGCATCCTTCAGCACCTGGCCTGAGAAATCCTTGCCGTTCACGGCCACGATGGTGACGCCGGGGACCAGCCCCGCCTTGGCGGCGACGCCTTCCCACTGCGCATCGCGCACTTCGCCCTTGTCCGACACCTGGATACCCAGCGAGTAGGACAGGTTGATCGCCTTGCGCAGTTTTTCCTGGGTCTGTGCGAACTCGCTCGGCTTGTCGTCGAACGCCAGCTTCCAGCCGCCGCCTTCGATGCCCTTCTCGGGCATGGTGTCCCCGGTGTAGTCCAGGCGCTCGCGCAGGAACTTCGCCCAATCGTACGGCTGCACGTCGTTGAGGGTCTTCACCACGTCATCGAACGTGTAGGTCTTGGGCGTGTAGCTGCCGCTATCCATGCCGAAGAACGCCTTGGCGAACTCATCCAGGGTGTGCTTGCCGCCGGACAGGTCGCGGATCTTCGTATCCACGTCCAGCCAGAGCATCTGGCCTTCCGGGTAGTAATCCGAGCTGCGGCGGAAGTTCACCCAGCCGGACGAGCCCCGCGACGAAAGCGGAATGCCATCGGCCGTATCCTGCAGCGAGCGCCACTGGCGGCCCGTGCGCGCGCCCATGTCGGCGGCGATCGAGGCCAGCGAATCGCGCCACTGGTCGGTCGTCCAGATACCGGAGCGCGCGGTGAGGACACCGGCCCAGTAGTCGGTCATGCCTTCGTAGACCCAGAGCAGGTCATCCTGCATCGGCTCGGTGAAGGTCGGCGTCCACAGATCGGCCGGGCGGCGGAACTTGCCGTTCCACGAGTGGATGTACTCGTGCGGCAGCAGCGTGCCAGCCGCCGCATGCACCTTCGGATCGGTCAGGAAGTTCGCGAACAGGCGGTCGTCGCTGGACTGGTGATGCTCCAGCCCGAAGTGACCGGTGTGGTCGGAGACGACGAGCAGGAAGTCGTAATGGCCGTAGTGGTGCGCACCGAACAGCTTGTTCGCCTGCACCACCAGGTTGCGCTGCGGTGCGATCTGCTTGTCGGTGATCTTCACGCTCTCGGCGGTTTCACCCACGATATCCAGGTGCACCGGCACCGACTGGCCCGGCGCAAGGTCAACGCGGTTGAAGTACTGGCCCGCGATCAGCGGTGAATCCACGAAGTTCTCGTAGCTCACCGGCTTGAACTTCACGGTATCGCCATCCTGCGATGCGGTTTCCAGCGCGGTGGCGAATTTCCACCCGGCCGGCAGCTTCACCGTGGGCTCGATCGTGATCTTGCTGGTGTAGTAGCCCGCGGGGTAGAACGAGACCTCGTTGAACTCCAGCGGGATGTAGTGCGGCGTGGCCGAATCCAGGTAATCGAAGCTCAGGTCGAGCTTGTCCACGCCTTCGGGTACATCCACGTGGAAGGCGAACATTTCCTTCAGGTCGCGGCGCCAGGGGATCTTCTTGCCGTTCGCCGTCACCTGCAGGCCGGCGACATTGGCCAGCGGGCCGCTGGGGCCGTGCTCGCCGGGGATCCACTTCGGGTAGTACAGGATCGTGTGGCCAGGCGACACCGGGATGCTCTCGCGCACATGCAGCAGGTGGCGGGCCTGGTCCGTAAGGTCCACGGTGACCGAGAGATTGCCCTTGTACGCCTGGTCGACCGGGGCGGGAAGCTCCTGGGCGGATGCGGTGGGAGCGGCGATGGCGAGCGCAAGGGCGGAGGCAAGCGAGGCACGGCGAAGGGCAAAGCGCATGGGGTGGATCCCGTCGGCGGATGAAGCCCCGATGGTGGAACGGGCAGCCCCGGCGACGTATATGCCAGAGGTCACGGCTGTTTCAAACGGGGGGCTTCGGCCCGGCGGCCGGCGCCGCTACGATGGCAGGCATGAAAGCCACCACCCTCCGGCGCATCCTCAACGCCTGGCCCCCCTTCCTGTTCGCCGGCATCCGCGTCGTGCGGTTCGACGATTACCGCTATGCGAAGGTGAAGCTCAAGCTCGCCTGGTACAACCGCAATTACGTGCGGACCCAGTTCGGCGGCAACCTGTTTTCCATGACCGATCCGTTCTGGATGATCATGGTGCTGAAGAGCCTGGGCAACGATTACATCGTATGGGACCAGGCCGGCGAGATCCGCTTCGTCGCCCCTGGCCGTGAAGACGTCTATGCGGAATTCCGCGTGGAAGATGCCATGCTGGACGAGATCCGTGCCGAGTGCGCCGATGGGCAGAAGCACCTGCGCTGGTTCGATACCGATATCCGCACGGCCTCGGGCGACCTTATCGCCACGGTACGCAAGCAGCTGTACGTGAGGCGGAAGAAGCCCAAGGGGTGACGTAGGCCCTTGCGCCTGCCAGTATCGATGACCGGGACCACCACGGGATATCGATCGATGGGTGACGTTGTGACGAGCCGCCGCGCCTTCCTGCGCGCTTCCGCCATGGGTACGCTGGCCTCATTCGTGCCGCTGGCCGCCGCGGCGGCGGCAGGGACTCCGGGGACAGCAACGTCTGGCAAGGCGGCACCGGCCACGCCACTGTTCCCGCCCGCGCCGCTCGCGCCCCAGCCGCTGCAACTTCTGCCGGCCGGCTCGATCGCCCCCGCGGGGTGGCTCCGCCGCCAGCTCCAGATCCAGGCCGATGGCCTGGGCGGCCATGTCGACGAGACCTGGCCCGATCTCGGCCCCGAAAGCGGCTGGCTCGGTGGCAAGGGCGAATCGTGGGAGCGTGGCCCTTACTTCCTCGATGGCCTGCTGCCGCTCGCCTGGCAGCTGGATTCGGCGCCGCTGAAGGCCAAGGCGCAGCGCTTCATCGACTGGACACTGGGTAGCGCGCAACCCAACGGCATGTTCGGCCCGCGCAGCAATGACGACTGGTGGCCGCGCATGGTGATGCTGAAGGTGCTTGCGCAGTACCAGGAGCTCACCGGCGACGCCCGGGTTATCCCGTTCATGACGAATTACTTCCACTTCCAGCTCCAGGCCATGCCGGAACGCCCGCTGCGCGACTGGGGCCGCATGCGCTGGCAGGATGAAGTGGCCGTGGTGCTGTGGCTGTACACACGCACGCAGGACCCGAAGCTGCTTGAACTGGCGCACCTGCTGAAAAAGCAGGGCTACGACTGGCAAGGCATGTTCGCCAACTTCACGTTCAAGGAAAAGGTGGATGTGAAGGCGCTGGAGGCGAAGATGCGCAACGGCGGCGACGTGTTCATGGTCGACGACGGGCTGCAGGTGCATGGCGTGAACAACGGGCAGGCCCTGAAAGCGTCGCCGGTGTGGTCGCTGGTATCGCGCAGCGCGGACGACCGCGCCGCGATCCATCACCAACTGGATATGCTCGACACCTACCACGGCCTGCCCAACGGCATGTTCTCGTGCGATGAGCACCTGGCCGGGCGCAGTCCCTCGCAGGGTGTGGAACTCTGCACGGTGGTCGAGGCGATGTACTCGCTGGAAATGGCGCTGGCCATCACCGGCGATGCGGCGCTGGGCGATCGCATCGAACGCATCGCCTACAACGCGTTGCCCGGTACGTTCACCGACGACATGTGGGCGCACCAGTACGATCAGCAGCCCAATCAGGTGGAGGTGAGCCTGCACCGCCGGCCATGGACGACCAATGGCCCGGAGGCCAACCTGTTCGGCCTGGATCCGCACTTCGGCTGCTGCACCGCCAACTTCCATCAGGGCTGGCCCAAGCTCACCGCTGCGCTGTGGATGGCGACGAACGATCGCGGGCTCGCGGCCACGGTGTACGCACCGTGCAACGTATCGACGGTGGTTCGCGACGTGCCGGTTGCCATCGAACAGACGACGGACTATCCGTTCCGTGGCGATATCGCGATCACGATCAAGCCGGGCCAGGCAGTGGCATTCCCGCTCCGCTTGCGCATCCCCGCATGGTGCAAGAAGCCAGCCATCAAGGTGAACGGTGAGGTGGTCGCCGTCAGGGCAGAGGCAGGCTTCCACACCATCGAACGCACGTGGAAGGCCGGCGACCGCATCGCATTGTCGTTCCCCGCCGACGTTGTGACCGAACGCGGCTTCAACAACGCGGTGACCTTCCTGCGTGGACCGCTGGTGTTCTCGCTGCCCATCGGCGAAGCCTGGGTGAAGTGGCGCCCGCGCGGCCTGACCAATGACTGGCAGGTCTATCCCACCACCGCGTGGAACTACGGCGTGGCGCTTGAAGCAAAAGCCGAGGAACACCCGATCGGCGCGCGCCCCTTTGCAGGGGCAACGCCCGCGGTGACGCTGAGCGTGCGCGGCCGCCCGGTGGCATGGAAGGCGGAAGAGGGCGCCGCGGATCCGGTGCCTGAGAAAGTCACAGCGACCGGCGAGCCGGAAACCATGCTGAAGCTGGTTCCCTACGCCGGTGCCAAGCTGCGTATCACCGCGTTCCCGGCCATCGCATAACGGTTCCCGCATAACCCTGTAGGAGCGCGCTTGCGCGCGATGGGCGACGTTGCCGCGGACCGCATCGCGCGCAAGCGCGCTCCTACAGGTTACCGACTAGCCAGCGGGAGACGAACGCCTCGCCACGTAGCGCGGCGTGAACCGCATCCACCAGCTCATCGCCGGCGGCGGCCTTGACGACGAAGCCGCGGCCCACTGATAGCGCATGCCGGACAATTTCGGGGTCATCGTGGACGCTCACGAACACCACGGGCAACCCCGGTAACGAACGTACCAGTTGGCTGGCCGCCTCGATGCCATCCAGGCCCGGCATCCCGATATCCGTCACGACCACGTCCGGGCGCAGGCGCGAGGCCAGCGTGACCAGCGATTCGCCATCGGTGACCGCGGCCAGCAGATCGAAATCGGCCATGAGCAGCCGGACAATCGCACGTGCGATCGTGGGATGATCTTCCGCCAGCACGAGGGTCGGGCGACGGACAGGCTGGGCACAGGCTTCCATAAGCCGACTGTGGCTGCCCGCGCCGTCCGCCGACAGCGTAAACGCACCCGCTGCCCACTGCGTAGATCTACGCCCGGTGGGACCTAGAAAAACAGCCCCAACTCCTCCGATCGTCGCACTAGTTCCAACGTGCTATGCACGTCCAGGATCTGCATGATCGTGTACTTGTGAGCCTCCACCGTACGCACTGACAAGCCGAGTTGCGCGGCAATCTGCTTGGAGCGGAGCCCGGTGCCGACCAGCCGGAGCACTTCGCGCTGTTTCGGTGTCAGCTCGTGCAGTTCGCCAAGGTGCCCGCGCAGGTAACGCGCGCCCAGCGACGGTGTGACATAGCTGCGCCCTTCCAGGACCTGATGCAGGGCAAGCAGGAGCTCTTCTCCCGCAGCCAGCTTCAGCACATAGCCGTTGGCACCCGAGCGCATGGCCGCGGCGGCCAGCGCGGGTTCGGCGTGCATGGTGAGGAATACGAACGGCACCGTATTGCCCTCCGCGCGCAGGATCTTCAGCACATCCAGGCCGTTGCAGCCGGGCATGTTGATATCGGAAAGGACCAGGTCGGGCGCCTCGCTGCGCACGTACGTGAGCAGCGCATGGCCATCCTGGGCCAGGGCCGCAAGGTCGAACCGTTCATCCAGCAGGCGTGTGATGCCCTCGGCCACCATGCGGTGATCGTCGGCAAAGACGACGCGTGCCCGCGTCGCACACATCACATCGGTGTCGTCGGTATCCGGATACATACATCTACTCCCTTCCCAGGTGTGCTGGATATATCAAAGCTGCCCCCCAGCAGCTTCGCCCGTTCATTCATGCTGGTGATGCCGATACCCGTGCGCGCGGCGGGGCAGGGCAGTGTCGTAAAGCCGTTTCCGTCATCGATGACGCGCAGCGTGGCAATGTCCTCATCGACCATGGCCCTCAAGGTGACTTCGCTGGCCCCGGCATGGCGTACGGCATTGGCCAGGGCTTCCTGCGCCACGCGGTAAAAGCACAAGGCGATCTCGGGGGGCAGCGCGTCCACGGCATCGTCGGTTAGTACGCGTACGCGTGGCCATGCGTGCCCGGCGGGGTGCCGGCACAGGTTCTCCAGCGCGCTGCGCAAGCCCACGTGCTGCAGGCAGCTGGGGTGCAGCTGGTGCGAAAGCTGCCGCACATCGTCGGATAGGGCCATGATGCGGTCCTGTAATCCGCTGACATCGTCTGTATATCCGGGCGTAAGCCGCTTTCGCAGCGTGGAAAGATCGATGCACGCGGCAGCCAGGCGCTGGTTGATATCGTCGTGCAGGTCGCGGGCGAGGTGGGCGCGCTCCTGCTCCTGCGTGGCGATAAGTCGCCCGGCAAGTTCACGCAGTTCAATATGGGCTGCGACCAGCGAGCGGCGCCCCGCGAAACGCTGTTCCACCACCACGGCCACGGCAAGTGCGGCGGTCACGGCCAGCAACGTCCACAACTGCAAGGCCAGCGTCGTACCTTGCGCCGAGGCCACGGTGAACGGCCCGTGGCCGTGCGTGGTCATGTGGGCCGCGATGACGGCGATGACGAACATCGTCAACGAACTGCCTGGCATCTGCGCATAGAAGATGGCGGCGATGACGATGGGTGTGGGCGCCAGGCAGAGCAAGGGCCGGTATTGCAGCTGATTGCCGTAGGCGTACCAGAGGATAACCAGGAGCACGATGGCCAGTACCAGCAGGATGAGGAAGCCCACATCGATGCTGCCGGCCTCGCGCAGTGCCGATTCGCGTGCCCGCAGGCTGCACCATGCCGGAACGTAAAGGGCATATCCCAGGGCCTGGGCGGTAATCAGGTTCTCCCAGCCGGGCAGCAGCATGTCCTTCAATGCGGTGTATTGCGCAATGGCGGTGGTCAGGGCCACCGCGACGATAGGCAGCGCGATGATCACCAGCAGGGTGAACACAACCAGCATGCGAAAATCCTGAAGCGGCGGCCCGCGACGCGGCACCTTCCGCATGCACCATGCGGCGGCCGGGATCACCGCGACGCTGGGTATGGCTGCGAGCGCCACATCGGCAACAGGCCAACCGAACGCGCTGACCGCGGCGACGAGGCCTGCGTATCCGGCGGCGAGCAGGGGGGGCCAGAACGCCCGCGGCGTGGCCAGCAATACGCCGAGCAAAACCGCACCCGGGAACCACACGACATGCGTGCCATTCTGGTGATCCCACAGTGCCGTGGATACCAGCTGCGCGGCAACGACCCCGGCGCATGTCACTGCGCACCAGGTAGCAACCCGCCGATGGTCGGATGCCCGTGTTGCCATCACCGTCGCTCCCGGCACGCCCCTGGGACGTGCTTCCCATTCACTGTGATGTAGACCGGCGCCCCCACGCCGCCTCGATTGATACTACCGAGTGCATAGATATTCGGAAAGGGCAAACTTCGTTGTAAGTCGCAGTTTTATCTAAGTAAATATGCGTAGTCCTACGGGCCTTTTCTTCGCTGCCCGCGCATCGTCATCGAGCGGAAACTGCTTCAATTCCCGCGTGGAGACGCAGTTATGCGTAAGTGCTGGTGGACGTTGGCCACGCTGTGCGCCTTCACATCCGTGACGTCGGCGCATGCGGCCGCCACGCAACCGTCGCCGTGCATTGGGTTGGTTCTTGGCGGCGGCGGTGCTCGTGGCGCCGCGCACATCGGTGTGATCCAGGTGCTCGAGCGTGAGCACATTCCCATCTGCAAGGTGGCCGGCACGAGCATGGGATCGATCGTGGGCGGCCTCTACGCAGCCGGCTATAACGCCAATGAAATGGAACATGTGATCGGCGAGCTCGACTGGAAGGACCTGTTTTCCGATGACCCCGATCGGGCCGAAGAGCCCATGCACCGTAAGGATGCCGACTACCGGTACCTGCTGAACTTCGAGGTGGGTTACAAGAATGGCCACATCGTCACGCCCGCTGGCGTGGTCCAGGGCCAGAAGCTGCTGCTCCTGCTTCGCCGCTTGCTGGTGTCGACCTGGAATGTGCACGACTTCAACGATCTTTCCATCCCGTTCCGCGCTGTCGCCACGGATATCGTCGTGGGCAAGCCAGTGGTGTTCGCCAGCGGGGACCTGCCGCTGGCCATTCGTTCCAGCATGTCGGTGCCGGGTGCGTTCGCCCCCACCAATGTCGAAGGCAGGCTGCTGGTCGATGGTGGCCTGATGGATAACGTGCCTATTGATGTGGTTCGCGAGATGGGCGCCGACCGGCTGATCGTGGTCGATGTCGGTTCCCCGTTGGCGGAGGAATCGCAGCTCAGCAACCCCGTGGCGTTGCTGAACCAGATGGTGAGCGCGCTGATGGCGGAGAAGACCGATCGGCAACTGAAGGCCTTGTCAGACCAGGACATCCTGATCCGGCCGGCGCTGGGCAAGCTGGGTGCAGGGGAATTCAACCGCGCCGAAGAGGCGATCGCGATCGGACGTGCCGCGGCGGAAGCGGCGTTGCCCCGCCTGCGTGCGCTTTCCGCATCGCCCGAGGCATGGCAGGCGTTCGTGGCCAACCATCGCCAGCGCGATTTTGATCCGAAGCTGGTGGCCTTCATCGATGTGGATGACCGGCATACCCATAGCGGCACCTTCGCGGGGAACCAGCTCAAGCCGGAAGTCGGTAAACCCTTCGATGCCAAGGATGTCGAAGCGCGGATCGGAACGATCTACGGACAGGGTAGTTACCAGCAGGTCGATTACCACCTGGTGGAGCGCGATGATGACCGCGGCATCCGGCTCACTCCTGTCGATAAGGCATGGGGTCCCATCTACGGGAAGATGGGCTTCCAGCTCGATGATGATTTCAACGGCCGCAGCGAGTACCTGCTCTCGGCGGAGATCACCGCGACCAATCTGAACGACAGCGGCGGCGAGTGGCGCAACACCTTGTGGAGTGGCCGCATTGGCGGCATCCGCTCGGAATTCTTCCAGCCGTTCGGGCAGGGCTCGTCCGTGTACGTCATGCCGACGATCACCGCGCGCAACGAAGAAGTGCCCGTGTTCGACGGCAAGGGTGACAAGCAACTGGCGGAATATCAGATCCGCCGGCGTGGCGGTGAGCTCGAGCTGGGCTGGACGCCTAAATCGTACTGGCGTCTTTCCGCGTCAGTGGCACGTGGGCGTGATTCGGGCGACCTTCGGGTCGGCGAGCCATCCACGTTCCCGAATGGTACGTCGGACTACGCGTCGCTAGGCCTCGGCCTGGACTGGGATAGCCTGGATAACGCGCAGTTCCCCACCCGCGGTAGCCATATCAACTTCCGCTACACCAGCTACCGCACCTTCATGGGCGGCAAGGTCGATGGCGATGTCGCCAGGCTGGTGGCCGACTGGATTCCGGATTGGGGCTTGAGCACGGGCCGGTATCACCTGCTGCTGGGGCTGCGCGCATCGAGCGCACTGGATAACACCAACTTCTTCGAATCGCAGGCCTTCCTGGGCGGCTTCCTTAACCTGTCCGGCTATGGCGAGCGCTCGCTCTATGGCACGCAGGCGGCACTGGGCCGGGCGGTGCTGTACCGCCGTACCGGCAACCTCGATGCGATCTTCTCCACGCCCATCTACATCGGCATGAGCCTGGAAGCGGGCAACACCTGGCGCGACAAGAACGATGTGCGGCTGGATTCGCTGATCTACGCGGGCAGTATCTTCGCGGGTGTGCAATCACCGCTGGGCCCGGTGTTCCTCGGCGTGGGCCACGCGGCCGGCGGGCACACGGCGGTGTACCTCACATTCGGCTCGTTGCTGCGCCCAGGCCTGTAAACGCCGCCGTGAGCGTTCAGCCAAACGGCCCGATATGCCCGGTCAGGCTGATCACGGCCAGGATGCCGATGACGAGCAGCACCATGCACACGAGAAGGGTGAGAGACACAGGGTAGGGCGATTCACCATGGATCAGCCCCTCGTGGGCCATCGCCGAGCGCTCGCGACGCAGGTAGTTCATGTAGTGGATGTGGTACACGATGCCGAGCACGAGCATGAGGATGCCCAGCAGGACCAGGGCGATGCCGAAATGGCGAGGGGCGCTGCTGTCCTCCGGTAGCAGCTTGGCGCTGCGCAGGTGCTGGAAGAACTGGGCGATGGTAAAGCCAAAGCTGATGAGCGATACCGAGGTGCGCATGATGGACATCAGCGTGCGATCGGTGCTCATGCGGGTGCGCTGGAACGACATGCCTGTGCGTCGTGCGGATAGCTCCACGGCTGGGTCGGGGCGATCGCCGAGGAGGGAGGCCGGTACGTAGCTGAACTTTTCGGATTCGCTGCTCATCGTGATCTCCAGGACGTTAACGCGGCGCACCGCCGAGTTGCACGCGCCGCGTATGGTCATCGTCGAGAAATGCCAGTACCGATCGTGCTTCCTGGCACCCATCCGTCACAGCGCAATTGTTCCGTCGCCGTGTGGGTAGTTCTACCTAGGACGGGGTACACGTAGATTTACCTACGCCCCTGTGCGCCCGACTACGCTTCAGTAAACCGTGCGGAATTCCCAGTATCGATGTGTCCAGCTATCGGTGAAAGCGCGTCCACCGAATTCACCACGACGCGCCCGTAGTGGCACGGGAGATACCATGGCAACCAGCAAGGCGAAGAAGGCGCCCGCGGCGAGCGCGACGGGCGGCAAAGGCGGAAAGGGAGCGAAGCGTCCTAATATCCTTGTGATATGGGGTGACGACATCGGTATTTCCAACCTGAGCTGCTACAGCCATGGTGTGATGGGATACCAGACCCCCAATATCGACAGGCTGGCCCACGAAGGCATGATGTTTACCGACTCGTATGGTGAGCAATCGTGTACGGCGGGGCGCTCATCATTCATTACCGGGCAAAGTGTCTACCGAACCGGATTGTCGAAAGTCGGCTTCCCCGGAGCACCCATCGGTATGTCCGACAAGCTCATCACCATTGCCGCCGTATTGAAGAACCAGGGTTACGCGACGGGGCAATTTGGCAAGAATCACCTGGGTGATCGCAACGAACACCTGCCGACCAACCACGGGTTCGACGAGTTCTTTGGCAACCTTTACCACCTGAATGCCGAGGAAGAGCCGGAGATGTACGACTACTTCCCTGAGAAAGACTTCCCCGATTTCGTCAAAGGCGTTCGCCCCCGTGGCGTGATCCATTCATGGGCCACTGGCAAGGACGATAGCAAGACGGATCCGCGCTTCGGCAAGGTGGGCAAGCAGAAGATCGAGGACACGGGGCCGCTTACCACCCAGCGCATGGAGACCTGTGATGATGAATTCGCCGCGGCGGCTAAGGATTTCATCAAGCGCCAAGTGGACGACGACACGCCGTTCTTCGTGTGGCTCAACTTCACGCACATGCATATCTTCACGCATACCAAGAAGGAGAGCCTTGGCCAGGCCGGACGCTGGCAATCGCCCTACCACGACACCATGATCGATCACGACCGTAACGTGGGTGAGCTGCTCGACTACCTCGATGAGCTGGGCATTGCCGATGACACGTTCGTCATGTATTCGACCGACAACGGACCGCACCGGAATTCGTGGCCCGACGCCGCGACCACGCCGTTCCGCAGTGAGAAGAACACTAACTGGGAAGGCGCATTCCGTGTGCCGATGCTGGTTCGCTGGCCGGGGCATATCGAGGCGGGCCGCATCTCCAACGATATCGTGCAGCACCACGACTGGCTGCCCACGTTCGCGGAGATGGCGGGTGCGCCCGGTGCGATCGATGAACTCAAGAAGGGGTACAAGGCTATCGGCCGGACGTACAAGAACCATATCGATGGTTCGAGCCTGGTCCAGCACCTCACGGACAAGGCCGCACTCAGTCCGCGAAAGTTGTTTATCTACCTGAGCGATGATGGCGACGTGCTGGGCCTTCGCTTCGATAACTGGAAGGTGCTGTTCATGGAACAGCGCTGCCGGGGGACCATGCAGGTATGGGCCGAGCCGTTCACGCGCCTGCGCCTGCCCAAGGTATTCAACCTGCGCACCGACCCTTATGAGTTCGCCGACATCACCTCGAACACCTATTGGGACTGGTTTCTCCACCACGACTACATCATCTTCGGGGCGTGGTCGCTCATGGATAAGTGGGTGGCGACCTTCAAGGACTATCCACCGGTGCAGCATCCGAACAGCTTCACGATCGACGACGCGCTGAAAGTGCTGAGTACGTCAGGCCGCTCGGACTGACGCCTGGCAGGCGAAAACGAGAACGGCGCCGTGAGGCGCCGTTTTCCCATGTCTTACGAGAGCTATTTTTTCCCGTGGCCCTGGCGAAGCTGGCGGATGACCTGGCGCGCCGCATCGACCGCATCGTCTTCGGCCGCTTCCACATAGCTGTGCATGCGCTTGCCAGGAAGGGTGGCCAGTTCGTTGCCGGCGGCATCGCGTACGACGGCATCGGCCGTGAAACAGGTCACATCGTTGTCGCCCACGTGGCGGATCGTGGTGATCTCGTACGAGTAGTCCAGCGGCTGGCGTTGCATGGCAGACCTTCTGCGGTGGGCGGGCGAAAGCATGTGGATCACGGGGTGACCGGTACTTCGGTCCAGCTCGAATCCGGATCGAACTGCTCGATGTGGGTGACGGCGGATGCGGTGTCCTTGCCCAGGTCCTTCTGGAATACCTGGCCGTCGTGGCTGATCTCGAAGGTCATGACGCCGGTCTCGCCGTAGTTGGCTGGCCACGCGATAAGCGCGAAGCCGTTGGCCATCTTGCCGCCTTCCATGTAGTTGTAGGCGCCCCCTGGCGCCGAGGCGCCCTGGGCGGTGAGGATCCGGTAGTGATAGCCGTAGTAGGTGTCGCCAGCGGCTTTTTCAGGCGCCAGGTAGGGGCCCAGTGGGCTTTCCGGCTGGCCCTGTTCCGGCGGCCAGTACAGGCCGTCGTGCTGCCCGGCGGTACTGCGCAGCTTGCTGGCGTAGTGGGGTACGGTGTCCTTGTCGTGCAGGCTGGCGGCGTACTCGCGCTGCGCGTCGTAGTACGCGAGCAGCACCTTGGTCACGGCCATTTCGTTGTGCCCCACCTGTCGGGCCACGATCTCCTCGTGGCCGGCGGCCACGTCGAAGTGCCAGCCCTGTGCATCCTTCACCAGCGGGATCGGCAGCTGCCACCCGGATGCGCCCACGGTGATGTGCGTGGTTCCGCCATCCGTGGCCAGGCGGTGGCTGCTGGTGTAGTCGTCGACGAATGCGTCGACATCCGCACGTTCCACACCGTCGGTGGGTATGTAGGTGCGCCAGTCGTTGCCTAGTACCTTCGCCAGCGCCGCTTCGTCGTGGCCTTTCAGTGCCGCGACGAACGCATCGGCGGCGGCTTCGGCCGTGGGGTAGCTTGCCGCGGCGGCCCATGCCCCCGCGCAGGCCAGCAGGCTGGCGGCAAGCAGGGTGCGAGCAACGGTTTTGCCAGTCACGTTCATGGCGTGCTCCTAGCGGCGATGGAATCCGCCGGCGCGGTTGGGCACCTGGCGGTTGACGGGATGTGCGGCGCCGGCACCGGCACCGGCACGGCCGCCCGCGCTGTGCTGCAGGCTTGATTGGCCACGCTGGCGCGCAGCGCCTGCATCACCGGGTGAGCGAACGCCGGAGAACGCGTTGGCGCGTGCTTCGCCGCCCCCCTGGCGTTGCACGCCACCGCCGCTGGCCCCGGGGCGGTTCCCCGGCGAGCGATCGGCCGCGCCGCGGTTGCCCAGGTTGCGGTTGCCTGCGTTGGCGCCGCGGTTATCGCGGTTGGCCAGGTTGCCCGCGGCACCCTCGCGATTGCCGAGGTTGCCGGATGCGGCGTCGCGGTTCCCAAGGTTCCCCGCTTTGCCTGCGTCGCCGCGCTTCAGGGCCGGCGATGCGCCGCCACCGGTCGAGCGGTTGAAGCTTTGGAGAGCCTGGTCGCGGTTCGCATTACGGGCGGTATCGTTGCCACGGAACGCCTGGCGCTGCTGCGCACCGCCGACGCCCTGATTGAAGCGGGCCTGCGTGGCGGAGTTGCGGTACGGCGTGCCGCGGCGGTTTGCGGGGTTGTGGTTCCAGTTGACGTTACCGTTGCCGCTGATGCGGTGGTTCACGTTGATATTGTTGTAGCGGTTGACGTCGATGTGCACGTCGTTATGGCCCCAGTCAAAGCCGCCCCACAGCGAGTTTGCGATCGCCACGCCGGTACCAAAGGCGAGGCCACGCGCCAGCGCGCCTGCCACGGGGTACTGGTAGCCAGGCGGTGGTGGCCAATAGGGCGGCGGGTACGATGGATAAGCCCAGGTGCCGTACACCACCGTGGGGTTATAAGTGGGCACATAGACCACTTGCGGGTTCGTCGGCTCGATCTGGATCACCGTGGTTTCCGGTGCCGATTGCTGCACGACAACCTTCTGCTGTTCGTTGGATTTGAGCGTGCCGGCCTTCTGCGCCTGTGCGCGCAGCCGTTGCACCGACGCCATCACGTCATCGGGCTGGCCCAGGAACGCATCACCGACGTTGCGCACCCAGTCCGGTTGCGCGCCCATCTGCGCCAGCACCTGCGGGAACGCCACCAGCGACTGGACACTGGGATCCCACGATTTGGAAGCCACCTGCTTGACGGCGGCGTCGCCGGTCGCCTTGGGGTTCTGCTTCGACCAGGCGGCTGCGTCGGCCACGTCGGCGGGATAGGTGCATGCCATGAGGATCTGCGAGAGCAGGGCATCGGGATACAGTGCCACCGGTGCCATGAACTGGTCGATCTGTTCCTTCGGGAACGTATTGCCCGGGGCTTGCGCACTGGCATCCTGTGCAACGGCTCCTGTCGCGCCCACCGCCAGCATGGCTGCGATGACATAGCGCAGCAGTATCGCGAACAAGCGTGTGTTCACGGGTTGTCTCCGGGGCCAATGACATTCGCAGCATCCGGCGGCGGCCACGCGGCCGGAAGCGCAGATGTGCGTAGCTCGTGTCCGCAAATCTACCTAGGCTGTGCGTAGCGCGGGCTATCCGTAGGCGGCTTCGTAATCGGCGCATGCAGGCATGGGTGGATCTACGGACGCCATGTGCTCGCAAGGTGGTGAGACTAGCAAGACCCTTTGCTTTCACCCCGAGGAGCGCGTCATGGCGAAGCCATTCCGTGGAAAGATCGATCTGGACGTCCGCAGTTCCAAGGCCGACTGGGCCCCTTTTGACCTGGCCAAGGCACCCAAGGGTGCGCCCAATGTACTGGTGATTCTCTACGACGACACCGGCATGGCGGCGTGGTCTCCGTACGGGGGCAAGATCAACATGCCGACGGCGCAGCGCCTTGCCGACAACGGCGTGATGTACTCGCAATGGCACACCACGGCACTGTGTTCGCCGACACGCTCCACATTCCTCACCGGCCGTAACCACAACCTCAACGGCATGGGCTCGATCACCGAGACCGCCAATGGCTTCCCCGGGTATTGCGGGCGCCTGCCGGCAGAGTGCGCGACGATCGGGCAGGTGCTGCAGGAAAACGGATTCAGTACGTTCTGGCTCGGCAAGGATCACAACGTGCCCGAGCAGGACATCGCCTCGGGAGCGAGTCGCAGCGAATGGCCCGTACAGAAAGGCTTCGATCGCTTCTACGGGTTCCTGGGTGGCGAAACGAACCAGTGGTATCCCGACCTGGTGGAAGATAACCACTTCATCGAACAGCCCTATGGGCCCGACGAGGGTTACCATCTCTCCAAGGATCTCGCCGACAAGGCGATAGGCATGCTGCGTGACCAGAAGGCGAGCAACCCGTCCAAGCCATGGTTCATGTGGTTCTGCCCCGGTGCGAACCACGCGCCGCACCATTCGCCCAAGGAGTATGCGGACAAGTACAAGGGACAGTTCGACGAGGGTTATGAAGCCTATCGCGAGTGGGTGTTGAAGCGGATGATCGACAAGGGTGTGCTGCCGAAGGACACGCAGATGACGCCGATCAACCCGCTACCTGCGGATGTGCTGCCGGATGCCGACGCCGTGCGCCCGTGGAGCGAACTGAACGCCGACGAGAAGAAGCTGTTCGCGCGCATGGCCGAGGTTTATGCCGGCTTCTCCGAATACACCGATGCGCAGGTGGGGCGGATCATCGACTACCTTGAACAGAGCGGCCAGCTCGACAACACGCTGGTGATGTATTGCGCCGACAACGGCGCATCGGGCGAGGGTGGCCCCAACGGTTCGGTCAACGAGAACAAGTTCTTCAATGGCTACCCGGATGAACTCTCGGAGAATATGAAGTACCTCGATGTGCTCGGCGGACCGGATACCTATAACCACTACGCCACTGGCTGGGCTACGGCATTCTCCACGCCTTTCCAGATGTTCAAACGGTATTCGAACTATGCCGGCGGCACGTGCGATCCACTGATCATCTCCTGGCCCAAGGGTATCAAGGCCCGTGGCGAGATCCGCCACCAGTACCACCACAGCGTGGATATCGTACCGACCATCCTGGATGCGTGTGGCCTCGAGTTCCCCAAGACGTATCGTGGCGTCGAGCAATACCCGCTTTCGGGCATCTCGATGCGTTACACGTTCGACAGCAAGCCGGATGCACCGACGAAGAAGAAGCGCCAGTACTACGCCATGCTTGGTACGCGCGGGCTGTGGGAGGATGGCTGGAAAGCCGTCGCCGTGCACGCGCCGCTCTCGGGCGCCGGGCACTTCGACAAGGATCCGTGGCAGCTTTACCACGTCGACGTGGATCGCTCCGAGTCGAAGGACCTTGCAAAGGAGCATCCTGACAAACTCGACGCGTTGATCAAGGCGTGGTTCGAAGAAGCGGAGATTAACAAGGTGCTGCCGCTTGACGACCGCAGCGCCGTGGAACTGCTCGGCATCGAAAGGCCGCAGGCCGAGCCACCGCGTGACACCTACATTTACTATCCGGGCACCTCTCCCGTGCCGGAGGGCGTGGCGGTGAATACCCGTGGGCGTTCCTTCAAGATCCTGGCCGATGTACAGATCGATGACGCGAAGGCCAGCGGGGTGATCTTTGCCCACGGCTCGCGTTTTGGTGGCCACACGCTGTTCATCAAGGACCGGAAGCTCTACTACGTCTACAACTTCCTCGGCATCAAGCCGGAGCAGCAGCTGGTATCGGGGGAACTGAAACCCGGCAAGTACACGCTTGGCGCCGAGTTCATCCGCGACAAGGCGGGCAAGTATGGCGAATCGATCGGCCACGCCAAGCTTTACGTCAACGACAAGGTGGCGGCCGAGGGGCCCCTGCGTACGCAGCCAGGCAAGTTCACGCTATCGGGCGATGGCCTGTGCGTGGGCTGCGACAGTGGCGATAACGTCAGCCAGGAGTACACCTCGCCGGGTACGTTCACCGGCGGCACCATCCTCGGGGTAGGGGTCAGCGTGGGCAAGGAGCAGTACCTGGACCTGGAGAAGCAGGCCCAGGCAGCGTTTGCCGTCGACTGACCGCGATCAGAAGACGAGCGAAGCCATCTTGCGGCGGCAGGTGCCCACGACCTCGGCATCATCCAGGGTGGCAAAGGCGGCCAGGAGGCGCTTTTTCGCCTGGCCGTCCTGCCAGTCACGCTGGCGCTTAAGGATGTCGAGGAACTGGTCGAGGCCCGCCGGGGCGTCGCCTTCGATAAGGAGGCGAACCCCGAGCAGGTCGCGGGCCTCCCAGTCGTCGCCATTGGCATCCACGCGCTGGCGCAGTTCGGCCAGCGAGGGCGCACCCGCCAGGGCCCGGGCCAGATCCAGCTGGTTGCGCAGGCGTACGGCGCGGGCATCGGTGGCCAGGTTGGCGGGCAACGCGTCCAGCTCGGCCCGTGCCGGCTCGACCTGGCCAGCGCGGAGCAGGGCCAGCGCGAGGTCGAGCTTCAGTTCGGCACGGGCCGGCTCGGCGGCGATGGCCTGCTGCAGGCGGTTAATGGCTTCCTCGGGCGACTCCGGGGTGGCTTCAACAGCCTCGGAACCCGTCGCCGCCTCGTCGCCGGTGGCCGGCTCGATGCCGTTACGGGCCAGGAACTCGCGGAGCTGGCCTTCTGGCAGGGCACCGGCAAAGCCATCGGCCATCTGCCCATCCTTGATCAGGATGACGGTAGGGATGCTGCGCACGCCGAACATGGCGGCGAGCTGCTGCTCGGCGTCCACATCGATCTTGGCCAGACGGAACGCGCCGTTGTACTCGGCGGCCAGCTTCTCCAGCATGGGGCCCAGGGTCTTGCACGGACCGCACCACTCAGCCCACAGATCGACCAGGATAGGGGTCTGCAGCGAGGCCTGGATGACGTCGTTTTCGAACCCGGCCGTGGTCGCGTCGAAGACATGTTCGCTATGGGTCTGGGCGCTGCTCACGGAAGGCTCCTGCGGGGATGGGGAAAGATGCCCCCTAAATCGGGGAAGTTCGGCAGCATATCAAGGTCATGCTGCCCTTTAGGAGCACTCCGTACGCGCCCGTCATGCGCCGTTTACGCGGATTTGCGATCATACCGGCATGGGCCATACCGGCCTTCCCGCGCCGGCGTGCATGCAAAAAGCTCCTGACCTCATTATTTGCGAACACTGCGATACCGTTTACCAGCGGCGCCATCTGGCGCGGGGCGAGGTGGCACAGTGCGTGAATTGCGGCGCCGTGCTCGAACGCCACCAGTGGCTGAGCCTCGATGCCCAGTACGCCCTGATCATGGCGGCCGGCATTGTGTTCGTGATTGCCAACGTGTCGCCCATCGTCACCCTGGGCTTCTCGGGCATGTTCGCCGATACCACGTTGTGGGGCGCGGTCATCGCCATGTGGAACGATGGCGCGCAGATCGTCGCCGCCCTGACGGCGCTTACCTTGTTTTTCTTCCCGCTGGTGCAGATCGCCCTGTTCGGCTGGGTGCTTGCCTACGGCCGCCGGGGGCTGCGGGCGCCGGGCTTTGGCCTGGCCATGTCGACGCTGGTGCACATCAAGCCGTGGAGCATGATCGAGGTATTCATGCTTGGCGTGCTGGTGGCGGTGGTCAAGGCCCACACCTATTTTGACGTGGTGCCGGGCATTGGCGTGTGGGCGTTTGGCTTCCTGACGGTGCTGATCACGGTGTTTGCCAGTCACGACCCGCGCAACCTGTGGGACGTGACCCGCGAGGTCCGCCGGTGAGCGAGATGCTGCGAGCGAAGGACCTTGGGATCATGGGCTGCCACGTGTGCCGCCTGGTCACCACTTATACGAACGACCCGCATGCCCGCTGCCCGCGCTGCCACAACCCGCTGCATGCGCGGAAAGCGGGCAGCGTATCCCGCGCGTGGGCCTTCCTGGTCGCGGCCGCCATCTTCTATGTGCCGGCCAACCTGTTTCCGATCATGCGGACGCAGAGCCTGTTCAGCAAGGACGACAACACGATCCTGAGCGGTGTATTCGAGCTGTGGCGCAACGGTTCGCCCGACCTGGCGATCATCGTCTTCACGGCTTCCATCGTGGTGCCCGTGCTGAAGTTCTGCATCATGGGCTACCTGCTGGTGTCCGTGCAGCGGGCCAGCGATTACGGCCCCCGCCAGCGGGCCAAGCTGTACCGTTTCGTGGAGCTGGTGGGTTACTGGTCCATGCTCGATGTTTTCGTGGTGGCGATTCTTTCCGCGCTGGTGCACTTCAAGGTGCTGTCGCGCGTTGAGCCGCTGCCTGGCGTTATCTATTTTGGCATCGTCGTGGTGCTGACGATGCTGGCGGCGATGAGCTTTGATCCCCGCCTGATCTGGGACAAAAGGAAGGCGAAATGAGCGATATGCAAGAAGGGAACAAGCCGGAAGGCGAAGACCTGCCCCAGCCCGAGGTGCGCCGGTCCAAGATGGGCGTTTCGCTCATCTGGCTCGTGCCGATCATCGCCGCGCTGGTGGGCATTTCGCTGCTGGTCAACCACTACATCTCGGCAGGCCCGCAGATCGAAGTGACGTTCCAGACCGGCGAAGGCATCGAAATCGGCAAGACCCAGGTCAAGTACAAGAATGTGGTGATCGGCAAGGTCACGACCATGCGCCTGTCGAAAGATCGCACGCACGTGAAGGTAACGATCGACCTGGAGAAGAACGCTTCGGAGTTCGCCACCAAGGGCACCCGCTATTGGGTGGTGCGTCCGCGTATTGGCGCAGGTGGCGTTTCCGGCTTCGATACGCTGCTTTCGGGCGCGTTCATCGGCGCTGATACGGGCACATCGGATGAGGACCAGAGTGACTTTACCGGCCTGGAGACGCCGCCTGCGGTAACCCACGGTGCCCCGGGGCGCCGCTTCCAGCTGCACACCGCCGACCTGGGCTCGCTGGATATCGGCTCGCCGGTGTACTTCCGCCGCATCCAGGTGGGCCGCATCGTGTCGTACGAGCTGGACAAGGACGGCAAGGGCGTTTCGCTGCAGCTGTTCGTGGATGGCCCCAACGATCGCTTCGTTACCAAGGACTCTCGCTTCTGGAATGCCAGTGGCGTGGATGTGTCGCTGGGCGCCGATGGCCTGAAATTGAATACGCAGTCGCTGGCTACCGTCATTGCCGGTGGCGTGGCTTTCCAGGATCCGCTGGGACCGCACGACGAAACCCCGGCGCCGGAAATGAGTGAATACACGCTGTTCGCCGACCAGGGCACGGCGCTGGCGCCGCCGGACGGCAAGCCGCGCTATATCCGCATGCGCTTCGAGCACTCGCTGCGCGGCCTGAACGTGGATGCGCCGGTCGAAATGCTGGGCGTGAAGGTGGGCAAGGTCGTGTCGGTCAACCTCGACTATGACCCGGTCAAGAAGAGCTTCCCGGTCATCGTCGGCGCCCTGGTCTATCCGCAGCGCCTGGGCAAGGCGCATGACAAGCTGGCCCAGGTGCTGGGCGGCGACGAAGACACGTTGTTCCCGCGGATCATGAAGGGGCTGGTGGAGCATGGACTGCGTGCGCAGGCGCGCTCGGGCAACCTGCTTACCGGCCAGCTGTATATCGCGATGGATGTGGATCCCAAGGCACCCGCGGTGTCCTTCGATGCCGCTGGCAAGCCGCTGGAAGTACCGACGGTGCCGGGTGATTTCGATCACCTGCAGGAGCAGCTGTCGAGCATCGTGGACAAGATCTCGAAGATCCCGTTCGATTCGATCGGCAAGAACGTGGATGGCAGCCTGAAAGAGCTGAACGGCACGCTGCACCAGGTGAACACCGAGCTGCTGCCGGAGGCGAAGAAGACGCTGCAGGGCGTGAACCGCACGGTGGGTACCGCGAACGATGCGTTGAGCGAGAACTCGCCGTTGCAGCAGAACATTGCCAATACGCTGGAAGAACTGCAGCGCACGGTCCGCTCGGTGCGCGCGTTTACCGATTACCTGGGCCGCCACCCGGAGGCGCTGCTGCGCGGCCGTGGCGCCGATGCACCGCCGCCGGCCACCGCGCCGTCGTCCCCGAAGCAGGGCAAGGAAGGACAGCCATGATGAAGTTCACCCGCCACGCCGCTTCGGCGCTGATCGTCACGGCCCTGGCTGCCTGCTCGTCGGCGCCGGTGCATTTCCATACCCTTGTGCCGCCCGCGGCTGCGCCGGTCGCTACCGTGGCACCGTTTGCGATCGATGTGCAGGCGGTGGGTGTCCCGCCGCAGGTGGATCAGCCTTCCATGGTGCTGCGCTCGGGCAGTTCGTCGGTGAGCGTGCTGGATGGCGAGCGCTGGGCGTCGCCGCTGGGCGATGAGATCCGCTCGGCGCTGGCGGCGGACCTGTCGTCGCGGCTTGGCACGCACGATATCCACGGTTTGCCGCGGGCGAAGGATGCGAAGGTGGTGGCGGTGCAGGTGGATGTGCGCCGTTTCGATTCGGAGCTGGGTGGGAGTGCGACGCTGGAGGCATCGTGGTCGGTGCGTTCGGGTGAGCAGTCGGCGAATTGCGCGTCGCGCGTGGTCGAACCGGCGGGCGGCAGCTACGACACACTGGTGGATGCGCACCAGCGCGCCCTGGGCCAGTTGGCCGACCAGATCGCCACCGCCAGCCGCTCGATAGCCGCCGGCCAGCCTGGCACCTGCCGCTAAGCTCGCCTTCGGCTTCGCTCTGGGCGGGCTCGGCTTACGCCATCGCGGCTTACACTTGAGCCTTGAGGCAGCGAGCCTTCGGCGCCCTGTCGTGGTCAAGTCTTTCTAGACACCCGATAGGGTGGTTTATCGCGCCGCCTGTAGCTCGTGGATGGCTGGCGGGACCTGTCCGTTGGTCGCGT
>Ga0207647_10000595_pt1 | contig 28150 bp, 31 predicted proteins | sample KBSCornC2_FD_184295 | JGI IMG/M metagenome (GOLD analysis project Ga0207647, IMG submission 184295) | Corn rhizosphere microbial communities from Kellogg Biological Station, Michigan, USA - C2 (SPAdes) (version 2) | ecosystem: Host-associated > Plants > Roots > Rhizosphere ... | reverse complement strand
TTTGTCGCTCATGTCCTCTCCGCGAGCGCGCTTAGTCCGGAGTCGCGGGCGCGGCAACTGGCGATGACAAGTATACTTTACATTGCCGTGTCACCGCTCTCGATTGACCGTTCCAGCACCTGCAGAGTAGGGCGCGCGGATGGCCGAAGAAGCTTCCGACACGCCGCCCGACCGCCTCTCGCTCGATCCGAGGAGCGACTATTATGACGAGGCGCTTCTAGGCCGCGGCGTCGGGATCAAGTTCAACGGCCAGGAAAAGACCAACGTCATCGAATATTCGATTTCGGAAGGATGGATCCGCGTCGCCGCGGGACGCAGCCGCGACCGCTACGGCCAGCCAATGACGATCAAGCTCAAGGGCTCGGTCGAGCCTTATTTCGAAAAGCCACCCGAGGATTCCGGCACGGAAGAGGGCGCCGCTTCCGGCGAATAGCTCACGAAGGAGAGCTGGTTTCCGACGCAGGTGTGCGCGGCGTGGCCTCCGACGGATAGGACGGCTCGGCGCGGCGCTTGTCGCGCCACTTCTTGAACGCCCAACCGCCGAGCGCCAGCGCCGCAAGCGTCGGGATGCTTCGCTTGGCCAGCGCCGCGGCGCCATATCCCAGGATCGCGCCCCTGGCGCCTTCATTCTCGCCGGCGACTTTCTCGCCGAGCCATGCCCCGAACAATTTGCCGATCATAAGCTCAACCACTCCTCGTCCAGTCGTTGGGATTCGACGCGCCGGAGGTGGCGAATGTTCCCAACTCGGGCTTGGGATTTCGCGCCAACTCTTGGTCGGGAAATTCCGCCAATAGACGACAGGCCAGCCAGTTTTTGGCAGTTTTCCGGGATTGGCACGCTCCTTGATTAGTAGTGGTCATCGGACCAGCCGGCCAACCGGCAGCCGAAAAGAGGAGAATTTCAATGTCGTCGCAGTCGCAGTTCACCCGCACCCTGGTCGCCATCGCCGCAGCGATCGTCATGAGCACGGTCGCGGTCGGCGCAGCGGTCGGCCCGGCTTCGGCCAACGCCAACCCCGTAAAGGTCTCCGTCAATGCCTGAACTCGAAGTTCTTGAAGCCAAGGTCCCGGTCCGCACGCCTCGCTTGATCGAGGCTGAAACCGAGCCGAAATCGGGGCGCTTCGCCCCGGTCGCCGGCTGGCTCAGCGGTCCCGTGTTCAGCCGCGCTCGTGACATCTTCGCGGCGAACATGACCGACCTTCTCGACCGGGCCGAAGACCCGGCCCGGATGATCCGGATGATCATCCTGGAGATGGAAGAGACTTTGGTCGAGGTTCGCGCCACGGCGGCCCGTTCGATCGCCGACATCAAGGAAATCCGGCGCTCGGAGGCGAGGCTGAATGAGCTCCAGGCGAACTGGACCGAGAAGGCCGAGCTGGCCCTGTCGAAGGGCCGCGACGACCTCGCCAAGGCGGCTCTGCTCGAGCGGCAGAAGGCCGGCGAAATGGCGGACGGGCTTCGCGACGAGCTCTCGCAGCTCGAGCAGGTGCTGCGCGGCTACGAAGCCGACATCGCCAAGCTGCAGGCCAAGCTGCGCGAGGCCCGCGCCCGCCAGAATGCGATCGCCGCGCGGTTCGAAAGCGCGGTGACCCGCGCCCGGGCACGCGAGATCATGAACGGCAGCCGCACGCAGGATGCCTTCTCCAAGTTCGACGTCCTCGAGCGCCGCGCCGACTTTGCCGAAGGCCGCTGCGATGCGCTGGGCATCACCAGCCTGGAGGACGAGATCGACCAGCTCAGGGCCGACGAGCAGATCGACGCCGAACTGGAAGCCATGAAAGCCGCGCTGAAAGCCAAAGGGCCTCAGCTGGCCAACTGAATGCAAGGAAGGGGAAGATGACGATGGCCCGCAAGATTTATCCATATTCGCTCGACCGCAAGGACGCGAAGATCGCCGGAGTGGCCTCGACGATTGGTGCCATGACGGGGATCGACCCGACCTTCATTCGGGTCGGGTTTGTCGCCGCCGCGATCTTCATCAGCTTCAAGCTGACTCTGGTCGCCTATGCCGCGATCGGCATCTACCTGGCGGTGCAGAAGAAGAAGTCGATGGCCGGCGAACGCCGAATGAGCGACTTCGACCGCATGGGCCAGGTCGCGGAGCGTCGTCCGACCACCCATGCGATGGTTCACGACCTCGACGAGACCGACCGCCGGCTGATGGCGATCGATCACCACATCAACACTCAGAACGAAGAGCTGGCGCGCGAGATCGAAGCGCTCCGCCAGGAGGAGAAGTGATGGACCCGGTCACGATTGCAGTACTGAGCGCGAGTGTCATCGTCGGGCTGACCGGAGCAGCGCTCGCGGGTCTCAAGGCCTGGAACGGCTGGCTCGAGCTCAAGAAGATGGAGTTGACGCAGGTCGCGGGCGACCGCGGTCTCCCCCCGGCCGGCGGCCGGATCGAGATGGCGGACCTCAAGGAACGCGTCCGCAAGCTCGAAGCGATTGCCGCGGGGATCGATCTCTAGATCTCACGTTCCACCAGCGCGCTCTTGCTCCCCGAGGCGCGCAAAGAGGGCTCCCATCAAAGTAGTGCTTTGATGGGGCCCAACAGAGGCGGTCCGGCCCCCTTCACCGGACCGCCTCTCTCGTTTTCGGTTCAAAAAAATTTGCCCCTCGGGGTGGACAGCGACCCCTAACTTTAGTTAGTCATCGTCTCAGGAGCCTCGCTACCTTGCGTCGCGAGCGAGGTTCCACACATGCGGCGGCCCGGCAGGCGTGCTCTCCTGTCGGGCCGTTTTCTTTCCTCGGCAGCCGTTCGGGGTCCCGTGTGATGTTAGAGCATCGTTTGAACTGAGCCGTCCGGCTCGTCTACGACACAGCGATGGCCGCTCACGCCCATGCTCATTCGCACGACCATGCTCACGCCGCCGGCGAGGGGCATCATCACCGCGCCCCGGCATTGTTCGGCGGTGCTTTCGCGGCTGGAATTGCCCTTAATCTTGGCTTCGTCGCAATCGAGACGGTCTTCGGATTTTACGCCAATTCGATCTCATTGATCTCCGACGCCGGTCACAATCTTTCTGACGTGCTCGGGCTCGTCGTCGCCTGGGCCGGAGCAATCATGGCGCGACGCGCCGCGTCGCCGCGATTCACCTACGGCTTCAAGAAGGCGCCGATCCTCGCCGCATTATTCAATTCATTGTTCCTGCTGATCGCCGTCGGGGCAATCGGCGCCGAGGCGGTCCGGCGCCTGTTCCACCCCGCTCCGACCAATGGCGAAACGGTGATCGTCGTCGCGGCAATCGGGATCCTCGTGAATGGCCTGACCGCCATGCTGTTCTCGCGCGGCCAGCATGACATCAATGTCCGCGCCGCCTTCCTGCACATGGCGGCAGACGCCCTCGTCTCGCTCGCCGTCGTCTTCGCGGGGCTGGTGATCCTGTGGACCGGCCAGCAATGGGTCGATCCGGTGATGAGCATCGCCGTTGCAGTCGTGATCCTGTGGGGCAGCATCGGCCTCCTCAAGGAATCGGTGTGGAATTCGCTGGCCGGAGTGCCGGCGGGAATCGACCTCGATCGGGTTGGAGCCGCGCTCGCCGAGCTGGACGGCGTCGAGGCGGTGCACGACCTGCATGTCTGGCCGTTGAGCACGACAGAGACCGCGCTGACCGCCCACATCGTCACCGCCCATGCCGATTACCCCGACGTGCTGCTGGAAAATGCGCGAACCATCCTCCACGACCTGTTCCATATCGAGCACTGCACGATACAGGTCGAACGGAGCCATCCTGCTCACCATCACGACTGCTGATAGGTCCACCTGTGAATGTCACTCATTTGGAATGCTCGCTGACCGGCGAGCGCTACGAAGCCGGTCAGCGCCACAATCTCAGCCGCGCCGGCAAGCCGCTGCTCGTGCGCTACGACACCGAAGCGGCGAAGCGAACGCTGACCCGCGACAGCCTGGCGGGTCGCGCTTCTGATATGTGGAAGTGGCGCGAGCTGCTTCCGAATGATGTCGAGCCGGTCACCCTCGGCGAGCCGGAGACGCCAATCATCGAGCTGCCAAAGACCGCGGCGCGCGAAGGCGCTTCGAGCCTCCTCGTCAAGGACGAGGGGCGGCTGCCCACGGGTTCGTTCAAGGCGCGTGGGCTGGCGATGGCCGTCACCATGGCCAGGCAGTTCGGGATCGCCCGGATTGCGATGCCGACCAACGGCAATGCCGGTGCTGCGCTCGCGGCCTATGGCGCGCGTGCCGGGATCGAGACGATCGTCATCTGCCCGGCCGAAACTCCGGAGATCAACGTGACCGAGACCGCGGCGTACGGCGCGCGGGTCTATGTCGCCGACGGCCAGATCGACGAGTGCGGCGCGCTGGTCGGAAAGGGGGCGGCCGAAGACCTGTGGTTCGATTGCTCGACGCTCAAGGAGCCGTACCGCCTCGAGGGCAAGAAGGTGATGGGCTTCGAGCTCGCCCAGCAGCTCGGCTGGGAGTTGCCGGACGCGATCTTCTACCCGACTGGCGGCGGCACCGGCCTCATCGGGATGTGGAAGGGCTTCGACGAACTTGAGGCCGTGGGCCTGATCGGCTCAAAGCGGCCGCGCATGTACGCTGTCCAGGCCGAAGGCTGCGCGCCGATGGTCCGGGCGTTCGAGAAGGGCGAGGAGTTCGCCGAACGCTGGGAGAATGCGGCGACGGTCGCGACCGGGATCCGTGTTCCCAAGGCGGTCGGCGATTTCCTGATCCTGCGCGCGGTGCGCGAAAGCGGCGGCGCGGCCATCGCCGTGTCCGAAGAGGCGATTCTCGAAGCGGTCGAGGACGCTGCACGCGATGACGGCTTCCTGTTCTGTCCGGAAGGCGGTGCGGTGCTGGCAGCGTGGCGGAAGGCGCTCGGCCAGGGGCTGGTCGGCAAGGACGAGCGCGTGCTTCTGTTCAATTGCGCCAACGGCAACAAATATCCGCTGCCCGACCGGTCAAAGCGGCTGAAGCTCGCCGAGGCGAGAGCTGAAGATCTCTGATCGTCATTGCGAGCGTAGCGAAGCAATCCAGCCTTTCTGAATTGCCGCGTCGCCTTGCGGCTCCTCGCAATGATGGGAGGGCCGGGCCCATAAACGAGTAAACCCCGGCAACCGAAGTTGCCGGGGTTCCATGCTTCGTTTGTCTTTCGACTCCCGAAGCACGAGAACAACAATACAGATCGCTTACGGATGTTCCAGCGGAATCCTGTCCGGTAAACGACATTTCTGTGGATGGTTATGTGGATAAGCCTGTGCGACTCGCCGCGACTCGCAAAAAGGAGCCCCATCGAGCTCATCGCCCGACGGGGCTCCCCGTGCTTCATGGTCCAGTGATTCGCGCCATCAACAGAGCCGATGCGAGGACTGATGCCCGCGTCCGCCCCGGAGACACAAATCGGTGGTCCCGAAGCAACGGCGCTAGAACACTTATCCGCGCCGAGGGTTCCTAAAGTTGATGGCACCCAGGCGCAGGCTCCGGATCGCGAGCTACAACATCAATGGGATCAATTCCCGGCTCGGCATTCTCACTCGGTGGCTCGAGGAGTTTCAGCCGGATGTCGTCGGATTGCAGGAGCTCAAATGCACCGACGAGGCGTTCCCGCATGGGGCGATCGAGGCACTCGGCTACAAGGCGATCTGGCACGGACAGCGAAGCTGGAACGGCGTCGCACTGCTCAGCCGCGTCGGCGAACCGGTCGAGACCCGGCGCGCGCTCCCCAACGATCCCAACCTTGACCAGAGCCGCTACATCGAGGCGGCCGTCTGCGGGATCCTGGTCGGCAACATGTATGCGCCGAACGGCAATCCCAAGCCGGGTCCCAAGTTCGACTACAAGCTCGCCTGGCTCGACCGGCTGAAGGACCATGCCCGGGACCTGCTCGACAGCAAGGTGCCGGCGATTCTCGTCGGCGATTACAACGTCATCCCGACCGACCAGGACGTGTACAAGCCCGAGCGCTGGCTCAAGGACGCCTTGTTCGCGCCGGAAGCGCGCGAAAAATATCGCGAGCTGGTGGCACAGGGCTGGACCGACGCGCTCCGCAAGCTGCACCCCGGCGAGCGGATCTACACCTTCTGGCATTACTGGCGGAACTCGTTCCAGCGCGACGCCGGAATCCGAATCGACCATGCATTGCTGAGCCCGGCCTTGGCGAAGAAGCTCATCGCCGCGGGGGTCGATCGCACTCCGCGCGGCTGGGAGAAGACCAGCGACCATGCGCCCGTCTGGGTCGAGCTCCAGGTCTGAACGTTCCGCGAACCCGTTTCTGAACCGAATGCGTCAATGCCGGCACATATGCGCGTGTCCGGCTAGCAGGGCCCACAGGGTGGTAGGGGATTTGGTTTCAGAGCCGGTGCGGCAATCGACCGACAAGGTAGAGGCCGACATCGAGCTGGATCTTCTGGCGAAGATTCGCGCCGGCGATCGCTCGGCGTTCGAGAAGCTGTACCGAATCTACCATCCGCGGCTGACGCGCTTCCTGCACACGCTGATGCGGCGGCCGACGCTTGTCGAGGAAGTGTTGAACGACACGATGATGGTGGTCTGGAACCGGCCGGACAGCTTCCATGGCGCGAGCAAGCTCTCGACCTGGGTTTTCTCCATTGCCTACCGCAAGGCGATGAAGGCGCTGCGGAAGCAGGACGAGGCGGTCGAGGACAACGAGGCGGAACGCAGGGTCAGCGCGGAACCCGGGCCGGACGAAACATCGGGGCGGGCGCGCGTCCGGCGGCTGTTGCTCGATGCGGTCGCGGAGCTGTCCCCAGCGCACCGGGCGGTCGTGGACCTGACCTATTTCCACGAGCTCGGCTACCGCGAGATTGCCGCGGTCGTCGAATGCCCCGTGGATACGGTCAAGACCCGTATGTTTCACGCGCGAAGGCACCTTCGAAAGAAGCTCGGCGGTGTGCTCGCGGACTGGATTTAGGAAGACAGGATAATGGCAGAGATCATCCGGTTGCGGTCAAACCCGCACGACGAAGTGCAGGAGCTGCTCCCGTGGCTTCTGAACGGGAGCCTTGAACCGAGCGACATCGAGCGCGTCGAGGCCCACATTGGCGAATGTGCCGAGTGCCGCGCCGACCTCGCGGCCGAGCGGCAGCTCGCGGAAGCCGTCGTCAGCCTTCCGCTCGATTGCGAAAGCGGCTGGCAGCGCATGAAGCAGAAGCTCGAGCTCGACGCGCCGGCGAGGCTGCGGCCGCCGCGCACGATCTGGCGCAAGCGCGTCCCCGTCGCATGGGCGATGGCGAGCCCCTTCGCCGCGGCCGCCGCGGTTGCGCTGGTGTTCGTGAACGTATCCGCAACTCAGCCGGCGCCTCAGCCGCAGTACCGCGCGCTCGGCTCGGCCGAGCTTGCGCAGCCGGCCAACCTAGTCGTTCAGTTCGAGCCAGGAACGCGCCTCAGCGACCTTCAGGGCGCCCTCGAGGGCGTGAATGCCCGTCTCGTCGACGGCCCGACCGAGACTGGCGCTTACCTGCTGCGCGTAGCTCCCGCTACGCGCGAGATGGCGCTCAAGCGGCTGCGCGACGAACGGGCGATCGCGCTCGCCGAGCCGATCGACGCGGCCGCCCGCCAGTGACGCGATGGCGCGCCTTGCGCTGTTTGTTTGCGGCCGCGGCACTTGCGCCACTTGCCGGCCACTGGTCTGCGAAAGCCACCGCCAGCGATTCGGTGCCGTCGCGCCAGATCCTCGTCATGCTGAAGATGTCGCCGCAGCACCTTCACGTCGGAGGTGCTTACGGCGGCCGCTATGGGGATGCCTCCGCCTGGGCGGCCCGCCGGCGAACGGCCCAAAGCCTCGCCGAGAATAACGGCTTCACCCTCGTCGACGGATGGCCGATGCCGCTGATCGGCGTCGATTGCTATGTGATGCGCGTCTCCGCCGGAGTGTCGATCGATGCCGCGGTCGATCGCGTTTCCCGGGACCCGCGGGTCGCCTGGTCGGAGCCCATGCAGCTCTATGAAGCGCAAGGCGGGACGCCCGCGCGCGCGGCTGACCCGCTCGCTCCGGTCGAGCCCGCATCGAGCGAATGGCGGCTTGCCGATCTCCACAAGGTGGCGACGGGCCGCGGGGTCACCGTCGCGATCATCGACAGCAAGGTCGAGGTCACCCATCCCGACCTCTCTGGCCATTTCGTTGCCGACAAGAATTTTCTAAGCTCGGACCCACCTGCGGCGGAGCAGCACGGCACGGCCGTGGCGGGAATCATCGGCGCGGGCGCCGGCAATGGCATCGGCATCGCGGGGATTGCTCCAGGCGCGCAGCTTATGGCGCTCCGAGCGTGCTGGCAGGTGCGCAGCGCCACGGCTTCTCCGACCCTGTGCGAGAGCCTTGGGATTGCCCGCGCTCTCCAATATGCGATCGAGCGCAAGGCCGGCGTGATCAACCTCAGCCTCAGTGGGCCGCCGGGACTCCTGCTTCAGAAGCTCATCGATATCGCGCTTGCGCGCAAGGCGACCGTCGTTGCGGCGTTCGACCCGACGCTGCCGCGTGGAGGCTTTCCGGCGTCAATGCCAGGCGTCGTCGCGGTCGCCGATCAGTCTTTGCAGAACCTCCCCGCGAACGTGTACGGTGCACCCGGGCGAGACATTCCGACGACAGAGCCAGGAGGCAAATGGTACCTCGTCAACGGCACCTCCTATGCGGTGGCCCATGTCAGCGGCTTGGTCGCGCTCGTTCGCGAGCGACGCTCGGATTCGCCCCTCTCACTCGCTCGGAGCACGTCGGGCAGGATCAACGCCTGTGCGACATTGCTCAGAACGACGCGTGCCTGTGACTGCGATTGCAGGCTGTCGCAGGCTGCGGCGGGCGGCATCCGCTAGCTCATTCCTGCGCCATGCGCTCCTTGCCGCTCTATTCGGCCTCGTTGCTGCCGAGCCGGCGGCTGCCCAGTTCGCCGCGAGCGTCGCTGTCGACAGCGACTATCGCCTGCGCGGCTATTCGCTGAGCAACGATCACCCGACGGCATCGGCGCAGGTCACGTACGACGATCGGTCGGGTCTCTATCTCAGCCTTTCAGCCTTGAATGAGCTGGGGCATGGCAGCCGCTTCCTCGGAGCCATTGCCAATGCCGGCTATGCGAAGCGGCTCAACGAGCATGTGACGATCGATGCCGGACTGCTTCGTTCGCAGATCCGCTCGTCGGTGCAATATTTGCCCGGCTTCAAATATACCGAGGTCTATGCGGGCGCTTATGTCGGCCCCGTCGTCGGACGACTCTATTATTCGCCCGATTACCGCACCGGCGGACGGTCGACCCTCTACGGCGAGCTCGAGGCGGGTTTCGAGCCGGCCCGGAACTGGCGCCTCAGCGCCCATGTCGGTCTTCTGACCTATCTCAATTCGAGGGGAATCTATCGCGGCGGCGACACGCATCGCGATTGGCGGATCGGGGTTTCGCGCCAGTTCGGGAATATCGAGATCCATTCGGCGTTGTCAGGCGGCAAGCCTTACGAATATTCCGGCTTTCGAGTGCACAAGAAGGTCGCGGCGACCGCGGGGGCGAGCTTCAGCTTCTAAACCTTTGGCCTTCAATCGGGCACCAATTGGACAGCAGCTCAGCCCGAGGGACTTAAGTCATGACCGGATCGTTGGTTAAGTGTGTGCGCAATGCGTCCATGTTCGCGACAATCGCGCTGGTGGGTATCGCCCCGCTTAGCGCTGCCCAGGCCGGACACGAATATGTCGTTCCGATGGTCAACATGGCCTTCGGCCCGATCCCGTCCGGGCTGAAGGTCGGCGACTCACTCGTCTTCGTGAACAAGGACAGCGTGCCGCACACCGTGACCGCGCGCGACCACAGCTTCGACCTCAGGATCGGGCCCGGCCAACGCGGGCGCATCAACCTGACCAAGGCCGGCACGTACCAGATCTACTGCATCCTGCATGCGCCGATGCGCGGCTCGTTCAGCGTCGGGAGCTAGGAAGCGCCTTCCTGCCGGATCACCATCAGCTGCGACCAAGGCAGCTCGATCACGGTGTCGGGACGATCGGCGAACCAGCGGTCGAAGCATGCCCTGACCCCAGGGTCATCGTAGTCGTCACCGATGAGGATCCCGCCGGCGACCAGCCGCGGATGAAAGAATTCCAGCGCTGCTCGCGTCGGCCCCGGCAGGTCGAGGTCGAGATGCACGAACGAAAAGCGCAGGTCATCGAGTCCCGCCGTGGTTTCGGGGAAGAGCCCGGGATGAAAATGCACATTGCGGTAGGGCGCCAGCAATCGCCTCACCTCCGTGAGGCGCCCATGGAGCGGACCGAAATGCTTGTGGACCTCCTCGGCACCGGCGATCGGCCCCTGCTGCAGCATTTCGAACACATCGAAGAGGTGAAGCGGCGCCGCGTCTTTCTCCTCGCAGATGAGTCGCGCGCTTCCGCCCTTGAACACGCCGGCTTCGGCATAGACGCCGGGCAATCGCCGCGCCGCTCGAGCGCAGACGAGGATGTGCAGCGCCGCGGGATCGGTCAGGAGCAGCTGCGTCTTCGAACGCGTCGCGCGGATGAGCCGAAGTTCTCGCTGCCAGTCGCGCGAGAGCGGCGCGACGATGGATCCGCGGCGCGCGACAGCGGCGCGGAGCAGCCTGCCGGCAAGGCTCTGTTTCACGTGCTCGGCACGGCCTCGACCCGGCGTTTCGCGCGCAACAGCTCGACGCACGCAATGGCGAACAGACCGCTGAGCAGCGGGGTTCGTAGCGGATAGTCGACCAGGCTCGACAGCATCAGGATCAGGGTGGTGGCGGCCATCGCCATTCCAAGCGCACGTCTCGATGCCGAGCCCGTCCGACTCACGACGCGAACCGAGGCGCGCAGCCACCAGATGATGAAGAGCGCGAGCAGGACGAGCGCCGGCACCCCGCCTTCTATTGCGAGCTGCATTGGTTCGTTATGCGCCTGGTTGAGGTAGATCGTAGAAAGCAGCGCGTCCGGCTCGAACCGGCGGTAGACCGCATCGAACGTGCCGAAGCCGGCGCCAAAGGGCATGAACGCGCGCGCAGCCTGCAGCATCGGGCCGAGCGCGGCCAACCGCGTCTGGTCGACCGGGTCGCTCGCGAGCCGCTCGGCGGCTCCGCTGCGCGCCAGGAGCAGAGAAATTGGCACGGCAGCTGCCAACGCCACGCCGGCGCCGGCGAGGAGAAAGCGGGAGCGGCCTTCGGAGCGAGTCGGAACGGTGACCAGATAGATGGCTACCGCGGCAGCCATGCCGATGAAGGCCAACAAGAGGCCCATCCGTGAGCCCGTTGCGGCTGCCGCCATCAGCAACAACGCTCCACCGGCAAGCGATAGTCCAAGAACTCGCCCCGAGCTTCCTTGCTGGCGCAATCGGATGCTCGCCAGCGCCGCCAGGATCGGCAGAGCGCAAGACATCAACACGGCCTGGTGATTCCGGTTGGCGAAGAGGCCGACCGCTGAATTCTCGCTGGTGGTTCGGAACAGGTGCAGCGAATCGCCGCCGGCGGCGAACTGCAGAATGCCGAGCAGAGCGCTGCCGCATGCGATTCCGACGATGACCCGCGCAAGCACAAGCCTGCCGCGAAAATCGAGCGCGAGCGTCAGCAAGCCGATCGCCGTCGCCGGAACCAATGCACCGAGTGCGTTCAGCGTCAGGTCGGGACTCACCGTCCATGGGCGCCAGCCGACGCTTTGGGTGCGCTGAGCGATCGTGGCATAAAGACCATGCCCTGCCATTCGCGCCCAAAGGTCGGGCGGCACCGGGATCAGCTGCACCAGGAGCAGCAGATAAATGAGTGCGAGTCCAATCGCGGGCGCCCGGGCATCTTGAAATGCCGCGAAGTCGAGCGGCCACAAGGCGGCCGCAATGACGAAGATCGCGGCCAGACGGACAAAGGATTGCTGGATCTCGTCAGCGCGCGAGGCGCCGCCCAGCGCGCCAAGGACGAGCAGGAACGCCGTCGCCAGGAGCAGATGATAATGGCCGCCCGTCAGGCGGCGCAGCGAATGCGCGCCCACTTCAACTCCCCCGCATTGAGCCGCCCGCGGCTAGCCCGCTTGGGCCAGGCTCCGGTCAGGCGCTCGCCGGATTGCTGCCGTGATGCCCGCTGCCGAGCGCGACCGCGCCGATGATCACGAGAAGGACGGCGAGTCCGCCGATCAGCAACGGCGACGAAAGGCCGCCTGCGGCGCCTTCGGCAGCGTAGGGCTGGGCCGCGGCGACTGCAGAGTCCGCGGTTGCTGCAGTAGCTTCGCTGGAACTTGCGGCTTCGCCGGAATCGCTGCGAAGCGAAAGGCTTGCAGCAGGATTGGCTGCGGCGACGGGCGAAGCGACCATCGCTGGAATGGTGGCGGCAGCGATCACTTTCTTCAGGCGCATTGAAGGTCCCCTTTCAACCGGTCCGATGAGATCGGACGCATGGTTCGTTCCGCGCGCACGCACGCCGGTTCAACTGCTCCGCGCCAATTTTCATTCGGCGGATTGCAGCGGCGTTTGATTGAACCGGCAGTCAGCCCGGCGGAACAGACACGGCGTCATTCGGGGGTGTCGCGTGCTTCTCAAACGCAATCGCATTCCGCACGGAAGCATCGATCGATGAGGCCGCTCAGGGCGGATGAAGGCTATCGCCTCTGGGCTCCGTCATACTCGGACGAGACGGCGATCTCCTACCTCGAGGACAAGCTGGTCAGCGCGATGACCCCGCCGCTCGCAGGCATGCGGCTGCTTGATGCCGGCTGCGGTACGGGCCGGCGCGCTCGAACGGCCGCGGCCGCGAAGATCGTCGCGCTCGAGCCCAGCCGTGAAATGGTCGCCGCGGGCATCGCGCAGGCCGGACAGATGAGCGGCGTTGAAATCGTGATTGGCGATGTTCGCCGGATGCCACTGCCGGACCGCTCGTTCGACGTGGTCTGGTGCCGGCTGGTGCTCGGCCACTTGCAGCGGATCGAAGCAGCTTACGCCGAGCTCGCTCGCGTCGCCGATTATGGCGCGACGGTCATTGTCAGCGACTTCCATCCCGCGGCGGTCGACGCCGGCCACCGGCGCAGCTTCCGGGTCGGCGCGGAGCGGTTCGAGCTCGAACATTATGTGCACCGTCAACAAGAGCATGCCACGGCGGCGCGCACCGCCGGACTCGGCCTCCTCCAAATCCGCGACGCGGCGATCGGGAGCGACGTGCGCTCCTTTTACGAGAGCGCCGGCAGGCTCGACGCCTATCCCGATCATTTCGGCTTGCCGGTCGTGCTCGCATTGGCGTTCCGGAAGGAGCGCTGAGCGTGCGCATGCTCATCAACGCGCGCAATCGTTCGATTGCCGTCGAGGGCGGGATGATTGTCGAGCAGGCGGGACGCTTCGACATCGTCATCGACTGTCCGGACGCGGACGTCCGGCCCGGCCTGATCAACGCGCACGACCATCTGCATCGCAACCATTATGGCCGGCTCGGCGCGGGCCCTTACGCGAATGCATATCGCTGGGCCGAAGATATCCAGCTTCGCTTTTCAAAGTATATCGCGAGCGGCCGCCGAATGCCGCGTCGCTCTGCACTGCTCGCGGGAGCGTGGAAGAACCTGTTCGCGGGCGTGACCACCGTCGTTCACCACGACGCATGGGAGCCCGATTTCGACTCCGGCTTTCCGATCCGTGTCGCACGTGTGCCGTCGGCGGACTCGCTGGGGATGAGTGAGCGCGTTGAAGCGCCGGCCGCCGGTCCGTTCTGTCTCCACGTCGCCGAAGGCATCGACGAGGTTGCGGCCGACGAATTGGACGCGCTCGACCAGCGCGGCCTCCTCGACCAGTGGCTGATCGCGGTGCACGGCGTTGGGATTGGCGGCACCGCTCTCGATCGGTTCAAGCGCTCCGGCGCAGCGCTCGTGTGGTGCCCGACATCGAATGACTTCCTGTTCGGCCGGACGGCTCCGAAGGAGCTGCTCGACGGGGGCAGCGACATATTGCTCGGAAGCGACTCCCGCCTCACAGGCGTGGGCGACCTGCTCGACGAAATGCAGGCGGCGCGCGAGTCTCGAATGATCGACGACGTCCGGCTCGAGGACGGAGTCGGACGAACCGCCGCCCGCCGCCTGGGCCTTGCCGCGCCTTCGCTCGAACCGGGGAGCAGGGCCGATCTCATCCTCATTCGCAAGCCGCTGCGCGCGGCGGGAAGCAGCGATGTCGCACTAACCATGGTCAGCGGAATTCCGCGCGTCGCCAGCGCCGAATTGGCTCGGCAGCTCGGCCCATTCGCGGAGCGCGGGACAAATATGCGCGTCGGGGGTGTCGCCCGCTGGACCAACCAACAAAGGGAACGTTTCTCATGAAGCTTTCTTTCGGGCTCGCGCCGCTTTGTTGCTTCGCTGCTGCTCCGGCCTGGGCACAGGCGGACGCGCCGCCGGGCAACCTAGCGCAGCCGACTTCAACCACCGATGCGGCGACCCAGGACCAGCACGCGCAGACGGAAACGGTCGCATCGACCTCGGACACTGGGTCGCAGTCCTCAAGTACCGACATCCTGTCCAAGAACGTCGTCACGGTCCTGCTCGACGGCCGCCTCGCGTTTGCCAATGGCGAGCGTTCGTTCGTCCATCGCGGCCTCGGCAAAACGCAATTCCAGGGGACGAGCGATGGGAAGTACAACTTCTACGCGGTCCCACAGGAAGCCGACCTCATCTGGACTCCGCGTTTCACGGATTCGCTGAGCGCCAGCGTCTCCGCCGCCTATCAGCGCCACCAGGAAAATGCCGTCGACCTGCTTGAGGCGTTCGTCAGCTTCCTGCCGCAGCAGAAGGGATCGGTCGGTTATTCCCTCCGCGCCGGAATCATGTGGCCGGAGATTTCGCTGGAGCACACCACGGGCGGCGCCTGGAGCACGGTCGACGTTCTGACGCCCTCCGCGATCAACGCGTGGGTCGGCGAAGAAGTGAAAGTCCTCGGCCTCGAAGGCACCGTCCGGACGTCGGTCGGCGACAGCATGCTGGCGTTCACCGGCTCGATCTTCGGCTTCGACGATACATCCGGCACGCTGCTGTCGTTCCGCGGCTGGGCTTTGCACAATGAGAAGGCGACGGTGTTCGGGCACATCCCGCTGCCGCCGCTCAACCCGTTCATCACCTTGCTGCAGCAGCACGAGACTCGCTCGTTCGTCGAGATCGATCACCGCCCCGGCTTCTACGGGCGACTGGAGTGGCGCGCGCCGTCGGCGTTCGGCGCGGCCTTGTTCTACTATGACAATCGCGGTGATCCGCAGGCGTTCAAACCGAGCGGCCAGTGGGGCTGGCGCACCCGATTCTGGAACCTCGGGATCAACGCCGACCTCGGTCCGAAAACGCGGCTGCTCGCGCAGGGCATGACCGGCTCGACGATCATGGGCTTCAAGACCAACGGCAAGCGCTGGGTGCATACGCGCTTCCGCTCGGCCTACGTCTCGGTGACCCAGACGCTCACTGCCAAGGCGGCGGTCACCGGTCGGATCGAGACATTCCGAACGCACGAGATGGGCAGCGAAATGTCGCCGCTCGAAAGCGAACATGGTTGGTCGACGACCGTCGCGCTGCGCTACAACATCCGCGACAATCTCACCGGGTTCGCCGAGGCGTTCAACGTCCGCAGCCGCCGCGGCGTGCGGGTGAACCTCGGCGAAGACCCGTTCCAGCCGCAAACCGTGTTCCAGCTTGGACTGAGGCTCCGCATATGACTCGCGCATCAAGCCTGCTCGTCGGGCTCATCGCCTGTTCGATAACCGCCTGCTCGAATGGCCCTCGCCTCGGGGAAGGCCCTGAGCCCCTTGCCGTGACCAAGCTCACCGAGTTGCCGCCACCGACCGGCACCGATCTGATTGTTGCCAGCAGCCCCTATCACATTGGTCCGTTCGACAAGCTCGACGTCACCGTGTTCGGAGTGCCGGAGCTCAGCGGCAAGTTCCAGGTCGACGCCGCTGCTCGGCTGTCGCTCCCGCTTGCCGGCACTGTCGATGCCGCGGGACTGACGCCGGCCCAACTCGCCCAGGCGATCGATCAGCGCCTGAGAGGCAATTTCGTCAAGAACCCGCAGGTCTCCGTCAACCTCGATGAGACCACCAGCCAGGTCTACACCGTCGACGGCCAGGTCGGACAGCCGGGCAGCTATCCCGCGCTCGGCAACATCACTTTGATGCGCGCGGTGGCCAACGCGAAAGGCGCCGGGGAGTTCGCGCGGCTCGACGACGTCGTCGTGTTCCGCTCGGTGAACGGCCGGCCGATGGCCGCGCTCTACAATTTGGGCGCGATCCGGCGCGGCGTTTACCCCGACCCGAAGATCTACGCCAACGACATCGTCATGGTCGGCGATTCCAAGTCGAAGCGCATGTTCCAGCAGTTCATCCAGATGTTCCCGCTGCTTACCACCCCTGTCGTCATCGGGTTGGAAAGGATCCACTGATGGACACCATCTCACCGCACGCGCTCGCGTTCGCGCCGGGGCAGATTGGGTTGTTTGCGGGTGCCGCGGGCGCCGAGCGTGTTCCGCCGGTCCGCCGGCTGCTGCGGGCCGCTTCGCGCTGGCGCTGGGTCCTTCTTGGCGGAGTCGCCCTCGGCGCCGTCGCCGGCATCCTGATGACGGCGGTGATGACTCGCGAATATGCGTCGACTGCGCGGCTCGAGATCACGCGCGATACCGACCGGGTCGTCGACATCGACAGTGTCGAGCGCGACACCAGCGTCGCCGACCAGGAATTCTACCAGACCCAATATGGCCTGCTGCAGACCAAGGCGCTGTCGGAGCGCGTCGCGCGGGAGCTTGGCCTCGCCGACGATCCGACGGTGCTCAAGATGTTCGGCCAACAGAAGCTTCTCGACGGTGGGCAAGCCGGCCTGCTCGATCCCGCGAAGCGTGCGCACCGGATCGAAGTCATGGGCAAGGAATTGCTCGAGCATGTCGGCATCGCACCAGTTCGGGGGTCGCGCCTCGTCGACGTGACCGCCGTTACGCCGGACCCAGCCCTGTCGCGGCGGATCGCCGACGCGTGGGGCAAATTGTTCATCGAGACCAATCTCGAGCAGCGCTACGAAGCGTCGGATTATGCTCGCCGCTTCCTCGAAAGCCGGCTCGAGCAGATGCGCGGCAAGCTCGAGGATTCGGAGCGCAAGGCGGTGGATTATGCGGCCAGCCAGGGGATCATTATGCTCCCGACGGCTGCTCCTCCGGCCGGCAAGGACGGGCCGCCGTCAACCGGCGACCGGTCGCTCGTCAGCGACGATCTGGTGACGCTCAACAATGCGCTCGCCGTCGCGACCGCGGAGCGCCTGGCTGCCGAGAGCCGGCTGACGAGCCGTCCCGACGCGACCGGCACTGCGCTTCAAAACGACGCGATCGGCCGAATGCGCGACGAGCGCGCGCAGGCGGAGGCCGACTACGCCAAGATGATGCAGCAGTTCGAACCGAACTACCCGCCGGCGCAGGCGCTCCAGGCGCAGATCCGTTCGCTCGACAAGGCGATCGCTGCGGAGGAGGGGCGCGTCGGAACGTCGCTGAACCAGGACTACCAGTCGGCGGCGACGCGCGAGCGCATGCTCGCAGCGCGGGTGAATGCGCTCAAAGGCAACCTCACCAACCTTCGCCAGCGCAGCATCCAGTACAACATCTACCAGCGGGACGCGGACACCAACCGCGAGCTCTATAACGCGCTTCTGCAGCGCTATAAGGAGATCGGCGTCGCGGGCGGCGTCGAAAAGAACAACGTCAGCATTGTCGATGCCCCGAAGCTGCCCGACCGGCCGAGCAGCCCGAAGCTCCTCATCAACATGTTGCTTGCGATGTTCTTCGGCGGCCTTGCCGGAATGGGCGTCGCCGCCGGTCTCGAGCAGATCGACGAAGGGATCGGCGACCCTGCCGATACCGAGACGAAGCTCGGCCATCCGCTGCTCGGAACCGTGCCGCGCGTGAAGCGCGAGACTCCGCTCGAGGCGTTCGACAATCCGCGTTCGCCGCTCGTCGAGGCGTATCTGGCGATCGAGGCGGCGCTCGAACTCTCGACGGTGCGCGGGACGCCCAAGTCGATTGCCGTGACGAGCACCAGGCCGCGCGAGGGCAAGTCGATCACCGCGCTTGCGCTCGCCCAGTCGCTCGCCCGCGCCAAGCGCAAGGTCGTGCTGATCGACGCCGACCTGCGTGCGCCGTCAGTGCACCGCTACTTCGGTCTGGAGAACGACGGTGCCGGAATCAGCAACTTCCTCGCGGGCAGCGACGACATTGACATGATGCTACGCCCGACCTCGTACGAGGGGCTGTCGATCATCACCGCTGGTCCGCATCCGCCCAATGCGGCCGACCTTCTGACCGGCAGCCGCCTTGGCGAGCTGATCAAGCAGCTGCAGGAAAGGTTCGATCACGTGATCGTCGATTCCTGTCCGGTGATCGGCCTTGCCGATGCGCCACTGGTCGCAGCGGCGGTGGAAGGCGTGATCTATGTCGTCGAAGCGCGCGCGGTCCAGGCGGGCGCGGCACGGCGCGCGCTGCAGCGGCTCGAGACTGCGCAGGCGAACGTCGTCGGCATCGTTCTGACCAAGTTCGAGCCCCGCCACGCGCATCTCGGCTACGGCTATGGCTACGGTTTCGAATATAGCTACGAACATTAGGCGCTCGCGCCCCTCACGCGCCGGTATGGCGCGACACAAGATTGCCGCGCGCGCCGGCATCGCAGCGGGCGCGCTGCTCGCAGCGGCGATTTTCGTGCCTTCCTCCCTCGCCGACTGGGCAAGCGTCGATCACCCGCGGCTCGCCGCCGAAGTCGCGCCCTGGAGTGCGCCGGCGGCGGCAGGCGCTGCAGCCGCGCTCGGGGCAAACCCGCGCGATCCGCAAGTTCGCGCGCTGGTGCGAAAGGCGCTCGCCCGCGACGTGACTCTCGTCCCGGCAATGGAGGTGCGGGCACTCGATTTGGCTCTGACCGGCGAGACCGGAGAATCCCGACTACTTTTCCAGCTGTCGGACAAGCTCAGCCGGCGGAGCCTGCCGACCCGGCTGTGGCTTATCCAGGATTCCGTCGATCGCGGGGACGTCCCCGGCGCGCTCAGGAATTTCGACATCGCGCTTCGGACCACGACCGACGCACAGCCGATCCTCTTCCCGGTGCTGGCCAAGGCTTCGTCGGACCCGACGTTGACGGTCCCGCTTGCGCATCTGCTCGACCAACCGAGCGACTGGCGGCTGATGTTCGTCGATTGGGCGCTGACCAACGATGCGCATCTCGCCGGAATGGCGAAGCTGGTCGCGGAGATGCGCGACCGCCGCTTCGTCGTCGGTAACTCCATCGACCAGCAGTTGATGGCCCGGCTGGCGAATGACGGCGAGTTCGACGCGGCGGCCCTGTTGAACCGGCGGTTCGGGCGGCCGGCCCGCGGCGTTGCGGACCCTCGGTTCGGGGATCCTGCTGCACATTATCCGTTCGGTTGGGGGCTGGTCAACGACGGGACCCTTAGCGCCGAACGCACCGTCAGCGGCTCATCCAGCCTGCTCAGATACGCCGCCGAGCCGGCGCACAGCGGGCAAGTTGCGGCGCAGCTGCTGACGCTCAAGCCCGGCCCTTATGCTCTGGCGACGCGGACAGCGTCGGGCGCACAAGGCGAAGCGCCCTATTGGTCGGTGGCGTGCGCCGGGCAGCAGGGTACCGTGCTGACCGAGCTCGACCAGCCGACGGGCGCGGGCGGCACGGCATCAGCCACATTCATCGTGCCCGACGGATGCAAGGCCCAGTGGCTCACCTTGAGGCTTCGTCCCTCGGCGGGTGCGACTCCGCAATCCGGCGCCATCGCGTGGGTCTCTGTCGCACCGCGTTAGACGAAGCGGTCGATCACATATTGGCCGAGCAGGCGCATGCCAAAGCGCCGCGTTCTTCGGCCGGTCGCAACCAGCTCATAGCCGCACGACCGCGCGAGCGCCTCGGACGCCTCATTGGCTGCGTCGGCGACATACCAGAAGCGGGTTCCGTTGCTCCCGAAGCGGCGATGGACTTCGCCGATGGCGGCACGTGCAAGCTGCATCCGGCGCGCCGCAGGCGATGTCCAGACGGCTCCGATCTGCAGGTCCTCGGGCGCCATGAACGGAAACCGGTACCAGGCCGGCGTGACGACCAGCCGGTGGAGCAGGCGGCCGTTCTGCTCGACACGAATTTCGGTGAATCGCGGACGGGCAAAGCTGCCGGCTTTCGCAAGTCCCCACCACAATTGATTGGCGACTGCGCGAGAGCCGCGCGGCGGAAAGCCGTCGGCGTCCGGCTGCCAAGATCGGATCTGCACGACCGACGGAAACGCCGGATACGCGTCTGCCGCAAGTTCACGGTCACGGCGGAAGAAATTCACCTGCACGCGAGTTCACCGGGCGGTTCGCCAACGGGAGGCGGCTCGGTCCGAGCGCAGATCCGGCGTAGCGCCAGGTCCGCGCTCCAGCGGCGGAGAATCCCATCCACGCCGCGCAGCGCTGCGCGCTTCGAAACCAGCGCGACGACCGTGAGCGTAATGAGCTGCAGGTCCACGGCGAAGTTGCGCCGCTCCACATAAAGCAGGGCGAGCCGATTCTTCCACGGCCGGATGACCGCGTCGTAGAGTGCGTCGGGGTCGCCAGCGCCGTCGAGTATCGCACCTTCATCGGAAAAGACGATCGACGCGAGATCGGTGATTCCTGGCCTGATCGAGAGGAGTTCGCGCTCCCGGCCAGTGTAGCGATCAACATCGCGCCGGACGTTTGGCCGCGGACCGACGATGCTCATGTCGCCGATCAGCGCGTTCCAGAATTGGGGAAGCTCGTCGAGCTTGCAACGGCGGAGCACGCTTCCGAGCGCCGTGAGGCGCAAGTCCGAGGCGGCGGTCGAGCTTCCGCCGAGGCGTTCTCCATCAGCGACCATGGTTCTAAGCTTGATCATTCGGAATTCGCGTCCATCGCGGCCGACCCTAAGACCCCGATACAAAGGCGAATGTCCATCCTGCTGCCAGATCAGCAGGCAAGCGACTGCAACGATCGGAAAGGTGATGATGATGGCCGCCAGCGCAAAGACGATGTCGAACAACCGCTTGGTCATCAGTCGACGACCGCCTGCCTGACGGTTTTCGCTACGGCCGTCGCATCAAGACCGTAGTGCGCGCGAAGATACGGCTGATCCCCAACCACGTCGGGGAACGAGTCGCCCACGCCGATGCGGTGGAAACTCTTGAGCGGGACGCGACCTTCAGCGCAGGTTTCGGCGACTGCGCTCCCCAATCCACCCGTGGCGACATGCTCCTCGAGCGTGAACACATGCCCGCATTCGGCCGCGGCCGCGCATATGGTCTCACTGTCGAGCGGCTTCACCGTGTGAACGTCGATGACGCGTAACTCGATGCCTTCTGCCGCAAGCGCATCGGCGGCGGCAATCGCCTGCCCCAGGATTGCCCCGGTCGAGAAGACCACCGCGTCGCCGCCGCCGCGCACTTGCCGCGCCTTGCCGAGCTCGATGTCGCCAGCGGGCACACCGGCGGAGCCTTTGTCGATCCGCAGGTAAGCCGGGCCTCCGCGCCGATGAAGCTGGCGCGTCAGTTCATATGCCTGCCACGGGTCCGACGGCGCGACTACCGTCATTCCGGGAAGCGCGCGCATAACCGCCACATCCTCGGTCGCGAAATGCGAAACGCCGAGTTGACCGTAGGAAAAGCCCCCGCCGACGGCGACGACGGTGACGTCCGCCTGGTGGTAGCAGACGTCGTTGCGCAGTTGCTCGAGGCAGCGGAGCGTCGGGAAATTCCCGATGGAATAGGTGTAGGCCCGCGCGCCGGTCAGCGCCATTCCGCAAGCAACGGCGGTCATGTTCTGCTCGGCGACTCCGGCGTTCACATATTGATCTGGGAAACGCTCGATAAAGTCGGTCAGGACGCCAAAACCGAGATCGCCGTTGACGAGGATCACCCGCTCGTCCGCGGCGGCAAGCTCGCTCAGGGCACGGACAAAGGCTTCACGCATCGCCCGCGGCCGCTATGTCCACGCCGAGCTCGCGCATTGCGGCAGCATATTCGTCGCCCCGCGGGGCGCGATAATGCCAAAGCACCTGGTTCTCCATGAAGGAGACTCCACGGCCCTTGACGGTATCCGCGACGATGCAGGTCGGACGATTGTCGGCGCGATCGGCGAATGCCGATCGGAGCGCATCATGATCGTGGCCGTCGACGCGCAGCGCGTGCCAGCCGAACGCCCGCCATTTCGCGCCGAACGGCTCGAGGCTGATCGTATCCGACACCCGGCCTAGCGACTGGAGCTTGTTGTAATCGACGATAGCACAAAGGTTCGCGAGCCGGTGATGCCCGGCGAACATCGCCGCTTCCCAGACCGACCCCTCGTCGCATTCGCCGTCGCTAAGGACGACGAACACGCGCTGATCTCCGCCGAGGCGCTTGAGGTTGAACGCCATCCCTGCGCCGATCCCGAGACCGTGGCCTAGCGAGCCGGTCGAGACTTCGACGCCGGGCACCCCCTTGTGGCTGACATGGCCGGAGAGCTTCGAGCCATTGCGGTAATGCGCGTCGAGCGCCGAGACGTCGAAGAACCCGCGCTCGGCAAGCGCGGCATAGACACAGGCTCCGGCATGTCCCTTCGACAGGATGAAGCGGTCGCGGTCCGGCCAATCGGGTTGCGCTGGGTCGAGCCGCAGCAGGTGCCCGTAGAGCACGGCGATGATGTCGGCGATCGATAGGCCCGAGCCGACATGCGAGCTTCCGCCGCGGCTGCACATGCGCACGACATGGCGGCGCAGCCGAAGGGCAAGCTCGTCGGTATCGGTCATTCGAAGAACTCGAGCACCGCGTCGATGACGGCTTCGACCTGCTCGTCGCGAAGCAGATGATTCATCGGCAGCAGCAGGCAGGTTTCGAAGAAGCGGTCGGTGCGCGGCAGCTGCTGCTGCGTCAATCCGAGCGCTTGAAAGCGGTGGAGCGGCGTGCCGCCCCACTGGACGATTGTCCCGATTTCGCGGTCGGAGAGATGGGCGCGGAGCGCGTCGCGCTCCTCGCACCGGATCTCGTAATTCTGGAAGATGTCGAAGTGCCGCTCGGCGGATTTGGGCGCCGGCGGGAGGTTGAGTGCAGTGATGGCCCTGAAAGCCGCATCGTAGCGCGATGCGATGGCGCGCCGGCGCCGGATCGTCTCGCCGTACCAGCCCAGCTTGTAGGCGAGGATCGCCGCCTGGAGGTTGTCGAGCCGGGCGTTGGTTCCCCACACGGCGCAGTCGGGCGCAATGCTCTTGTCAGGCCCCGCGCCGTGATTGCGCATCGCCGTGACGGTGGCAGCGAGCTCGTCGTCATTTGTCACGAGCGCGCCGCCGTCGCCGAAGCAACCGAGAGTCTTGGACGGATAGAAGCTGAATGCTCCCCAGCGGCCGAACACGCCCGCGGCCTGCCCATCGAGTTTCGCTCCAAGAGCCTGCGCGGCGTCCTCGTAGATCTCGAGGCCATGTTCGTCGGCGATCGAACGCAGCGCATCCATTGCGCAGACTCGGCCATTCACATGGACGGCCATGACTCCGCGCGTGCGCCGTGTGATCGCGGCGCGCACCGCGTCAGGATCGATCAGTCCGTCGCCTTCCTCGAGGTCGACCGGGACGGGAATGCCGCCGGCGAAGTGGATCGCCTGTGCCGCGGCGATGAATGCGTGCGCTGGAAGGATGATCTCGTCGCCAGGCCGCACGCCTGAGGCTCTGAGGCCCAGCAGCATCGCGTTCGTGCAATCGGACAGCCCGATCGCGTGTCTTACGCCAAGGTACCCGGCAAGCTTGCGCTCGAATTCCTCGACCGCCGCCTGAAGGATGAATCCTCCGCTCGAGGCGGTCTCATGAATGATTCGGAGATAATCTTCGGACCGCTCCTCATAGAGCGCCTTCCAGTCGAAGAAGGGGACCTCGATCGCAGGCGCCCGGTCCAACAAGCGTACTGGAGCAGTGGCCGCCATGAACTTTCCACCCCCTTGCCCAGCACAAACGACGGTGGCCCGCCGCTGAGGGATTGGTGCCCTTTGCGGAGGGCTCGGTTCAACGCTGAGGGGCTCGCGGGGGCTTCACCGATGCGCATCGCCTACCTGACGCAGTGGTTCGAGCCGGAGCCCAATATCGTGAAGGGCGTGGCCTTCGTCCGGGCGCTCGCGGCGGCTGGCCACGAAGTGACCGTCATCACGGGATTTCCCAATTATCCCACGGGCCGCGTCTATCCTGGTTATCGGCTACGGCTCATTCAGCACGAGGCGATCGACGGCGTTCACGTCGTCCGGCTTCCACTCTATCCCAGCCACGACAATTCGTCGGTCCGGCGTTCACTCAATTATCTGAGCTTCTTCGTTTCGGCCTTGGCCTACTTGCTGCTGCGCCGCTCGAGGTTCGACCTCGCTTACGTGTACCATCCGCCTATCACGGCCGGCCTTGCAGCCGCCCTCGCGCGCATTCCGTTCATCCTCGACGTGCAGGACCTGTGGCCTGACACGATCGCAGCGACGGGCATGACGGGCGCGCCGAACCTGGTCGGTCCGCTCGGAACATGCTGCCGGTTCGTCTATCAACGTGCCTCTGCAATCATTGCGCAGTCGGACGGGATGCGGCGAGCGCTGGTCGGCCGCGAAGTCCCGGATGCGAAGATCAGCGTCATTCGCAACTGGGCAAATGAGGAGCTGAATCGCACGCAGAAGGGGATGGCCCGTGAAGAGCCGTTCACTCTGGTCTACGGCGGCAACCTCGGTCGCGCGCAGCAGCTCGGAAATCTGATCGAAGCTGCCGCGATCCTCGAATGCGAGCGGCCGGACATCCGCATCCTGCTGTTTGGGAGCGGAGTCGACGAGGAGGCGCTGCGGACCGAGGCGGAGGCAAAGCGGCTGGGCAACGTCCGCTTTTGCGGTCGTGTGCCCTCGGATGAAATCACGAGTCAGTTTGCGCGGGCCGACGCGCTCCTGCTGCATCTCGGGAACGACCCGCTGTTCGACATCACCATCCCCTCGAAAACGCAAAACTACCTCGCCGCGGGCCGGCCGATCGTCGCCGCGGTGAACGGCGAGACGGCCGAAATGCTTCGCCAATCCGGCGCAGCCATCATTGCGCGCCCCGCAGATCCCTCTGCCCTGGCGCGCGCGATCGTCGAAATGGCCGATAGCTCGGTTGGCGAGCGTTACCGGATGGGAAGGTCGGGGGCCGAATTCTACCGCCGCCACCTGTCATTTTCCGAAGGGATTCGTCGAACCGTCGCGCTGATCGACGGCACTTACGAGTCGGTGGCAGTCGGGCGGCGCAGCAGATGAACCAGACGGGGGCTTTTCCAGGCACGCACTTGCCTGCATTGCGCATCCTGCCCGTGGTTTCGCCGGCGGGCACCACGCGGCTGCCGCTCTGGATTGTGTTCGGCTACGTCGTCGCCACCTTCCTCCTGTTCCTCGGCTGGCCGATCGACTGGCCGATCTACACGTTCGCAAACTGGATCCGGCTTGTCGCTTATGTGAGCTTGTGCCTGACGGTGGTCGGATTGGCGGCGCACCGCGGTTCCGCCGGTCCCACGCGCCTCGTCACTCCCTTGCCCTATTTGTCCGTGCTGCTGCCGCTCGGCGCCGTCGCCGCGGCGCTGCTGCTGATTCCTTCCAGCGTCGTCTACACAGGCCTTCATCCCTGGGAGCTGCTCGAAGCGCTGAAGGATCAGGGAGCCGCCTACCGCAGGACGCAAATGCAGCTGTTCCTGACGAGCGGTCAGCGCGACAATATCGTTGCGGTCCGCACCCTGATCGCGCCGCTGACCTATGCAATCCTGCCGCTCGGGATCATCCGCTGGCGCTCGATCGGCTGGATTGGCCGCATGTCGGTCGTCGTGATCGTTGCGAACGCAATCATCTTCTCCATCCTCCGAGGCACCGACAAGGAGCTCGCGGACCTGTTCGTGGTCGGCATTGCCGCGGCTTTCGTTTCCGCCGGCAGGGCAATCGCGATGGGGCAGGGCGGCGGCGAGCTGGTGCGACGTTCGTGGAAGCTCGCGGCAATTGCGATCATCTTCCTGCTGTTCGCGCAAAGCCTCTTCACCGACCGCAAGCAGCAGCGGCTCGGCGGTTATGTCAGCCGGACGTCGGTCTGCGCGAACAACAGCCGGATCTGCGCCGATCTCGACAATCCGCTGATCTCCTGGCTTCCGGTGCGGCAGAGGTTCGGACTCACCGTCTTCATCCTCTCGACCTGCTCTGGTTATTACGGACTCGAGCTGGCGATGGAGAAGCCGTTCGACACGAGCTTCGGCCTCGGCCACTCGCCCGCCACGCTCTCCGTCTACGAAGCGGTCACCGGCGATACGACGCTGCACAAGCGCACCTACACGTATCGCAACGGCGCCGACGGATGGTCGGAGGAAAATTATTGGTCGACGCTGATCGCCTGGATCGCGAATGATGTCGGCTTCCTCGGGGCGGTTTTCGTCCTCGCACTGATCGGATTCATGTGGGGCAAATGGTGGCGCGAAGCTGCCGCGGGCATGAGCGACCCCGCCGCAGTCCTGTTTACCCTGTCGACGACGATGATCTTCTATCTGCCGGCGAACGACCAGGTACTGGCGAGCTACGAAGGCTACACGATCTTCGTCGCGTGGCTTGCAATCTGGCTGTGGCATCGCTCGCGAAGAGCGCTCTCGGCGGCGGTTCCAACGCAGGGCGAAGGCACGACGTGACACGGCATGCGTCCATTCCCGGCTATTTCGCCCTTCGAGTCCTTTCCGCGCTCATCCTGCTGAAGCTTTCGACCCAGTTTCTCAGCGTCCACGGCTTTGCGAACTTCGCCCAGTTCCTCGCTTTCTCCTCACTGCTCAACATGGCCATTGTCGGCGGCGCGCAAAATGGCCTGATTCGAGAGGCAGCTGCCGCGAGCGAGGACGAGCTTGCCGCAGTGCAGGGCGCGGGGCTCGCTGTCTGGGCAGTCGCAACGCCGCTGATCTGCATCCCCCTTGTCATTTTGAGTCCGCAGATTTCGCGGATCCTGACGGGCAGCAGCAGCTATTGGCAGGCCGTCATTGGTCTTTCGCTCCTTTCGCTCGCGGCGGGGCCGGGGCAAGTCTGTTGGAGCATTCTTTCGGGCCGAAAGCGCGTCGCGCAGAGCCTTGGCGCGCAATCGGCCGGAATCGTCGTCGGGACTACCATAGCCAGCTGGTTGATCGTCCGCGGGAGCTTCGTCGGCGCAGCGCTTGCCTTTGCCACCGGGCCGCTGGTCGCCACGCTCGTCGCCTTGCCGTTCGCGGCTCGATTGCGCCTCGGCTGGCGACCCGTCTGGCGCGGAGTCCGGCCGCTGCTCAGCTATTCGATGGCAATGGCCTCGACGCTCGGTTTCTCGGCGCTGGTGCTGTTCGCGCTGAGGTCGGTGTATCGCGAGCATTTTGGCGCCTCCGAGCTCGGCTATTGGCTGGCGGCCAACCGCATCTCGGACATGTCCACGCAGTTTCTCGGTCTGTTTATGCTCCAGGCCTTCGTGCCGCATTTCGCGATGGTTGCCGACCCGCGCCAGCGCTCGGGCCTGATGCTGCGCTATGGGCTGATGGGGGCTGGCCTGACAGGTGCTGCGCTGCTGGTGTTTCTCGTTGCGGCCAGGCCGCTGGTCCATGTGTTCCTGTCCGATGCGTTTGTGCCGGCAATCCCCGCGATCCGGCTCTACATGACGGGCGATTTCCTGCGCGTGTGGGGGTCGCTCGCGATGTTCACCGCGTTCGCCGCGGGAAAGCCAGGCCGCTATGCGGCGATCGAGATCGGCACGATGACGGTCATGGCCGGGCTGACCCTGCTTCTGACAGCGAGCGGCCAGGTTCGGGCGCCGCAGGTCGCGTATGCGGCGTCGTGGGGATTGACCGCGCTGCTTTGCGGGCTGGTGCTGGCCTTGGGGCAGCTGCGGCATCGAGCACAGTCGCGAGCGCATGGCGAACGTCGAATACCTCTTCCAGACAGTGCTCCGCGCGCTCTGTGATGCGTCCGGCCCGCGCGAGGCGTTCCGCTTCCGTGAAGAACGATCCTGCATCGCCAAACGGAACCGCTGATCCCACCCCGAAACGGTGGAGGATGTCGACGAAGTCATTGCCATGCTCGACCGCGGCGACGATCGGCAGGCCGGCGCGCAGATAATCGATCGTCTTTGAGGGAATGCTGAAGCTGGTCACGCCGGGGACCGTCGCCACCATCCCGACATCGCATGCCCCGAGCAGATCGAGATAAGCCGCGCGGGTCAGTGGAGGGCGGTAGAGCAGGTTCGCCTGGCGCGACGCGCGG
>Ga0207647_10000594_pt1 | contig 28160 bp, 29 predicted proteins | sample KBSCornC2_FD_184295 | JGI IMG/M metagenome (GOLD analysis project Ga0207647, IMG submission 184295) | Corn rhizosphere microbial communities from Kellogg Biological Station, Michigan, USA - C2 (SPAdes) (version 2) | ecosystem: Host-associated > Plants > Roots > Rhizosphere ... | reverse complement strand
CCGGCTCAAGAGCAAATCCTAAGGTGAAGGGCGGGGTTGCGTGACGGAATTCATGACCAGCGACGGGCGACGTGCATCTGGCCGGCTGGCGAGCGCATTACTGATTGGCACCGCACTGACGGGAGTTCCCGCCATGGCGCAGGCGCCGACCGCTGCGCCACCGGCCTCTGCTGTCGCTCCGGCTGCTCCGGCCTCGCCGCCTGCGACGCATGTGATCCGATCCATCAATGTGACCGGCAACCAGCGGCTCGAAGCCGATACGGTACGCTCTTATGTCAAGCTGCGCGCAGGCGACACCTATACCAACGCCGATCTCGACCAGGCGCTGAAGGATCTCTACGGGTCTGAACTGTTTGCCGACGCCGTGATCCTGGGAGCCGATACGGGCGATTTGGTGATTCAGGTGCGCGAGAATCCGGTGATCAACCGGATCGTGCTGGAGGGCAACAAGCGCATCAAGGAAGACAAGATCCGGCCCGAGATCAAGCTCGCTCCCCGGCAGATCTTCACGCGCACCAAGGCACGCGCGGATGTCAATCGCATCATCGAGCTGTACAAGCGCCAGGGTCGCTATGCCGCGACGGTCGAGCCCAAGATGGTGCTGCTCGATCAGAACCGCGTCGACGTGGTGTTCGAGATCCACGAAGGCGCCAAATCGCGCGTGCGCCGCATCAACATCATTGGCAACAACCATTTCAAGGCGGGCCGCCTGCGCGCCGAGATGGCGACCAAGACGTCCAGCCTGCTGCATATCTTTTCCAGCGGCACCAGCTACGACCCGGATCGGCTGGCCTATGACCAGCAGAAGCTGCGGCAATTCTATCTGACCGAGGGCTATGCCGACTTCCACGTCGTCTCGGCCGTGGCGGAACTCACGCCCGACAAGCGCGACTTCATAATCACCTACGTGGTCGACGAAGGGCCTCGCTACAAGTTCGGCGACGTCAATATCGAGAGCCAGATCCGCGATCTGAGGCCAGAAGCCCTCAAATATCTGGTCAGGATCAAGAAGGGCCAGTGGTACAATGCGAAGATGGTCGAGGACACGGTCGACGTTCTAAACGAGACCGCTGGTACGCTGGGCTACGCCTTTGCCGATACGAATCCGCGCTTCGTTCCAGACAAAGACGCAAAGACAATGTCGATCACCTTCCAGATCGCGGACGCGCCGCGCGTCTATGTGGAAGGCGTCAACATCAATGGCAACACGATCACGCGCGACAAGGTTGTGCGCCGCGAGTTCCGTCTGGCGGAGGGTGATGCCTTCAACGGCTTCCGCGTCAAGCGGTCGCGCGATCGTATTCAGAGCCTCGGCTTCTTCCAGGACAAGCTCGAAGTCGAGCAGAAGCAAGGTTCCGCGCCCGACCGCGTGATCCTCGAGACCAATCTCGAGGAAAAATCGACCGGCTCGCTCCAGGTTTCGGCTGGCTATTCGAGCCTCGAAAAGTTCATCGTCAGTGCGCAGATTTCGCAAGCCAACCTGATGGGTAAGGGCCAGGAGGTCCGCGCCGGTGTCGACTGGTCGATCTACAACAAGTCGGTCAATCTGGGCTTCACCGAGCCCTATCTGTTCGACAAGAATATCGCGATGGGCGTGGACGTTTTCCGGCGCGATTATAATTCGTTCAATTACACGAACAACGACCGGCGGACGACCTATGACGAGGTGACCACCGGCTTTCAGGTGCGCGCGGGCGTGCCGCTGACCGAATATTGGTCGCTGGCGCTGCGTTATGGGTTGAGCGTCGACAATGTGTCGCTCGACAAATCAACCTTCTACTCTGCCTATAACTCGAAGGGTGAACTGGATCCGGCTGGGACGTTGCACTGCGATCCCATTCTGGCCGGCCGCTATCTCTGCGACGCGATCGGCAACCGGACCACATCTTCGCTCGGTTATAGCCTTGCCTTCGACAATCTGAACGATCGTATCCACCCGAGCCGGGGTATGCGGTTCTTCGTAAGCCAGGATTTGGCCGGCCTCGGCGGTAGCGTTCGCTACATCCGCTCGAAGTTCGAAGGCCACAAATATTGGAATGTGTGGGGCTTCATCGTCTCGGCCAATGCCGAGGGTGGCTATATCCAGTCCCTTGAAAGTTCGCGCGGTCCTGGGCTGGACAAGGTTCGCCTTACCGACCGTTTCTATTTGGGCGAACCCGATTTTGCGGGCTTCGACATTCGCGGCCTTGGCCCACGCGTACTGCGCGTGCCCTATGATGCCAACGGCAATCTGGTGACAGATCGCAAGCAGATGAGCGACGACGCGCTGGGCGGTCGGGCCTATTATTTCGGTAAGCTCGAAGCCCAGATTCCGCTCGGCAATGCGGTCAAGGAGCTGGGCATTCGGCCCTCGGTATTCCTGGATGTCGGCTCGGTCTTCGGGACCAAGAAGCCGGAACTGATCGACACAGGGCCTTCCGGTCAATTCCGCGAGGTGCTCAATAGCGACGGCAACCGCCTATGCGTCGATTCCAACACCGGCGACACTAACGCGCTTCCGTCGCAGACCGTGCCCGCGGGAACCAACTGTCCGAGTGGTCTTACGCCAAATGGCACGAGGATTGCCGGCTTCCAGGAACAATGGCTAGGTGATACCTGGAAGCCACGTCTGTCGATTGGCATCGGCGTGAACTGGAACTCGCCCTTCGGACCGTTCCGGATCGACATGGCCAAGGCGCTAATCAAGCATCAGGGCGACGACACCAAGCTCTTCACTTTCAACGTAGGAACCCAATTCTGATGAAGACCATGCTCAAGTTTTCGGCGGCCGCCGCTCTGCTCGCCGCTGCTGCCGCCCCGGCGCTTTCCGCGGGCGTCGTGCTGACCGTCGATTTCAACCGCGTGTTCCAGGATTCTGCCGCGGCGAAGAGCGGTACGTCGCAGCTGCATGCCAAGTATGACACGCAATTGCAGCAGCGTAACACCGCCTATCAGTCGGCGGTCCAGGCCTATAACACCGCCGCTAGTGCGGTGCAGGCGGTGAAGGCACCGGCCCAGCCGACGCCTGCGCAAATCAGTGCTGCGCGCCAGGCTGGCGAGCGCGCCCAGGCCGCGCAGGATTCGCTCGGCCAAATCGACCAGGAAGTTCAGACGGTTGGTCGCTATGTTCAGCAGCAGATCGTCGAGCACGTGACGCCAATTGCCGAGCAGATCCGCGCCGAGCGCAAGGCTGACGTAGTCGTGCCGAAGGGTTCGGTTCTGGCTGCGGATCCGTCGGGCGACATCACGGCTCTCGTGCTGCAGCGCCTCGACTCGTCCTTCCCGAACCCGAGCATCACGCTGCCGACGCAGCAGGCTCCGGCGCAGAGCCCCGGCCGCTAATGGGCGATTCGGGCGAGACGGCAGCCCTCGGCCCGCTCGATATCAGTCGGGTGATGGCTGCGCTGCCGCATCGCTATCCGATGCTGCTGGTCGACCGGGTCGAAGAGCTCGTTTCCGACCAGCGCATCGCAGCGATCAAGGCGGTGACAATCAACGAAAGCTTCTTCCAGGGGCATTTCCCGGGTCGCCCAATCATGCCGGGCGTATTGATTATCGAAGCTCTGGCGCAGGCGGCGGGCGTACTCGCGGTAGAGACCTTTGGTCTCGCCGGATCGGGCAAGCTCGTCTATTTCATGGCGATCGACGAGGCGAAGTTTCGTGCCCCCGTTGAGCCGGGCGTGCTGCTGCGGCTCGAGGTGGAATTTGTCCAGAAGCGTGCGACGGTCTGCAAATTCGCGGGGCGTGCGCTGATCGACGGCAAGCTGGCGGCACAGGCCAATTTCACCGCGATGATCGCCGATCCGCCCGCGCAGGCAGCCTGACCGCCAAAAGCCTTCCCTTTTTGGCGCTCTCCCTGTAAGGGCGCCGCTTCCTTCCGGCTGGTCGGAAACCAGCCACTCCCAAGGATTTGATGATGAAGAAGAATATCCATCCCGATTATCACCTGATCAAGGTGCAGATGACCGACGGCACCGTGTTCGAATCGCGCTCCACGTGGGGCAAGGAAGGCGACACGCTGCAGCTCGACATCGATCCCACCGTCCATCCAGCATGGACCGGCGGCAAGAGCCAGCTCCTCGACCAGGGTGGCCAGGTCGCGCGCTTCAACAAGCGCTTTGGTGGGCTCACTCTCGGCAAGAAGTAAGTCGACATTCGCCCCTCTCGGAAGCGAGAGGGGCTTCGGCTTGGCGCCTATCGCCTGAACGCCCGGATCATTCCGGCCGCGATGGATAATGCGATTTCTGCTGGCCCTTCCGCACCGATAGGCAGGCCTGCGGGCGCGTCGATGCGAGCCAGATCGACTTCACCGATTCCCGCCGCCGCAAGCCGTTCCAATCGCTTGGCGTGACTGCGCCGCGATCCCAGCGCTGCGACATAGACGGCGGGGGATGCTAGCGCGGCGATCAGCGCCGGATCGTCGATCTTGGGGTCATGGCTGAGCGTCACCACGGCGGTGGCTGCATCGGGTTGGCGCGCCGCGATCGCCTCGTCAGGCCAACGATCATCCAGCGTGACGCCGGGGAAACGTTCGCCGGTGAGAAAGCGGCCGCGCGGATCGATCAGAATGGGCGCTACGTCCAACTCGCGCGCGATAGCCGCTAGCGATTGGGCGATCTGCACGGCGCCGACGATCAGCAGTCGACGCGGCGGGGTGTAGCGATTGACGAAGCGACTTTCTCCGGGCTCGTCGCCGACACAGCTAAGGCCGCTCACGAGGTCAGTTGTCAGGGCGATGGCGGAGCCCCGATCACGCGCTTCGGCAATGCGATCGAATAAGAAAGGTGCGAAGCCGCGCTCATCGACAGGTTGTACCACCAAGGCGATATTGCCGCCGCAGGGCAGCCCCACCGCCCACGCGCTATCATCCGCCACCCCAAATTCCAGGCGGCGTGTCTGCCCGTCCTGGATCGTTTCCGCGGCGGCATGCAGGACTTCGCCCTCGACGCAGCCCCCCGACACCGAACCTTCAAAACGGCCATCCTCATGTACCAGCATATGGCTGCCGCGAGGGCGGGGGGCCGATCCCCACGTGGCGATCACGGTCGCCAGCGCCATTCGGGCGGGCCGCCAGCCGCGTGCGGCAGCAATCAGATGATCGAGCTCGCCCATATGCGTCATAGATCCGCCATGGCAGCGCGAAAGCCGGCGGGCAACGGGTGGCTTTACGTGCTGCGCTGCAGCGGGCATGGCGCGCCCATGTCGCCGCTACGCCGTCTGTTCGTTATCGCCTTCTGGGGAGCGAGCTTGTTCGCTTATGTCGATGCGATCCTGCCGGGGCATGAGGCAGTGAGCCTGGCCCATTGGGACAAGCTCAACCATATGATCGCTTTCTTCACGATCACGTTCCTGGCCCGCGCCGCTTATCCGCGAATTCCGATCTTCCGCTTGTTTGCGATGCTCGCAGCCTTCGGCGCGTTTATCGAGCTGAGCCAGGCCATGCCCATCATTCATCGCGATGCGGAGTGGGATGATTGGTTCGCCGACATGGCTGCGATCGTCGTGGGACTGATTATTGCTTGGCCCTTTGCGATCCTGGCCGATCGCCGCCGGGCACACCGCCCCCTTTAGCGGCCCAACAGGGCTCGCCGCCAGCGCGCCCATGTTACCCGCCATGTCATTTGCAGTAGCTGGAATCGATAACCGCGGTTGGTCCGATCATGGTCGAGTGCCCGACGAAGATCGGCCAGCGCGCCGAGCAGATTGCCTTGCGCTTCGTGGAGTCTGGCGGCCCAGGCGTGATAACCCGCGGTTTGCGGCGCGAGATTCTGCAAGCGTCTCGCCACCTCGAGCGCGCCGGCAACGTCGCCCGAAGCGTGGAGCGTCTTGCTTAGGCCCCAGAGATAATCGGGCACAGGCTCGATCCTAACCGCGGCACGATGCGCTTCTATCGCCTCAGCAAAGCGCCCGGAAGCACTCAGACGGCGTGCGAGGGCATCGTGCATCCCCGCATGCCCTGGAGCCAAAAATACTGCACGCCTGGCGAGCATAATCCCACGTTCTGCCCAGGCGCGGGGGTGGCGCTCAGCGACGTTTGCCAGCCAATGGGGGGAGGACTTCCGGCGTTGATGTGCCGTGGCCCGGAAATCCTCCTGGCGGAAGGTGCCGTCGAGCACCTTTGTCACCAGCGGGCGTAGCAATTCCACATCGTGGAGGAAGGGCCCGACCGGATGGCCTGCAAAGGGTAGCGGGAGCTCAACGATGTCCGCCTCGCGTGACAGGTAGCGCGCGTGCCTGGCGTCGACATCAAGTCGCGAATCATATGCCATGACCATCAGGGGAACCTGCGTGATTCCCTGTTCGAGGGCCGCAATGAACTGGATACGGCGCCGATCGGACGCCCAACGCGTCTCGAAGGGGGCCTTCCGTGGATTGACCGAATATTGGGGAGATAAAGCGAGTGCAGCCTTTGCGCCGACCGCGCCAGCAAAGCGCAATGCGGCGTAACCGCCCATGCTGGATCCGTAACTGAGTAGCCGCTCCGCCCCTTGGCAGGCCTGCTGGATAATCGACAATACATCTTGTATTTCAGTGTATTGGAACCAGTTATTGCCATATGTTATCACATGGGTCGCGGTGATGCCCTCGGTCTGGAAGAAGGCCTCTCCGAATCCCGCTCGGTCGAGTCCGGGCGGTTCATGATAGGAATCGAAAGTTACAACCTGGCGCTGCCCGTTGCCGGCGACGACGCGCCGGACCTCTAACGCCTGCGAGCGGTAGAGGATGTCGGTCAAGCTCAGCTCCGCGATGGCGGACAGGGTGGGATTCGAACCCACGGTGGGCGTGAACCCACGGCGGTTTTCAAGACCGCTGCCTTAAACCACTCGGCCACCTGTCCTCGGGGCGCGCTTATCGGGGCGACGAAGCCCGCGCGCAAGCGTTGCCGTGATGCGATAAGCGGGATTCCGTCGTCGCCACGACTATGGCAGGGGCTGGCAGATGAATCCTTTGTTGCGCTTGCCGATAGTTGTCCTGACCCTCCTGGTGGGTGTCGCCTCCCTCTCCGCGCAAAATACGCCTGCTGGGACCGAGACTCAGGTTCAAGATGCGCCTCCGGTCGATCAGCCGGCGACGCCAGCGGCCGTTGCCGAGGCGCCTTCTACCGAAGATGCGGCCTTCACCGCCTTCATCCAGGGGCTGCGATCCCGCGCCATCGCCGAAGGCGTGAAACCGGAGACCTTTGATCGGGAGATGGCGGGGCTCACTTTCAACCCACGGGTCATCCGTTTCGACCGTTCCCAGCCGGGCGGTGGAACCACCAGCGGGCCGCCGGGGGTGATGAATTTTGCGCCCTATCGCCAATCGCATGTCGATCAGCCGCACATCGACAAGGGGCAGACGCGCTATCGGATGCTCAGCACGCAGCTTACCACCAATCAGGCGCGTGCTGGGGTACCTGGCAATGTCGCCCTTGCGATCTTCGGGCTGGAGACCGGCTACGGCAGCTATACCGGCAATTTCGACTTGATCCGCTCGTTTGCCTCACTCGCCTATGATGGCCGACGGCGCGAGCTCTTCACCGCCGAACTGATCGCGACGTTGAAACTGATAGATCGCGGTTTCACCCGCGATGAGCTCAAGGGCAGCTGGGCAGGCGCAACCGGTTATCCGCAATTCCTGCCCAGCACGTACATGCGGATCGGCACCGATGGCGATGGTGACGGCAAGGCTGACATCTGGACCAGCGATGCCGACACGCTTGCTTCGATCGCGGCCTATTTGCAGGAAGCGGGTTGGAAGCCAAACACGCCCTGGGGCGTCGCGGTCACGCTGCCCAGCGATTTCGATCGAGGATCGATCGCCTCGCGCTTAGTGTCGCCGCGCTGCCCACGCGTCCATGCGCGCCTCAGCCGTTGGCTGACCATCGCCGAATGGAAGGCGAGGGGCGTGATTATCGCCGGATATCCCACACCGGCAGACAGCGAGCTTGCGACATTGCTCGAGCCGGATGGGCCCGGCATGACCGCCTATTTGTTGACGACGAATTATCGCGCCATCCTCGACTATAATTGTTCGAACTTCTACGCCATGTCGGTCGGCGTGCTGGCCGACGCAATTGCCAGATAGGTGCTTGGCTCCGGCCGAAGCCCGGGGCTATCACACTATTAAAATCATTCACGGGATGACCTGCTGAACATGACGCGCTTTCGCTCCGCCGCACTCGCTCTCGCTGCCACTGCGCTCGTCGCCATCCCGGGCGAGGCGGCCGCACCGCCGTTCGACACACCGGCGACGGTCGCCTTCATGACGGATTTGTCGTCGGGCAAGATTCTGTATTCGAAGAATCCCGATCAGCGGATTCCGCCGGCCTCGCTTGCGAAGATGATGACGGTCTATGTCGCGTTCGACATGATCAAGAAGGGGCAGCTCAAGCTGTCCGACATGGCGACGGTCAATCCGGAAACCTGGAAGAAATGGCACGGGCCCGCGGCGGGTTCGACCATGTTCCTATCGCCCGGCGAGCAGGTTTCGATCGCGAATCTGCTGCTGGGGATCATCACGCTGTCGGGCAATGACGCTTGCGTCGTTCTGGCCGAACATATCGCGGGTACTGAACCGGCCTTCACGGCGATCATGAACCAGCGGGCGAAAGAAATCGGTCTCGCCAACAGCCATTTCGGGACGTCGAATGGCTGGCCGGATGGCGGTGTGACCTATGTCACCGCGCGCGATCTCGCGACGCTGGCGACTGCCACGATCCAGAATTTCCCTGATCTCTATAAACAATTCTACAGCCGGCCCAATTTCACCTGGGGCAAGACATTGGGTTCGGGCCAGGACATCACCCAGGCCAATCGTGATCCGTTGCTCGGCCGCTTTCCCGGCGCGGACGGACTCAAAACGGGTCATACCGAGGAATCGGGTTACAGTTTCACCGGGTCGGCCGAACAAAATGGGCGGCGACTGGTGATGGTGCTGTCAGGGCTGACGTCATTCAATCAGCGAATCGAACAATCGGTCGCCTTCATGAACTGGGGCATGCATGCCTGGCAGTCCAAGCCGCTTTTTCCGCAAGGAAAACAGATTGCGACCGCCAAAGTCCAGCTCGGCAATGCGCGCGAGGTTGCGCTGGTAGCGCCCCGCAATCTTGCGGTGACGGTGCCGACCGGAATGAGCGGCAATATCAAGATGTCGGTCATTTATGACGGCCCGATCAAGGCGCCGATCAAGAAGGGCGACCATGTCGCCGATCTCGTGGTGCGTACGCAGGACGGGTCGCCGCAGGTCATGCCCCTGGTCGCCGCGACCGACGTGGCTAGCGCCGGCTTCTTCGATCGTGTGATGGGCGGGCTCCGCCACCTGCTCGGCATGGCATGAGCTTGGCCTCACGCGGCCGCTTCATCAGCCTCGAAGGTGGGGAAGGGGTCGGCAAATCGACCCAGTCGCGTGCACTTGCCGCCGCCCTGGAGACTCGAGGTATTCAGGTGGTCGAGACGCGGGAGCCCGGCGGCAGCCCCGGCGCCGAAGCAATCCGCGCCTTGCTGCTTGAAGGTGGCGCGGATCGCTGGGGCCCGCGGGCAGAGGCTCTGCTGTTTGCCGCGGCGCGTGCGGATCATGTTGACAAGACGATCCTGCCAGCATTGGAAGCCGGAAAATGGGTGGTTTGCGACCGCTTTCTCGACAGCTCGCTCGCTTACCAAGGCGGAGCTGACGGACTGGGTGCTCAAGCGATTCGGGCGTTGCATGCGGTCGGCAGCGCTGGCCTGTTGCCCGATCGGACGCTGTTGCTGACCCTGCCCGAAGACGTGGCAATGGCGCGGGAAGCGGCGCGTGATGGGGGCCGGCCCGATCGTTTTGGCGCACGCGATCCGGACTATCACCGCCGCGTGACTGCTGCCTTTCGCGCACTCGCAGAAGCTGAGCCCGCGCGTTGGCGAATCGTCGAGGCGAATGGAGACCCGGGGGAGGTCACTCGATCGTTGCTCGGCGCGATCCAGGATTTGCTGTGATCATTGGTCAGGATGAGCCGGTCGCCGCCCTGTTGGATGCGGCGCGATCAGGACGAATGCATCATGCATGGCTGCTCGCCGGTCCTCAGGGTGTTGGCAAAGCCAGCTTCGCGCTGGCCGCAGCACGCTGGCTGCTTGCCGATGCGGCAGGGCCAGCGGTGCCGAAGGACCGGCTCGATGTGCCTGAGCATCATCCCGTCGCGGCATTACTGGATGCGGGTTCACATCCAGATTTCAAGCTCTTACAGCGTCTTCCAAAGTCAAGTTCGGAGGAGCTGGCTCGTTCGATCACGGTGGATCAGGTCCGCAGTCTTCAACCACTGTTTGCCACCACGCCAAGCCTATCGCCCCGGCGCGTCGTGGTGATCGACGCAATCGACGATATTGAGCGCGCTGGCGCGAACGCCTTGCTCAAGAATCTGGAGGAGCCACCGGCAGGCACGATCTTCCTGTTGGTGAGCCACGCGCCGGGTCGCCTTCTACCCACGATACGCTCTCGCTGCCGCCTGCTGCGTTTTGCGCCGCTCGAGGAGGAGGCTGTTCGCCTGGTCCTGCGGCGGGCACTCCCCGAGGCCGACGAACCTGAGTTGGACAGTCTTGTCCGCGTCGCTGACGGCGCGCCGGGCAATGCGTTGCGTTTCGCGGGGCTCGACATTGCTGGGCTCGACACTGCGATCGAAAGACTGGCGGTCCATGGCGATCCGACCAATGCGATCCGCACCGCACTCGGCCGCACTCTGGCCCTGAAGAATGCGCAAGGGCGGTATGAGGCATTTCTTGAGCGTGCGCCTTCGCGCATCGCGGAGGAGGCGCGACGCGGAAGGCCAAATATGGCCGAGACGGTGGCGCTGTGGCGTCAGGCGCGCGACATTGCCGATCGTGCGGTTCGCCAGTCGCTCGACCCAAATTTGACGGTGGTTGAGATTGCGGGGCTGGTGGCGAAGCTTGCCCCGACCGAGTCGAACGCTAAAGGCTAGGCCATGGCCGAGCCTTTTTACATCACCACCGCAATTTCCTATCCCAACGGGCGGCCGCATATCGGCCATGCCTATGAAGCGATCGGCGCGGACGCGATCGCGCGCTACCAGAGGATGCGCGGTCGCGACGTCTTCTTCATGACGGGCACGGATGAGCATGGCCTGAAAATGGCGCAGACGGCCAAGGCCCGCGGCGTGACACCGAGTGAACTCGCAAACGAAATGTCCGGCTATTTCCGCGAGATGGATGAGGCTCTAAACATCTCATTCGATCGTTTCATCCGCACGACCGAGCCCGATCATTATGAAGCAAGCCAGGCGATCTGGCGCGCGATGCAGGCCAATGGCGACATTTATCTCGGTCGCTACGAAGGCTGGTATTCGGTTCGCGACGAGGCCTTTTATGGCGAGGAGGAACTGGTCGACGAAGAAGGGGGGCAGAGGCTTTCGCCGCAGGGCACGCCGGTTGAATGGACGGTGGAAGAGAGCTGGTTCTTCCGGCTTTCGGCTTATGCGGACAAGCTGATTGCCCATTACGAAGCCAATCCCGACTTTATCCGCCCGGAAAGCCGCCGCAACGAGGTGATGAGCTTTGTGCGTGGCGGCCTCGCTGACTTGTCCGTCTCGCGCACCAGCTTCGACTGGGGGGTGCCGGTTCCCGATTCACCCGGCCACGTGATGTACGTCTGGGTCGATGCGCTGACCAATTACCTAACCGGCTCGGGCTATCCCGGCACCGCCGACCGAGAGCATGCCGGGCGCTGGCCGGCGGATCTGCATATCATCGGCAAGGATATTGTCCGTTTCCATGCAGTCTATTGGCCAGCGTTCCTCATGTCGGCGGGGCTCGAACTGCCCAAGCAGGTGTTCGGCCATGGCTTCCTGCTCAACCGGGGCGAGAAGATGTCTAAATCGGTCGGCAATGTCGTCGATCCGATGGAAATGGCGAAACTCTATGGTGTGGACCAATTGCGCTATTTCCTGCTCCGTGAGGTGAGCTTCGGCCAGGATGGCAGCTATAGCCATGAGGCGATCGTCACGCGCTGCAATGCAGATCTCGCCAACGGCTTGGGCAATCTCGCCCAACGCTGCCTTTCGATCATCGCCAAGAATTGCGGGGGCGTCGTCCCCGAGCCGGGGCCGGCACATGATCAACTGGGGCTTGCCGCGCTGCTGCCGCGGATCGAGGGCGCGATGGCCGATCTCGCGCTCAATCGCGCTCTGGAGATCGTGTGGGACGGCGTCGCGCTCGCCAATCGCTATTTTGCGGACATGGCGCCGTGGGCGCTGCGCAAGGAAGACTCGGCAATGGCCGATGGTGTGCTCTACTGGACGGCCGAAGCGGTGCGTATTCTTGCCATCCTTGCGCGCTGGGCGATCCCAGCAAGTGCTGACAAATTATTGGATTTGTTGTCACAAGGCGCCGAGTCGCGGGATTTCGCCGCGCTGGCGGCGCCGCTCGGGCCCGGCACGCAGCTTCCCGCTCCGCAGGGCGTTTTCCCACGTTGGGTCGAGCCTGCCTGATGCTGATCGATAGCCATTGCCATCTCAATTATAAGGGATTGGTCGAAGACCAAGCGGCCATGCTGGAGCGCGCCCGCGCGCGAGGCGTCACTGGCATGCTCAGTATTTCGACGCGTGAGCGAGAATGGGCCGATGTGATTGCAATCGCGGAGCGCGAGCCCGACGTCTGGGCATCGGTTGGCATCCATCCGCACGAAGCGGACGAGCACCCCCACATCGATGCGGCAAAACTGATCGCGGCCGCCCAGCACCCGAAGGTTATCGGAATCGGCGAAACCGGCCTCGATTATTACTATGATCATTCGGACCGCGTGCAGCAGCGAAAGAGCTTCCGCGCCCATATCGCCGCTTCGCGCGAAACCGGTCTGCCATTAATCGTCCATACGCGTGAGGCGGAAGGCGACACCGCGGCGATCATCCGCGACGAAATGGGGAAGGGGGCTTATCCTGCCCTCATTCATTGCTTCACGGCATCGCCTGGATTTGCGCAGGAGATGTTGGAGCTCGGCCTGTATATCTCGGTTGCGGGCATCGTCACCTTCAAGAATGCGCGCGAGCTGCAAGAGACGGTTGCCGGTCTCCCTGCCGATCGAATGCTTGTCGAAACTGACGCGCCCTTTCTCGCGCCCGTGCCCCATCGGGGCAAGACGGGAGAGCCGAGCTTCGTCGTCGATACCGCCAATTTCATCGCCAGTCTGCGCGGGGATGATCCTGAGGATCTAATGGCGAGAACATCCGCCAACTTCTTCAATTTGTTCCGGAAAGCCAAGAGGTGAAGCTGATCGTCCTCGGATGCGGCACGTCTTCAGGCGTGCCGCGGATCGGGGGCGACTGGGGCGCGTGCGATCCTGCTAATCCACGCAATCGGCGGACACGTGCTTCGATTCTCGTGCGAAATGCCACCACTACGATCCTCGTGGATACCGGCCCGGATATGCGCGAGCAGCTGCTGGCCGCGGAGGTGGCGCAGATCGATGCCGTATTGTGGACCCACGAACATGCTGATCACACACACGGCATCGACGATCTAAGACAGATCTTTCATCTGCAGCGGCAGCCCGTGCCTTGCTTCGCGAGACCGCGGACACTGGAATCTCTCGAACGGCGCTTTCGCTATGTCTTTCACGGCCGTGGCGGCTATCCGCCGACCGCAACAATCTCGAAGTTGGAGGATGTGCTAACAATCGGCGACATCCAGATACGCACCGTAGATCAACCACACGGCGGCATCACATCTGCTGGATTCCGCTTCGATAAAGACAATATCTCGATTGGATATTCAACGGATTTCCATGAAGTTACGCGGGATATGGAAGACTTGTTTGCGGGAGTGGACGTCTGGGTGGTCGATGCTTTGCGCCACGCGCCGCATCCTACGCACGCCAATTTAGCCACCACGCTCGAAGCGATTGCCAGATTGCGGCCGAAGCGCGCGATCCTGACGCATATGGATCAGTCGATGGATTACCGATCGCTAGCCGGGGAGTTACCAGCAGGCGTCGAACCGGGATATGACCAGCTGGAGATCGCGTTGTCATGAACAGCGACAACTGGCTGGGCGTCACATTCTACATGCTGGCGTTAATCTTGCCGCTATCGGCCTTGCTCACGCGCCGTGTCCCATTTCCCAAAATGGCCGGCATGGCCGCAATATGGGCGGCCATCATATTGGTTGCCATGATGATCGTCGGGATGACGCGCGACGGTATAGGGTCAGGCTGGGCGCGTTTCACCGCGCTGCTGAGTAGCGATGAGCAGCGCGTTTCGGGTGGCGCGGTACGGCTGCGGATGGCATCCGACGGGCATTTCTGGGCCAATGTCACAATCAATGGCGTGCCGCAGCGCATGCTGATCGATAGCGGTGCGACGACGACCTCGCTGGGCATGGACGCGGCCAAGGCTTCGGGGCTGGATGTTGAGCAGAGCCGGATCCCGGTGCCGATACAGACTGCCAACGGAATGGTGATGGCGCGCACCTCGAGCATCAAACGGCTCGAACTGGGGCCGATCGTCGCGACCGATCTGCGCGCTGACGTGGCGGACGAATTTGGCGGCATGAATGTGCTGGGAATGAATTTTCTATCGCGGCTGGGTTCATGGCGAGTGGTCAATGGTTGGCTGATCCTGGAACCCAAACGACCTTAGCGATTTAACATAATATATATTATCAGATTAGAATGGTGAGCGGGAGGATCGAGCCCTCAGTGCTTCGAAGCTCAAAACACTCCTCCTCTTTCTGCCTCCGCAGGCACTGAACCTGGGACCGGAGCGCAGCGCCCGCTGCGTGCCGCGCGGCCCTTTCAAACGTGACACCTCAATGATGGTCTAGGATTGACCATACCATGTGGCGGCTGCGGCTGACTTTCGGGTTTATTGTTTCGGCCGACGTTCCCTCGGCATAATCTCCCGCGCCGAATGATCGAGGTAGACAACGCTGGTTGGAGTAAGGGACATGAAGATTGTCATCATCGGTGGCACGGGCCTCATCGGGTCGAAAACGACTGCCATTCTGCGGAACGGCGGCCACGAGGTCGTCCCAGCAGCCCCGAACACGGGAGTGAACACGATCACGGGTGAAGGCCTGGACGCGGCGTTAAACGGGGCCGACATTGTCATCGATCTTGCCAACGGGCCCTCATTTGAACCCTCGGCCATCTTGGACTTCTTCAAGACGCACGAGCACAACCTCTTGGCCGCTGAGAAGCGCGCGGACGTGAAACATCATGTTTTGCTGTCCATCGTGGGCAGCGACCGGTCGCCCGACAACGGTTATTTCCGAGCGAAGGTGGCGCAGGAGGAGATGGTGAAGGCGTCGGGTATTGCCTACACGATCATCCGCTCGACGCAGTTCATGGAATTTCTCGGCGCAATAGCCGATGCGGGCGAGACGGACGGCGTGGTCCGCATCGCGACAGGCATGTTTCAGCCCATCGCCGCCGATGACGTCGCCGCGATGGTGGCTGACGTTGCGCTTTCTCGGCCCCTGGAAGGAATGATCGAGATCGCCGGACCCGATCAGGCCCCGTTTGATGAAATCGTGCGGACATATCTCGGCGGCATCGGCGATACGCGCACCGTGCTGGCGGACCCCCAAGCCCCGTATTTCGGCGGCCGCGTCGAGCGCCTTTCGCTCGTTCCGTTGGGCAAAGCGCGACTGGGTCATACCACCCTCTCCGATTGGACGCACCGCAAGCTTGCGGCGTGAGCGGTTGGCTAACGAAAGGAGAAATCAATGAAGATCGCACTCAGCGCAGCTGCAGTTATCGCGCTGCTATTTCCGGCTCAACTGCAAGCGCAGGCTTCGAGCGACGGGCATGCCACCCACATCGGCGGCGCAAAAAGTGCAAAGGTAACGCAGGTCTACGCGCATTCTCTGCCTGGCCAGCCCGGGAAGAGTCTAAAGGGTGTGCTCGTGGAATATGGCCCCGGCGGCTATTCGCCATCCCATAGGCATGCCAAGTCGGCGATCATCTACGCCACCGTGATCGAGGGCGCCGTCCGGATGCAGGTCAACAACGAGCCCGTAAGGACGTATCGCGTGGGCGAGAATTGGACAGAGATGCCCGGCGACCATCATGCGGTGAGCGCAAACGCCAGCAAAACGCGGCCGGCCAAGATACTTGCGGTGTTTGTGGTCGACGATGCCGACACCGAACTTACCATTCCGGATGGCAAGTGAGCTTGTGACCGGCGACGCGCTTGCTCGTCTACAAGCATCTTCGTGGGTCGCTATCCCCGCGCTTGTGAAATATTAGCCTCCGGCGAGGTCACGTCAACGGACTGTTCCAGCAGTCTTGGCCCCGGCCCTTCGCGACCGAGCGCGTCGGCAGGATTGCGAAGCGGACAATCGATCAACGAAAGACAGCCGCAACCGATGCAGCTGCCGAGTTGATCGCGAAGTTGCGTCAGTCTGAGAATGCGAGCTTCCAGCTCGCTCTTCCAGCCGGCTGAGAGTTCTGCCCAATCCGAGTGCGAAGGCGCACGATCATGTGGCAAATGCGCCAAAGCCGATTTGATCTCGGAAAGGGACAAGCCAGCGCGTTGGGCTACGCGTATCACGGCGACGCGCCGCAACACCCCGCGGGGAAACCGCCGCTGATTTCCCGCGCTGCGACGACTGTGAATCAGGCCCTTGGCCTCGTAGAAGTGGATCGTTGATACCGGCACGCCCGATCGGCGTGCAATCTCGCCCACAGTGATTTCCGGCGGTCCGGCGAATGTCCTTGTCATGCCGTCTGGCTAAGCGAATTGCCCCTTGACCTCAACTTTAGTTGAGGTCCTATGGATGCGCTCCCTCACTCTGCGAAGGAGCTTTTGATGACATCCATTCCCCCCTCCCCGCTGTTCAATCTGACGCTCTTCACCCCGAAGGCCGGCGCCACTGACGCCTTCACAGCGGCGCAGCTCCAGGGGCTTCCAACGTTCGGACCAATTACGGGACTCCGTACAAGCCAACTCTTCGTCCAGGATGGCGGCGAGCGCCTCCTGCTATTGTCCAGCTTTGAAAGTGCGGAGGCTCACCGGGCCTTCACGACCACGACCGCCTTCCAGGAACATCGCGAACGGCTGTTGCCGCTGCTCGATCGTTCCGAAAGCGCATATTGGCGTTTGATCTACACGCGTGATGCCGCGGGCGACTAACGATACCCAATCGCGCTGAACTAGCCTTCCCTTCTGATCCCGGGAAGGCCATTTGCGCCAATGCGAAAAGGAAGGGTCGCCATGCAAGTGATTGGAATAGATCACGTTGTTATTCGCGTGAATGATCTGCGACGTATGACCGATTTCTATGCGCGCGTGCTCGGCTGCCCGGTTGAGCACCGGCAAGATGCGCTGGGACTGATACATCTGCGTGCGGGCTCCTCGCTCATCGACCTCGTCGATGTCGCAGGACCACTCGGAGGGGCGCATGGGCCGATCGATCCGAACGGCCCCAACATGGATCATCTGTGTCTCAGGGTAGCAGGCTTCGATGCCGATCAGGTTCGGAGCGAGCTTCAGGCTCACGGCGTCGATATCGGCGAAATGGGCCTGCGCTACGGCGCGTCGGGCGAAGCCACGTCGCTCTATTTGCGAGATCCGGAGGGAAATGGCCTCGAAATCAGAGGATAGAGGAATAGCGTCCGGCAGGCGCATTTGACCTGCGCGCACTGCGCTGTCATTAGGCGCTTTCTCCCTGGGGAGTAGCCGCCCGCGTATGCGGGGCATCCGTCAACATACTCGGCCGCGGCCGTGGCGGATGCAGCGACCAGCTTGGCGAGACCATGGATCGGCAGGCGTCCGGGCCGGGCGCGTATGCCGGTTCATGTGTGTCCCGCCCGGCCCGGGGTATCATCATGCAAAGCCTATGGCTCCATTTTGCACTGCTGATCGGATCGGCGATCACCATTTATCTGTCGTGCGAGCTATTTGTGAACGGCATTGAATGGACTGGCCGCAAGCTTGCGATCGGGCAGAAGGCCACAGGGTCTATCCTTGCGGCATTTGGTACGGCCTTACCCGAGAGCGTGGTGACGTTTGTAGCAGTGGCGTTTGGCACATCGGCGGCCGACAAAGAGCTCGGCATCGGGGCAGCGCTGGGCGGCCCTCTGGCGCTTGCCACGATCGCCTATGCGACCGTTGGCGTCGCGCTTCTGTTGCGCCGTCAATATCTGCCGCAAACAATTGAGATACGCGGAGACTTCCGTGGCCTCGCGCGCGATCAGGGCTGGTTCCTCGCCATCTTTGTTTTCAAAATTGGACTCGGGTTAATCGCGTTCGCCTGGAAGCCGTGGCTCGGTCTTCTCTTCCTCGGTGCCTATGCGCTTTATGTCCGGCAGGAGATGATCGGCTCCGAAGAGGACGCCGAGGGCGAGATGGGGCCCCTCACCTTCGCGCCGCGCGCGGCGGTGCCGGGCACCGGCGTAGCGGTCTGCCAGACGTTCGTCGCACTGGTGATAATCTTCCTCGCTTCGCGCCTATTCGTCGCGCAGCTCGGCGCGCTCGGGCCTGCGCTGGGGCTCGCTCCGCAGCTGCTGGCTTTGCTCCTCAGCCCAATCGCAACCGAACTGCCCGAAACGATGAATGCGATCATCTGGGTACGACAAGGCAAATACCGGCTCGCACTCGCCAACATTTCCGGGGCGATGATGATCCAGGCGACAATTCCCACGGCGTTCGGCCTCTTCTGGACGCGATGGCTGCTCGATCCCCCCCTCCTCCTCGCAGCGGCGACTACGGCGCTCGCGGTCGCGATCATGTTTATCGCGTTCCGAAGCGGCGTCGTTTCGCGGCGCCTGCTCGCCCTGATGGGATTGCTCTATTTGGCCTTCGCAGCCCTACTCGTTCTGCTGCATCTGGGAGGCTGAGCGCCCAATCGGACCGGCGGTGCCCCTCCGCAATCCGCTGGGGCGCACGGCGGAACATGGATTGACCACGGCCTGCCTCTTCGCATTTGCACAATATGCAATTCTTAAGAAGAAGTTTCGAACTGTCATAATTTGAGGCTATGATATGTTGCGTTGCAGCAGAGGCGACTGAGCGAGGTTTTGATATGTCTGCGTTGCTTGGCGTTGTCGCTGCCGTCTATGGCGGCTCTCTTGTGATCGTAGCAGGCGGTGGCCTGCTCTGGCTGGTTTCCGGGCGCTTCCGGCGTGTGCTTGTCGGCGACAGACCGCGAGTCTGACCCTCCTCCTCCGCTCGGATGCGCGAGCGGATCGGGAATTCGGGAAAAACATGGCTAAGACCGCGTTGGTATCGTGCCTGACCACAAGGGTCAGGGGCGGAGAGCGCAATGGTCCTGGCAGGGCGCGAAGATAGAGGGGCGAACCTCGCGGGGGCATGGAATAGCCTGCGCGACGAGGCAATGAGCTGCACGCGCTGCCCTCTCTACAAGAACGCCACTCAGACGGTGTTCGGCGAGGGGCCGCTCGACGCAATGCTGATGTTTGTGGGCGAACAACCCGGCGACCAGGAGGACCAGACCGGCAAGCCCTTTATCGGTCCGGCCGGACGTGTATTCGACGAGGCGTTAGACAAAGCCGGGATCGATCGCGCCCGCATCTATGTCACCAATGCCGTCAAGCATTTCAAATATGAGCAACGCGGCAAGCGTCGAATCCATTCCAAGCCCAACGCCGGAGAAATCCAGGCCTGTCGCTGGTGGTACGGGCAGGAGCGCGACCTGATCCGTCCACCGGTAACGGTGGCTTTGGGCGCGACCGCGGCACGACAGGTGCTCGGCAAGGCCGTGACGATCAGCGGCACGCGGGGGCAAGCGCATCCGCTTGAAGGGGGCGGCGAAGGCTGGGTCACCATTCACCCCAGTTTCCTGCTACGAATCCAGGAGCGCGAGGAGTCCGCCGCCGAGTTCCGCCGCTTCGTCGATGACCTGAAAAGGGTGCGCGAGCGCGCCGAATCGCTTTCGGGTTAACGCGCGGCGTTCGATGGACCAAAGCCGAGCGTGCGCAGCGCATCTTACAGGCGCTCGACTTTGATCCGTTGCTCCGGCTACGTGATGCGATGGCTTCGAAACATGCTGTTCGCCCGCCCGAGCTCACGTTGCGCGGCATTGCGCTGGGCTGTTTGATCACTTTGGCCTTCACCGCTGCCAATCTGTATTTGGGCCTCAGGGTGGGCCTTACAATCGCAACATCGATCCCCGCAGCTGTGATCTCGATGGCGCTGCTCCGCAATTTCAAGAATTCCAACATCTTCGAAAATAATATCGTTCAGACAATCGCCAGCGCCGCCGGCACATTGTCGTCGATAGGCTACGTCTTACCAGGGCTGATCATGATCGGCTGGTGGGCGGGCTTCACCTTCTGGACCAGCTTTTGGGTCTGCGCGCTCGGCGGACTGCTCGGCGTATTATTCAGCGTACCGCTTCGGCGTGCGCTGGTGACGGGCTCCGACCTGCCTTATCCGGAGGGTGTCGCCGCGGCGGCGGTGCTCAAGGTCGGCACCGAGACAATCGAGGGTGTCGCGGAGAGCAAGGCTGGCTTGCGCGTAATTCTCGCCGGCAGCATCGCCGCCGCTTGCTATTCCGCGCTGGCCGCAACCCAGATTGCTGCGGCTGATATCACCAAATGGTTTCGCATGGGCGCGACGGGTTCGGGCATCAATATCAGTATGTCCTTCGCATTGATCGGGGCAGGCCATCTCGTTGGTCTCACCGTGGGCCTGGCGATCCTGTGGGGGCTGGTGCTGGGCTTCGGCATCGTTACGCCCCTGCTTACCTACTGGTCGGGCACGCCCGATGCGGCGCAGACGATTTGGGCGCATCAGGTGCGCTTTTTCGGTGCCGGCGTGATCGGCGTCGCAGCTCTGTGGACGCTTGCCACGCTGATCCTGCCTATCCTTGGAGGTCTTCGGGAATCGCTCGAGGCATCGCGCGCGCGGAAGGCCGGCAAGGAAATGCTTCCGATCGAGGAGCATGACATTCCGGTGCCCATGCTGGGGATTGGCCTGCTGATCCTGCTGATCCCGATGGCGTTGCTGCTCCACAATTTCCTGTCGGACGGCCCACTGTTCCAGCTTGCCTGGCCGCTGGTCGGGCTCGGCATCGTCTATGTGATCTTCGCCGGGGCAATCGTGGCGGCGGTATGCGGCTATATGGCGGGCCTGATCGGCGCATCGAATAGCCCGGTGTCGGGGCTGGGCATCCTGGGCGTGGTGGGTGCCGGCCTGATGTTGCTTTTCTTGGTGAAACCGCACCTGCCGGCCGGCGCCGTACCGCATCTGGTGGCCTTTGCGCTGTTCTTGACGGCACTGATCTTTTCGACGGCGACCATTTCGAACGACAATCTGCAAGATCTGAAGACGGGCCAGCTGGTCGGCGCAACCCCTTGGAAGCAGCAGGTTGCGTTGATGATCGGCGTGATCGCCGGCTCGCTCGTTATTCCGTACACACTGAACCTGCTCAACAAGGCCTATGGTTTCGCACCGTTGGAGGGGGTTGCGCCCCCCGCCCCACTCGCCGCACCCCAGGCAACTTTGATCAGCACGCTTGCCAAGGGCGTGCTCGGAGCCGGGCTCGATTGGCCCTTGATCGGAGCCGGCGTGGGGGTCGGCCTCGTGCTGATCCTCTTGGACGGGTTGTTTGGCAAGCTCGGCTGGCGCCGGGTGCCCCCACTGGCGGTGGGCCTAGGTATCTATCTGCCGATGGGCGCGACACTTCCTGTCGTGATCGGCGCGGTTATCGGCCATTTGTATGAGAAGCGCACCAAGACCGAGGTGGCATCGCGGATCGGGGTCCTTCTTGCCTCAGGCTTCATCGTCGGCGATGGCCTGTTTGGCGTGGCCTTGGCCGGACTGATCGTAGCCACCGGCGATGGAACCCCCTTGGGCCTGGTCGGTGGGACATTCGCAACTCCAGCCATCTTCATCGGACTGGCAGTATTCGGCGCGATAATATCATTTCTTTACAAGTGGATTTCGCGGATATCCGCCACGCTATAAGAGGTCTGGATCCGGACCGATCCGGCCATCGGGCCGGTCGATCTCGGCTATGGCCTGTATATCTGCGAGGTCGAGGCTGAAGCCAAAGACGTCGAGGTTCTCGGCCTGGCGTGTGCGGCTCGACGATTTGGGAATCACCGCCAGGCCATTGTCGATATGCCAGCGGATGATTACCTGCGCCGGCGTACGGCCATGCTTGCGCGCAATGGCGGCTATGACCGGATCCTTGAGCACCGCACCGCGCCCTAAGGGCGACCAGCTTGTGGTGATGATATTGTTCTCGTCGTGGAAGGCGCGTTGCTCAACCTGCTGAAAATAGGGGTGTAATTCGATCTGATTCACTGCCGGCGTCACGCCCGTGTCGTGAATGATTTGCTCCAGCTGCGACATCGTGAAATTGGAGACGCCGATCGATCTGACGCGCCCCTCGTCTCGGAGCCGGACCAGTGCCTTCCAGCTTTCGACATATAGGTCCTGGCTCGGCACGGGCCAGTGGATCAGGTAGAGATCGATCGTCTCCAGCCCCAATGCCCGATAACTCGCGTCAAAGGCCTTAAGCGCCCGGTCATAGCCTTGATCGCCGTTCCACAATTTGGTGGTGACGTAGATGCGCTTGCCGCTGTCGCGCACGGCTTTGCCGACCTCCGCCTCATTCCGATAAAAGGCCGCCGTATCGACCGCCTGATAGCCAAGATCGATCGCGTCCGCGACCAGACGTGCCGTATCCTCGGGCGGCACCTGGAACACGCCATAGCCAAGCTGCGGGATCTGGCCGCCATCGTTGAGAGTAATCCGGGGCTGGTCGGTCATGCGGCGACTCCTGTCGGGAAACCAACCTAACCTTTGCCGAAGGCGCGCTTCAAGCGCTCGACCAATCGTTCGCGCGCCGGGAGTACGTCAGCCGCGCGGCCATGGAGTAGATCGCGTTCGAGGAAATAACCGGTCAGGCGAAAGCCGTCCAATATCTCGTTCCATTCCCCCGCCCCACCCTCGATCAGAAAGGCCGGCAGCGGCAATAATCGATCGCGATAGGCATCGCCGGCCGACCTGCTGACCGCCGCACCGCTCTTGGGACTGACATAAGCGAGGCCATCATTGCCGCCCGCTACGCAGGCCGTGAGATCGAGCCCGAAACCCAATTCGGCCAACAGCAGCAGCTCATACTGCACCAAGGCAGCCGCCCATCCTCGCGCCGTCGGCGCCGCCACCACCGCCGCCAGCACGCCGTCCAACGCGGCGTAAAGCCGAGGATAAGCCTGTCCCTCGGGCAAGGTCACCGCGGCGAGCGCAGTAGCCCATTCGATCGCGGCAGCGGGAAGCGCCTCGCTCAGCAGCCCGGCGCGACTCTCGGCGAGCTCGGCCGTCAAAGCGGGCAATTGCTCCTCGGTGCGGGCCCGAAACTCGGCTCGGATCAAATTGCCGGGGACCAACACGGGCCGCAGTCGGCGCGAGTGCCCGCCTCGAACATAGCCAGCCAGCATCCCATCATCGGGCGTCAGCGCGCGCACGATCGCTCCATGCTCGCCATGAGCGCGCACAGCGCAGACGATCGCTAATGCTTCGACATGCATTGAAGAGGAGGTAGGCCGTCAAACCCGCGAAAGCGAGCGGCCACCGCAATGTCATCCCGGCCCCTGCACGAACCGGGATGACTGAGCGGGTGGAAGCAACTCGTCCCGAATGGTCGAGGGCTTCTCCAACGCCCGGTTTAATCGCTTAGCGTCACCATTTCCGTAAGTTCGAGGGTTAATTCCCCGAAACCTACAATTTTCGCTCAACCGCTTGGATGAAAATGATCGTAGATTGCGCGCGCCATCGTGGCGGACACGCCAGGGGCCTTCTGAAGATCTTCGAGCGCGGCGCCTCGCACCGCCTTCGCTGTGCCGAAATGCATCAACAATGCTTTCTTGCGCGCCGGGCCAATGCCGGGCACGTCATCGAGCGGGCTGCTGGTGAGCGCCGCCGCGCGCTTGGTGCGATGCGCACCGATCGCGAAGCGGTGCGCCTCATCCCTTAGCCTTTGCAGATAGAACAGCACCGGCGAGTTCATCGGCAGCATCGACTCGCGGCCGTCCGGCAGATGGAAATGCTCGCGCCCCGCATTGCGGTCGGGCCCCTTGGAAATGCCCACCACGGGTACGTCGTGAACCCCCATCTCCTCCATTGTCTTGTAGACGGCCGAAACCTGCCCTTTGCCCCCGTCAATCAGCAGCAGATCGGGCCATTCGCCCGATTTGCGATCGGGATCCTCTCGTTCGAGCCGCGCGAAGCGACGTTCGAGCACCTCACGCATCATCGCGAAATCATCGCCCGGGGCGGTTTCGGGACGCTTGATGTTGAACTTGCGATACTGCCCCTTACGAAAGCCCTCCGGTCCCGCCACCACCATCGCCCCCACCATGTTCGTGCCCATGATGTGGCTGTTGTCGTAGATCTCGATGCGGTTGGGCGGCCCTTCCAGCTCGAACAGATCAGCAACTTCGCGCAATAATTTGGTTTGGGTCGCTCCCTCGGCGAGACGGCGGTCGAGCGCTTCCTCGGCATTACGCGTCGCTTGGGCGAGAATGCGACGTTGCTCGCCCCGTTGAGGCACCTTGAGCACCACCTTGCGACCGGCCTTCTCCGCCAGCGCTTCGGCGATCAACTCGCTTTCGGGCAGGATGCGATCCAGCAGGATCAGCCGCGGCGGCGGTACCTCCTCGTAGAATTGCATCATGAAGCTGGTCAGCACCTCATCCTCCGGCACTTCGGCGGTATGCGTCGGGAAGAAGGCGCGATGCCCCCAATTCTGCCCGCCGCGGATGAAGAATGCCTGGATGCCGATTTGTCCGGACTTGCACGCGAGCGCGAACACGTCGGCATCGTCCACGCCCTCCGCGTTGATCGCCTGCGTACCCTGGATGAAAGTTAGAGCCTTGAGACGGTCACGCAGAATCGCCGCCAGTTCGAAATCCATCGCCTCGGCGGCCGCCTGCATCTGCCCACTCAACCGCTTCTGCACTTGGGTCGACTTGCCGGCCAGAAACGCCTTCGCGTCTTCGACCAGCTCGGCATAGTCTTCCTTGCTGATGCGATCGACGCAGGGCGCGGAGCAACGCTTGATCTGGAATAGCAGGCAAGGACGGGTTCGGTTGGAGAAAAAGCTGTCGGTGCAGGAACGCAGCAGGAAGAGCTTCTGCAGCGCGGTCAATGTCTTGCGGACGGCCCCTGCCCCGGCGAACGGCCCGAAATACTGCCCCTTCGCGCGCCGCGCGCCGCGATGCAATTGCGCGCGCGGAAATTCATGATCTTCGCGCAAGAGTATGAAAGGAAAGCTTTTATCATCGCGCAACAGGACATTGTAAGGTGGGCGGAAGCGCTTGATCAGCTGTGCCTCCAGCAACAGCGCCTCGGCTTCCGTGTTGGTCGTCACCACGGTCATGCCGCGCGTCTGCGCGACCATCCGGCTCAGCCTTTTCGGCAAGCGCGAGACCTGGACGTAATTGGAAACGCGGTTCTTGAGTGCCCGCGCCTTGCCCACATAGAGCACGTCGCCCCGCGCATCGAGCATGCGATAGACGCCCGGCCGCACGGGCAGCGTCTTGAGCACGTTGCGGATCGCGGCGACGCCCGCCTCGATGTCGGGCGCATCGGCGCCACGGACGGCGTAGGTCGCCTTCTCCTCGTTGAAACGGTCTGTGGTGTCGGTCACGAAGCTGATTTAGGAGCGCACGACGCAACGCGCCAGCAGCGGAGAAGCCCGTGAGCGAAGCTCCTGACATTCCTGAGATCGAAGAAAGCGAAATCCACGACAAGAAGCTCAATCGTACCGTCGCGACGACCGTCGTGATCCTCAGCGTGACGATGGCGCTGACCAACATCAAGGACGGCAACATCGTCCAGAACATGCAAGCCGCACAGGCTACCCAGGTCGACAGCTGGAACGAATATCAGGCCACCCGGCTGAAGCTGCACATGGAGGAGATCGCCGAAGCCCAAGGTGGACCGGGCACGGCACGCGCGAGCGCGGCGATCGCCAAATATTCAAAGGAATCAGCCGCGCTGAAGGCCCAGGCCCTCGCGGCCAAGGACGATTACGACCACAATAATTACCGGGACGACCAGTTCGATCTGTCGGACGGTCTCGCCTCGATTGCACTGGCGACCACCGCCATCTCGGCCTTGGTCGAGCTCTGGGGACTGCTCTATGTCGGCTGGGTCGCTGGCGCTTTCTCGATCCTGTTCATGGTGGCGGGTTTTGCGCAGCTGCCAATCCATCCGGACGCGATCATCAGCTTTTTGACATGACGCGCGAAGGGGCGCCCGCGGTCGTCGCGCGAGGGCTGGGAATCACCCGCTACCGAAAGGGTACCAAGCAGCGATATGGGCCCAGCCTTCGACTGGGCGACGCGCCGCGAGTCTAAGGTCTAGTTCGGCCGCTGGCCCAAGGCGGCAATGGCCTTGTCGACGAGCGTCTTATCGCTTTCCGGATCGTTGCGCTCGGCGATGAGCGCCGCCGCGGCCTTGGCGGCGGCGTCCGCGACCTTGGCGCGTACCTCGGCAATCGCCGTGCGTTCAGCAGCCGCGATCTTGTCTTCGGCCATGCGCGTGCGGCGTTGGACGAGCTGCTCGGTATCGTGCTTGGCCTTGGCGAGGATCTGATCGGCCTCGGCGCGGGCATGCGCCACGATCTGGTCAGCTTCCTGCTGTGCGGCGGCAGCCTTCGCCTGATATTCAGCACGTAGCGTCTCGGCCTCGGCGCGCAGTTTCGATGCTTCGTCCAGCTGCTCCCGAATTGCGGCGATCTTCTTGTCGAGCGCGCGCGCGATTGCTCTGGGCACCCCCTTCCAGATCATGATCAGGAAGACGACGACCATCGACAAGGCGACGAACCCGCCCGGATTGATTCCCAGAAAGCTCATTTCGCCATGCTCGATCGCGCCCGGGTTGGTCGCGACGGTGGAGGCGTTGATCGGGGCGGTCATCGATACGTCCTTACGCGTTCAGCGCGGTCTTTACCGCCTTGGTGGCGGCACGCTTGTCGACCTTGAGACCAGCAACCTTGGCGACGATTTCCTGCGTCGCTTCGACCGCCACCGCCTCGATGCCGGCGACAGCCTCGGCCTGCTGCGCCTGCAGCTGGGTCTCGGCCTCGGCGACACGGGCAGCGATATCGGCATCGGCCGCCTTGACGCGCTTCTCTGCGGCAATGGCAGCTTCGGCCTTCGCCTTGGCCGCAGCGGCCTGCGCCTCGCCGCGGCTTGCGCTGAGCCGCGCCTGATAAGCTTCCTCCGCGGCGTCCGCGTCGGCACGGGCCTTTTCAGCCGCCGCGAGATCGCTGCTGATCCGGGCGTCGCGTTGCTCAACCGTGCCCTGGATTTTCGGCAGCATGGCATAGCTGCCGATCAGGATCAGCCCAAACACCAGCACCAGCCAGAAGAGCTGGGAGGCATAAATGGACGCGATCTGATCTATCTGGGGCATTGGTTTCCCTTGGCCGTGAATTCGAACAGGGGAGAGCGCACCGGCGCCCTCCCCCAATGGCTTACTTGACGACGAACAGAATCAGGATCGCGATCACGAACGCGATCAGACCCAGAAGCTCGGCCGCGGCGAAGCCGATGAACAGGCGACCCTGCTGGCCGTCGGCGGCGCCGGGATTACGCAGCGCGCCTTCAAGGAACGAGCCGAACACGTTGCCCACGCCGAGCGCGGCCATGCCGACACCGATGGCCGCGAGGCCGGCGCCGATCACCTTGGCAGATGCGAGATCCATGATTTGTCTTCCCTTCTTGGTATTCGTTGGACTTAGTGCAGATTGATGGCGTCGTTGAGATAAAGCGACGTCAGAAGCGCGAACACATAGGCCTGGATCGCAGCGACCAGGAGCTCCAGCGCCGAGATGCCGATGATCATGATGAAGCTGAGCAGACTTACGCCGATGCCCATGCCCGAGGCGGAGTTCAGGCCCTGGACGACGAAGCTGGCGAACACGTCGAGCAGGATGTGGCCGGCAGTCATCGCCACAAACAGTCGCAGGCCGAGGCTGAACGGGCGGACCATGAAGCTCGCCAGCTCAATCAGGAAGATGAGCGGGATCATCACGACCGGGGTGCCGTGAGGCACGAACAGCGAGAAGAAATGAAAGCCATGCTTGGCGAAGCCGACGAGCAGCACGATGCCGAAGCTGACGAAGGCCAGGATCGCGGTGACTGAGATATGGCTTGTCACCGTGAACGGATGCCAACCAGGCACAATGCCAAGCGGGAACAAACCGATCAGGTTGGCGAACAGGATGAACATGAACAGCGAG
>Ga0207647_10000593_pt1 | contig 28160 bp, 25 predicted proteins | sample KBSCornC2_FD_184295 | JGI IMG/M metagenome (GOLD analysis project Ga0207647, IMG submission 184295) | Corn rhizosphere microbial communities from Kellogg Biological Station, Michigan, USA - C2 (SPAdes) (version 2) | ecosystem: Host-associated > Plants > Roots > Rhizosphere ... | reverse complement strand
TCGAGCCAGCTGGGTGAAGCCACGCCACATCTGGTGGTGGTAGGGTCGCCGGGCTGGAACAGCGAGAAGCTTCTTTCCCAACTGGAGAATTGCGCCGCCACGCGACGACGCATCCATCCGGTGTCCGGTCTTTCGACACCCGCCCTCAAGCAACTCCTTGTGGGAGCCCGCGGGTTACTAATGCCATCCTGGAACGAGGGTTTCGGCCTACCTGTTTTGGAAGCCAACGCACTTGGCATACCAGTCATCGCTTCCGACATCCCCTCCCATCGAGAAGTAGCGTCAGAGCCCACCTTCCTTCTCAGCCCGAGCGATGCGGACGCTTGGGAGGGAATCCTTCTGGACTGGCATCATCGCGGCGTACCCGTCACACCCGCGCGCCCCGCCAATGACGATGCCGACCTTTATTGCCGTGACATCGCGAACTTTCTCGATCAATGCGCCTCGCAAAAGCCGCAATGACGTAAATGCGCAACGCCTACCTCCGGCAGTGCGGGACCAAGCTCTGGACGTTATAATTTTTTCGAAAGCTCCTGATCTATGTCGCGCCCGCCCATCGTCCACCGCGTCAATACCAGCCTCGTATCTGGCGCCGAACGTCATCTTTTGCTAGCTATCGCCGCGCGGCTACCTCAGGCGGTTACGCCCGATCGCTTGACAGGATTTGGCGTCCTTGGCGCCATTGTGGTCCTGATCGGATATGTAGCGAGCAGCCACGACGTACGTTTCCTTTGGCTTGCCAATACCGGCCTCATCATTCATTGGCTGGGGGATTCTCTCGATGGAACGGTGGCACGCTACCGTAAGATCGAGCGGCAACGCTATGGTTTCTTTGTTGACCAGACCATTGATGTCGTCGGCAATCTGCTGATTGCGCTGGGTGTGGGCCTGTCTCCGTGGGCCAGGCTCGACACTGCATTGCTTTTCCTTACAGCCTTTCACATGATTTCGATCTGCTCGCTGGTGCGCGGCGTGGTCGATCAGGAATTCCATATCGCGGTTGGCCGCTTCGGAGTGACCGAGGTGCGTCTCGGCATTTTCGGCCTCAACATCGGCATATTGATGTTCGGGGCGCGGCCGTATGCCATATTCGGCTATCCGATGACCTGGTGCGATATCTTAATGACGCTCACTTCCATGGGCATGATGCTGCTGTTCACGTGGGAATTCGTGTCCCACGCGAAGCGGCTTAGCCGGCTAGATCCGCCAGTCTCGCAAACTGTCTAGGTGTGTAGTCCCGGACTGTAGTGGTGCATCATTGATCCTAACACGTCAGGAGGAGGATGTCCTATGGCAAGCGTTCTTCACGGCAGCGCCCGCACGACGCCGCATCTTCGAGCCAAGCTCCAAGCGTCGCAAGAAAGCACCCGGACCCTTGCCGCTCGCTACGGGCTGAACCCGAAGACCGTGGCGAAGTGGCGTAAGCGAACCACGACAGCCGACGCACCGATGGGACCCAAGGCGCCGAGGAGCACCGTGCTGACCCCGGCCGAGGAGGCCATTGTCGTGGCGTTCCGTCAAAAGACGCTGCTGCCGCTGGATGACGTACTGGGTTGCCTTAGGGACAGCATACCAAACCTCAGCCGCAGCGCCTTGCACCGCCGCCTCCAGCGCCATGGCATCTCCCGGTTGCCAGTCGAGGAGGCGACCGAGAAGCGCAAGCGCTTCAAGACCTACGAGATCGGCTACGTCCACATCGACAGCTGCGAGTTGCGTCACGCCGACGGCAGGCTCGTGATGTTCCTCGCTATCGATCGCGTCTCGAAGTTCACCTACGTCGAGTTCCACGAATGTGCCGGGAAGATGGAAGGCGCCGCCTTCCTCGAGGCCGTCGTGGAGGTCTTCCCTTACCAGATCCACACCGTCCTTACCGACAACGGCATGGCCTTCGCCGATCTCCCCAAGAACCGCGATGGCCCCAGTCGGCGCTTTCTCGGCCCGCACATCTTCGACCGCGTCTGCATCACCAATGACATCGAGCATCGGCTGACCAAACCCTATCACCCGTGGACCAATGGCCAGGCCGAGCGGATGAACCGCACCATCAAGGACGCCACGGTCAAGACCTACCACTACGACGACCTGGAAAACCTCAAGGCCCATGTCCTGACCTTCGTCACCGCATACAACTTCGCCAAACACCTCAAGGCCTTGCGATGGCGAACACCCTATCAGGTCATCTGCGAGGCCTGGACTAAAGACCCCTCAATCTTCAAAATCAATCCGCACCAGCTCATTCCGGGACCACACACCTAGAGGCTATGCTCTTTCACGCCGGCGACCAAAAGCCAGCCGATACCATAGGCAATCAACAACGATACGAATATCGTCAGCACGATTCTTCCACGTTCTGGGAATAGTGATTTGACGGGACGGTTCGAGTCAACGACACGGATCAGGTAAAGCTGTTGCTTGAGTGCCTCGGCGCGAGCCTGTTGATAGGCAGCCGCGGCAGCGGCATAACGCTTTGCCGCGAACTCCTGCCGTACGACGAGATCTTCATAGCTGCCGAGGCCGGCGGCAATAGACTGACCCTGCCCCGTTAAGCGCGCTGACTGCCCAGCGACCTGAGCCTCCAGCGCGCGAACTTGCGCCGCGAGCGCCTGATATTGCGGACTGGACTGGCTAATCAGACCCCGCATCGCCGTTAGGCGCGCGCGGGCCTGCACAAGGCTGGCCGTCAGATTTGTAACCATCGTAATCTGCGCCTCGCCCGTTCCGGCAGGGTTGATATCACGCTGGGCCTGACGGAAACCGGTCATTCGCATTCGAATGATCGTCATCGCATTCTCTGCATCCGCAAGCTCGCGCTGCGCTGCCGCGATCTGATCCCGATAGGTCCTGCGGTTAATCTCATTGATCCGGGCCTCGCCCATCAGCAGCAATTTGCTGTTGATCGCGTAGGCATCCCCCGGGGTAAAAGCACGAACTGACATGTGGGTAATTCCGGTCTCGGGATCCTGGGTGATCGTCACGTGCTTTTTATAATATTTCAGCAGGCCTTCCGGGGTGGGATTGCTCGACCACAAGCGGCTGAGCAAATCAACGCCATCCCGCCGAAAGCGGCTGACAAGATCGCCCTCTTTTGTCAAAATGGACACAGCATCATGCGACAGCAGATAATCTTGGACGACGAAAGCCTCGGTCTGCGTCTGGCTGGTGCCGATCGAAAAACCCAGCACCTGTCCGATACCGCCGCCACCAGCAACGCCCATATCGGCCTTCCGGACGACAAAATCTGCCCTCGATTCGAACTGGTCCGATGCGATGAGATAATAATAGCCACCGATCAACACGGTCGGGAAAATAACCAACCAGAAGAACCAGCGGTAAAGCCAAAGAAAATTAGTCAGCCTTCGGCGTACATCTTCATTCTCTTTCATTTCCGGAAGAGCAGATGGCCTTATGATCCCATGCATGGGGAGAATGCTCCATGTTACGCGGCGTTATTCACGCAGAACTTCAATTGAAATCTAGGTATCGCGGCCCAACGTATCGCCGAAACCTGCCATACCCCGTTCATGTCCAATCGCATGACATGAGCAGACAGAGACCTTGTCCAACGATCCATGTGCCATCGATATACACTGGGCTAACGGCGCACAATCAAGCCAAAAGGACATATCCCCTCCGGCGCTCCAAGCTCGTCGATGCCGCTGAAATTCAGCTGCGCGACCTCGCTCCCATGACCGATGATCCGCAAAACCAATTGCTCGATGTCAACTATCCTCGGCAGATAGGCCAAACTCTCTGCCTCGGGCTTGGGCTGGAATTCAGTGCCAATATCCGCCGCGAACACAAAAACCGCCAAACCACCCCTCAGAACCTTCCGCAAAGCCGCCATCGTGAAACCGAATATATCGTCCTTACCGCGAAACCACCACGGGTTCGTGATAGCTATCAGAAAATCGAACTGACCACTTATTTGATCCAACTCGTCCCCATCGATCACCTTACGGCCAGCCCAGTTGGGATCTGCCGGCACACCATTTTGGACACCGACCTCCCTGATCAGGCAGCCGCGGTTTTGGAGTACGTCTGTCATCGGCCGATGTTCGTTCATCACGACGAGCCCGCCGGCTCCGTTTTGCAAAAACCCGTAGGTTTTCAGGGTCTGGAGCGCGAACAGCTGCTCCCAGCGCGCCACCTGATCATGCACCTGGCCCGCAACGTCAGACCAGTCACACTGATATTCCACTGACCGCAGTTGCGCGCCCGTCATGAACTGAGATATCGGACGCGCGAAGGTAGGAGGACCATCCGCGATCAATCTGTTCGGCGAGTCCGTGACGGTCACCCCAAAAAGGGAGCGCATCGTATCGTCTGATACGAAATCCTCGCCCTCTTCGCCGCCTAATTCATCCGCGAAAATCGTTAGGCGCGATGCTCTGAGATCGGATGCCTCCGAGAAAAATCCGTAGATCGCATAATGTACATCGGGGATCGCAGCAATCCGAAGGACGCTTTCGATATCCTCCCCGCCGAGATTTTCCAACGGCATTCGCGCACCTGCCACCAGAACAATCTCCAATTCTGAGTTTGGTCGATATCCATGAACCCGGATCCCAAGCTCGCCTACAGTCGCGCGAGCGTCAGAAATCCTGATCCTGAATAACACCGTCCCAGGCCGATATTCCTGATATTGCGTGTGAAAGCAGTAACGAGGGTCCGGTCCCAATTCGGAGCCACCTAGACCGATGATCGCGCTCGCATGCCCTGGGAAATAAGAGAAAGGTTCTATCTCCCTCCCCTTTGAGCCGTCAGCCATTGTCATCGATCAGACCGTTGGAATGAACCAAGCCACCCATGAAACAAGCGATGCACACCTATCTGCTGAGAAGAAGCAGGATGTCCTCGGCCGGAGGATGCTCAAGGACAGATTGGCGGGAAATATTACAAATACCCTTTCTCGGATCAATATATTGCAGCGAGAAGCCCGGTGCCAATATCCGATCGAGAAAAGCCCCGGGATCCGCATAACGGCCATTTGTGAATTCGAGAATCACCGTTTTGAGGGCGCTGCCATCAAGCAATCCTTGAGCTCCGGCCCAAACAAGCTGCTCAGCACCTTCTACATCGATTTTGGCGAACTCAATCCTGGCCCAATCAGACGATCCATCCAGGCGATGCGGTTGCAGCACCGCTCCACCGTCTGGCACAACGCCGTCATAAGGGATGATATACGCGTTCTTAGGCTCGCCGGGCGGGATGACAAACGTCATCGCGTGATCGGCATGCTCGCCCAAGGCGATGTTGTGCAGGTCGACTTGGCCGCTAAGGCCATTCACCTCGAGGCTCATTTTGAGCCGACGTATCATCTTAGGATTAGGCTCGAAGGCGTGCACTCGCCCGTTAACGCCCACCAACTCGGCCATTAGGACCGTATAATAACCCAGGTTGGCACCTATATCGGCCACGACCATACCCGGTTTGACAAGATCAACGATGACTTCCGTCAGCCACATCTCCCAATAACCGTCCAGCATAAGATGAGGGGACAGCCCGTTATCCTGGGTGTCTACGTACATCTTATAGCGACCGAGCGCCCGGCAGAGCGCGGTCGCTTCTCCCAGATAGGCGACCTTGCACAGAGCCCTGATGCGTGCTTGGTTGCTATCGCGCAATGATCGAGATAGGAGGCGGATATCGAAAATTGGAAGAGAAGGTTCCGGGCAGCTCCTCACCCGTCCTATACCCTGCATTAATCTGGAGATGATCATGGGCGCCGGCCTAGCAGCGCCATTACGCGAATGCCAGTCCCGTCGCACAGGAGCCTGGATCGGAGGTTTTGTTGCAAAAGACATTCGCGTAGAGGCATGATATAGACAGCCGCCAGCCATGTGATTTCAGGCAATGACATGATAATCTTCGATAAAGTCTCCAAGACCTACCATGCCCGTGGACTGACCAAGAGAATCTACAGCAATCTGTCGTTCCAGATTTCTCCCGGCGAGAGCATCGGAATTTGCGGGGCCAACGGCGCGGGGAAATCCACGTTGCTTCGACTTATTGCAGGTGTGGATTACCCCACCTCCGGTCACATTACGCGCACGATGTCGACATCCTGGCCGATCGGCTTTGCCAGCTGTTTCCAGATCGCCATGACGGGCGCGGACAATGTCCGCTTCATTGCCCGCATATATCAACAGGATGAGCAGCGGATTCTCGATTTTGTAGAAGATTTCGCGCAACTTGGCGTGTATCTTGATCAACCGGTGATGACATATTCGTCGGGAATGATCGCCCGCCTGGCTTTCGGTACCTCACTAGCCATCAAGTTCGACTGCTACATCATCGATGAGGTCGCCGCCGCGGGCGATGCCCGTTTTCGGCGGAAATGCGACGAAGCTCTCATTGAACGCCGCGACAATGCGACGCTGATCATGACGTCGCATGACCCCTATATGCTCGAACACTATTGCACCAAAGGGGCGGTCGTCTATGGGGGCGCTCTCACTTTTTTTGATTCGATCACAGAAGCCTGCGAAGTACATCACGCGCTGCAAATGCGATCTGCTTGACCAGGCCGCGCGAAGGAATTGGTTGATGTTGGCGCGACCGTTCGTACACTTGTGCTTGTCTGACCGGCAAGTCGCAGGGATTGTCGGAGGGCCCCCGTACCGCTAGGCAGTTGTGGCTCAACGTTCAACGGCTGCCATCCCGAGGTTCACTGATGCCGACGACTCAGGATCAATACGACGGGCCTCTCGCCCAGCGATACAGCTGGATGATGGGCGGAAACTCTGGCAAAGGCGGAAGCGGACGCACAGCTTCTCGGTTCACTGCTGGGTCCCGGTGTCGGCTGCAGTCCCGCCTTCAATGTGCGGCCTTGGCCTCGCTGGGTCACGACCCCACAATTGGTATCGACACCAGTGAGGCACTGATTGCAGAGTGGAAGGATGCCCGTTCCGGCCTGGCGTGCTGTCGGTTCCATCTGCCATCCCTACGAGCCCGATAAATTCATCTGCAAATGATGGACAAAAGAACCCTAGCGGTTCATTTCAAACTGGCACCATCAACTCGGGGACCAAGCATCTAAACATGGCCATTTCGGATCAATCACCTTGCAACGCGTCGAAAATGCCATTTATCAGTGGATAGAACCGCGAATCCTCGAGGAGTTCAGATAGCATCCTCTAACTGAAAATCTTTCTAGGTGTTCCAATAGAAACCCGTGGCTGACGCCCACGTTTTACGAGAAAACAGGGATATGAGAATTAGAGCACGCGCTCCGCTTCGCCTAGGCCTGGCAGGTGGCGGCACCGATCTGTCGCCGTTCGCCGAAATTCACGGTGGCCACGTCCTCAATGCAACGATTAGCCTCTATTCGTATGCGCTACTTGAAGATAGCAAGGATGGGGGTATCCATTTCCATGCCAACGATCTGGGGCGGAGCTTTTCGTCCCTGGCGGCGGCCACCCTGCCGACGTCGATCGATCTTCCGCTGCATGCCGGCGTCTACAATCGCATCGTGCGCGATTTCAATGACGGACGGCCCCTACCGATATCCCTGACGACAAGCGCGGATGTCCGCCCCGGCTCGGGTTTGGGATCGTCAAGCACCCTCGTTGTAGCGATGGTCAAAGCGTTCGTCGAATTTCTCCAATTGCCGCTCGGTGAATATGAAATCGCGCATCTCGCGTATGAGATCGAAAGAATCGATATCGGCATGTCGGGCGGTCGACAGGATCAATATGCGGCCACCTTCGGCGGTTTCAATTTTCTCGAATTCGAAGCCAATGATCGCGTGATCGTTAATCCTCTTCGGATCAAACGATGGATCGTATCGGAGCTGGAAGCCTCGCTCGTCCTATTCGGAACCGGCATGTCGCGCGATTCCTCGACTGTGATCGACAGCCAGATTTCCAATGTGAGCAGCGGCAACACCAAGAGCGTCGAAGCGACGCTTGCTCTGAAGCAGGACGCGATCGACATGAAGGCCGCTCTGCTGCGCGGCGACATCGCGCATTTTACGGCAATTCTTGGCCGTAGCTGGGAGAATAAGAAACGCACCAGCAGCGGCGTTTCCAACGGCGCCATCGACGATATCTACGATGCAGCATGTAAAGCAGGCGCGTCGGCGGGCAAGATTTCGGGCGCTGGCGGTGGCGGTTTCATGATGTTCATGGTGGCGCCGGAACGTCGTGACCACGTGATCGAGGCCCTGAAGCAGAAAAATGGTCGCATCCTGCCTTGCAATTTCTCGGATCATGGCAGCGAGGGATGGCGTGCCTAATGACGCAGGCTGTTATCCTTGCCGGCGGGTTCGGGACTCGATTGGGCTCGCTCACCCGCGCAACGCCTAAACCGCTTCTTCCTGTTGCCGGCAGACCATTCATCGATATCCTGATAGCCGAACTCCGCCGGCAAGGCATAGATGAGATCCTTGTCGTTGCCGGGTTTATGGCCCACCTGCTGGAAGCGCACTTCGCTACCGATGAAAAGGTCATCGTGGTCAGCGAACCGGAACCGCTCGGGACGGGCGGTGCCCTGCGCTTTGCGGCCCCCCATCTGGCGCCATCATTCTTCTTCTTGAACGGCGATAGCCTGTTCGACGTGAACCTTAATGATCTATCGGCGGCAGCTGGTCATGCGGTATCCACGTTGGCGCTGAGGCAGATGTCCGATGTTTCACGCTATGGTCCGGCAGAACTTGATAGCGAAGGACGGGTGGTGGGCTTTGCTGAGCGTCCCACACGATCGGGTCCGGGATTGATCAACGCGGGCGTTGGCTTCTTTTCCCGCGATATTCTCGGCTGGATCAGCCCTGATGGGGCCGTATCCATTGAACGAGACATTTATCCTCTATTGGCGAAAAAGGGCCAATTGCGTGGCCGAGTATACGAGCGCCCGTTCATAGATATCGGCATTCCGTCGGACTATGCGCTGGCCCAGACCGAGATTCCGGCGATGCTCACTCGCGGCGCCGTCATCTTCGACCGGGATGGCGTCTTGAATGAAGACATAGCCTACGCGCACCGCCAGGATCAGATTAGGTGGATCGAAGGTGCCCATCGTGCTGTCAAACTGGTGAATGATGCGGGTCTGCTGGCGCTTGTGGCCACCAACCAGGCTGGCGTTGCCCATGGCTATTATCAGGAGCATCATGTGCTCGATCTGCACCGCTGGATGGTTTCGGAGATTCGCCGATCTGGTGGCAATATTGACGGTTTCGCATACTGCCCTTATCACCCCGAAGGCGCCTTAGAGGCCTATCGGCGCGCATCGGAAATGCGCAAGCCTGGGCCCGGCATGCTCATCGGCCTTATGAAAGAACATGGTGTCGATCCCGTACGCTGCGTGATGGTGGGTGACCGGGAAACGGACATGGCGGCGGCCGCATCAGCGGGGATAGAAGGCATATTCTATCCCGGTGGCGATCTATCGAATATCGTCGGCCCAGTGGTTTCCCGATTGACCGCCCCCTCTCGAAACAGGGAATGAGTGAAGACATGTCCATAGATTTCGATCGTGTCCGATCTTGGTTGTACAATGTGGCGTGGCCTTTCTGGGCGCAGCACGGCGTCGATCGCATCGGCGGCGGTTTCGTCGAACATCTCGACCTGGGTGGAAATGACGGGCGTGCATCCTATAAGCGCGTTCGCGCGCAGGCCCGCCAGATCTACTGCTTTTCGCAGGCGGCATTGCTTGGGTTCGATGGAGCCCGTGATATTTCCGATCATGGCTGGCAGTTCTTGGACACGCACGGTCGGCGCTCGGATGGTGGCTGGGGCCGGCGGCTCGGGCGCACTGGCGGGATAATCGATCCGACGAGCGACGCCTATGATATCGCGTTCATATTATTCGCGCACGCTTGGCGCTACAGGCTCATCCAAGATCCTGCGCTCATCGATAGCGCCATCGCGACGGCCGACACTCTCGATCGCGAATTAGCGCATGCGAATGGCCTGGGCTGGCTGGCGGACGCCGCAGATACCGGGCCGCGGCAGCAAAATCCCCACATGCACATCATAGAGGCGGCCATCGAGCTGGCCGACGCCACCGGTCATCCTCGCTTTCACGCCCTCGGGTCCGACGTCGCAATCCTAATGCAAAACCGATTTCTAAATCGCGAAACCGGCGCTTTGCGGGAATTTTTCACGGCAGACTGGTCCCTACTGGACACGGCGGAAGGCAATATCGTCGAACCTGGTCATCAGTTCGAATGGGTGTGGATCCTGCTGCGCGCCGAGCGCATCCTGAATCTGAGCCTGCGCGAAGAAGCGCGAGCCCTCTATGATTTCGCGCGCCGGCACGGACCTGACCCGGAGACCGGCCTAATATATGATAAGGTGAGACCGGACGGCACGCCCCTTTCCCGGGACAGTCGAAGCTGGCCACAGACGGAAGCCCTCAAGGCTCATCTTGCGATGCTCGAATTCGACGGGCTCGACACGCGCGATGAGATCGGACGCGTCGTCGACAATATCTTTCGCCACTATCTGGATTGGACACCTGCCGGAACATGGATGGATCATCGTCGTCATGATGGCAGCCCGCGCGCCGACAAAATTCCGTCGTCGACGCTGTATCATGTTCAGCTGGCGTTTACCGAGTTGTTGCGGTTGCAACCCCTGGTCGACAACCTGGAATCTCAAACGCATCGATGAGCGATGGGCGATGGTATTGCAACCGGGGATCGCATAGCATCGGACGACTGCGGATGGGGTACAGGGAGAACAGGGCAGCCAAACTCACCGCTGGCGGTCGCGCCGGTATCGTATTCGTCCCAGCCCGCGGATGTGAATGTAGACCCATGTCCTGCTTGGGCCATATCCTCTCAACCTGCCGGAAACGATTTAGATGAAGAAGCGGTTTATCGTCGTAGATCCAAGCTTCACTTCCCACGACGGCGATCGATGGCAATATTCCGTGAGCCTCGCACGCTCTGCCAAAGAAGCTGGGTATGATTTCATACTTTTGACCAATGTGATGGCGCCGCGCGTTCGCCGGGCGGCGGGTTTTGGAATAGAAGAACGGCGAGTTTTCCCTCACACCTTTTATCAACACGACCAGGTATATGAGCGCCATCGGCGGGCAATCGGCGGCGGTTGGCGTAGGACAGCAAGCCTGAAGCAGCGCCAGCGCTTGAACAAGTTGGAATCGCGGCTGGCCCGCTTGCGCTCCACCCGCGATTGGATGGCTACGCGTGGAAATTCCATCAGCGTCGCCGATCTGGAGCGCCGGATCAGGCGAATTGACGGCCGCCTGAAAAGGGAACGGGATCGTAAGCATCTCCCGCAACGTGCCGCTGAATTTTTCGGGTTGAGCGGGGAAAAAAGAGTCCGCCCCTTCAATCGCGATGATTTCGCAATCGCGCTGGCGAATGAGTTAACCCGGCTTGCTCCGGGGCCGGACGATATCCTGTTTTTCCATACGATGACGTACGGCATGATGGAGAGCCTGTCGGAGGTCACCGCCCGCCTCGAGCACAGCAGCCTTTTCGACACAAACGCCTATTTTCTATTTCACTTCGGCATTGAAGCACCGGATGCGAAAACGTTTGTCGATCGCTATTACTCCTACTCGGCTTATGGCTCGATCGCCGATCGCATGAAGGTCGGCGCACCTTTCTCCCGCTTATATTTCCTGGCCACGTCGGAAGTGTTGCGCGAGGAAGCGGAGCAAATACTCGGTGCGCCTGTATCGATCTGGCATGGGCTGGTGGATCTCGACCATCTCCATGACAGCCTGGGGGGAGCGTTGGAGATTAGGAAACGACGGGACATCGCGATCGCCAACCTTGCGCGCGGCGAAGTCCGGCTGGTCGTGCGTGCCGCCGATATGAATCCGGACAATGCCCGAGCCATCTCACGTGCCTGCCATCTGGTACAGCACAGAGGCAATGTCGTCCGGCTACGAATCCTGTTTCACGGAGGGTCCCTTCCGCGCCTACGGGAGATACTTGCACAAATTGACTTTCCCAATGTAGAACTTATCGATACCGTTAAAAACGAAGATTATATCGCCGAGATATGTGACGCAGGCCTCGTATTATTAACCTATGACCGGGAAAAATATAAGAAACGCGTGAGCGCTGTTTTGCATGACTGCTCCGTTCTTGGCGTTCCGGTGATTGTGCCCTCTGGCACGACACTACCTGACAGCGATTACGCCACAAAATTCGTTTATGGGTCCAATGACAATCTACTTGGCGCACTGTTATATGCTGTACGCTATTTGCAGCATTTGCCTGAAATGCCTCGGCTGCGGACATCGCGCGCGCGACAGATATTAACCGGCAACGCCATCGAGCGGCTGTTGACGAGCGCGCCTGTCCCCTCGCTCACGCGGGCGTCTCTTGCGCCCGTCGCCAATGTCATCATGCCGCTCTGGGGGCGCGTGGGTAGCTCTTATGCCATGGAAGCGCAAATACGTTATCTGATAGGGCGCGGCTACTTCGTCAACCAGATATTCTTGATGGACAAATGTGTTAAGCCGCTGGATGCTATAGAATATTTCTGGAAGATGCTGCGTGAAAATTCAAAATATGCGCGCGGCTCAATTCAGCGCGTCGCATTTTGGGACGAAGCGCACGACGAGAAAGGACGCTTCACGTCCGCTTATGCCAAGGCCGGCGCATTCGGCCAATTCCTTGCCCGCATAGCCCGCAACTCCTGCGAAGATCCCCTTTTCGAGCAGCAGGTCCGTACCGCCGAATTAACCGTTGTAAATCACGTATTCCACAGCCAGTGGGCGTTCAAGCATGCGGGCGGCAAGAAGATCCTCGAAACGCATGATATCCAAAGCTATCAGATGGCGGCGTGGCCCCTTATCAATGAAGCAAAAGGTAAGCCGGATGGCTTGCCGGACCTGCTTGAGTTGGAACTCAAAACCGTCCGAAAATTCGACCATGTGGTCAACGTATCGCGCGAAGAGCACCTCATATTATCGACGGCCAACAACAAGTCGTCGCTGGTCACCCCCTATCTGCCGGTCCTCCAAAGGCAGTCGCGCTTCAATACTGTTTGGGAGATGGCACATGCGGAGAATCTCGACGATTCCCTGAAGACCTTCGGGTCGTTCGATCTTCTATTGATGGGCGACTCGCATGTCGCCAATCGAGAGTCTGCGATCTGGTTCGTCAAAGAAGTCTTCAAACCATATCTTTCCCCACTTGGGATGCATTTGGCGATGGTGGGCCGCCTCTCCGAAGTCGTCCATCAGGAAGTAGGGGCGGTTCCTTTTCTCTTCTATTTGGGATTTGTGGATGACCTCGAAACCATCAAAGCCCTCAGTAAGATAGCGGTCCTGCCGGATCGCCGCGGAACCGGCATTTCCATCAAGACCCTTGAGGCGTTTGCTTCGGGCATGCCCTTCGTAGGCACCAGTGTTGCGTTCCGTGGCTTGCGAGAGCATCTCCCCGCAGCATTGGAAACATATGACGAGCCTCGTGGCCTGGCGGATGCGATCATCCACGCCGTGGGCGATCCAGAACGCCTGGCGGCCATGAGCGCCCTGGCACGGCAGTGCTATGACGCCGTCGCGAGCAAGAAGCGGTTCGATGATGCTTGGGATAACATACTATCCACGGTTATGCGGACCAGACCCTGGACGACGCAGTTGGACGCCATTTTCGGCATCGTTCAGAAGGAAATACAGAGGTTAGTGAATCGCCGACATGCCTAATCTGCACGCCCTGCTCACGTGGCTCCGCTTGGGTTCCCGACATGACGGCGGCGCTGCTGCCCATGTCGCGACCGCAGACCGTTTGCGCGACAGCCGCAGGTGGGCCGAGGCTGCAGAGCATTATCGGCTGGCGCTGGTGGCAAAGCCGCGCTGGACCGCGATCCGCGTGCAATTGGGGAACATGCTGAAAGAAGCAGGCTATCATGTGGATGCAGAGCAGGCCTATCGCGGCGCGATTTCAGAAGAACCCGAAAACGCCGACACGCATCTCCAGCTTGGCCATGCGCTGAAACTGCAATCGCGGCATAATGAAGCTCGCGAGGCGTATTTGGCTGCCCTGAAATTGGATCCGGACCTGCAATCTGCACGAATCGAGCTTCAGGGTCTGGGGGTTAGCCAGCGCACGATCGATCTGCACCTTGCAGCTGCGGCCAAGGATGGAAAGGCCCCGTCGCGAACCATGGCGCACAGCATATCGGCCGCGGATCGATTGATAGACCGGTTTAACAACGCTGCCGTCGAAGGCTTCATCACCGACATCGGCCCAAGGCATGTGACCGGCTTGTTGAAAAACGTTTCTCGCCAATCCCTACCCTTAGCGCTCGTGTGCCGTAGCGAGGACCGGGAATTCGCCACGCATTTCTTTGAGCTTTCCGACCATGATGGTGGCAACAAGGTTGACGCTGCGATATTACCCTGTTCACTCAATTTCCACTTTGATCTTCCAACAATGGCCGAAGGCGCAATACTTCACGTCCGCATCGAGCCCGAACGAATCGAATTAGCCGGCAGCCCCTTCATCCTTCCCAGCACGTCGGGTGCCTCCCTCGTGGAGCGGATCGAGCGGATGGAAAAGCTGGTAGCGAACTTCGGACCACCGGATGATGTCGTCGAGCAACTGCGAAAAAAACTCGCGCCCTCGGTCACCGCTATTGCCGCGGACCGTCTCGAAACTATCCTGGGATATCAGCGCGAAACATTCGAACGGCAGTTGCTGGCATTGGAAAGCCGCCTTCTCGGAGGGCACCGTTTGCCAGATTTTGGACTGAATCCGACCGCTGAAGGCGCATTCGCACCATCCGAAGTGACAATTGATGCGCGCGATCTTTTCCCCGGCATGGGCTGGAGCCGTCCGGAACCCAATAGCCGCGGGATCATTGTACGCCATCTGTCAGGATGGAGCAGCTTGTCCGTGCGCATCTCGAAGACCACGGGAGCCCTTCTGCACATGGTGTTTCCGCAACCGGTGCGTCCCGATAGGCTACGCGGGTTGACGCTGTCGTCAGCGGGGAACCGCGTTCCATTCTGGATTGAGGCGGCACCGCACGACGCGGAGGGAGGCGTGGCGTCTTTCATGCTCGGCGCGATTCTGCCACCCCCTGTCAACGCCGATGGCGCCATTTCATGCGAGTTCGAATCCTATGAACGAGGTTCGCCCGGCATTCCCGTTTCCACGATATCGCTGGCAGCCGTTCCCACGCTCGACCGGGAGATCCTAATCGCGAGCCCGAGCAAATGGTTCATCCAAGGTTGGGATAAAACGGCCGATGGCGCCCGCATGACCGGTTCGAAAGCGCGGATCCTGTTGCCAGGGAAAAGCGGCGGCGCGGATATCGTTATTCGGATTGACCATGATACAGACCTGCAGCAGTTGGATGTCGTGATCAACGACACTCAGCTGACGGCCCATGACTCGGAACAAGGGATCACGAGGTTCATCGTTCCGGCAGCAGCCTGGCAGGATTTTCCCAACATCCTTACTTTCGTTGCCTCCGAAAGGCGCGTATCCGGCGATATGCGTGTCCCCCTCGTTAAAAGCCTGATCGTTTCGCGGACCAATATCTGATATTTGCATGCGCTGCCTCGTCATCTCTCCTGTACCGACGGTTCCGGCCACGCAAGGCAATGCCGTCAACATGGCTCGATTGAACGATTGTCTGCAGGCGGCGGGCTATCACATCCACATGGTATATTCAGCCATGGAGGGCATGGATGCCGACAATATGGAAGCCATGAGGCGGCAGTGGGACACGCTCGACGTCATTCCCTTCCGTGGGATTTTTGAACAACCGGGAAACTGGGGCTATTCTCTCGACGCCTGGTTCGACCCCGCCGTCGGCGAACATGTCGCGCGCGTATGCGACGAATGGCATTTCGACATTGCCCTGATCCACTATGTATGGATGTCAGCGGTCTGCGATTACATGCCTGCCGAACTGCCGAAGCTCATCTATACGCATGATCGCTTTGGTGACCGGCATGCCATGCTAGCCAGGGCCTGCATCGCTCCTACCTGGTACTCAATCTCTACGGCGGATGAAGCTCTGGGATTGGCCAGGGCAGACCGGCTCATCGCCACGCAAGAGAGCGAGGCAGCCTATTTTCGTTCGATCGTCGATCGCCCGGTACACGTTCTGGGCTCACTTCAAGCCCTGCGGATCCGGCCACCATCGACACGCGACGAGAAGCCGTTGAGAGCGGGATATATCGGTAGCGGAAACCCCGGCAATCGCCTGTCAATTCGAGAATTGCTGGCGGCAATCGATCGAACACCAGGGCTGACAAATGGCGATTTTGAGCTTCTGCTGGCGGGCCCGATTTCCCTCCTTGCCGAATTCTCCCGTCCCTATGTCATATCCCTCGGTGTGGTCGACCAACCCCACGATGTTTATCGGTGCGTGAATCTCATGCTCAATCCCAGCACCGGCGGTTCAGGCTTAAAGATCAAATCCGTCGAGAGCCTAGCGGCGGGCATGCCGCTGGTCGCAACGGTGGACAGTATGGTGGGGTTGCCGGTGGAGCACCCGGCGCATCAGTGCCAGGACGCCAAAGAGATGGCAGCCATTCTCTTCGATCTCGTTCAGGGACAGGGATTGGCGAGCTTGATCGCGGCGTCCCATTGCTCGATCGAAAGCTATACCGATCGGCAGCTGCAAGAATTCTCGTCTCTGTTCAGCTCCCCATCCACCATCAATGGCAACGGGTCGCTGCAGCCGGTTATTGGCTAATGCACCGTCCGGAGCTCTTCGTTTTTTCTCCGATGCCGCCCGCAAGAAATGGCATCGCCGACTATTCTGCGGAACTATTGACCGGCCTTGCTGCCCATTATGAATGCACGTGCATCGTTGCGGACGACTCGCCCGCCCCACTAATCAAATCGTTATATCTTTCCCAATATCGGAAGATCGCGTCTGCCGTCGCACATGAACGTCATTTATTTCAGGTCGGTAATAATTCGGGTCATGCCTATATGCTGCCCTGGATCGAGCGTGTTTCCGGGGTCGTGACCATACATGATGCCACCCTCGCGCATGCAATGGATTGGATAGCCAATGAGACCGGCGGCAGCGAGGCTTTTTTCCGCCTGGCCGAAGCCGCCGACGGACCGCAGGCGCGCGAGATACTCGAAACGGCGGTTCGGCATGGACTGTGGTTCGGCGGCTTGGGCCAGGAAATGACCTTCCTTGCTCCGGTCGTGTCTTCTTCCCGTGCGGTCATCGTCCATTCCCGCCTCGCGAGGCTCAGGGTTCTGGCCAGTACGATCTGGGCCCGCACCTATGTGATCCCCCATTTCTCCGCGGGGAGTTCACGTCTCCCTGCCACCAGCCGGTTGAGGTCGGACGGAACCGTTCATCTGCTCTGCCTGGGATTCGTCGCGCGCGCAAAGCGAATAGATCTGGTGCTGGCGGCGATGAGCATGCTGCTGATGGAGGGGCTCGACATCAGATTGACGATTGCCGGCGAGATACGTCCTGAAGAATATGATGTCGAAGCCGCCGTCGAAGCCCTCAACCTGAAGCGGCATGTGCATTTAATCGGTTATGTCCCGGAAGACGCGATTGATAGCTTGATCGCAAGCGCCGATGTCGTGGTTAATTTGCGCGACCCCACCTCCGGAGAGACCTCTGGCACCTTGTCGCGCGCCTTTGCGGCAGGACGCTGTGCGGTGGTGACCGACATCGGAACCTATTCCGAGATACCGGACGATTGTGTGGTGAAGGTCGGCCGGTCGGAAATGAATCCAAGGGGGTTAGCTCTGCGCCTCTGGCGCATCGTCACGATGGCGGACGAGCGGGAGGCCATCGGAACCCGGGCCCGTCTTTTCGCTGAAAATGCTAGTTCTTTGGTGAGTGTAGCGAGGCAGTATGCGCGTGCGATTGAAGAAGCCTATGCAGGCGACGTGACACTACCAGCGCCTGCTATGATGCAGTTCATGCGTGTCCCACGCAGTCGTACTCCTCATATCGAAAGTCTGGCTCGATCAACCAGAGCACTGGCGGACCCGCAGCAATTATGGTGGCGTGAGCGGATGCTGCCACTGGGGGAGGGGGACCAGATTTTGCTGATCGCCGGCGGGACTGAGGCGAGTTCGCGATTGGCCGAGGAGGGCTTCGGTTGGCGAACCCAGTCCATGGTTGAGACCGACAAAGCCGCTGTATTATATGACGCCCTCCTGTTTCTTGTCGACGAAGCCACGCTTTCCGATATTCCCGACAGCAACGAACTGCTTGTCGACTTGATCCGTAAACTTCGTCCCTCAGCGAAGCTGATTATAGAGGTTAGCAATCCCGCGAAACTTCCAGCGTACATTGCCGCCCTGCTGCACCGCCATGGCTACCGCCAGCTGAGCGAATGCGAAGGACCGGAATTGCCGCTGGTCAATATTGGGATCTCTCAATGGTCGGCTTCATCCTGGTGTGCGACATTTGCGAAATTACGGCCGGCGGTTATCGGACGGGGTGGCATATGAACGGCGCGGGGCCAAACCCCTTATGGTCATTTGAAGAGGTCGCGCTCGCTCTCGCGTCATGGCAAAGCGGCAAAGTGGTCATCGCAGCTCTCGCTCCACCATCGGCCGTCAGATTCGAGCGCATCTTGGAATGCGCAAAGCCGACTACGCCATGCAAGTGGCTGCAACTCACACCTGACTGGTTATTGGACATCCTAACGACGGACGAATTTCCCGATACGTACGCAGCGGTTATTGAAGAGCGCGATGACCTTTTCGAACATGTTGCGCCGCTCTTTGTTGGCCCGGGCAATCATGACTTAGTATACAGGTTTCAACCGCTGAGCCGACTCTCGTTAGGACTGGGTGTCGAAAATACCATACGCGTCCGCAACCTCGACGACTTGGGTGGGCAAAGGAAGAATTGCGACATTCTGATGGTGGGTGGCGGCTCGCGCGGCCTTCGCATCCTGCGAGGGGCGCAGGCCTTGGTGTCAAAGCACAAGCCGATCATAATCCTGGACACTTTGGATCTGTCAGGGTCGGAACGAAGCGATCCCACCGCATATCTCGGTGATCTGGAGCGCATGTTCAGCGACTACGCAGCGCTGTCCCCGAACCGACACTGCGATCAGGCTTGTTCTCGGCGCTTCCTCATATTGCATCATCGCTCGGCGTTTCCGTCATATGATGCGTCTTGCGTTGGTGACTTTTCGGTGGCGGCGTCATACAGGGCGCGCGACATCAGGATCGTGGCCAACGGTCGGCGACGGCTTCCAAGCCATCCAGTTCGTTGGAACGGAAGGAGCCCAGGTATCACCTTTATTGTTGAGCGGCCCGCGCATGCAGGCCATATCGACATCCTACTAACCGGCGGCACGCCACATGGGCTGCGTGTTATGGTAGACGGCGAACCACGCCCTTATCTAGCGACGGACGATAAGCGAATATGTGAGGCGGCCGAAAACGCAGATTTCACGATCAGACTGGCTCTTGATGACGCGCCATCCGAGGATCGCCTAATCAAAATCCTGCTGGCGCCGATAAGACCCAGTACAACCACGCGCCCCTTCCTTCTGGCGCTCCGTGGAGCGAATTTCGTTTGAAAATGAGCGTTGCCGGGATTTGCACCCGGCTCGCTAAAGGCCGAGATCAATCGAAGCTTGCAACCAGCGCAGAATGGTGTCCATGCTTTCGGGCGCCGGATGATAGTGGGGAATGTGAATGCTGACGAGGCGCTGCGGGACAGGATCAGGAATGGCTACGGTGGCACTGATGATCCGAACGGTTTTCTCGTCTTCTTTAAGACACACCAATTCTTTCATTCGGTTCGCCAGAGCGGTGGATCGCATTTCGAACCATTGCTCTGGGATGCAGATTCACATTTGCGAATGTGGCGAAGGAATGTTCCAGGACCTCTCGCCCCAACCTGTTGAACGTCATTCCTCCGCAAGCGCCCATATTTGAAGGTCGGGATTTAAGATGTCCTCGTCCACACCAGTTCCAGTCAGACCACGGAGCCACTTATCGATACAGGCTTCGGTCATTCGAGCGCTGATCCTGCGGGAATTGCAGGACAGATTCGGTCGCGACAATATCGGCTATCTCTGGGTCATCGGCGAACCCTTGATGCTGGCGACCGTGATCAGTACGCTGCATTATGTGGGCGGTCATGCTACGGGCGAAAGCACATCCATGCAGCCTTTCCCGTTCACTGTGCTGGGCTATTGTTTTTTCATCATATTCCGCAATATCTTCAATCGTTCGGAAAGCGCAATCGAGATGTCTCTCCCGCTGCTTTACCATCGGATCATCACACCGCTCGACATCATGTATTCCAAGATCATTGTCGATATATTGGGATGCGTGTCGTCCTGTGTCGTCCTTATGACCATAGGGATCATGCTGGGGATCGCAGACTTCCCCGTCAGACCCCTCTATGTCTTCTTCGGGCTATTCCAGATATGCTGGATTTCCTTGGGATCTGCCCTGGTGGTGGCGTCTTACACCTATGAAGGCCATCTGCTGAAGCGCTTCGTTCATCCTTTCACATATTTCATGATGCCGCTCAGCGGCGCCTTCATTACCATGAACATCCTTCCAATCTGGGCGCGAAGCTTCATGGCCTGGAACCCACTGATGAGCATTTTCGAAACGATCAGATATGGCCAATTCCCAAATGCTGAGTCCCGTTATATCTTTCCCGGATATACGATGGCAGTGTCTGCTGGGCTGACCTATTGGGGATTAATTGCGATAAGACGGATGAGTAGAAGAATAACTGTGCGATAATGCTCTAGCAGGTTGTTGATGAAGTCGCTGGCGTTGACGGGCTTGTCGTGATTCACTTTCCGGGATTTGGAGGTGAGTGATGCGCGGTTCCGACCAGAGCGGTGGAAGCCTGTTTTCCTATGTGGATGTGGAGGCGCGAATACGACCAGGTCATCCGCTGCGCCAGATCCGGGAGATAGCCAACGCGGCACTGACGGTGTTGGATGGGGACTTCGCGCAACTTTACCCGCCGCGGTTGGGCCGGCGATCGATTGCGTCGGAGCGGCTATTGCGGGCGATGCTGTTGCAGTCGTTCTATGGCATCCGCTCGGAGCCCCAGTTGATCGAGCGGATCGAGTTCGACCTGCTGTTCCGCTGGTTCGTCGGCCTGGGAATCGACGAGGCGGTATGGGATCATTCGAGCTTCACCACCAACCGGGAGCGGCTGCTGTCGGGGGAGATCGCAGCAAAGTTTCTGCGTGCCGTTCTGGTGCAGCCCAAGGTGAAGCGGCTGATCTCGAGCGACCACTTTTCGGTGGGCGGGCCCCTGATCGAGGCATGCGCATCAATCAAGTGCTTTCGCAAGGACGGGAGCGATGACTATCCTCGGGGGCCGGCCCGCAACGCTGAGCGCAACTTCCACAAGGAGAAGCGCTCCAACGAGACGCATGCCAACACGACCGATTCCGACGCGCGACTCTACAAGAGAGGCGACGGCCAGCCGGCCCGGCTTTGTTATTTCGGCCATATCCTGATGGAGAACCGCAACGGCCTTGCGGTGGAGGGCGGCGTCACACAGGCCAGCGGCATCGCCGAGCGCAAGGCGGCGCTGGCGATGCTGGACCGGCGCAAGAGAAGCGGGCGCATCACGCTGGGGGCCGACAAGGCCTATGATGTGCGGCAGTTGGTCGAGGATTTGCACAAATGGTCGGTCACCCCGCATATCGCCATCGACGGGCATCTCCCGAAGACCGGCAAGCCGCGGGCGACGGCCATGGACGGGCGCACCACCCGTCACCCCGGCTATGCGGTCAGCCAGTACATTCGCAAGCGCATCGAGGAGGTGTTCGGGTGGGCCAAGGGCTGGGCTGGCCTCGCCAAGGTCAAGCTGCGAGGACAGGCTAAGGTCGATGCGACCTTCACCCTCGCCTTGGCCGCCTACAATCTGATCCGCCTGCCCAAGCTCCTTGGAGTGACGACAGGAGCCTCAAGGGCAAGTGGCGCATCGTCGAAATACCCGATTTCGAGGCCGACCATCCCGATATGATGGACCCCGCCTATATCCTGTTTGAGGATAATGGCCCCGGCGATTTCGCTTTCGGCTGTTGTACCGGACATATTTGGGAAGCCAGTAGTACCGAGGCGACCACCATCGACTTCTCGTGGGACGGAAACGACGAAATGACTGAGGCCTGCGGAGACGGCTCTGCCGAACTCCAACCCGACGGCGCCCTCCGGGGCGAAATCTGCTACCCCAATGGCGATGAATGGGCCTTCATCGCTCGTAGGCGGACTTCTTCAACAACCTGCTAGACGCTCAGGACATACGATAGCCATCATAGGCCACCATACGCACGTCGAGATTCTTACGCGTTTCAATATCCACATTGTTCAAGCGAGGTCCTAATCCAGATGAATGATGCTTTTGCTGGCTTTGCAGATAGAGTGATTTACTGGACGCAGGGCGAAAAGGTTAAGAACTTTGGCGACGTACTGACAGAATGCCTGATCGATCAGCTCCTCATCGCCCCGATTTTTCAAGCAGACCGCTATCGCCTGATCGGCAGCGCATTGGACGAGGCTCTTCTCGCGGAGGACCTGAGACGACTGGGCAATCCTCATGCCACTCTTGCCTGTTGGGGCTGTGGCGCGCGATCGGAGCGCCCCTTGAGTATCGAGCTGCGGCAACGCGTATTTCTGTTCGGCGTACGAGGTCCATTGAGCCGCGATGCCCTCGGGTTGCCAGCGGATACTCCTATCGGCGACCCGGGCCTACTGGTGCCACTTATTTACCACCCTACAGAAATGCCCGAGATGCTTGGCCGTACCTTATGCGTCCCACATTTTCATGAACCGCTCTCGAATTTGCAGCTTCACGAGAAAACCGGCGCCGATCAGATCCTACGGCCGCAGGTTACGTCCTCATCCGAAGCTCAACGGCTTATCGACGCTATCTTCTCAGCGGACTTCGTCCTTGCCGGATCGCTACATGCGGCGATCATCGCCTGCGCCTATAATCGCCCTTTCGCGTTCATGAACGCCGGCTACCTCGACACACCGTTCAAATGGCGGGACTTTGCCGCGTCTATCAATCTCCAAGCCGAGTTTTTCGAATCCGTCGAGACGGGGCGATGCTTTGCCGAAGCACATGACGGGCAAGTGACATTGCCACCTTTGTCGCCCTTGCTCGGCTGCTGCCCATGGGCGGTGCGGCCATCGATGCTCGTTGCAGCACTCCTGCGCGATATGGGTATAGTTCCGGATACCGATCAATCTTCGCGAGACCTGATCGCGGCCGCATCAAGTCTCGCGCAAAGTAAAAAGCCTTTTGCCCTGAATGCCCAACGGTCGGCCCGCGCCATCCGAGATGCTATCGAAGGACGCGCGCCACCCTCGGGGCAACGCGAGCGGGTCGCCCTGTTGGCCGAACGCTTCGCCACTCGGGCGAGTGAACTCAGCCAGGATCTTGTCGCCGAAGCCGCGGCTGCGCGCTTCCGCTTCTTCGACGTCGATTCGGCCCCAGCGATCCTCAGCTTTGCGAGAGCAAAGGCCGGAGCCACAATGTTGAGCGGGCAATGGTCCGCTCCGAATGATATCGCGCCCGTTTCTACGGGAGGCTTTTCGAGGATAACGCTTCCTCAAGAGACCGGTTGGCCGGAGGGGCGATACCTCGTGATCTCGGGACATCTTTTTGCGCCCCATTGCGCGCCGTATCAGGGGAAACGGAGAATGATCATTCACCTCAATGGCGTGGCCGCCTTCGACGAGATTCTAGACAATCCCACGGAGGGCGAATCCTTCACTGCTACGATTAAGCTCGCAATTCCCGAGATCGTGCGGCAGCAATCCGGTTGCCTGGACATCGACTTCGGCTTCGATGTGCTGGCTTCGCCAAAGGAGATAGGCCTTCGCGATGACGACCGCCTTGTGGGCTATGCCCCGCTCAGGATGTGGATTGAATTATAAGATCGGTGGATGTTAAAGAACCGTTCGGCCTTCACATCAACCGTCTGACTATGCAAGAAAATTACGAGTGTATATCAGGCATTATTCGAAGCAATTGGATCAAGCAGGATGTCTAGAAGCAACACGGTTTTTGACAAATTGGCGATGCAGCCAACCGATAGCCAGTTATTGAAGCTGCGATGCGACAGTCAATCGGTTCAATATTATTCCGATATTTCGCATTTTCTATCATCCCGTATCAAGGGCCATGAAACCCTTTCGTTGCTTGACGTGGGGCCGCGCACAGGAGCGGGATTGGCCTTTCTCCGTCTCGTCCATCATCCAGCGGCCTATACGAGACTGAAGCTCGACCCTGTCTACGGGATCGATATCGATCCGATGTTCGAGCAGTATGCAGCCTTGGAATTCCCGGACATTTCTGGAATTACAGGAGACATTTTCGATCTGGAAGAAAACACGTGGGATATTGTGACTTGCAGCCATACGATTGAACACATCTCCGATGCGGAGGGCTTCGTCCTACAGTTGATGAAGATAGCACGCAGATATCTTGTTATTGCATGCCCGTTTGCCGAAATGCCGCTCAGCGACGAGCACGTCCGGACAATTGATTACGCATTCTTCCAGAAGCTCGATATATTGGATGTGCAAATTTATGAATCCCAACATTGGCATTCAGGAGTAGTCTGCCTCGCATTTAAAGCACTCTAAGGGCTGGGTCAAAGGATGCTAAAGGTCGGCTTTCTGGGAAATTGTCAGGCGCAGGCGATGGAGTCCTGGACATCCCATGCGCGTGACTCCCTTGAGATTGTGAATTTCCCGGCCATTTGGTTGCTCAACGAGCAGGACGTCGGCAAGATCCTAGAGGACATCGAAATTTGCGACTATGTTTTCACGCAACGCCTGAGTGATGATTTCACATGGCCTGATCTTGCGACCTCCCGACTGAAAGGCGAGTTTGGCAGCAAACTCATATCCTGGCCTAATGCGTATTTTGACGGCTATTTCCCCGGTGTTTCCTATCGCTATAAGTCGGACGGACGGATTCTCGGTCCCTTGGACGAATATCACTGGGACCCGATCGAAAATTCGTTTCTAGCTGGCGAGAGCGTTGACGAATGCGTGGCGCGGTTAAACTCAGACGCCATTTTCGAGCTATATCCTGATCCCATCGCCAAATCCCTTCAGCGCCTTGGTGATAGAGAGGTCGGCCTGGATGTCGTGATATCGGATTATATTGCAAGCAACCTGCACAATCAGCGCCTATTTTACTCCATGAATCATCCGGTTAATTCTTTGATATTGGAAATCATTGAAAGATTATTTGGATTAATCGGCGAACGAAAACGCGTAAGTGACATAGGGACTTTCGGATTTCCGTTGAACAAGATAATTCTGCCGGTGCTCCCTTCGATCGCCAGCCAGCGTCATATCAATTTCTCCGACAGGGATTCGATAAAAGGCATCAAAGTCTGCTTCGGAGACGAAGGTTATCAGATCTCCGACGAAGCGGAGGAATATGATTATAGTAGCCTAGTCGAATGCTTTTATAAGATTTATGAAATAAATGCCAGATCTCTGAATCTCATTAGCCAATATTAATTACTCTGCACCCAATAGTTTTCGCTAAATGGACCGGACGTCCCTGATGAAACAGGCTACCATCGCACTTCTGTCAGAATCCATGCGTTTAAAAGCGCTTGCGAACCTCAAGGGAAGGTTGTCGCAGACGATGTTCGTGGTTCAACTCGAGCCGGACGATTTGTCGGTCAACCACGACTTACGATTGCTGGATGGCCTCTTTGATGCCTTGGAAACCTTCTGGGAAGCCCCTGAAATCGATGTCCGCATAGTCTGCCCCGACGATCGGCTAAAAAAAGTCCAGCAGCGGGTACTCCCTGTCCCTCGCCTCCAGGTCAAGGTTCAGGGTCAATCCGATATACTCGCTAGCGCTCCCAAGGGGGTTTCGCCTTCCAGCGCTATGGAACGTAGCGCGCTCCTGAACCTGCTCATGACGGCGCAAGCCGATGCCGACACCACCCTTGCTCTGACCCCGCGAACCTTCCCCATAAAACCTATGTCCGCAGAAGAACTGGTGAAGCTTTGTTCCGAATTTTCCGCACAGATGGATAGCGGCGCAGAAGTCCGTCCGTCCTCGATCCCGGTCGGATTTTTCGGGCGATCACTCGCAATCGAAGCGGTTGATTGGCTGTCTCGGATGTTCGCCACCTCCAATGACGACCAAACTGGGCTTTCGTTCATCCTGCATGCCGCCAAAAGCGCAGAATTCGGCTTTTGGACGCGCTTACCGCCGGAGGTGCCTTCCGATCTACTATTGGAGATTCACTCTGCTGATTGCATCGCAGAGGGTGGCAAAGGCTGGCCCGAACAGCCTTGGACGATCAAGAAATGCCCGCCATTCCTCCATGTGAAGGGCGCCGAATACACGGATCCGGAAGAAATCTTACCCTATGTTTATGCTACTTTACATCGCTGATATGATCGGCGACCCGTTATCCGCCGCTAATCGAGATGTCCTTCGACGGCCATATCCTTCAGGCAATCGCCGAGGCGGCGTTACGCGCACGCCATGACCTGGCAAGCTGCCGCGCACTTATGAGCTATGTCCATGGCGACTTCCGCATGTAAGCGATCTTAAGGCACTGCCGTTTCTCAAGCATTCTGGTGACGCAACGGTGCCCCTCGATCGGTCGAGGCTCAGCCTGCAATGATTGAGCCCCGCCGATCGAGGCAAGGGCTACTTGATCAATTAGCTGAACCGACAATATGGCTCAATACACTGGGACCTCGACTGGCAGCAAGCGATTGCCGACTCGGATTTACCCAAATTTCGCATGGGAAATCAATTCAGCAGGCTTGGCTGCGGAATGGGCAAATTCGATCCATCCATCGCATGGTTCACCCCGAACAGATGTTTATGCCGTTCATATCCTACGCCGGCATAGAAAATCTCGGCGAACATGCGCGCGGTGCGCAACAATTGCCGCCGACCCACCCCATCGCGCAACGGCATGACATAATGCCCGCAGAGGCTCCTCGAATCCTGATCGACGAAGAATTGGACCATTATAAGTTCCGCGTTCAGCGTGTTGGCACATCGCAGCATCTCTACTTCGCTGACATCGTTTCGAAAGATCCAATATGTTGAAAACACCAGATTCGACCGATCGTGGTCTATTCTTAGCCAAAAATTAAACGGCAGACCAGTGACGTAGATCCGGTGTTCGCCGTCCAGCCGATTATCAATGGCCGCCTCATCGAGCAGAGATGCCAACAGTTCAATGGTGATCTCTTGCAGCTGAATCAAAGCTGTAGCTCCTTCCTTCTTCCCGCTCTCGAACCAATGCGCCGCGATGAAATCAATCGTAGCAAACCGGCATTACCCCCGAGGATTTACCAAGAGCCGAGCGGATAACATGCTCCATCCGAAAAGTCCTCCATTTGTCGGATTCCCGCGAACAATCGGATGTGCAAGAACGCGTCAGTTCCCGACCAGGTGATCCGCGCGTCACCTCATGTCGTTAACCGCGGCGAAGGCGTCAACGGAGGCAAACACGCTAAGCAAGGCCGATCTTGGCTGCAACGGCGGCGTCTACTGCCCAGACCATCTCATGAGCCCCTTCCACTCAAGCCTTTATGAAACTCGAAATTCTCAGTCTGCAATGCCAATTTGTGGTGCAGAGCTGGCTTAAGGGGGATGATACATCCATAATGGTTGCAGGTAGACGGCAGCACAAGCCAATGATGGCTTTTGGAAGGAGCGCGTGGTCGCTGGATAGCCGATTATGCGCGCGTAGCGGTCATTCTGTAGAACGATCATTTACGCTGTAGAACATCGGGTTTTTCATCCATTCAGCGACCGCTGACGCACGCCACCCGGCGCATCTGGTGCTGATCGCGATCTGCTTCGGGAACGTGCCCTGCTGGATCTTCCGGTAGAGGGTCGAGCGGCTGAGCCCGGTGCGTTCGAGCACCGTCTTGAGACGAAGGATGCGATCGGGGGTATCGGTTGTCATGGCATGATCCCGCATGGCTTGCGTTGCGATAGCTCCCGAAGAAAGCTTCTGAGAGCGCAGGGGATGATTGCAAGGGGGTGGGATCGTCTTGGCGGTCGAGAGGCATCTGGAGTCGGCAGAGAGGTAGCATGACCGTTTTGGCGCTAGTGCTGCGACAGTCTCAGGACGTCCCGCCCTTCCCCCGAACATCTGAACCTCTCGCGCTTCACGCATCCGAGTCGCATGGGTATTGGCCGGAGCGCTGCTCCGGCTGATGGTCATCGCGCTTCTGCGCGCGATGGCGTTACCTCCGGTGCTGGTCTGGCGGG
>Ga0207647_10000591_pt1 | contig 28212 bp, 21 predicted proteins | sample KBSCornC2_FD_184295 | JGI IMG/M metagenome (GOLD analysis project Ga0207647, IMG submission 184295) | Corn rhizosphere microbial communities from Kellogg Biological Station, Michigan, USA - C2 (SPAdes) (version 2) | ecosystem: Host-associated > Plants > Roots > Rhizosphere ... | reverse complement strand
GCTGCGCGATCCGGCGAGCAGGCGGACCGCTGAATGGTCATCCTGCGCCCACGGCGATGCATCCTGCGCGCGAGCACTGGAGAATGTCGCGCAGATCAACAGCAAAGCGGTGAAGCCAATTGCGGGGCGGGCGGGAACTATTGCGGTCATGTGACGTCTTTACAGGGATGCGGTCGACTAAACCATTGAATTGCGTGTGATCCATCCGGCGCGGAGCGCTTGATTGACAGCGACGGCGCCCAATATCAGGATGTGAAGCAAGGCGAGGTCAGGCAGCCATGAACCCTGCAAGCAAAACACCGAAAATCGGCCTCCGCAAGGCAACTGAAACAAAGGCTATTGGTGGCGATGCCGACAGCGGCAGCGGTTACCTCGATGGCCAGTTGCTGGTCGCGATGCCCGTGATGGAGGACGAGCGCTTCGCGCGGTCGGTGATCTATCTGTGCGCGCATTCCTCCGAGGGCGCGATGGGGATCATTGTCAACCGCCCTGCTGGCAGCATCGATTTCCCCGAATTGCTGGTGCAACTGCAAATCATTCCCGAAGCGGATCAGATCAAGTTGCCGGAAAACGCGGAATCGATGAAGGTCCTGAAAGGCGGCCCGGTGGAAACCGGGCGTGGTTTCGTGCTGCACTCCAGCGACTTCTTTCTCGAAGATGCGACGCTGCCGATCGACGATGACATCTGCCTCACCGCGACGCTGGATATTCTCAAGGCGATCGCATCGGGCAAGGGGCCGCGTCACGCGCTTCTTGCGCTGGGTTATGCCGGCTGGGCGCCGGGTCAGCTCGAAAGCGAAATCCAGGAGAACGGCTGGCTGCATTGCCCGGCGGATTCCGATCTGGTGTTCGGCACCGATGCCGAGGACAAATACAGCCGCGCGCTACGCAAGATCGGCATCGATCCCGGCACGCTTTCGAATGCGGCGGGTCATGCGTGAACTCCGATAAGTGAATGGTCGTCCCCGCGCAGGCGGGGATTCATACGCGCCGCGGCTGCCATGAAACACGCGCGCTGCCTTTTCTGATGCTGATCGCCACATTGAGGCGGCGGTTATGGGTCCCCGTCAGCGCGGGGACGACCAGCCTGATGACGCTGCATGTTAGACGGCGTTCAATGCGCCGCCTCAAGCCGCTCTTCCGTCAACAGCCGCATTGCGGCTTCGGTGTCCATCGGCTCGCCGAAGGCGAAGCCCTGCGCGTATTCGCAGCCGAGCTGATATAGCTCCACCGCATCGGAATCGGTTTCCGCGCCTTCCGCCACCACGTCCATGCCGAGATCGTGCGCCAAGGCGATAATCGATTTCAGGATCACCGGGCGGGTGCCGCGGCTGGTGGTGCGGACGAAGGACTGGTCGATCTTGATGGTGTCGAACGGGAAGCGTTGCAGATAGGCGAGCGACGAATGGCCGGTGCCGAAATCGTCCAGCGAGAGACCGACGCCGAGTTCGCGGATACGGGTCAGCATCTGCGCGGCATGTTCGGGATTGTCCATCACCAGGGATTCAGTGAGTTCGAGCTTCAACGTTCCCCGCGCCACCGACGCACGCGACAACACGGTGCGAACATCGTGGATCAGGTCGTGGCGCAGCAACTGCCGCGAGGAGACATTGACGCTGGCGAAAATCGGATCGCGCGAGCGCATGGCGCGTTGCCACACGGCCAACTGGCGTGCGGTACGATCCATCACGAAGGTGCCGAGATCGACGATCAGACCGGTTTCCTCGGCGATCGCGATGAATTCGATCGGTGACATGCGACCGAGCTTGGGATGGTCCCAGCGCGCCAACGCCTCGAAGCCGGCAATCGATCGGTCCTCCAGCCGGACGATCGGCTGATAGAGAATAGTGATCTCGTCGCGTTCGATCGCGCGACGCAGCTCCGATTCCAGCGTGAGGCGGTCGCTCTTCCGGGCGCGCATCGCCGGCTTGTAGACATCGATGCGGTCGCCGCCGATGCGCTTGGAGTGATACATCGCCAGTTCCGCGTCCTTGATAATTTCTTCGGTCAGCTGGGTCTGCGGATCGGAGAGGGCGAGACCAATGGAGGCGGTCAGGAATATCTCGCGGTCGTTGAAAGCAATCGGCGCGCGGATGGTCTTGCGGATGGTCTCGGCAAAAGCGGTGATGCGGGCGGGGTCCTGTTCGGACAGCAGGATCAGGCCGAACTGATCTCCGGCGAGCCGGGCCAGAGTGTCCTGCGGCTTGAGGATGCGGGTGAGACGCCGCGCCAAGGTCAACAGGATGGAATCGCCGACCGCGATACCGACGGAGTCGTTGACCTGCTTGAAACGGTCGAGGTCGATCACCATCAAGGTCGGCCGAAGGTTAGGCATGGTCTTGGCGAAATTCGCCACCGCCGTCAGCCGATCCAAAAACAGCTTGCGGTTCGGCAGGCCTGTCATGTTGTCGTGAACGGAATCGTGCAGCAGCCGTTCCTCGGCGTTCTTGATCTCGGTGACGTCGGTCAGCGTGCCAACCACGCGTGAGACTTCACCGTCAGAACCGACCACCGGGCGCGCCTTAAGCGCAAACCACATGAAATGGCCGTCCGGAGTTCGCAACCGGAAGTCCTGCACGAGCCGGCCGCGGCGCTGATCGAGCACGCTGTCGAGCGCGGCGCGGAAGCGGTCTTGGTCCAGCGGATGCAGCACCTCCAGCCATTTCGCAGCCGGTCCTTCGAGCGTGCCGCGTTTCAGTCCGAGCAGGCTTTCGGTCTCGGGACTAGTGAACACCTTGTCGGCGGAGACGTCCCAATCCCAGATCAGATCGCCGGAGCCGGTCAGCGCCAGCGCCCGCCGCTCGACGTCCGAGACAACCCCAGTCGGGGCGCCGCCGCCAGCAAAGGCGTGCTGCATCACCGTAAAGCCGATCAGCATAACAATCAGCACCAGGCCGCCGAGCAGGGCCGGGCCGACGATGTCGTTGGTGACGCTTCCCGCAACCGTCATGCCGGCAGCCACCACCCAGACCAAAAGCAGGAACCAGGTCGGAATCAGCAACACCGCACGGTCGAAGCCGTGGGTGGAGAGATAGACGATCAGTGCAAATCCGGCGAAGGCGATCAGCACCAGCGAGGCTCGCGCAATACCCGAGGCAACCGCCGGATCGAACAGCGCCAGTGCCACCAGCGAGCCCAGAAATACCAGCCAGCCAAGCGTGATGTGCGAATAGCGCACATGCCATCGGCTGAGATTGAGATAGGCAAACAGGAACACGAGAAGGGTGGCGGCAAGGATCGCTTCTCCACCGGCGCGCCAGATGCGCTCGGCGTTGTTGGACATATCGAGCACCTTGCCCCAGAAGCCGAAATCGACCCCGATATAGACCAGCACCGCCCACGCCAGTGCCGCCGCGGCCGGAAACATGATGCTCCCCTTGACCACGAACAGGATGGTCAGCACCAAAGCGAGCAGGCCGGAAATGCCGATGACGATGCCCTGGTAGAGGGTGAAGGAATTGACCTTGTCCTTGTAGGCGTCGGGCTCCCACAAATAGAGCTGCGGCAGCTTGTCGGTGCGCAGTTCGGCGACAAAAGTGATCACCGATCCCGGATCGAGCGTCACGCGGAAAATATCGGCGGTAGGACTTTCCTGCCGCTCCGGCCGGTCACCGGTCGAGGGCGTGATGGTGGCAATGCGCGAGAGGCCAAGGTCAGGCCACAACAGGCCGGAGCCGACGATCCGGTAATGCGGCGCTACGATCAGGCGGTCGAGCTGGTCGTCGGTGTTGTTAGCAAGGGCAAACACCACCCAGTTCTGTCCGCCTTCGCGGGCGCGCACTTCAATGCGGCGGACGATGCCGTCGGTTCCGGGCGCGGTGGAAACCTGTATGCGGTCGCTATCGGAATGCTGATGCTCCAGCACGCCCGTGAGGTCGATGGCAGGCGCGTCGCTGCGGACGCTTACCGCGTCAACAGCAAACGCCGGCGGCGCGGCGATAATCATGAAGCCCAACGCCAGCAGCGCGAGGCACCTGATCAGGCGCAATGTCCATTCTCCGCAATCGATGCTGGCGTCGCCGATTTGAGATATCCGTGTCACGCCAGCAGACGCGATTAGAAACCTGAAATCCAGAGCTACACCATCATCAGAGATTCGCTCGTCCCTGCTCGTCGAAAATCCGCGGGGGCCAAGGGCCGGATCACGAACTCGAAAAAGCGAGGGCCTTGAGGCAGGGCACTTCCTGGATGGAGCGCTCGGCGCCGGAGATAAATGACACGAAAGCGAGGAAAATCAAAAGGTTTCCCGCTTCACCCGGGAAAACTCGTGGTTCGGCGGACACAATTTCGCCACGATGATCGAACGGCGCCCACCTAGCCCAGTTACCGTCGGGCGAGTTGGGTTGCGCTGATGAAACCAAGTGACGTCATCTTCCCCCGAACCGATATGCACGTCACTCGAAAACGCGATAGCATGAGCGTTTCCGTGAAGCTGAGGAATTCCGATGGCGGGCGAAGAAGATGATCGACCGAAAAAGAAAGTCAGCCACGAAATCGGCCAGGATCTCTCGCTGCTTTCGGTCGATGAATTGGCTGGCCGGATCGCGCTACTGACGGCTGAAATTGATCGGCTGCATACCGAGATGACCCGCAAGCGGGTCTCCCGGGATGCAGCCAGCAGCATCTTCAAGTCTTAGCGAGGGTCTACCGAAGCGAGTCCGGAATTTCGCGTACGGCGCCGCGGGCAGCGCTCGTCGTCAGGGCGGCATAGGCCTTCAAGGCTGTGGTCACCCGGCGCTGACGCGGCTTTTCCGGCTTCCAGGCGGAAGCCCCCTTGGCCTGCATGGCCGCCCGGCGCCGCGCCAACTCTTCATCAGACACCGCAAGACGGATGGTGCGCGCGGGAATGTCGATCTCGATGCGATCACCGGCCTGGACGAGACCAATGGTGCCGCCTTCGGCGGCTTCCGGCGAAACGTGGCCGATCGAAAGCCCCGAGGTGCCTCCCGAGAAGCGGCCATCGGTGATCAACGCGCAGGCTTTGCCGAGGCCCTTCGATTTCAGGTAACTCGTCGGGTAGAGCATTTCCTGCATGCCTGGGCCGCCGCGCGGGCCTTCATAGCGGATCACCACCACATCGCCAGCTTCGACCTTGCCGCCGAGAATGCCGCTGGATGCGTCGTCCTGACTCTCAAACAGCTTCACCGGGCCGGAGAATTTCAGGCTGCCCGGATCGACGCCTGCGGTCTTCACGATGCAGCCGTCTTCGGCGAGGTTGCCATAGAGAACGGCGAGCCCGCCGTCGGTTGAAAAGGCATGTTCGACGTCGCGGATGGTCCCGCCGGCGCGATCCTCGTCGAGCGCGTCGTAGCGGGAGGCCTGGCTGAACGCGACCTGCGTCGGCACGCCGCCCGGCGCCGCCTGGAAGAATTCGCGCACCGAAGCGCCGGGATTGCGTTTGACGTCGTAACGCTCGAGGGCTGCAGCTAGCGTCTTGCTGTGGACTGTCGATGTCTCGCGGTTGATCAGACCGCCGCGCTCGAGTTCACCGAGGATCCCGATAATGCCACCGGCGCGGTGGACGTCTTCGATATGGACGTCGGCGACAGAGGGGGCGACCTTGCAGAGCACGGGCACCCGGCGCGAGAGGCGATCGATGTCGCTCATAGAAAAGTTCACGCCGGCCTCATAAGCGGCGGCGAGCAAATGCAGCACGGTGTTGGTCGAGCCGCCCATCGAAATATCCAGCGTCATCGCGTTCTCGAAGGCGGCGAAATTGGCAATACTGCGTGGCAGCACGCTCTCATCGTTCTGCTCGTAATAGCGGCGCGCTAGGTCCACGATCAGATGGCCCGCCTCGACAAATAGCCGCTTGCGGTCGGCATGGGTCGCCACGATCGTCCCATTGCCGGGGAGCGATAGCCCAAGCGCCTCGGTGAGGCAGTTCATCGAATTGGCCGTAAACATGCCCGAGCAAGAGCCGCAGGTGGGGCAGGCCGAACGCTCGATCACCGCCAAGTCGGCATCGGATACCGTGGAATCGGCCGCGGCCACCATCGCGTCGATCAGGTCGAGCTTCTTGGCTTTTCCGGCGAGCGTCACCTTGCCCGCCTCCATCGGTCCGCCTGACACGAACACCGCGGGAATATTGAGGCGGAGCGCTGCCATCAGCATGCCCGGCGTGATCTTGTCGCAGTTGGAAATGCACACCAGCGCATCGGCGCAATGGGCGTTCGCCATGTATTCGACGCTGTCGGCAATGATCTCACGGCTCGGCAGCGAGTACAGCATGCCGTCATGGCCCATGGCGATGCCGTCATCCACGGCAATGGTGTTGAATTCCTTGGCGATCCCGCCGACGGCCTCGACCTCGCGCGCAACCAGCTGACCGAGATCCTTCAGGTGCACGTGACCCGGCACGAACTGGGTGAAGCTGTTGGCGATAGCGATGATCGGCTTGCCGAAATCCCCGTCCTTCATGCCGGTGGCGCGCCACAGGCCGCGGGCGCCGGCCATGTTCCGGCCATGGGTAGATGTTCGCGAGCGGTATGCGGGCATGGGAGCAACCTTGTCCTGGGAGAATCTGAAGCCGGGGGTGTATCAAATTGAGCTTTTCGCAAATGATGGCAGGCGCATCAACTGGGGACTAAAGGTTCCGGCGGCTTCCATTTGGCGCGTGCGAATTGGGCGAGCGGGCGCCACGTGGCACAAGAGCGACCTCCGGCGGGTCGGCCATTGGCCGATTTGGCAAACGAATCCTGAAAGAAACCTCTCATTTATGAGTTGTTAAGCTTTTTCAATTATGACCGGGCTGTCCTTGTTTGGACACCGAGTGGCTCCTGTCCACTCTGTTTGACGCCTCCCTGTTATCAACTTCAAAGCCGCCGTTGCTACGGCGGCTCTTTTTTGTCCGATTCCGATAGCGCCGAAATCGCAGGGTCGCCGTACCGGGCAGAAACCATAAAAGGGGTTGTAACTGGACTCCCGTCTCGGGGCGCGCAATGATTTATTCATCATAAGCCGGAGCCCAAAAACCGGCACGTTGCGTAACTGTGAGGCGTTAACCATGTCGGATCGTTCGGAAGGCGAACCTGCTCTTGTTCAGTTCAGCGAGCGGCTCACCAATTCGGCGGCGTTCGGCGCGCTGTTTCGCGAAGGCATGGATCTGGTCGAGGAGACTGCGGCCTACCTCGATGGCAGCGGACGCGTCGAGGCCAAGGCGCTGGATCGCGCAGCCAGTCTGACCTACGCCACCGAGAGCATGCGGCTGACTACCCGGCTGATGCAGCTGGCGTCATGGCTTCTACTGCATCGGGCGGTCAAGGAAGGCGAGATGACGCTGACCCAGGCCAACCGTGAAAAGACCAAGGTCAAGCTCACCGCATCCGATCCTTGCAACGAGGAAATGCTCGCGAAATTACCGGCCCAACTTCAGGACCTGATTGCCCGCTCGATGGCACTGCAAGCCAAGATCCGCCGGCTCGATACCAGCATCCATGCGCCACCGGCCGACCACACGCCCATTGGCAATCCGCTGGTGCCGCAACTGAACCGGCTGAAGGCCGCCTTCGAACATTGAATCTGGCGAGGAAACTCGCCCTTCGAACGGCTGCTTAAATAGAAAATGCCCCGGTATTGACCGGGGCATTTTTAATTCTGGCCGGGACCTGAAAGGCCAGTCTCCCTCCTTCTTGGGGAGACTCAGTCCTTCTTGAGGAAGCCCTGAAATTTCTTCTGGAAACGCGACACGCGGCCACCACGGTCCATCAACTGCTGGGTGCCACCGGTCCAGGCCGGATGCGATTTGGGGTCGATGTCCAGGTTCAGCTTGTCGCCTTCCTTGCCCCAGGTCGAGCGCGTCTGGTATTCGGTTCCGTCGGTCATCACGACGGTAATCGTATGATAATCCGGATGAATTTCTGGTTTCATGGCAATTCCTTCGGGCGCGCCCACGCCGGACCTAATGTGGTTTCGATGTCGGATTTGGGCGGCTCTATAACGCAGCCGGACAGGCAAGACAAGCCGCCTCCCTCACGGGATTGGTATTTGTCCGGATTTGCCAGCGAGCATCGCGGGCCCTATTTGGAGGGCTGTGTTTCGGCGATGAAACGGACCCAAAGGGTTTGCTCTCAAGGATAAAGCATCAAGCGATCCAGGGCTCCGGTTCGATCCAATCTGAATGGGAAGCGCCCTCTGAACGGGAAAGCGCCCTGGCGGCGATAGATTTCATGAGCGCGACCGAACGGCTGGACCATCAGGGCAATGCGGTGCGGCCAGCAGCCGCCGCGCAACCGGCAGAAGCGTTCGGCGAGACTCTGGCCGGGGACGCCCTCGTGAGGACGTCGCGGCTGCGGCCACTACTGGCGCTCGGGCCCTATGTCGGACGCTATCGCGGACGCGCCATCCTGGCGCTGGTCTCGCTGACGATCGCGGCGGTCACGACGCTGATCGTGCCGATTGCAGTGCGGCGGATGATCGATTTCGGGTTCACCCCGCAGGGCATCGCCCTGATCAACAGCTATTTCGGCGTGATGATCGCGATTGTCGCGGTGCTCGCCGGCGCCAGCGCGGCGCGCTTCTATCTCGTCATGACCATCGGCGAGCGCATCGTCGCCGATCTCCGGCGCGACGTGTTTTCACATCTGATCTCGCTTTCTCCCGCCTTTTTCGATTCCGCTCGCAGTGGCGAGCTGGTGTCGCGATTGACCGCCGACACCACGCAGATCAAATCCGCGGCCGGTGCCTCGGTTTCGATTGCGCTCCGCAATGCGCTGTTGTTCCTCGGTGCGATGGCCATGATGGTGTTCACCAGCCCGCGTCTGTCCGGCTTCGTGCTGCTCGCCATTCCCGTAATCGTCATTCCCTTGGTCGCGTTCGGCCGCTGGGTGCGGCGCTTGTCGCGCAACGCCCAGGATACGCTGGCGGATGCGTCCGCTTATGCCTCCGAACTGATCGGCGCCATCCGGACGGTGCAGGCCTATACCAGCGAGCCTTTCGCCGCCGGTCGCTTCGATGGCGAGGTGGAGCAGGCCTATGACGCGGCACGCCATTCGACGCGGGCGCGTGCGGTGCTCACGGCAATCATCATTTTTGTGGTCTTCACCAGTGTCGTGGTGATCCTGTGGGTCGGTTCACACGACGTGTTGAGCGGCGCGATCACGCCAGGCCGGCTCGGTCAGTTCATCCTCTACACTGCCTTTGCCGCCGCCGGCCTCGGACAACTCAGCGAAGTCTGGGGAGAAGTGGCGGCTGCCTCGGGTGCCGCCGAGCGGCTGTTTGAAATCCTGCGGGTTCGCTCGGCGATTGCCGCTCCCGTTTCGCCGCTCGCGTTACCAGAACCGGCGCGCGGCGAACTCGGGTTTGACGACGTCAGTTTTGCCTATCCCTCGCGGCCCGACGTGTTGACGGTGGACCACGTTTCGCTCTCGGTACGCGCCGGCGAGAAAGTGGCGATCGTCGGTCCATCCGGCGCCGGCAAGAGCACGCTGTTTCATCTTTTGCTGCGCTTTTACGATCCGGTCAGCGGGTCGATCACGCTCGACGGCGTGCCGATCAAGGCGGCCGATCCGCGCGAGGTGCGCTCGCGAATTGCGCTGGTGCCGCAGGACTCCGTGGTTTTCGCTGCCAGCGCGCGGGAGAACATCCGGTTTGGCCGGCCCGAAGCGAGCGATGCCGAGGTGGAGCGCGCGGCCGATCTGGCGCACGCCTCCGAATTCATTCGCCGCTTGCCGGCCGGTTTTGAAACTCCACTCGGCGAGCGCGGGGTGATGCTCTCGGGCGGCCAGCGTCAGCGGATCGCGATTGCCCGTGCCATTCTTCGCGATGCCTCATTGCTGCTCCTGGATGAAGCGACCTCGGCGCTCGATGCGGAAAGCGAAACGTTGGTGCAGACTGCGCTCGAGGAGTTGATGCGTCATCGCACGACGCTGGTCATCGCGCACCGGCTGGCTACCGTGCTATCCTGCGACCGCATCCTGGTGATGGAGCACGGCCGTATTGTCGAGCAGGGCAACCATGCCTCGCTGGTCGCCGCTGGCGGGCTCTATGCACGGTTGGCGAAACTGCAATTTGAAAACGCGTAAAACGCCTTAAAAACGCGCGAACGAGTGAGAGGCTATGGCAGCCACTCCATTTTCAGGACCGGCCGGCCCGATGTCGGATTGACGTCGTGGCCCGCGATACAAAACCCTTGTCGCTCGTAGAACCGGATCGCTCTTGCATTGTCGTCATTGACGAGAAGCCTCACACCATCAGGCGATAATTGCTTGGCCTGGTCGACCAGTGCCGCGGCAAGCCCCGAGCCCCATTGGTCGGGCGCGACCACGAGCTGGTCGAGATAACCAGTCTTGTCGATGGTCACGAATCCGCGCAGCGAATCCGTGGCCGCGGCCACCATGATTGCGGCATTTGGCACGAGCTCGTTACGCCAGCGCTCCCGCCACCAGTTGAGCCGTGCGGCGAAATCGATGTGCGGATAAGCCTGCTGCCAGGTCAGCCGCCAGAGTTCGATAGCGGCCTCCTCGTCCTCGGCGCGATAGGGACGAAGCGTAAACGGCAAGGCTGTCATGTTTCCCTAGCGCTCGGTAAGCTTCAGTTCGATGCGGCGGTTGCGCTTATAGGCCTCTTCGGTCGAAGCCGTGTCGAGCGGCTGAAATTCGGCAAATCCCGCCGCGACCAGGCGAGGTGCCGGCACCCCAAGAGAAATTAGATACTGAACCACCGAGATGGCGCGCGCCGACGACAACTCCCAGTTTGATTTGAACAGCGGACTATTGATCGGGCGAGCGTCGGTATGGCCGTCTACCCGCAGTACCCAGGCGATTTCGCCCGGTATTTGCTTGTCCAGATCGATCAGCGCGGTGGCGAGCTTGTCCAGTTCGGCCCGGCCCTCGGGCAGCAATTGCGCCTGCCCGGTATCGAAGAACACCTCCGACTGGAACACAAAGCGATCACCGACAATGCGGATATCGGGGCGATTGCCGAGAATGGCGCGCAACCGCCCAAAGAATTCGGACCGGTAGCGCGACAATTCCTGGACCCGCTGCGCCAGTGCGACGTTGAGGCGCTGCCCGAGATCGGCGATGCGGTTTTGCGATTCCTTGTCCCGCTTTTCCGAAGCGTTAAGCGCTTCTTCCAGCGCCGCCAGCTGTCGGCGCAGCGCGCTGATCTGCTGATTGAGCACCTCGATTTGCGTCAGCGCGCGCGCCGAAATCTGTTTTTCGGAATCGAGCGCCTTGTTAAGTTCGTTGGCGCGGCCGGCGGCGTCGTTGCCGGCGCCGGCGAGACCCTCATAGAGTCCTTTGACGCGATCGCGTTCGGCTTCCGCAGAGGCCAGTCCTGCACGCATTTGCGAGAGCTGATCCTCGATGTTGAGTTTGCCGAGTTTCTCCAGCGAGAGAAGATCGTTGAGTTGCGCAATCTTGGCGTTGAGCTGTTCCAGCGCCTTGTCCTTGCCGGTCACCTCCTGTGACAGGAAAAACTGCACCACCAGAAACACCGACAGAAGAAAGACGATGGAGAGCACCAAGGTCGACAGCGCGTCGACGAAACCTGGCCAGTAGTTGAAGCCGGATTCACTGCGGCGGGTGCGGACAAGGGCCATTCTGTTCTCCGCCTTCTCTCGCGCAGGCCCTTAATTCTTCTCTGGCTCGCGCGCGATGCGTTCCAGGAGTTTCCTGATGTCGCGGTTCTGCTCGCCCTGTCCGTCAGCCCATTCGCGGATCATCTGCTGTTCGGTCCGCATGTGGTTGACGAGACCCTGAATGGCTTCCGCGAGATTGGCCATCGCCGCAGTGGCGCTGCGGTGGCCGCCGCTTTCCTCAACCGTCGCACGAAGCCGCTCCAGCGCGTTCTGAATGTCGCTGGTGGCTGCAATCGGCTGTCCGGAAACGTCGCGCACGGTCGAAGCCAGCCAATCTTCCAGATCGGTATAGAATCGGTTTTGTGCCTGGCTCGATTGCAAATCGAGAAATCCCAGGATCAGCGAACCCGCGAGACCAAACAGCGAGGACGAAAACGAAATGCCCATGCCGCCAAGCGGGGCGGCGAGGCCTTCCTTGAGCGTATCGAATAGCGCGCCGGCGTCGCCGCCGACCTTCAGCCCATCGATCACCTTTCCGACGGATCCCACGGTTTCGATCAGGCCCCAGAAGGTGCCGAGCAGTCCCAGGAAGACCAATAGCCCGGTCATGTAGCGGGAAATGTCGCGTGCCTCGTCCAGACGGGTGGCGATCGAATCCAGGAGATGCCGCATGGTCTGCTGCGAGATCGTCATTCGCCCCGAGCGTTCGCTGCCGAGGATCGCGGCCATCGGGGCCAACAAGGTGGGACGCCGATCAAGCGCGAGACCGGGATCGGCGATCCGGAAATTGTTCACCCAGGCCACTTCCGGATAGAGCCGGACCACTTGACGGAAGGACAGGATGATCCCGATCAACAGCACCGCACCGATCAGCGCGTTGAGCCCCGGGTTGGCGAAGAATGCCAACACTATCTGTTTATAGAGCACCACCAGTATCAGGGCGCACAGCACCAGAAAGACGAGCATCCGGACCAGGAAAATCCGGGGGGAGGAAAGCTTGGTGGTTTCGATCTCGGTCATGGAGGGCGGGCTTGAAGGCATCGGAGCGGTCGCCAGCAGTTTCGGATAAGCGCAGCGCGCAATATGGCACAGCGCGGCCGGGAAAACAGGTGTTGATGCGGCTTGCGCGAGGAAGACGCAAACCGGATGAAACCCGGCTGCACGTCTCATCCTGTCGGCGGACTGCCGGACCCGGGTTCCGGACCGACAGCGGGATCGTCATCTTTTCACGATCGAGAAAGGAAGGACGCCTGAGGCGCGCGTGCTGTTCGCCAAACGACCAAGGTAGAACTACATCGTTTCGACGAGAACCGCAGCTCAGCCGATGACCTGTTGCCTGAGGTCTCTGGCCCGCCTCTAGCGTGGATGCGCTGCGGCATTTGATTGTTCTTGGGGACATCCGGGTTGTGGACTCATTAATCATTATCGCTCCACGAAAGCCTAAAGTTTGCACGGACTTGCCGCTTCCTTAGGCGATCGGCGAGGAGCGTTCCGACTCCTGACGACAGTGGTGTGACATTGCGCCGCCCACAAACATGTTGCGTTGCAACCCAACTGAATTAACCTGAACGCATCAGTCATTGTTCCCTGAATGCCGCGTGCGCGCCAGCGCGCATGATCGCGCATGGGAGCATGGCTCACGTGGGTATTGATCGCTCACGGCGAAATGGAGTTGAGATGACGACCAAAAGCCGCGCAGGATGGATCGGTTTCGCCTTGCTGATCGTCGCATCGCCGCTGCTGTCCGGTTGCGAGGAGCCCGCGCCAGCGGCGGCCTCGACCAAGTCCGAGCCTGAGGTCGGTATCGTCACAGTGAAGGCCCAGCCGCGCGCGGTGGTGCGTGAATTGCCCGGGCGAATTGCACCGACGCGTGTGGCCGATGTACGTGCCCGCGTTTCCGGCATCATTGTCGAGCGGCTGTTCCAGCAGGGCAGTGACGTGAAGGCCGGCGATCCCCTGTATCGAATCGACCCCCAACCGTTCGAGGTCGAATTGCAGGCCAACGAGGCAGCGCTTGCCAAGGCCGAGGCCGCGTTGGACTTGGCGCAACAACATGCCCGACGGATCGCTACTCTGACCAGTCAGAAAGCTGCGACAGAGGCCGAGAATGAAAAAGCGATAGCCGCGATGCGCCAGGCGGAGGCTGAACTTGGCGGACGCAAGGCCGATGTCGCGCGGGCCCGGTTGAACCTCGATTATGCCACGATCCGGGCGCCGATCGACGGCATTGTCGGAGCTGCTTTAATCAGTGAAGGCGCTCTTGTCGTCCAGAACGATGCTACCAATCTGGTGACCATTCAGCAGCTCGATCCCGTCTACGCCGATTTCACCCAATCGGTGACCGAAATGAACAGGCTGCGGCACGAGTTGGCCAATGGCCATCTCAACGAAATCACGCCGGGAGCCGCGCGCGTTCGCCTCGTGCTGGACGATGGCACGATCTATCCCTACGCCGGCAAGCTGCTGTTCTCCGATGTGAAGGTCGATGCTTCAACCGGGCAGGTAACCTTGCGCGGCGAATTTCCAAACCCGCAGCGCGAATTGCTGCCGGGCATGTATGTTCGCGTGCTGATCGAACAGGGGATTGATGCCGATGCCATTGCGGTTCCGCAGCAGGCGATCCAGCGCGATGCCGGCGGCGGCAGTCAGGTCTTTGTGGTGAAGGATGACGGGCTGGTCGCCATGCAGGCGGTACGCACCGGCGCGGTGCAGGACGGCTTGTGGCTAGTCAACGATGGCCTGAAGGATGGTGACCGCGTGGTGGTCGACGGGTTTCAAAAGTTCACGCCCGGCGATCGGGTGAGGGCACAGCCTTGGGTCGATGCCGATGCGTCCACCTCCTCGCTGGGGGGCTCACCAATGAAGCAAGCGCGTCAGTAACGAGCGATGCCCTCGTTCTTCATCGACCGGCCGATTTTCGCCTGGGTGGTCGCGCTGTTCATCTGTCTGGTCGGCGCGATCTCGATCCCGCTGCTGGCGATTGCGCAATATCCGATCATTGCGCCGCCATCGATCTCGGTCAGCACCAGCTATCCCGGCGCATCACCTGAAAATCTCTACAACAGCGTCACCCGACTGATCGAAGAGGAGTTGAACGGCGCCTCGGGAATTCTCAACTTTGAATCCACCAGCGATTCGCTGGGGCAGGTGGATATCACCGCGAATTTCGTTCCCGGCACCGACACCAGCCTCGCTTCCGTGGAAGTGCAGAACCGCATCAAGCGCGTCGAAGCGCGATTGCCACGTGCGGTGATCCAGCAGGGTATTTTGGTGGAGGAGGCCTCCAGCGCCACGCTGCAGATCATCACGCTTCGCTCCACCGATGGCAGCCTCGATGAAGTTGGTCTTGGCGATTTCATGATCCGTAACGTGCTCGGCGAAATCCGGCGTATCCCAGGTGTGGGCCGGGCGACCTTGTATTCCACGGAACGTTCGCTCCGGATCTGGATCGATCCGGCGAGGCTGGTCGGCTATGGACTCACCTCCGATGACGTGACCAAGGCCATCAACGCGCAAAATGCCCAGGTGGCGTCTGGCAGCATTGGTGCCGAACCGAGTACGCCGGAACAGAGGGTCTCTGCGCTGGTGCTGGTCAAGGGGCAGCTTACCTCGCCTGACGAATTCGGCGCGATCATCTTGCGCGCCAATCCGGACGGATCGACCGTGCGGCTGCGCGATGTCGCCCGCATCGCGCTCGGCGGCATGGGTTACCAATTTACAACCAGGCTGAACGGTCAGCCGACGGCCGGTCTTTCCGTGCTGCTGTCGCCCACCGGCAATGCGCTCGCCACCGCTGCCGCGGTCAAGGCAAAGATGCAGGAATTGTCGCGGTTTTTTCCCGCCAACATCACCTACGATATCCCCTATGACATCACACCGGTGGTGAAGGCTTCGATCGAGAAGGTGCTGTCGACGCTGGTCGAAGCGGTGGTGCTAGTGTTTGTGGTGATGTTCCTGTTCCTGCAGAACATCCGCTACACCATCATTCCGACCATCGTGGTACCGGTGGCCCTGCTCGGAACCAGCGCGGTCCTGTTGCTCATCGGCTATTCGGTGAACATGCTCACCATGTTCGGCATGGTGCTGGCGGTCGGCATTCTCGTGGATGACGCCATTGTGGTGGTCGAGAATGTCGAACGCATCATGGCGGAGGAGGGACTTGCCCCAAAGGAAGCCACGCGCAAGGCGATGTCGCAGATAACGGGCGCGATCATCGGCATTACCCTGGTGCTGATCGCGGTCTTCGTGCCGATGGCCTTTTTCCCGGGTTCGGTCGGCATCATCTATCGGCAGTTTTCTGTCACCATGGTCGCGGCGATCGCGTTTTCCGCATTGCTGGCGCTGTCGCTGACGCCGGCTTTATGCGCGACGCTGCTCAAGCCTGTTGCGGCCGGACACGCGCACGCGCGAAAGGGACTGTTCGGCGTCGTCAACCGTTTGCTGGACCGGATCAAGGGCCGCTATACCGGCGTCGTGGCAGGCTCGCTGTCACGCACCGGCCGACTGATGCTGATCTATGCCGCGCTCCTGATCGTCCTTTCATGGGCATTTGCTCGGATGCCCGGTGGCTTTCTGCCGATCGATGACCAGGGCTTCATCACCACCGACGTGCAGACGCCCTCCGATTCTTCTTACGCCCGGACCGAGGCGGCCGTGGAAGCGGTCGAGAAATATCTCGCGCAGCGCAGCGGCGTCGATACCGTGACGTTCCTTACCGGCTTCAGCTTTTCCGGACAGGGCATGAACACGGCGCAGGCGTTCATTACCCTGAAGGACTGGGCCGAGCGCCCGGCAAAAGACTCGGCCGCGGCGATCGTCGACGATCTCAACCGCACCCTCGCATCGGTTCGTGATGCCAGGATTTCGGCCATGCAGCCGCCGCCGGTCGACAATCTCGGCAATTCCTCCGGATTTAGTTTCCGCCTACAGGACCGCGGACAAAAAGGCTTTGCGGCCTTGAGCCAGGCTGCAGACCGGTTGATTGCGGCGGCCAACGCCAGCCGGGTGTTGCAGAAGGTCTATATCGAAGGCCTGCCGCCTGCACCGCAGGTCAATCTCAACATCGATCGCGAGAAGGCCTCCGCGTTTGGGGTCACTTTCGAGGACATCAACAACACCATTTCGACCAATCTCGGATCGAACTACATCAACGACTTTCCGAATCGTGGCCGCATGCAGCGGGTCATCGTGCAGGCGGACAAGGCCGGGCGCATGAATGCCGACGACGTCCTCAACTACACGGTGAAGAACAGCCGCGGCCAATTGGTGCCGTTTTCATCCTTCGCCTCGATCGAATGGTCGAGAGGTCCGACCCAGATCGCCGGCTTCAATTATTATCCGGCCGTGCGTATCAGCGGGGAGGCGCGGGCCGGCTATACCAGCGGCGATGCCATCGCGGAGATGGAGCGGCTCGCCGATCGGCTGCCGCGCGGATTCGGTTATGAATGGGCTGGGCAATCGCTGCAGGAAAAGCTCTCGGGCTCGCAGGCGCCGTTCCTGCTGGCGCTCTCGGCTCTCGTGGTGTTTCTCTGCCTTGCCGCGCTCTATGAGAGCTGGACCATTCCGCTTGCGGTGCTGCTGACGGTGCCGCTCGGCATCTTTGGCGCGGTCGTTGCCGCGACCTTCCGAGGATTACCCAATGACGTGTATTTCACGGTCGGACTGATCACCATCATTGGTCTGGCCGCCAAGGACGCCATCCTGATCATCGAATTCGCGAAAGACCTTCGTGCCCAGGGTAAGCCGCTGATCGAGGCCACGGTTGAAGCATGTACGTTGCGCTTCCGGCCGATCCTGATGACCGGCCTTGCCTTTATCTGCGGCGTGCTGCCGATGGTGGTCGCCTCCGGCGCGGGCGGCGCCAGTCAACAGGCGCTTGGCACCAGCGTGATGGGTGGCATGACGGCCGTCGTAATTCTGGCGCTGTTGATGGTGCCGGTTTTCTTCGTCGCCGTGCAGCGCTTTTTCGGGCGTGACCGTGAACCCGTCGAACTCCAGGCGTCGGAATCGGGTTACGTGGCGCCGACGGGTGCTACTGAACGGACGTAGCGGGTACGGCTAAAGCGTGTCCTAGGCGGCGGGAGAGGACCTCGATTGCGTGCTCTCCGGCGTGGTCATCTCGACCGCCGCGGGTTATGGTGGTCTTCCCAATTCAGGAGAGGCGTCATGACAGGCGACCCGTTTTCGGAACTGAAGACACGCCAGCGCGAAATGTGGGCGTCCTTCGCACCAACGGCTGCGTTCACCACACCGGTCGCGGCGCACCTCGTCGATTTCGCAGCCATCAAGCCCGGTGAAACCGTGCTCGACGTCGGCACCGGGACGGGTGTCGTTGCAATCACGGCCGCGCGCGCCGGCGCTTCCGTCACGGGGCTCGATCTGACGCCTGCGCTCGTTGAGGCGGCACGGGAAAACGCGCGCATCGCCGGTTTGACCGTTCAATGGTTCGAGGGGGACGCCGAGAGCCTTCCGTTCCCCGATGCCCACTTCGACGTCGTTCTCAGTCAGTTCGGCCACATGTTCGCGCCGCGGCCCGATGTGGTGGTGGCTGAGATGCGGCGGGTCCTGAAGCCACGCGGCAGGGTCGCATTTGCGACCTGGCCGCCGGAACACTTCGTTGGGCGCCTGTTTGCGTTCGTCGGCAAGAACTCGCCACCGCCGCCGCCGGGCGCCGCGCCGCCGCCGCAATGGGGCAGCCCTGCGACTGTGGCTGATCGGCTCGGCGACAAGTTCGAGGCGCCGTTCTTCTCTCGCGGCGTGATGCAGTTTCCGGCTCTCAGCCTGGCTCACTTCCGGGAATTCATGGAGCGCTCGGTCGGCCCGATGCAGAAGCTGATCGAAGCCTCCGCCAGCGATCCTGAACGGCTTGCGAGGTTGCGCGCCGAGTTCGAAGCGCTTGCCGGGCCGTACTATGCAGGCAATGTGGTGCGTCAGGAATATCTGCTGACGCGAGCGCACGCACGCTGAACGGCTGGGGCGCACGGCGGCAAGCCGGATAATGTCCCGTCCAGTGCCACTGGAACGTGGGCTTTGGGTTTTGCCGACAAGACATTGTGACGCCGCGCTGCTCATATATCAGCGCTAGCGATTCCTCCTGTTCCCTCGCGACATCGGCTCGCGGATCCTTCGCGTTTGGACCAAGATCCACATGCGCGTCGTTCATTAAGATCGCGAGGTCGCGCACAGACTGGGTTCCATCCCACAAATTTCTGATCGGAACCGAAACCAAAGTTAACATATGTGCATTTCCCCACCGAGCTTCGCGAACTGTGAGAGCGAGGCATCTATTCCGGGCTGTAAATGCTCGGCGTTTGCCGCTTTAAGCAGTGCTTTTTCTCGCGGCAATGCTCGTTTTAATCGCATCGGGGCTGACATGAGGTGGGTCCAATGGCGGAACCAATTCGAAGCCGCGCCTTCAGCCGATCAGAACATTTAGATCAGGCGCACAACAAAGCTATCTGTCATGAAATCGGCGAGCGGCTTCGGATTGCCCTTGATCGGGATCAATCGCCTTTGCCTGCGAGGCTGCGCGAAATGTTGGAGCGGTTCCAGGAGATGGACGCTCTGGCACCTTCAACAGGACGCAAAACATCCGATTAGGGGTTCGGCTTTTTTCTTCATGGGAGATACGCCATGATTGATCAGCAAAGAAACGAAGCAGAGCGGCAATTTAAACTCCGGCAATTCAGACAAGTCGAGCAAGAGACGACGGACCCACTTGCGCGGCGGCTAATCAGCGACATCATCAGCGATCTCGAAGCCCAAGCATCTCCCCCAGGTGGGGTACGCAACAATAAAACAGGATAGAAGCTCCCTGACCGCTCCCATGTCCGCAATGAGTCCACGCTGACACCATAAGATGTTGGCAACGGTGGCTACATCGGCAAGCGGGTAGCTGGGATGCTGATTAATGAGGAAGGCCCGAAGCACGCATCGCTTCGATCAAAGGCGTTGCGAGAACTGGCACGCAACCGATCGCGGCGCACTGACCATGGCTGCTGAAGTTCGGTTGAAGTTGCATCACGCGCTCTGCAGCCGCGTTCGCATCTTCCATTCGTCCGAGTTTCGCCAGCGCCGCCGCCAGAAACATGTGTGATACGCTGAAACCTGGTTTGCTACGAATGGCCCGCTGTGCTGCCCTTGCGGCGTCTTCGTAGCGCCCGCGAAGAAAATGACCCATGCAAATGCCATGCAGCGCCGCGGTAATCCATGGATCGAACGGACTCAGGCGGATGCCCCGCTCGCCCCATTCGATGGCACGCTCGGCTTCCCCGCCCCAGCCCAGAATCAATGAACCCCACGAATAGGCCCACGCTGCCGATGGGGAAATAGCAAGGGCGGCTTCGAACGTTTCCAGAGCCAGGCTGCGGTCGTGTTCGACGAGCCCGATCGCGATTGCGGCGTAGACAAGTGCCGGGGCATCGTCGGGCCCAAGCGCCACGGCCGTACGGGCGTGCCGTATCGCCGCTGCGCGATTGTCTTCACGGCGCCCTGCTCGCAGATACAATATCTCATTGCAAAACGCCGCCTGGCCATGCGCGAGCGCATAGTTCGGGTCAAGTGAAAGTGCGCGCTCCAGGAGTGACACTGCTTGTGACGCCCCGTCCGGCATCCCGGTATCCACAAGAGGTGTTGCGCGCAGCACCAGATCGTAGGCGTCGAGATTTTCCGGCCGCTTGCGCTTCGCCCGTTCAATTTCGGCTTGTCGCACGCTGGGCTCGATTGCAGCCACAGTGCTTACAGTGATTTCATCCTGTAAAGCAAAGATGTCGTCGACGGCGCGGTCGTAGCGGTCTGCCCAAATATGCGCTCTGGTCTCGGCGTCAATGAGCTGCGCGGCGATCCGTATTCGATCGGCAGCCCGTCGCACGCTACCTTCCAACACATAACGAACACCCAGTTCACGTCCGACCTGTCTGACGTCAACGGACCCTCCCTTGTACGTGAAGCTCGAATTGCGGGCGATGACGAACAGCCATTTGAAACGGGACAGGGCGGTGATGATGTCTTCCACCATGCCGTCGGCGAAGTACTCTTGCTCCGGGTCACCGGACATGTTCTGAAATGGGAGAACGGCGATTGACGGCTTGTCGGGCAATGGCAACGGCCCACTGTTGTCTGCAAGCGTTGCCTTCGGCGCATTACCAAGTCTTACCGCATACAGTCTGACCATCCGGTCTATGTTCTTCAGCGATCGCTCACCCAAATCATCGAACGCGAATTTTGTTTTTCCCCTGACTTGTTCAAACGCGCTCCCCGACAGACACACGCCACCCGGCGCGCACTCGTTTTCAACACGTGCCGCCACATTCACGCCATCACCAAAGATGTCGTTCTCGTCACTGATAATGTCGCCGATATTGATGCCAATGCGAAAGGCAATCTGTCCGTTCCGGCCGGCGATCTTCTCTTGAACGGCCACGGCGCACGTCACGGCATCGACAGCGCTGGCGAATTCGATCAAGAGGCCGTCGCCTGCTGTCTTGACGATCCTGCCCCTGTGCTCCGCAAGGGCTGGATCAATGATCTCGCGGCGGATGGACTTGAGGGCTTCGAGCGTGCCGACTTCGTCGCTGCCCATCAACCGCGAATAACCGGCAACGTCCGCTGCCAACACCGCTGCTAGCCGTCTTTCAACGCGTGCCGTAACCACCACCACACCTGCCGGTTTTGACCCGAATATAGCAGCTTGAATTTTTGGGTGTAGACTGAGAAACCCAACAAAATCTCGGCGGGCCACAGATCGAGGCCGCTTTAGCCCGTACCGCTATCGCGCTCGCAATAGATCGAACCGCTCTTTAACAGGATCAAGCGATGCCGTCGGGTAGTACTCGCTGCCAACGGCCGTGCCTTTGTTCAACTCGCGTCAAAGGCGCTGGCCGGTCTGCATGAAAAGTTGTAAAACGCCGCCATAGCGCCCTGAGCAGAGGGGCAACTCAATGCGCAATCGTGGAGTTTTAGCGGTAATCTTCGTTGCGACGGTTGCCTCGCTTTCAAGCGTGGGTCTCGCTCAAAGCGACCCCGTCGCAATATTTCGTGAGGCTATCGATGCACGAAACCGGGGCGATATCGTCGCCATGATGGCGCTTTTTGCCGATGACGCGGTGCGCGAGGATGGCTCGTGCCAGCCACCGTGCGTTGGGCTGGCCGCTGTCAGAGCGTCGTTTCAAAAGAACATCGATGAACACTTCCAGGCAAAGCTGACCTCTGCTGAGGGGGCGGGTGACACCGTGACCGCCCGCGCCGAAATCAGTAGCGATGCGTTTCGCGCAAGCGGGATTGAGAAGCGGATGACCTCCTACACGGTCAAATTGAGAGACGGAAAGATCGTCAGTTGGACTTCTCCCCTGCCGCCGCAGACTCCCGCAAAGACGAACTAGCGTGGACGGTTGGTAGCCGAAAGCGCAGCTAAGGTTGGCTATACCGGTGGCTGGCTGAACTCGAGGGCTTATGCCGTCGGTGAAGGTCGGCGCGGAAGGTCGGACTTTCGCGCAAGCTGAGCTCAACGAAAAGTCCCAGACGATTCCGGGCTGTTGAGTTCTGTCAGATAGAAGCGGTGCGGCAACACGCTACGACAAGCTCGCTGCCATCGAGTCTCCTCTCAGTTTAGACCGTCTCACAGCGGTTTCAGAATTTTCACCAGCTCGGCGTGAATATATTCGTTGCCGCACACCACATGACCGGTGACGAGGGGATCGTCGTTGCCGGCAAGCCCGCTGACGGTTCCACCGGCTTCGCGGACCAGGATTTGTCCTGCCGCCATATCCCAGGGTTTGAGGTTGCGCTCCCAATAGCCGTCAAGGCGGCCTGCCGCGACGAAGGCCATATCGAGGGCGGCCGCGCCAAAGCGGCGCAATCCGGCGACCTTGGGCTGGAGCGCGGCCATCTCTCGCCCCGACAGTTCGTGGTCGCCGCGCCCGATATGGGGCAGTCCGCACGCGATCACGCAATCATGCAATTGACGACGGCCCGCCACCCGCAACCGCTGGTCGTTCAGGAAGGCACCCTTGCCGCGTTCGGCGATGTAGAGTTCGTCATTGGCGGGGTTATAGATAAGCCCGGCGATGATGGTGTCTTCCCGCTGCAGGCCGATCGAAATCGCAAATTGCGGGATGCCGTGCAGGAAATTGGTGGTGCCATCGAGCGGATCGACGATCCAGGTATGGCTCTTGTCGCTGCCCTCGCGGGTGCCACCTTCCTCGCCGATGAAGCCATAGCCGGGCCGCGCCTTGCTCAGATCCTCATAAAGCATCTCCTCGGCGCGCTTGTCGGCCAGGGACACGAAATTCGCCGGTCCCTTGAGCGAGACCTGCAGGTTCTCGATCTCACCGAGGTCGCGCTTGAGGCTGCGGCCGGCCCGACGGGCCGCCTTGACCATGACGTTGATAAGGGCTGAGTGCAGCATGATCCGGCTCGCCGTGAGGAGCTTAAGTGTTGAGGAGGCATCCCGTTCCGAAATCGGAAATGGTGAGCCCGCAAATGGGGTGCCCTGCGGCGCGGATAAGGTCAAGGTGCATCATTTGATACCGAGCCATCGGCGCGCGGCCGCCTCGGCCTTGGCTCGATCCTCCGCGCTCAGCGAAGCCAATTCCTCGTCGAGCATTGGGTCGCCCCGGCCGGCGGTTTTTGCCACAATATGCCATTTCATGGCCTCGACCTTGTCCATCGGCGCGCCCTCTCCGGTGGCCAATACGCGGGCTAGCCGGTTCTGCGCAATTGCACTGTTTTCCTTGGCCGCCTTGCGTAGCAGCGCCACGGCTGCCGGCTGATTCTGCGGCGTGCCGGTGCCGTTATAAAGCGCGATGGCATATTCGACCTCGGCGTCGACATTCCCGGCGACCGAGGCGGCCTGGAGCAGCCGGACCGATTTGGTGAGATCCTTTTCGACGCCGGTGCCTTCTTTGTAAAAGGTCGCCAGTGCGTATTGCGCGTCGGAATTGCCGGCGTCAGCCGCGACGCGAAACAACTCGGCCGCCCGCCGAACGTCCTGCGGCAGAGTCTGGCCATCGAGATAGAGCAAAGCGAGATTGTAGGCGGCCTTGGGATTACCGAGTTTGGCGGAGGAGGCGAGCAGCCTTGCCGCCGATTCGCGATCGGGCGGCCCCCCGCGTCCGGACATGCGCAGCATGGCTAGCGCAAACATCGCTTCACGGTCGCCGCTATCGGCCGCGCGCTTGTACCATTCGGCGGCCTTGGCGTCGTCGCGGTTGGTGCCGAGCTTATTGGCGTAGAGCTCGCCCAGCATAGTCATGGCCTTGATGTCGCCGGCCTGGGCACGCGCCGTGGCCAGGTCAAAGGCCGTTTTATACTGGCCGCGCTGAAAAGCGCCGTAGACTGGATCCACTCGAGGATCATTGGGAGGCGGCGTAGCGGCGCCGGGTTGGGTTGCGGGTGGGCTTGCGGGCTTCGGTGCGGGAGGGTTTGGTGCCGACGGCGCAGATGGCTTCTTTGCCGAACTGGGAGCGGCCGAGCGCGGCTTGCTCTCGGCAGGCTTGGCTGTCGGCTTGGTGGCTGGGGGCTTCTCGACCCCTGGAGGGGCCAAGGAGACCTGGGCGCGAGCGAAGGGTGCCGCCAGCATGAACAGCACGATGATCGCGGCTGTGGGCAGGCGCTTCATAGAAATCACCGCGGCGTTGGCAGCGCCTTTCACAGCACGTGGGTCCCGGTCGGTGTGGAGGCTCGGCTATCGCCATGCGCAAACGCCTCTGCGATCGCCTGTTCGGTTTCGGCGAGCGCCACCTTGGGGCCGCGCGGGTCGGCCCAGATATCTTCGCCGACCAGAATGAAATCGGCTCCTGCAAGCGTGAACTCGCGGGCTTCTTCCACCGAAACGGCGTAGCCGACGCAAGGAGGCTCGAACAATTCGGCCCACCATTGCAACCGTTCGGCAATGGCCTCGATGGCCGGACGCTTGCCTTCTGCGTCGGGTTCGCCAAACAGCAAATAGTCGGCGCCGGCCTCTCCGGCACTCATCGAATCGTGACGCGTGGTCAGGCCTCCGGCGCCCGCGATGCGCTCCGGCTTGAGCGTCGCTAACGCTTCCTGAAATGCGGCAAGCCCGGTGAGATGGGCGCCGTCGGCCCCACTTCGCGCCACTAGCTCAGCCTGGCCCTCGAGCAGCACCGCAACACCGCCGGCCTGGATCGTCGGAGCCAGGGATTTGACGCAGGCGATCATGGTGCGGGGATCGCTGGGCTTGAGGCGCAGCAACACCGCGGCGATATCAAAGGCGCTCAACAGGGCGGCAAGCTCCGCCTTCACTGCTGCGGGGTCTTCGATCACGCGTGTTGCGAGGTAAAGACGCGGTTTAGGGCGTCGGGGCACAGCCTTGCTGCTCACGTCAAACGGCCTTCCCCGGCGCGAGCTGGCCAAGCGCAAACACGGCAAGCGCGAATGCGGCAAGCATGGTTCTGTCGAGATCGACCCAATTCATCGGCTTCATCCTCCCGAGCGTCCGCGGCTGTTTGCCGGTCAAACTAGACCGTTCTCGGGCAAATCCCAAGAAACATCGGGGAAACATCGCTTTAGCCATCGCGGGAGGGGACCGCTCGGAAGGTGCGCGAACTAGTACCGCCTATTTGACGAGCCTGCACCACCTGCCGCGATTTCTTTCAGGCCCGTCAAATGGAAAGTCGGCACTAGGCGACTTTAGGGTCGAGCTCGCCCTTGGCGTAGCGCTTGGCCATTTCGGCGGTGGTCAACACGCGCTTTATCTTGCTGGCCTGACCGGCGGTGTTGAACTCCTGCAGCCGCTGCTTGCAAATTTTGGTCATCGCTTCCATGGCCGGCTTCAGATATTTGCGCGGGTCGAATTCCTCAGGGCTGTCCTTCAGGACCTTGCGGATCTGGCCGGTCATCGCCATGCGGTTGTCGGTGTCGATGTTGATCTTGCGCACGCCGTTCTTGATGCCGCGCTGGATTTCCGGCACCGGCACGCCCCAGGTCGGTTTCATCTTGCCGCCATTGGCGTTGATGATGTCCTGCAGGTCCTGCGGCACCGAAGAGGAGCCGTGCATGACAAGGTGCGTATTGGGAAGCTTGCGGTGGATTTCCTCGATCACGTTCATGGCGAGGATGTCGCCATCGGGCTTGCGGGTGAACTTGTAGGCGCCGTGCGAGGTGCCCATCGCGATCGCCAGCGCGTCCACCTTGGTTTCTTTGACGAACTTGACCGCCTCGTCGGGATTGGTGAGCAACTGATCGTGGGACAGCTTGCCTTCGGCGCCATGCCCGTCTTCCTTGTCGCCCATGCCGGTTTCCAGCGAGCCCAAAACGCCAAGTTCGCCTTCGACCGAAATGCCGCCGAGATGGGCCATATCGGTCACCGTCTTGGTGACGCCGACATTGTAGGACCAGTCGCCGGGCGTCTTGCCGTCGGCCTTCAGCGAGCCGTCCATCATGACCGAGGTAAAGCCGGCCTGGATCGCGGTCATACAGGTGGCGGGCTCGTTACCGTGGTCGAGGTGTACGCACACCGGAATCTGCGGATAGATTTCGGTCAATGCATCCATCATGTGCTTGAGCATCACGTCGTTGGCATAGGCCCGCGCGCCGCGCGAGGCCTGGATGATCACGGGGGCATCGAGGCTGGAGGCTGCCTCCATGATGGCCAGTGCCTGCTCCATATTGTTGATGTTGAACGCCGGCACGCCATAATCGTGCTCCGCGGCGTGATCGAGCAATTGACGCAACGTGATGCGAGCCATGGGTCCCGTTCTCCTGTTCCGTTCTCCGCTTAACGCGTGAGATATCTTCTGTATAAAATTAGCGTGTCTTTAGAACCTCGACCCCGGGCAGAGGTTTCCCCTCCATCCATTCAAGAAACGCGCCGCCCGCGGTCGAGACATAGGTAAAGTCACCGGCCACGCCGGCTTGGTTCAGCGCGGCAACCGTATCGCCGCCGCCGGCGACCGAAATCAGTTTCTTGGCCTTGGTGCGGCTGGCCGCATGCTTGGCTGCCACCACCGTACCCTTGTCGAAGGGTGTCATTTCGAAGGCCCCAAGCGGGCCGTTCCAGACCAGTGTGGCGGCGTCATCGATGGCGGCGTGGATACGGGCGATCGATTGGGGCCCAACGTCCAGGATCATGCCGTCCGTTGGAATGGCATCCAGGCCATATGCATGGGACGGCGAATTGGCGGCGAAGTGAAACGCAATGACCGCATCCACCGGAAGGATGATCGCGCAATTGGCGGCGCTGGCCTTTTCCAGAATGCGCAGCGCGGTTGCGGCGAGATCCTTCTCGGCCAGCGATTTGCCGATGCCGACGCCCTGGGCATGCAGGAAGGTGTTGGCCATGCCGCCGCCGATCACCAGCGCATCGACCTTGGTGACGAGATTTTCCAACAGATCGATCTTGGTGGAGACCTTGGCGCCGCCGATGATCGCGATGACCGGCTTGGTCGGGGCCTCCAACGCCTTGCCAAGCGCGTCGAGTTCGGCCTGCATGGTGCGGCCCGCATAGGCCGGCAGTTTGTGGCCAAGCCCTTCGGTCGAGGCGTGCGCGCGATGGGCCGCCGAAAAGGCGTCATTGACCCAGAGATCGCCGAGCGCCGCGAGCTTTTCGACAAAGGCCGGATCGTTCTTCTCTTCCTCGGGATGAAAGCGTGTATTCTCCAGGCAGAGAATGTCGCCGTCCTTCATCGCGGCCACGGCCTTTTTGGCCGCTTCGCCAATGCAATCTTCCGCGAAACCTACCGGCTTCTTGATTACGCGCGACAGCGCCGTCGCCACGGGCTTGAGCGAATCCTTCGGGGAAGGGCCTTTCGGCCGGCCAAAATGCGCCAGCAGGATGACCTTGCCGCCCTTATCGGCGATCTCGGTAATGGTTGGCGCGACACGCTCCAGACGCGTGCTATCCGTCACGTGCCCATTTTCCATGGGGACGTTGAGGTCGACGCGCAACAGTACGCGCTTGCCTTTGACATCGACGTCGTCGAGGGTGCGGAATGTCTTGACCATCTTCGGCTCTCTTGTCCCGGGCGCATTGCGGCGCGGAGTGCCGCTGCCGGGATCTATCGGTTGCAGCGTGAATGGGTCCCGGATCGTCTAAGCATGCGCTGGGCGCCGCATCGCGACCGGGACACCGAGACGACAAGCTTACAGTAGCTTGCCCATCGCCACGGCGGTATCCGCCATGCGGTTGGAGAAGCCCCATTCATTATCATACCAGGACAGCACACGGACGAAGTTACCGTCCATCACCTTGGTCTGATCGATCGCGTAGGTCGACGAATGGCTGTCGTGATTGAAGTCGATCGAGACGTTCGGCTGATTGGTGACGCCGAGCACGCCCTTCAGTTCCTGCTGCGAGGCGCGCAGCATGGCCTCTGTTATTTCCTTGGCGCTGGTTTTCCTTTTGGCGACGACCTTGAGATCGACCACCGAAACGTTCGGCACGGGCACGCGAATGGACGAACCATCAAGCTTGCCGTTGAGTTCGGGCAGCACGAGGCCGATCGCCTTGGCGGCGCCGGTCGAAGTCGGGATCATCGACATCGCCGCGGCGCGACCGCGGTAGAGGTCTTTATGCAGCGTATCGAGCGTCGGCTGGTCGCCGGTATAGGCGTGAATCGTGGTCATGAAGCCGGTCTCGATGCCGACCAGATCGTGCAGCACCTTGGCAATCGGCGCCAGACAATTGGTCGTGCAGGAAGCGTTCGAGACGACCAGATGCTCCTTGGTCAGTGAAG
>Ga0207647_10000589_pt1 | contig 28277 bp, 24 predicted proteins | sample KBSCornC2_FD_184295 | JGI IMG/M metagenome (GOLD analysis project Ga0207647, IMG submission 184295) | Corn rhizosphere microbial communities from Kellogg Biological Station, Michigan, USA - C2 (SPAdes) (version 2) | ecosystem: Host-associated > Plants > Roots > Rhizosphere ... | reverse complement strand
AAAGCCAAAGAAATAGCAGCTTAGTGGAGTGGAGGCCCGAGCCGGAATCGAACCGGCGTGCAAGGATTTGCAGTCCTCTGCGTAACCACTCCGCCATCGGGCCGGAGGCGCGCAGATGCTTGGTTTTTTCGAGGTGCGCAACCCCTAGTTCGCCCGACTTTGCGTTTGGCCCGTCCGAAGGGCTCTCCTGGATCCATGTGTCCGAAAACGCACAATCATGATCCACCCTGTCCATTTTCGAACAGCCTGCAGTTGCGCAACGGTGCGCAAACGGTCGCAATAGTGTCTGGCATGGATCATGCTCCTCTTGGCCTCGACAAGCGCGTCCGATAAGGCGTTGCCATCCGGCGCGGTGTCTTGTATCAGTAAGACACCTGAAGAGGGCAACGCAGAAGTGACCGAACAGAATTACGACCAGATGCGCCGCGCGATGGTGGCGAGCCAGTTGCGCACGACCGCGGTCAACGATCCACGCGTGGTTGCGGCGATGGGCAAGGTGCCGCGTGAGCGCTTCGTGCCCGCGGGCCAGGCATCGCTCGCCTATCTCGACAGGAGTCTCGCCATCGCCGACGGCCGCTGGATGCCTTCGCCCATGGTGTTGGGGCGGCTGCTTACCGAGGCACGGGTCAAGCCGACCGATCGCGCGCTCGTGATTGGCGCGGGCAGCGGCTATTCCGCGGCGGTGCTGGCTGAACTCGTCGCCAGCGTCGTCGCGCTCGAGGACAATGAGGCGCTGGCGAACATCGCGCCACCAACTGCGAACGTTAGCCGCGCCAACGGCGCCTTGGCGAAGGGCTGGGCCAAGGGCGCGCCTTACGACCTGGTCCTGTTCGATGGTGCGATCGAGTTCATCCCTCCCGCGATAATCGATCAACTGGCGGACGGCGGACGCGTCGCCGCACCCGTACTCGAGAATGGCGTGGCTCGCCTCTCGATTGGGCATAAGGCCGGTGGCGGCTTCGGGATACTGAGCTTTGCGGACGCCGACGCGCCAATCCTGCCCGGTTTCCAGATGGAGAAGGGGTTCACGTTCTGATGCGTTTCGGGGGGAGGAAGGTCGCCGCGCTTCTCGCGGGGGCGGCGCTTGGCACGCAGACGATGGCGGCCACGCTGCAGGATGCATTCATCGAAACCTATAATAGCAGCCCGGCGCTTGCGGCCGCGCGCGCGCAATTGCGCGGCGTCGACGAGGGCGTGGCGCTTGCCAAGGGGCAGTCACGGCTTGGTGTTTCGAGCACGGTGGGCCTGGCGCAGAATACCAATGGCATCACGCATCTCGATAATGGCGCGCGCACGCTGACCGCGCAGCTCAATATCTCCTATCCCGTTTTTCAGGGCGGGCGCGTGCGTAACGCGATCAACGCCGCCGAATCGCGCGTCGTTTCCGGCCGGGCGGATCTGCGGCTCACCGAAGGTAACATCTTCGTCCAGGTGGTCAGCGCCTATATGGACGTGATCCGCGACGCCTCGATCGTCGATCTCAACAAGAAGAATGTCGACGTCCTCGGCACGAACCTGAAGGCAAGTCGCGACCGGTTTGCGGTGGGCGATCTAACCCGCACTGATGTCGCCCAGTCGGAAGCACGCCTTAGCCTGGCGCGCAGTCAGCTGATTACCGCGCAGGGCGCGTTGACGACAAGCAAGGAGAATTATCGCCGCGTGGTGGGAAGCTGGCCCACGGATCTGGCGCCACCACCGCCTTTGCCCAAGCTGCCGGGCGATCCCGATCAGGCTGTGACTGTCTCGCTGGAAAATAGTCCGGCAATCGATGCGGCGCGCGCGGCTGCGACCGCTGCGGGCTTTGATGTGGGCGCGGCGCGAGGTCAGCGGCTGCCGACGGTCTCGGTCGTCGCGGGCCCAAACTACAATAATTATCTCGGCACGGCGAACCGCGTGTTCGGCCAGTCCCCTGGCACGCATCTCGATCAGACGCAGACCTCAAACACGTTCGGCGTTCAGATGACGCTGCCGCTCTACCAGGGCGGCATAGCTGGCGCGCGCGTGCGCCAGGCGCAGGCAGCGCAGAATGTCGCGGTCGAACAGGGAATCGATACCGAGCGCCAGGTGATTGCAACCACGCGTGCTGCTTTTGCGAGCTATCAGGCAGCGGCAGCGGCGATCACCGCCAACGAGCAAGCGGTCCAGGCCAATGAGCTCGCGCTCGAAGGCGTGCGCGCTGAGAACCGCGTCGGCACGCGAACCGTGCTGGACGTGCTGAACGCCGAGCAGGAATTGCTGAACTCGCGCGTGCAGCTCGTGTCGGCGCAGCACGACGAATATGTCGCAGGCTTTGCGCTGCTGAACGCCATGGGCCTGGCCGAAGCGCGCGACCTCGGCCTCGATGGCGGCGCGCTCTATGATCCCACCGCCAATTACAAGCATATTCGCGGCTGGATCGGGGATTGGAGCGAGCAGCCGCGCTATGCGCCCAAGGGCACGCGGACGACGGGACCGACACCGGTCGACCCGGCCGTTCTGCCCTACGATCCCGACAATATCGTGACACCGCCCGCGCAATAGGCAATATTCCCGCGCATGAGTGACGGCGCGCCCGAACAATCGATGGAAGACGTCCTGGCTTCGATCAAGCGCATCATCAGCGCGGATGTCGAGGCGGCGCGGCGTTTTCCCACGACTTCAGGAACCGGCGCTCCGACGGTTGCTCCGGCAATCACGGCCGATGATCAGGAAGATGTACTGGAACTCGGAGAGTCGCCAGACGAGGAGCCTCTCGTCTCCGGCAAAGCTGTAAAGGCCAGCAAGGCGGCGCTCGCGGCTCTGGCGAATGTTGCGATCGACCCGCGCGCCGGTGAGAATACGCTGGATGGGTTGGTGCGCGAGATGCTGCGCCCGATGCTCAAGGAATGGCTAGACGCGAATCTTCCTGACCTGGTGGAGCGTGTTGTCGCGCGCGAAGTCGCGCGGATCATCGGGCGATAGTACCGGGCGCTCAGACTAGAACATAATATCCGTTGCAGCCGAAATGGCGGCGATCCCTTGATCCTGCACGAGGCCCCCTGCAGTTTCGGCACGGGGAGAAACAGAAGTGCGTAAATTGGACCGAATCGGGTGCGCGCTACTTGCAGGGATCGTGGCTCCCGCGGCGACTGCCGCGACCTGTCACATAAAGCCAATGGCCGAGCTTCCCGTGACCATGTCGGGATTGCAGCCCATGGTCCACGCGGAAATCAACGGAAAGCCGGCGAGGTTCATCGCCGATACCGGCGCCTGGTTCAGTTTGATGTCCAGCGCCGCCGCGGCGGACTATGATTTGAAGCTCGATGATGCACCGGCGGGCTTCAGGCTAAGCGGGGCTGGGGGAGACATCCAACCGCGTCTTACGACGGTCAACGCGTTCAAGATTCTGGGCGTATCGATACCGCGCGTGGAGTTTCTGGTCGGTGGCAGCGATACCGGGTCGGTCGGGGTGCTGGGCCAGAACTTTCTTGCCATGGCTGACGCGGAGTTCGACCTTGCGCATGGCGTAATCCGAATAATCCGGTTGGAAGGGTGCAACTCCAAATCGAACCTGGTCTATTGGGCCGCGGCAGGTACGCCATATTCTGAAGTGGAGACGGAGGATGTGGCGCGCCCGTCGCATATTATCGCCCCCGTTTATCTGAACGGCATCAAGCTGCGCGCCCTGTTCGATACTGGCGCCAGCACCTCCTTTATCTCGCGGAGCGCCGCCTCGCGGCTGGGGCTCAAAGCGGGATCGCCGGGCATCACCGATGGAGGGCAGTCGCGCGGAATAGGCCGCCGTCTGGTGCAGACCTGGATTGGCCCGATCCAAAGCGTCAGAATCGGCGATGAGGAGATCCGCAATACGCGAATCCGGTTTGGCGGCGATTTCGACGCGGCCGACATGTTGGTCGGAGCGGACTTCTTCCTTTCGCATCGCATCTTCTGGTCGAACAAGCTCCACCGATTGTCGTTCACCTTCAACGGAGGTCATGTCTTTGACCTCGGCAATCTGGATGCCGGTGATGACGCGCAGGAACCCCGGCCCACGACTGCTGCACAGGGCGTTGGCAGCGAGCCGGAACCCCAGGACGCCGACGGCTTTATCCGCCGCGGCGCGGCGCGCGCGGCACGCGGAGGACTGAAGGACGCACTCGCGGACTTGGATCAGGCCGCGAAGCTCGCGCCGGACAATATCGAGATCCTGCGTCAGCGAGCCGAACTCTACGCGCGCATGCGTCAGCCTGCGAAGGCGCTGGACGACTTAGACCACCTGCTCAAGCAGAAGGCAGACGATGTCGAGGCGCACATTATGCGTGCGGCACTGCGTCGTCAGCTCGATCATGACGTGGATATCCGTGCCGATCTCGACGCGGCTGCGACTGCCGCATCGAAGAACTCGACGCGGCGACTGGAGATTGCCGCGATGTACAGCGATATCGGCGAGTATCAGCAGGCTATCGCTCAATATGATCTGTGGATCGCGGCGCATCCGGACGACAGCCGCAAGCCATCCGCGCTTAACGGTCGGTGCTGGGCTCGAGCGTTGAGCGGGGCCGCGCTCCCACTGGCGCTCAAGGATTGCAACGCGGCACTCTCGGCAATGCCGCACAACCCGTCCTTCCTCGACAGCCGCGGCCTCGTTCGGCTGCGCATGGGCGATTTCGTGAAGGCGGTCGCCGATTATGACGAAGCGCTTGGGAAGGACGACACGATGGCGTGGTCGCATTACGGACGCGGCATCGCCGAGCTGCGTCTGGGGCGGAAGGATGCGGGCGAAGCGGACATGTCCAGGGCGCGCCAGATCGATCCCAAGCTGGCGGCAAAGGCCGCCAAGCTCGGCATCACCCCCTGAAGCAAGTTGCTTGGTGGTTGGGCCGATTGCTTGCTAGGTCGACACCATGACCAAGCTCCCTTTGTTGGCGCTTGCGGCCGCCCTTGCCGCGCCTTCTCTTGCTCGTCCCTTCACTCCGCAGGACATGGTTTCGCTCTCGCGCGTCGGCGCGCCTGTGGTCTCGCCCGATGGGCGCTGGTTGGTGTGGGATCAGCGTGAGACCGATCTAGCCGCGAATAAGGGGCGCCACGATCTTTGGCGGCTCGATCTGAAGGCCAAGGGCGCGGCGCCCGAGAAATTCGCCTCGACCGGAGCCGAAGAGAGTGATCCCGCCTTCGGTCCCGACGGCGACCTTTATTTCCTGTCAAACCGGAAGGGCGACGTCAGCGCGGTTTGGCGCGTTTCAATGGCTGGCGGAGCGCCGACACAGGTTACAGGCGAATATGACCTGTCGGGCTTCAAACTGTCACCCAAGGGCGACGCCATTCTCGTATGGGCCGACAAGCCGGTTGGTGCGGCCAATCTGGACGCGAAACAACCTGAAAAGGTCAAGGATGCGGGCAGCGGCCGTACCTACGATCAATTGTTCGTTCGTCATTGGGACAGCTGGGCTGACGGCCAGCGCTCGCAGCTATTCGTAATTCCGCTCGCCAATGGCCGGGCGGAAGGGCCGGGGCACGCAATCGAAGGCTCGCTGGTGGGCGATACCCCAAACAAGCCGATGGGCGGCGGTGACGAGATCGCATGGAGCCCCGATGGCAAGACTGTCTATTTCGCGCTGCGCGAGGCAGGGCGGATCGAAGCCTTGTCGACCAATCTCGACATCTTCGCGGCACCTGCCGACGGCTCTGCTCCGCCGGTCAACCTGACCGTTGATAACAAAGCCACGGACACCGTGCCTGCGATCTCGCCCGACGGCCGTTGGCTCGCCTGGACTGCGATGAAACGGCCCGGTTACGAGGCTGACCGCCTTGTATTGTGGGTCCGCGACCTCCGCTCAGGCCAGGCGCGTGCGGTCACGGAGAAATGGGATCGCTCGGTCGGGGCGCTCAAGTGGGCGCCGGACTCCGCAAGCCTCTACATAACCGCTGAGGACACGCTCGATCAGCCGCTCTTCCGTGTCGATCTGGCCGATGGCAAGGTCCACCGCCTGACCGGCGCGGGGCATGTGGCCGCGTTCGACGTGCTGCCCAAGGGCGGTCTGATCTACGCTCTCGATACGCTGACCGCCCCTGCCGACCTCTGGCGGTGGGAGCCGAACGGCCGCGTCACGCGACTCACGAATGCCAATGCCGCGCGACTGGCCGGCGTTGATCTGCCGACCGTCACCCGCTTCAATTTCAAGGGCGCGAATGGCGATACGGTATGGGGCTTCGTGATGCGCCCGGCGTCGCTTGCGCCCGGCGCCAAGGCTCCCGTCGCTTTCCTGGTCCATGGCGGGCCGCAGAGCAGCTTCAGCAACAGCTGGTCCTATCGCTGGAATCCGATGTCCTGGGCAGGGCACGGCTATGCGGTCGTATCAGTCGATTTCCACGGGAGCGTGGGATACGGTCAGGCCTTCACGGATTCGATCAACCGCAATTGGGGCGGCTGGCCGCTGAGCGATCTTAAAGCTGGCCTTAAGGAGGCTACGGAACGGTTTGATTTCGTGGACGGAAGCAACGTCTGTGCCGCCGGCGGTTCCTATGGCGGCTATATGATGAACTGGATCGAGGGCAATTGGCCGGACCGGTTCAAGTGCATCGTCCAGCATGACGGGGTGTTCGATGCGCGTGCCATGGCCTATGAGACCGAGGAGCTCTGGTTCGACGAATGGGAGCATGGCGGAAAAGCCTATTTCGAGGACCCAGACGCGTACGAGAAATGGAATCCGGTCAATTTCGTCGACAAGTGGCAGACACCGCAGCTCGTCATCACCAGCGAGAAGGATTTCCGCATCCCTTACACGCAGGGGCTCGCTGCTTTCACTGCGCTCCAGCGGCGCAACATCCCCTCGAAGCTGCTGATATTCCCGGATGAGAATCACTGGGTCCTGAAGCCGAAGAACAGCCTGCAATGGTATCAGAATGTGTTCGGCTGGATGGACAAATGGACGGGTAACAAGGCCGAGTGACCCACCCGCTCGACCGTCCGATCTGGAGCGCCCTCACCACCCGGCAGGCGGACATCGCCGAGCGGGTCGGCAGCGCTGTACGCCTGAAGCCCGATTATGGGGTTTTCGCTGCCGCGTCCGATGCGTCAGAGCGGAGTCGGATCGCGCTGAATTATCTAGATATCGGCCCGGAAGGCTTGTGGCTGGTCGAGGTCGACGAGGTCGCGCCGCCGCCGGGCTTGCTTGTGGTGCACCATACCGCGCGATGCGTGCAGATGATTGCCGATCATGTGGAGGCGCCCAAATCGGCTTTCACGATCGAACGACTGGGTGAGGCCGACGCGTCCGACATGTTCGAGCTCGCTCGTCTGACCGAACCCGGCCCGTTCTTCGAGCATACCAATCGGATGGGCAATTTCATCGGCATCAGGGAAAAAGGGCGGCTTGTCGCGATGGCGGGCGAAAGGCTCCGCCCCGAAGGGTTCACCGAGGTGAGCGGGGTCTGCACCCACCCCGATTTCCGAGGCTATGGCTGCGCCAGTGATCTGATGCGCATCACCGCGGCCCGGATACTCGCACGCGGGGAAACGCCTTTCCTGCATTCCTATGCCGACAATGTGGGCGCGATCGCCCTTTATGAGAAACTGGGTTTCAAGCTACGATCGGCGATGACACTGACCGTGCTGGCAAAATCCGAAATGGAGACGCCGTTGGTCATGGGTCACGGCTGACTTTTTGCGATCGTTCAGCTCTCGACCTTTTCAATCACGCTGATCGCGACGAAATGCCGATGAGGTTGAGGCGCCGCCGCGACGCGACCCTCCAGGCGAAGAAAAAGTTCCTTGGTTCGGGCCGCTGCATCCGGTTCAGCGCTGAACGCCGCCATGGCAATGGGAGCGCTCACCGCTCGGAGCATGCCTGCCCAGCTTCGTGCCAGCTGCTGCGCGTCACCGGTTTCGACGAAGAGATCCCAAAAGGGGTCCGGGGCGGGCACGACCGACGCATGCTGGAGCGCCAACCCTGCGACCTCGCCGCGCGAAAATGGCGCCTCGATGTCCTCGGTGGTGCGTCCGGCAACCGGTATAGTGAAACGCCTCAGCGCTTCGGCCGAAATGCGCCCCTCGTCAGCCATTTCGACCGCAGCGCTCCATAATTCGCCCGCGATCCAGTCCCAACCATGGCAATCAGGCGTCGCGCCCATCGATAGACTGACCAGCTTGGCTCCCGCCGCCAGTTCGGAAGATCGTGCAAGCAGGAAGTTTCGCCAATCCTGCTCCTGCTGGCACCGAACCATATTCCGGGCTGAGGTCGAGTTACTGAGGATGCCGAACACATGATCGTCGACCTGGACGGGGTTGCGGCTCAGCCAGTGCAACGTCCAACTGTTCCATCCGAGATGGGCGCGTCCGGGCGGAAGGAGAGGCTCAAAATAACTGCGCCCGATAGCGGTGGGAAAGATGCCTTGACGCCCGGCCATGTAGCTTGCCGCATGTTCGCTTATCGTCGTGAACAGCGAAGCAAAGTCGTTCGACGGCAAATCGGTATGGATCACCTCGATTGGCCGTCCGCCGCCGAACCTGTCGCGGAGCGCCTTGATTGCCACGCCCATCGGCCTCATTGAATTGACGCCCTGTGACGAGCCATAATCGACGATAACCAGCGGCTGCGGAGCCCGCGCGCCCGTAATCGTCTGTGCGGCAGCCTCGATCAGCGGTAATGCAAGCTCGATCCCAGCAGCCTGAAGACTGGAGTGGCGGTTGTAGAAGCCATCCCCCTCCATGGCTTTATTCGCTATGGCGACTTCCGTCATCGTCCCAGCCCCCGCCGGATATACTGTGCAAAGCTTGTACGCCTGTTGGCGGGCATCGTCTACGGGCGCGGCGAGGTGCTGCTGGCAAAGCCGACACGCCTGAGATTCATTATCGGGTATGGGTAGGGAAAATCGCACGCAGCAGGGTTAGAAGCTTTGTCATGGCGACCCGGAAAGCACGCGGACGGCCTCCGCATGAAGACATTCTGACCCCGGCCGAATGGCGCGTTGCTGACAGTATTCGGCACGGCATGACGAACCGCCTGATCGCGCAGCGCCTTGGGGTCAGCAAGGATGCGGTCAAGTTCCACGTTGCCAATGTGCTGCAGAAGCTGGGCTTTTCGAGCCGGGTAGAACTCAAACGGTGGGACGGCGTGCGACGTAACAGCGCGCTCGCTGATCGGAGGAATGTGATGATGGAGGACGCCAATCTAGGTCAAATCGGGCAAATCGCGCGCAGGGTAAAGGACATCGGCGCCGCCTGCGCTTTCTATGGCGAGGTGCTGGGTCTGCCGCATCTTTACACCTACGGCACGCTCGCTTTCTTCGATTGCGGCGGAGTGCGATTATTCCTGTCGCAAGACGAGAGCGAAGCGGCAGAATCGATTATTTATTTCCGCGTTGCCGATATTCACGCCGCGTGGGGGCGATTGGAAGGGAAGGGCGTGGCCTTCACCCACGCACCGCACATGATTCATCGCCATGACGACGGCACAGAGGAGTGGATGGCCTTCTTCGAGGATAATGAAGGTCGCCCGCTTGCGATCATGAGCCAGGTCGCGCCGACAGCCTGACCGACCCTCCCGGCGCGGAATTTTTGCGCTGTCGTAAATCGGTCATGCCTTTGTCTTCGTTGGGCTTCAGCCTAATCCGCGCGGGGGCAGTGTGGAGAGTAGATATGGCTGACACCGACATCGAAACCGACGAACTTATCGCGTCGAACAAGGTCGAAGGCGCGGTGGTCTATGATCGCAAGGCGACCGGCTTGGGACCATCTACAATTTCATGGTCGATAAATTGAACGGGCAAGTCGAATATGCGGTGCTGTCGTTCAGTGGCCTGTTCGGGCTGGGGTCGGATTATTTCCCGCTCCCCTGGGATCGGCTCACCTATGACGAGGAACTGGGCGGCTATCAAATCGACCTGGTGAAGGAAGATCTGGAGGAGGCGCCACGTTATTCCGCCGACCAGGGGCCGGCCTTCAACCGCGCCTATAGCGAACAGATCGATACCTTCTACGACCGCGACTTCGCGGCGGCGTAAGAGTACAGGAGAGGCGGTGGGCCAACGCCGCCTCTCATCCCTTCGTCATTCCCGCGCAGGCGGGAATCTACCGGGAGGGCGCAGCCAAGCCGCCGAGTGGATTCCGGCCGTCGCCGGGATGACGACAGGAACGTTCAGGCCGGCGTGACGAAATTGTCGAGGACGCGCTTGCGGCCCGCATGCTCGAAATCGATCTCCAGCTTGTTGCCTTCGATCTCAGCGATCAGGCCGTAGCCGAACTTGCTGTGGAAGACGCGCTGTCCCAGCGCGATATCACCCCGGGGCTTGGCGGCGAAGCTGGCGGCGCTGGCCTTCACCTCGGCGAGACGGGTCGGCGACATATCGAGCGGCCTACCCACCGCACGCTGCCATCCCGGCCCACGATGCTGCGCCCGCGCGACATGCGCGAAGGGATCCGCCTGCTCGCTCCACTGCGCACGCCACAGGCTCTCGCCCCCGCTCATCGTCGTCTCGGTTTCGATATGCTCGGCCGGAAGCTCGTTCACGAAGCGCGAGGGAATGGACGAGGTCCATTGGCCATAGATGCGCCGGTTGGCCGCATGGAGAATAGTAGCCCGCCGCCGCGCACGCGTGATCGCGACATAGGCCAGGCGGCGCTCCTCTTCGAGGCTGGCGGTGCCGCCTTCGTCGAGCGCGCGCTGCGACGGGAACACGCCTTCCTCCCAGCCGACGAGGAAAACCGTGTCGAATTCCAGCCCCTTGGCGGCGTGGATCGTCATGATCGTTACCTTTGCCTCCTCGGCATTGGCATCATTGTCCATGACCAGGCTGACATGCTCGAGAAAGGCCCCGAGCGTCTCATATTCCTCCATCGCGCGGGCGAGCTCGGTCAGATTCTCCAACCGACCTGCGGCCTCTGCCGAGCGTTCGGCCTGGAGCATTCCGGTATAGCCGCTCTCGTCGAGCATGATCCGCGCGAGCTCGGCATGCGGCAGTTCGTCGAGCTTCGCGCGCCAGCGCGCAATGTCTCCGATCAGATTGCCGAGCGCGCGGCGTGCCTGCGGGGTTAGCTCATCCGTGTCCAGGATCCGCGCTGCCGCGTGGGTGAGGGGAAGGCCTTCGGCACGCGCCAATTGGTGAAGCTTGGCCATGGCCTTGTCGCCGATGCCGCGCTTGGGGACGTTGACGATCCGCTCGAATGCGAGATCGTCAGCAGGCTGCGCGATCACCCGCAGATAAGCGAGCGCGTCGCGTATCTCGGCGCGCTCATAGAAGCGGAAGCCGCCGACAATGCGGTAAGGCAGTCCGATCGCGATGAAGCGATCCTCGAACTCGCGCGTCTGGAATTGCGCGCGAACCAGTATGGCAATCTGATCGAGGCGAATGCCGTTCCGCTGCGCGCTTTCAATCTCCTCACCGACGCGGCGGGCTTCCTCCGGCCCATCCCATACGCCGACCACGTGGACCTTCTCGCCGGTCGATTGCTCGGTCCACAGAGTCTTGCCGAGGCGGCCGCCATTATGCGCGATCACGCCGCTCGCGGCGGCAAGAATATGCGGGGTCGAGCGATAATTCTGCTCGAGCCGGATCACCTTGGCGCCGGGGAAATCGCGTTCGAAACGGAGGATGTTGGCCACCTCCGCCCCACGCCACGAATAGATGGACTGGTCGTCATCGCCGACACAGCAGATATTCTTCCGCTCCTGCGCCAGCAGCCGCAGCCACAGATATTGGCTGGCATTGGTGTCCTGATATTCGTCGACCAATATGTAGCGGAAGCGCTGCTGGTATTGTTCCAGCACGTCGCGGTGCTTCTTCAGGATCACCAGCATGTGCAGCAGAAGGTCACCGAAATCGCAGGCGTTCACCGCCCGCAGCCGATCCTGATAGGCGGCATAGAGGTCGCGTCCGCGGCCGTTGGCGAATTGCTCGCTTTCGCCGGCATCCACCTCAGCCGCGGTCCAGCCGCGATTCTTCCAGCGATCAATCAGCCCCGCGAGCGCGCGCGCGGTCCAGCGCTTCTCGTCGATATCGGCCGCCTGGATCAGCTGCTTGAGCAGCCGCAGCTGATCGTCAGTGTCCAGAATCGTGAAATTGCTTTGCAGCCCGACCAACTCGGCGTGTCGTCTGAGCATGCGGGCGGCGATCGAATGGAACGTGCCGAGCCAGGGCATGCCCTCGACAGCCCCGCCGGTGATGCGCTCCACCCGTTCGCGCATCTCCCGCGCGGCCTTGTTGGTGAAGGTCACGGCCAAAATCTCGCTGGGCCAGGCGCGACGCGTCGCGATCAGATGCGCGAGCCGTGCCGTCAGCGCAGCAGTCTTGCCCGTCCCTGCACCGGCAAGCACCAGAACCGGTCCATCGGTCGTCAGCACCGCCTCGCGCTGAGGTGCGTTGAGGCCGCGCAGGTAAGGCGGATCGTCAGGGGAGGGGGCGGGGAGACTCACCGGTGAACAGGTAGGGAACGCGCGCCGTGGCGGCAACCGTCTGTCGCAGCTTTCGTGCCATCGCATCGACGCTGCGAGAGGGAACTTTCCGTGGGTCCGCGCAATAGGGGCGGTACCGGCTCCCCCAATCCGGACATGCAAGGAGATTCCATGATGAAGGCTCCCCTTCTGATCGCCGCGGCGCTGATGGGCAGCGCCGCTATCGCGCAGACAACCACGCCCGATGCGTCGGCGACGACAACCGCCACTGCCCCCGCCACGACGGACACAGCGCCAGCGGCGACCAGCAGCGACAGTTCGCCGGCGATGGTGCCCCCCGGCACGACGGACATGAGCGCCAGCAGCATCGCCACGGCCTCTGCGGACACGTCCAATTATCCCCCCTGCTCGCGCACGGTGACGGACAAGTGCGTCCAGCGCGGCGCGGCGCACAGGGCGCATCGACGCGGTTGACCCTGCCGGCCGCGGAACTTTCGGCGATCTGCGCCGTAGGTTCCGCGCCGGCCTCGCCAGGAGCGCGAGGGATCGGGCTGATGCATTCGCCCGACATCCGAGGAGATTGACCGTGAAAGCCACCCTTCTGATCGCCGCGTCATTGATCGTCGGCAGCGCCGCTGTCGCGCAGCAAGTCACACCCCCAGCTTCGGCTACGCCGCCGGATACGGCTAATCCTCCTACAGCGCCCTCCCCAGCAACCAATCCCGCAGCCACGCCTCCGGACATGGCGGCGCCAGCGCCTGCACCGGCTCCGGCCCCCGACACTACGGCGGCACCCCCGCCCGCGCCCGACAGCACGATGACTGCGCCGGCACCGGCTGCGCCCAGCCCCGACGCCAGCAGCGTCGCGCCCACGCCTCCGGATACGTCCAATTATCCGCCTTGTTCGCGGACGGTGCATGACCGTTGCGTCCAGACGCATGAAGTGGCGCGCAAGGCACGGCCACATCGCCGCTGATCGTGTAGTTGCTCGCGGCGGTTGACCGTCGCGGGCTGAGGCGCCAATCCCCTCGACCGGACGGCATCTCAGCCGCAGCGGGAGAGGGGATATGGCGGCGACGCCGTCGACGCGCCGGGTGCTGGCGGCGAGCCTGATCGGCACGAGCATCGAATTCTACGACTTCTACGTTTACACCACCGCTGCGGCTCTGGTGTTCGGCGAATTGTTTTTCCCGCAAACATCCCAAGCGGCGCAGCAGCTGCTCGCCTTCGCAACCATCGGTGTTGCCTTCGTGGCGCGCCCGCTCGGTTCGATCTTCTTCGGCCATTTCGGCGATCGCGTCGGACGAAAATCCACGCTCGTTGCCTCCCTGCTGACTATGGGCATCTCGACCACGCTCGTCGCCTTCCTTCCGACTTATGCGACGGCGGGCTGGATCGCTGCCTTGCTCCTGTGCGTGCTGCGCTTCGGGCAGGGCTTCGGTCTGGGCGGCGAATGGGGCGGGGCGGCGCTGCTCGCAGTTGAGCATGCCCCGCCCGGCAAGCGCGCGCGCTTTGGTATGTTCCCGCAATTAGGGGCACCCGTCGGGTTCATTGCGGCAAATGGCTTGTTCCTGGTTCTCGGCGCCTGGCTTACGCCCGCCCAATTCCACGATTGGGGCTGGCGCGTGCCTTTCATCTTGTCGGCATTCCTGGTCGTGGTCGGCCTGTGGATCCGTCTGCGGCTGGCGGAGACGCCCGAATTTGCCGCCTCGCTCGCCGAGGGGCCACCGCCGGCAGTACCGCTGGGCGAGCTACTGTCGCGGCATTTCGGGGCCCTCGCGGTGGGCACGATCGGCGCGGTCGCCTGTTTCGCGCTTTACTATGTCGCGACCGCCTTCATGCTAGGCTACGGTACCAAGACGCTCGGCTACAGCATGAAAGCTTTCCTCGGCGTTCAGCTAGGCGCGATCCTGTTCATGGCGATCGGTATTTATGCCGCGGCCTGGTTGTCGGACCGCCGTTACGACGAACGGCGCGTGTTGATGGCAGGCTGTGTCGGCACCATCCTGGCCGGATTGTTGATGTCGCCGCTGATGAACTCCGGGTCGCTCGTCCAGGTCTTCCTGTTCCTCGCGCTCTCGCTGACTCTGATGGGTTTCGTCTACGGGCCGCTCGGCGCCTGGTTGCCGAGCCTGTTTCCGGCACGCGTCCGCTATACCGGTGCGTCCATGGCGTTCAACGTCGCGGGCGTGCTCGGCGGCGGGCTGACGCCGCTCGTGGCGCAGAAGCTGGCCCTGTACGGGGGGCTGTTGTGGGTCGGCCTCTATTCGGGCGGCGCCGCGCTGATTAGCCTGATTGCTCTGGCGCTTCTCGGTAAAGCACGGAAAGCTTAGCGGCACCGTAACGCCGTTCTGCGTCGAGCGCCCAGCCATCGGCCGAAACCTGCTCGTCCGGGCCGGTCTCGATCGTTGCCCATGCCGACGGTGTCGCCCAGCCAAGCCTGCTCATCTTCTCGAGCAGTGCACCCGCGCCGCCGCTGCCATAGGGCGGATCGAACATCAGCAGGTCATGCGCGCGCCGCGCCGGACCCAGCGCGGAGACGGCGATCGGCAGGATGTCGCCCTGCGCGCCGAGCATCGCGATATTGGCTTTAATCGCCTTCACCGCATCGCGATCCTGGTCCACGAATGTGCAGAAATCCGCCCCGCGCGACAATGCTTCCAGACCCAGCGCGCCGGTGCCCGCGAAGATGTCTGCCACGGCTAGCCCCTCGAACGAGCCGATCCGACTGGCCAACATCGAGAACAAAGCCTCGCGCGTCCTGTCCCCCGTCGGTCGCGTTGTCGCCCCTGTTGGCGCCCGCAACACACGTCCGCGCCATTTGCCAGCGATGATCCTCATTTCCCTTGTCTGCCCCTTGAACGGGGAGGAACTGGGGATCGCGGATCCGGCGAGCGGCCTTGACGTCCCCTCGGCCTTTTTGGATCTTTCCGCTCCCGCGCAGGCATCTCGCCTGCGGGGCTGGAGTTCTTAGGAGCCACCTTCAACGTCTTCCGGAACGCGACCAGGTCATGCTGGCGCACTTCGCCGACCTCTCCGGCCGGCAGGTCTCCCAGCACGAACGGGCCGTAAGCGGTGCGGATCAGGCGGCTGACCTGAAGGCCGAGATATTCCAGCACGCGCCGCACCTCGCGATTCTTGCCCTCGCGCAGCCGCATTTCGATCCAGACATTGGCGCCCGTGCGGCGTTCCAGATTCGCGTCGATTGAACCGTAGCGGATGCCGTCAATCTCTATGCCTTCAATCAGGCCTTCGAGTTGGGATTGCGTCACATCGCCGAAAGCGCGCGCACGATAGCTGCGTTCGACGCCGGTGGACGGCAGCTCCAGCTGGCGTTTCAGCTCGCCGTCTGTGGTAAGGAGCAGCAGGCCTTCCGTATTAAGATCGAGCCGACCGACCGGCATCACGCGCGGCAGATCCTTGGGTAGACGGTCATAGATGGTCGGCCGTCCCTTGGGATCGCGCTCCGTGGTCAGTAGGCCGGCCGGCTTATGGAACAGGAACAGACGGGCAGGGGCGGGCGCGCTGACCGGCTTGCCGTCGACAGTGACGCCATGAAGTGACGTAACCAGCGTTGCGGGGGTCTCGATCGCTTTGCCGTCGATCGCGATCCGCCGCGCCTCGATCATTCGCTCAATCTCGCGGCGGGAGGCAACCCCCGCGCGGGCAAGGAGTTTGGCGATGCGCTGCGGCTCGCGATTGCCCTTGGCGGGCGGGCTTTTTGGGGTGGGGCTTTGTGACACGTCGCGTTTTTAGACGGTCACGGCGCAATTTTCCCACAAAAAGCTTGTCTTAACCTCTTTGTGTTGATTCTCTACGCTGGCGGGTAAGCCAGAGAGTGGGGCGGCGTGAGGAGTTTAAAAGCGCGCATAATCATTGGTTTGGCGGGGGCTTCCCTGCTCGCATTGCCTTTGGGCGCGCAATATCCTCAACCTGTTTCTTTCGTACCGGCGCTCAAGGCGCCCAGCTTCGCCGATCAGATTGCGGCCAACGCCTTCGCCGACGATGGCCGTATCGGCGTAGCGGCAACCGATCTCGAAACCGGCGAAACCATTTCCTACGCGGGGCATGACCCTTTTCCGATGGCGAGTACGGTCAAGATCGCTATCGCCGCCGCCTATCTGACCGGGGTCGATAGCGGCCGGTTCGATCTCGATCAGCTTTACCATTTCGGTCGGCGCGGGAGGGCAATTGCCACCGCGCGCGAACTGATGGAGCGGATGCTGATCCGCAGCGACAATGTCGCCGCCGACATATTGCTGAAGGCGGTCGGCGGCACCGAGGCGGTCAATGCCTGGCTGATGCGCGCCGGCGTGCGCGGTCAGCGGATGGACCGGACGATCGCCCGGTTGGTCTATGACGATCGCGGCCGCACCGGCCGGATCCTCGCCGCCAATCTGCCGCGCACGCCGCTCGAGGTGGCGCAGTCGGCCACGTTCAACGACGATGGCGAGGTCAATCCCGCCTTCGTCGGCGACGCGCGCGACACTTCCACGCCTGCGGCTATGGTCCATCTGCTCGCCAAGCTGCACAAGGGTGCGCTGCTGAGTGCCCGGAGCACCGAATATCTATTCGACGTGATGGCGCGCTGCGTGACGGGCTCGCGCCGGCTGAAGGGCATGCTGCCGGGGGGCACGCCGGTTGCGCACAAGACGGGTACGCTGGCGGGCGTGTCCGATGACGTCGGCATCATTACGCTGCCCAACGGGCATCATCTCGCGATCGCAGTGTTCGCTAAGGGCATGCGATCGGAATGGGAGCGTGACCGCAGCATCGCCCAGCTGGCGCGGCTCCTCTACGAAGGCTTCGGCTCGCTCGAGCCCGCGGGAACCTCTGTGGGTCGAACCATAGCCCGCTAGGCTCGAAGCTAGGACGCAGAGGTCCCGTTCGCCGCTTAGCTGGTCGCCGGTCCGGGTTTGGATGGCTCTAGCACGCGCTCCCATTTCGCAACCAGCGTCGAGGCAACCGCATTGCCGACGACGTTGGTTCCCGTGCGGCCCATGTCGAGGAACTGGTCAACCGCGAGGATCAGCAGCAACCCAGCTTCGGGAATATGGAAGGCCCCCAGCGTGGAGGAGATCACCACCAGGCTCGCGCGCGGCACGCTGGCTATGCCCTTCGACGTCACCATCAGCAGCAGCAGCATCGTGATCTGCTGCATGACCGACAGGTGGATGCCATAGGCCTGCGCGATGAACATCGTCGCGAAGCTGCAATACATCATCGAGCCGTCGAGATTGAACGAGTAGCCGAGCGGAAGCACGAAACCCGCAATACGCGGCGGAACGCCAAACTCTTCGAGCGCCTCCAGGGTGCGCGGGAACGCGGCCTCGGACGAGGCGGTGGAAAAAGCGATCAGGAAAGGCTCGCGAATGCAGCGGAACAGGTCCTTGGCGCGCCCCGAGCCGACCGCGACCGCGGCCACTGCGAACAAGGCCGCCCACAGGCAGGCGAGCGCCAGATAAAAGCCGCCCATGAAATAGCCGAAGGTCAGGACGATCCCCAGGCCTTCCTTGTATACCGCGCTCGTAACCGCGGCGAACACCGCCAGCGGCGCCAGGCGCATCACATAATCTGTGATCTTGAGCATGAGCTGGGCCAGCGAATCCATCGCCCGTACGATTGGCGCCGCCTTGTCACCGATCGCGGTAGCCGCGACGCCCGCGAAAGTCGCGAACACTACGATCTGGAGAATCGAATTCTTGGCCAGCGCGTCGAAGATCGAGCTTGGCACCAGTTCGAGGATGAAATCCTTGAGCACGAAATGCGCCTGGGCGACGCCATTGGCTTCGTTCGGCGGCGGAAGCGGCAAGCCGACGCCGACACCCGGGCGGATGATGTTCACGAACAGCAGCCCGAGCGTGATCGAGAAGAATCCGGCGAGTACGAACCAGCCGATCGTCCGCGCGCCCATGCGGCCCAAAGCCGATCTGTCACCCATATGTGCGATGCCGCCCATCAACGTCGCGAAGACGAGCGGAGCGATGATCATCTTTATCAGCTTAAGGAACAGCCCCGTCAGGATCGAAAGCGCATCCGTGATCGTTGCGGCGGCGGATGGATCCGGAATGGTCTGGTTGAGAATGAAACCGACGATGATACCCAAAATCATCGCAACCAGGATCAGGAAGGTAATTCGTTTCGCCACGCTTGATCTTTCTGTCGGGAGGCGGTGTGGTCGGGGCAAAGGGGCCGGTCGTCAAGCCTGCCCGGTGAGGTGAAGCAGGTGTTGTTCGGTAAGCATGAACGGACGGTCAATCGGATCCTCATCGTCGAGGATGAGCCCTTGGTCGCGTTCGACAATGAGCATTTCCTGCGAGATGCGGGTTACGAGATTGTGGCGACGGTCGACAGCGTGCCGGATGCGGTGCGCGCGATGGAGGACGACGTCGATCTGGTGCTGGCAGACGTGAAGCTCTCCGATGGCGGTAGTGGCCGCGATGTCGCCCGTGCCGCGCAGGCGAAAGGTGTTCCGCTGATTTTCGTCACAGGCGGCCAACCCGATGACGCGGGTTCGTTGGCGATCGGGCTGCTCGCCAAGCCCTACAGCCAGCGCGACCTGCTGGCGGCGATCGAGACGGTCGATGCGAAACTGTCAGGTCGGGTACTCAAGAAGATTCCCAAGAGCTTCACATTGTTCGGCTGACGGGCCCCGCCATCGCGGCCGAGCCAGGCCTTCCTTCCGCCCGAGGCAGAAGCGACACTATTTCCCCCGAGGCGACTTTCCCTCTAAGCTTCGCCCGGTCAGCGAGGGGTGAGGGACAAGTGGCGGAAAAACTCGGCGGTTTCGCCTTGCTGGGTCGGGCTTTGACCGACCGCAAGACCGGGCTCATGCTGGTCTTTGGCTTTTCCGCCGGCCTGCCGTTCACGCTCCTTATCGGCACCCTCAATGCCTGGCTCGGCGAGGCGAAGATCAGCCTTGCCACCATCGGGATCCTCTCTTGGATCGGGCTCGCCTATGGCTTCCAGTTCCTGTGGTCGCCTTTGGTCGATCAGTGGCGCCCGCCCTTGCTGGCTCCGCTGGGGCGCAGGCGGAGCTGGATCCTGCTCTGTCAGGGCGTATTGGCGCTCTGTTTCCTATCGTTCGCCGCAACCGATCCGGCGGTGTCGCTCGGCGGCGTTGCCGGGCTGGCGGTGATCGGCGCCTTCTTTTCGGCGACGCAGAATATCGCGATCGATGCATGGCGCGTAGATGTCGCGGACGAGAGCGCGACGGTCGAGATTTTATCCTCCATCTACCAGTTCGGTTTCCGCGTAGCGGCCTTGGTCGGCGGCGCCTTCGCCTTGATGCTGGCCGCGCGGATGAGCTGGCAGGCGGTCTATGCGATCATGGGCGGATTGATGGCCGTATCGATGCTCGCGACGCTCGCTGCGCCCGATACGCCGGCGCCGGCGCAGAACGGTGCCCCCCTCGCGGGCTTTGCCGTTCCCGACCGGCGCACCCGCGCAATCGGCCTGATCATCGTCGGCATCGGCTGGGTCTGGGCGATTGCGACGTTGACGGCGTTCATGGTGAAGGCGCTCCACGGCCCCGGCCCCGACGGCAAGCCGATATCAGCCGGCGAGTTTACCAAAAATGTAGGTCCCTGGATCGTCGTTGCGACGATTCTGGTACCCGCGGTCGTCGCCGCTTGGCTCAACCGGGCGGTATCTCCGGATCAGTCGCAGCCGGGGAGCGTGGTCGCGCGCGGTACTGACCGCCTTTATCGCTCGCTGATCCTGCCTTTGGGTGAATTGATCGAGCGGCTGGGCTGGGGTGCGATCATCGTGCTCGGGCTGATCCTGACCTATCGTTTGTGCGAGTCGATCTGGGGGCCGTTCGCTTACCCCTTCTATTTGCAGGAAATGCATTACACGAACGATGAGGTGGCGTTCGCCTCCAAGATATTCGGCGTAGTGATGCTGATGACCGGCGTTGCGATCGCGGGCGTGCTGTTCGCGACAATCGGCCGTTTGCCGACGCTTTTGGTGGGCGCGGTCATCACTGCGGTCGCCAATCTGCTCTATGCCGATCTCGCTGCGGGCGGGGCCTGGCTCGATGGCTTCTCACACCTGACCCGCCTCGACCGACTCACCGCTCTGTTCGGCTTCGACGCGCGCATGAATCGGCTGCTGCTGACGATCGGGCTGGAGAATAATTGCAGTGGTTTGGCTGGCGGCGCCTATGTCGCTTATCTTTCCTCCATCACCTCGAAGAAGCACAGCGCGGTGCAATATGCGCTGCTCTCCTCGCTCACCCTGTTGATCGGAGCGCTGGGGCGGGGCGCGTTCGGCGAGGGCATTCAGCTCTATGGCTATCCGACGATGTTCCGTTTCGCGGCCTGGCTCGGGCTTCTGGGCATCGGCTTCGTCCTGCTGGAATGGGTCCGTGTCACGCGGGCTGAGCGGGTGCGGGAAACGGGCGGGACAGGAGAGGTGGGCTAGCCATCGTCTCCTCCCCGCGACTTCGCGGGGAGGGGGGGACCGTTGCGCAGCAACGGTGGAGGGGCTTCTGCGCTCGCGAGCCAAATTTCCTCTCCACCTTCGGCAACAGCCAGGAGGGCTCAGCCCGCGACCGGCAACCGGATCGCCCCGTTCGGCTCATATTCGAGGGGGCTATAGGCGATGACCACATCGAGGGTGATCGGCGCGTCGTAAATGTGCGGAAAGAGCGCGCCGCCGCGGGATTCTTCCCACTTCACCTTGTCGCCCAGCACTTCCAGATCGACCGCGACTAGCTGCAGATCGCGTTCTCCCGCGAAATGCTTGTCGATCGTACCCGCGAGCTGATCGGCGGTGGAGAGGTGGATAAAACCGTCAGCCAGGTCAACCGGGGCGCCCGCGAAGGTGCCCTCATGCTCCAGCGCCCAGAGCTGATCGGCGGTGAGCACCTTGTAGGCAATCGCATCGGGCATGGTTCACTTCCTATCCGGCTGTGCATCATCGGTGTAGATGCTGGCCTTGGGAGCATCTTGCAGCGTCGGAAGCAGAATGCGCCCCCAAGGCGTCAGTTTCGCAGGATCGAAATTCTCGACCAGATCGAGGTTGTTGTCGGGGCCGCCATTGCCCGACCAGGACCAGGCGAGATACCCGGCGGCATGGGCTCTGCTCTCCGCAATCACCACGTCCGCCGGGATCGGCGTACCGCGAAATAGATTGCCGAACTCGCCCACCACCAAGGTGAGTCCCGCCTTCCGATAAGCGGCAATATAATCGCGCACCTTGGCCGCGTTGCGATATTCGCCATACATGTGGATGCTGAAGACGATCTGGTGGAGCGGATCGGCGGCGAGCACTTCGGCGGCATGGTCGCGCATGACGTGGCGAGCGTCCTGGCCATAGTGCGGCGCGTCGACCATCAGCAGGTGGCGAAAGCCCGCCGCCCGCATCCCCTGCACGGCTCCGATAGTCTCTCCTACCCAGGCCTGTTCATCCTTATCGCCGCGTGGCTCATTGGCGATATTGACGATGACATAGCGTTCTTCGGCCTGCAGTACGCCGGCGATCGACTTCCAGTAATCGACGATCCGGATCATCGGGCAGGCCTCGGGGCGATTGCCGAGGCTGGTGGCGTCATGCACTTCCACGATGATTGCGAGCTTATGCGTCTTCGCATCAGCGATCAGTTGTCGAACTTCATCCGCGGGCGTGCGGCGAAAGCCACCGCAACCCGCGCCCAGCGCGATGCGGATGCCGTTCGCTCCCGTCGCCGCGATCGCCGGCAGATCGGTTGCGCTATGTGACGGCAGCCAGGCATGCGGCAGGTTGATGCCGCGGAACACGAATGGCCGACTGTTGCCGTCGAACAGCTGCCCGCTGCCAACATGCCAGATCCCGCCAGTGGCAGCCGAGCAGCAGGATGCGAACGTCGCGGCCAAGCCAAAGGCTACTGCGCGAAGCGAACGCATCCCGATTGTCTTATTCGGTCGGCGTCTCCGCCTCGCCGCCGTCGGCGAGATCCTCCGATGTGTCCCCCGCCACCTGCGGATCGATCTCGGGAGAGACCGCTTCGACGTCACCGCGCACGTCATCTTCGGCCTCCTCCTCGCTCTCCTCGATTCGGGCAGCGGAGACGACATGCTCGTCCGGCGCTACGTGGAAGAGACGCACGCCAGCCGAGCCTCGGCCGATCACACGCGTGTCGCCTACCGACATGCGGATCAGCTTCGCCTGATCGGTGACGAGCATCAGCTGCTCGCCGTTATGCGCAGGGAAGCTCGCGACGACGGGGCCGTTGCGTTCAAGATTGTCGATGTTGGTGATGCCCTGCGTGCCGCGGCTGGTGCGGCGATATTCATACGCCGACGAACGCTTGCCATACCCATTGCAGCAAACGGTGAGGATGAACTCCTCGTTCGCCTCGAATTCGGCCATGCGCTCGGGGCTGAGCGTCGGCTCGCGGTCGCCCTCCTTCCAGGGGGCTGCCTTGAGATAGGCGTCGCGCTCTTCCGTCGTGGCATCGAAGCCTTTCAGGATCGAAAGCGAGATCACCTCGTCGTCACCCAACAGCTTGGCGCCGCGTACGCCCGCCGAGGTGCGGCTCTGGAATTCGCGCACGTCGGTAGCGGCAAAGCGGACCGCTTTGCCGTTGCGGGTCGCGAGCAGGACGTCATCCTCCTCGGTCAGCAGCGATACGCCGATCAGCCGGTCGGACGCGTCCTCACTTTCGTCATCGGTACCAAACCGCATCGCGATTTTGCCGGCCGCGCGGATGTTGGTGAAGGCGTCCATGCTGTTGCGACGAACCAGGCCCTTGGCGGTCGCGAACAGGATATGGAGTTTGCCCCATTCCGCCTCGTCCTCGGGAAGGGGCAGCACGGTGGAGATGGTCTCGCCGGGAGCCAACGGCAGCAGGTTGATCATCGGCCGCCCGCGCGCTTGCGGAGCGCCCTCGGGCAGCTTCCAGACCTTGAGACGATAGACCTTGCCTGCGGTCGAGAAGAACAAGACTGGCGTATGTGTCGACGTCACGAACAGCTTGGTGACCGCATCCTCGTCCTTGGTCGCCATGCCCGAGCGACCCTTGCCGCCGCGCGCCTGCATGCGGAATGCCTGGAGCGGGGTGCGCTTGATGTAGCCCCCCATGGTCACGGTAACGACCATGTCCTCGCGCTCGATCAGATCTTCGTCATCGATATCGTCGCCGGCGGGCGCGATCTCCGTCCTTCGCGGCGTGGCGAAGGCGCTGGTGATCGCGTCCAGCTCCTCTTCCATCACCTCGTACAGGCGGCGGCGGTTGCCGAGGATCTCGAGCAGTTCGCCGATCGAATCGGCCAGTTGCTTGAGCTCGCCACCGATTTCGTCGCGACCGAGCGCGGTCAGCCGGTGCAGCCGCAGGTCGAGAATCGCACGCACCTGCGCTTCGCTGAGCGTGTAGGTGTCGCCTTCGATCTCGGTTTCGACCGCCTCGACCAGCTGGATATATTGCGCAATCTCGGCGATCGGCCATTCGCGCGACAGCAAAGAAGCGCGCGCCGCCGCCGGACTCGACGAAGCGCGGATGATGCGCACCACTTCGTCGAGATTGGTGACCGCGATCACCAGCCCGAGCAAGATGTGTGCGCGCTCGCGTGCCTTGAGCAGCTCGAACTTGGAGCGGCGAGTGATGACCTCCTCGCGGAAGCCGATGAACGCCTCAAGGATGTCACGGAGTGCCAGGATTTCCGGCCGCCCACCGCGCAGCGCCAGCATGTTGGCCGGGAAGCTGGTTTGCGCCTGAGTGTGGCGCCACAGTTGGTTGAGCACGACGTCGGGCGTCGCGTCGCGCTTGAGGTCGATCACGATCCGCACGCCGAACCGGTTCGATTCGTCGCGTATGTCGCTGACGCCCTCGATGCGCTTGTCTTTCGCCGCCTCGGCGATGCTCTCGACCAGCCCGGCCTTGCCGACCTGGTAGGGGATTTCGGTCAGCACGATGGAGCGCCGATCGCCGCGGCCTTCCTCCAGCACATGGCGCGAGCGCATCATGATCGAGCCGCGCCCGGTGGTGTAGGCACTGCGCGCGCCGCCACGGCCGAGGATTAGGCCGCCCGTCGGGAAGTCGGGGCCGGGAACGATCTCCATCAGCTCTTCATCGCTGACGGGTTCGCCGGAGAATTTGCTCGCGATCAGCGCCTTGCAGGCGACAATCACCTCGCCCAGATTGTGGGGCGGAATGTTGGTCGCCATGCCGACGGCGATGCCGCCCGCGCCGTTGACCAGCAGGTTGGGAAAGCGCGCCGGCAGGACCAGCGGCTCTTCGCGCGAGCCGTCATAATTGGGGCCGAAATCGACCGTGTCCTTCTCGATATCCTCAAGCAGGCTCATCGCCGATTTGGCGAGCCGCGCCTCGGTGTAACGCATCGAAGCCGGCATATCCGGGTCCATCGACCCGAAATTGCCCTGGCCGTCGATCAGCGGCAGTCGCATCGACCAATCCTGCGCCAGGCGTGCGAGCGCCATGTAGATCGCGCTGTCGCCGTGCGGATGGTAATTGCCCATCACGTCGCCGACGATCTTGGCTGACTTGCGGTAGGGGCGGCCGGGGACGAAGCCGCCTTCCTGGCTGGCGTAGAGGATGCGGCGGTGAACCGGCTTCAGGCCGTCGCGTACGTCGGGAAGCGCGCGCGCGACGATGACCGACATGGCATAGTCGAGGTAACTCGACTTCATCTCGTCGACGATGTTGATCGGGGAAATATCGCTGCCGTCGATGGCCGGCGGGGTCGTAGCCAAGAAGCGTGTCCGTTCTGTTGATGGGCGCGGCGGTTGGCCGCATGTCCCATCTAATCACGCCCTGCCGATAAAACTACCCCGCGCACGTGTGCTCGCGCGCGTACGCGAGGGAAAGTTGGGGATAACGTTACGGACTAGATTTCGAATTCGGGCCGCTTGCCGTCCCGCTGCGGATCCTTGGTCAGCCGCGTGTGGAGCTGCTTGACGGTAGTGCTGCCGGTGCGTTGGCAGAATGCCGGCACGAGCGCGTGGACGAAGGCGCCGATCGCGCCAACCAGCATCGCCCAGCCGAAGCCGCTCGCCACCTTGAAATGCTCGCCATAGCTTTCGCCAACGCTGGCCGGATGATCGAGGAAGAGACGACGGAACATGCGGGCAGCCTAATGGCAAGCCGCGAGTCGGGCAATCCGCACGACATGCATCGGCGAGCGTTTGGATAGTCGCTCCCGTTCAGCTTGCCCCAAGGGGCGGGCGCTATTAGGCAAAGTCGGGCTTTATTCTGCCGGAACCCCCTATTTTCCGGCCTGGAGGAGAAGATGCAGATGAGGATCGTGTCCAAGATGGCGCTCGCCATCGCCCTGGGCGGCATGGCCGTGGCGGCGCCGGCCTTTGCCAAGAAGGAACAGAAGCAGGAAGCAACCAAGGAAAAGGCGACGCCGGCCGTGCAGAAGGCCGCCTACGATGCGCAAAAGGCGGCGGACGCCGGTGACATCCCGACGGCGCTGACAAACTACAATACCGCCAAGGCCGCGATGGTCAGCGACGACGATAAATTCATGGTCGGTCGTATCGGCTACCAGATTTACCAGAAGAACAAGGATATGGCGCTTTTCGAAGAGGCCATCGATCTGATGCTCGCCAGCGGAAAGTCTTCGCCAGAGGCGCAGAAGCAACTCTATTTCGCGCAGGGCCAGATCGCCTACAACAAGAAAGATTATGCGAAGGCGGCGACCGCCTTCAAGGCTGCGGAAACCGCCGGTTCCACCGATCCGGATCTGGTGCCGCTATTGGTCGAATCAACCGCGCAGGGCGGTCAGACGCTGCAGGCGCTTAATGTCCTGAATGAAGAGATCGCAAAGCGGCAGGCGGCGGGGCAAACGGCTCCGCCGGAATGGTTCCAGCGCGGCCTGGCCATCGGTTACAAGGCCAAGCCCAATCCAGCCGAGGCGGCAGCGGTGGGCGCGGCGACGCTTGATCTGGCGAAGAAGTGGGTCGCCGCCGATCCGCAGCCGCGTAACTGGAATGCAGCGCTGGAGATCTATTCCCAGCAGGCGAAGCTCGGCAATGACGAGCGGACGGACGTACTGCGCCTGCTCCGGGCTGTAGGCGCGCTTCAGGGCGATGCCGATTACCGCGAATATGCGCTCGACGTTTACCTGCGTTTCCCAAATGAGGCGATGCAGGTCCTCCAGGAAGGCAACAGCAAGGGCCTCGTGAACCTTACCAAGGGCGATGCTGCCGACGTGATGGGGATCGTCAAAGGCAAGGTGGCCGCCGATAAGGCCTCGCTTCCGGCCGCCGACAAGTCGGCGCGTGCCGCGGCTACCGGCAAGGCGGCGCTCAGCACGGCCGATGCTTATGTCGGTTATGGCGAATATGCCAAGGCGATCGACCTCTACAAGATTGCCCTCGCCAAGGGTGGCGTCGACGCTGCTACGGTCAACCTGCGTATGGGTTGGGCTCAGGCGCTGTCGGGCGATACCGCAGGTGCAAAGACCACTTTCGCGGCTGTGACCGGGCCCAAGAAGACGGTGGCGGATTTCTGGGTCATCCACCTCGATCATCCGACCGTACCGAACGCGCCCAAGCCGGCGGCCTGATCGGAAGGCATCATCGAATGGGGAAGGGCGGCGAAAGGCCGCCCTTTCTTTTTCAGGCGGGATCGACCGGGATCCCGCACGACGTCTTGGACGTGCGGATCGTCAGCGAAGTCTTGACGCTGGCGACGTTGGGGGCGGGCGTCAGCTTGGAGGTGAGGAAGGCCTGGAACGACTGCAGATCATGCGCGACGATCTTGAGGATGAAGTCGATCTCGCCGTTCAACATATGGCATTCGCGCACCTCGGGCAGACCCGCCACGTGCGCCTCGAATGCCCGTAGATCGTCCTCGGCTTGGCTGCGCAGACTCACCAGGGCGAACACCATGATGCTGTAGCCCAGCGCACCGGGATCGAGTTCGGCATGATAGCCGCGGATAACGCCTTCGTCTTCCAAGGCGCGCATGCGGCGCAAGCAGGGCGGAGCGGTCAGGCCGACTCGGCTCGCAAGCTCGACATTCGTGATGCGGCCTTCCTCCTGAAGGATAGCGAGGATCGACCGGTCCAGCTCGTCAATAGTTGTCGCCCCCATTTCGGCATCATCCCGTTTCTATTTTCGCGACCTGCATAATATAATTTCCGCCGTGCGCAACATCGTAGCTGATCGATGGCGCTGACAGCCCTCTTGCCAGCGGAGGCACCGCTCCGCTAACGCGACGGCGCGTGGGGCCTGTAGCTCAATTGGTTAGAGCCGGCCGCTCATAACGGCTTGGTTGCGGGTTCGAGTCCTGCCGGGCCCACCATACGCCTCCCGGAATTACTCCGGCGGCGTGAATCCCTGCATCAGGAAGCTCGGCACAGGGCCATTCCAGCCGCCGTCGGCGGCCTCAGGTTCGGCTTGGGGGCGGCGCTCCTCGCGACGGGGTCTTTCTTCCCGGCGAGGCGTTTCTTCGCGGCGCTTTCTCTCGTCGGCGCGTGGCGCCTCGCCGCGTCCCTTGCGCTCCGCACCGCGGCGCTCGCGCTTCTCCCGGCGAGGCTTACCCTCGGCCGCTACCGATTCCTCCGGCGTGGCTGGCTCGCTCCTGCCGATGCGCGGAATTTTCTGGCCGGTCAGCTTTTCGATATTCTCGATCGCCTCGGCATCATCGGAGGTGACGAGCGTAAACGCCTTGCCCTTCGCACCCGCCCGGCCTGTCCGGCCAATGCGATGGACATAATCGTCCGGATGCCAGGGAACATCGAAATTGAAGACGTGGCTCACACCTTTGATGTCGAGCCCGCGCGCGGCCACGTCGGATGCAACCAGGATATTGATCTCGCCCGTCTTGAACCGCTCCAATTCGCGCAGACGCTCGGACTGCTCCATGTCGCCATGGATCTGGCTCGCCGCGAAGCCGTGGCGGCGGAGCGAATCGGTCAGTTCGCGCACCGTGGTTTTGCGATTGGAAAAGACGATGGCGGTCGTCAGGTCGTCGGAGCG
>Ga0207647_10000588_pt1 | contig 28282 bp, 25 predicted proteins | sample KBSCornC2_FD_184295 | JGI IMG/M metagenome (GOLD analysis project Ga0207647, IMG submission 184295) | Corn rhizosphere microbial communities from Kellogg Biological Station, Michigan, USA - C2 (SPAdes) (version 2) | ecosystem: Host-associated > Plants > Roots > Rhizosphere ... | reverse complement strand
GACGCTGCCGATAACTTATATGTGGCGGACGTTCAAAATGGTTTTATCCGGAAGATAACAAGGAAGGCGGTGGTCACCACGTTTGCGAATATCGGGGGGTGGATTCCGGGTGAATTCCTATGGCCACTGGGACTTGCGGTGGATGCTGCAGGTTACGTATATGTAGTTGCTACTAACAGCGAAATACTTAAAATAAGCCCCACCGGCGTGATCACGGTACTTGCCGGAAATGGTACGCGGGGTTCGGCCGATGGCATGGGCAGCGCAGCGTCATTTAACGTGCCGGAAGAGCTTGCGTTGGATGTTGCAGGAAATGTGTATGTCGCGGATTTTTCAAATAACAAGATCCGCAAAATAAGTCCCGAAGGTATGGTAACAACCTTTGCAGGCAGCGGAGAACGGGGATCGACGGACGGCAAGGGTGCTGCGGCCTCGTTTGACCAACCTACAGGTATAACGGTGGATGCTGCAGGGAATGTATATGTTGCGGAGGTCGGCAATAAAATTCGCAAAATAAGCCCGGCTGGTGTGGTAACAACGCTGGCGGGGAGCGGAGCGTCGGGCAGGGCCGACGGCTTGGGTGCTGTAGCCTCGTTTTATGTTCCGGAAGGTTTAGCATTAGATGCCAAATCTAATTTATATGTAGCCGATTATGGTAACAACAGGATACGTAAGATTACGCCAGAGGGTGAGGTGACAACTATTGCCGGCAGTGAATACGGGTTTGCAAACGGTCCGGGCGCTTTGGCGGAGTTCAGAGCGCCGTATGACGTCGTGGTTGATCATCAGGGGAATATATTTGTAGCTGATGCTCACAATCAAATGATACGAAAGATAGTTATCAAGTAATCATAAAATACTTATTTCAGAAACAGGAAAAGTTTTTACATCGCAGGGTCCTCTTCGAGAGACCCTGCTGGGACGGGAAGTGTTATTAATTAAAGTAGAAAAGGGCCGGATGTTAATTCGGCCCTTTCTTATTTTGCGGCTCTTATATCAATCGCGTCATTGCTGAGGAACGAAGCAATGACGTTTTAAGTATTATGCGTAGCTTTTCAGCCTAAAATAACCGTTGTAACATAGAAAATGTTTGGATTTACAACACTTGCCTGCTATTGTCAATAGGGTAGACGTGTATTCAAAACACCTATCCGGTAAATTTTCATTGCAAAATCCGCTTTCTTTTCGCCCATCTTTGTTTTGCAAACCATCGCCCTAAAACCGTCTAAACGATTGCTTTTAAATAGGTTATAATATTTGCATTTACTGTGTAAATAGTACCCAAGATTTTGATTATTTAGAATAATTATAAATTAAGTTTTACTGTCATTTATTTGTCAGCGATTATTTAATAAATTATACTTTTGTGGCTGAAAATTCCGAGAAAAGCTAAGGCCGAACCTCTGTTTTACACACTTTACAAATAAATATTTAGCATTAATACAACTTTATGAGAAGCATCTCATTGATTTTTAAACAATTCTCGAAGACAGTTTTGCTGCTTGCCTGTTTCACTGTTTGGGGAATTTCTGCTAAGGCACAAGGCGACGCTGCAAAAGGCGAAGCTACATTCAAGTCTGCCGGTTGTACCGGGTGTCACAAGATAGACACACGTATGACGGGCCCAGCTTTAGGTCCGATCGTATCATCAGATACTGATGATAAATGGTTAGCCAGCTGGGTACACAATAGCTCTGCCCTGGTAGCAGCTAAAGACCCGAAAGCGCTTAAAATCTTTAACGAGTTTAGCCAATCGGTGATGCCTGGCTTCCCAAGCCTTTCAGACGGAGACGTTGCAGACATTATGGCTTATGTTCGTGCCGACTGGAAAAAAATCCAGGACGACAAAGCAAAAGCCGGCCCTGCTGCCGGTGGCGCTGTTGCCGAAGATAAAGGCCCAAGCGACATAGCAGTTTATGCCTTAATTGGTGTGATCATCATTGCTTTGATCATTATCCTGGTGTTAAACAAAGTTGTTGCTACTTTAGAGCGCTTGCTGGCAGGTAAAAGATTATTACCTGTTGAAGAAGAAGCTGCTGAAGAAGGTGCTGCTGAAAAAGACAAATATGCTACTCTGAAAAGAGTAATTAAAAATAAGAAACTGGTATTCTTTATCCTGTTTTGCGGTACGGTTGCCATGAGCAGCTGGACCTGGGTTATTTTGTGGAACACACACGTACCACAAGGATATCAGCCGGTGCAACCTATTAAGTTCCCTCACGATTTGCACGCAGGTGTGATGCAAATTCAGTGTCAATACTGCCACACAGGAGCTTTCAAATCTAAAAATGCTTCAATACCATCATTAAACGTGTGTATGAACTGCCACAAGGTTGTTAAAACCGAGTCGCCGGAGATTCACAAAATTTATGATGCGTTAGGTTATGATCCGCAAACTCAGAAATATGACAGCCTTAAAGCGCGTCCTATTCAGTGGATCCGTATCCACAACCTGCCAGACTTTGCCTACTTCAACCACTCACAACACGTGAAAGTTGGTGGTATTAAATGTCAGCAATGCCACGGCCCGGTTGAAACCATGAAAGAGGTTTACCAATACTCGCCATTAACAATGAAATGGTGTATACAGTGCCACAAACGCACAGATATTAATATGAAAGGCAACGCATACTACGAAAACATGATTGCTGTTCACGACCTGATTAAAAAAGGTGTGAAAGTAACTCCTGCTCAATTGGGTGGTATCGAGTGCGGCAAATGCCATTATTAATAATAACAGAACTTAGCATTACAGTTTATACTATAGCTTAAATGGATAGCAATAAAAAATACTGGAAAGGTTTAGAAGAGCTAAACAAAACACCAGAATTTGTTGAGAAAAATAAACATGAATTCGCGGAACCTGTTCCAATCGAAGATGTTTTGAGTGGAGATGGTTTATTAGGAAAAACTCCTCGTCGCGACTTTTTGAAGGCGGTAGGCTTTGGTGTAGGCGCAGTTACTTTGGCAGCATGTCAAAAAGCACCTATACACAAATCAATCCCTTACCTGATCAAGCCGGAAGAGGTTACTCCGGGTGTAGCCAACTACTACTCATCAACTTATGAGGGTAGCGCAATTTTGGTTAAAACCCGCGAAGGTCGCCCTATTAAAGTAGAGGGTAACCCTAACGACCTTTTAGCTAAAGGTGGTTTGAGCGCACAGGCACAAGCATCAGTGTTGGATCTGTATGACGTAAGCCGCGTACAATCTCCATTGGTTAACGGCGAAGGCCATGCCTGGAGCGAAGTTGATGATTACGTTAAGTTAGAACTTGCCAAAATCAAAGATTCAGGCAAAAAGATCGCTATCGTATCATCAACCATCAGCAGCCCTTCAACCTTAGCTGTAATTGCTGACTTTATTACTGAATATCCAACCGCTAAACACATTATGTATGATGCGGTTTCTTATACAGGTATTATCCAGGCTAACCAAAACAGCTTTGGTAAAGCCGTATTACCTCACTACAATTTTGATAAGGCTGACGTTATCGTAAGCTTCGCTGCCGATTTCCTGGGAACCTGGATTTCCGGTGAAGAGTTTACCCGTCAGTACGTATCAAATCGTAACAACAAATCATTACAGGCTAAAAAGATGTCGCGCCACATCCAGTTCGAAACTGGCATGAGCCTGACAGGTACCAACGCTGATACCCGTATCGGATTAAAACCATCTGAAGAAGGTGTTGCTTTAATAAACCTGTACAACGCTATCACCGGTACTACTTTACCGGGCAGCAAAAAGCTAGCTGACAACGCTGTTAATAATGCCATCACTTTAGCTGCTAAAGAATTGGTAGCTGCAAAAGGTAAAGCGTTGGTTGTAGCCGGTTCAAACGATGTAGCTACTCAGGTGTTGGTTAACGCTATCAACGCTGCTTTAGGAAGCTACGGAACTACTATTGACCTGGATAACAATTCAAATCAATACAAAGGTAATGACGCTGATTTTGCTGAGTTTGTAAACGAAGCTAAACAAGGTCAGATTGCCGCTGTAATGTTCCTGAATGCTAATCCGGTATACGATTATTATAATACAAAAGAATTAACTGACGCTTTAGCGAAAGTTCCTCTGAAAATATCTTTCAATACAAGCCTTGATGAAACATCTGCATTAGCCACTGTAGTTGCTCCGAACCACCATTACTTAGAGTCATGGGGTGACGATAGCGCTATCGCCGGTTATTATACTGTGATGCAGCCAACCATTAACCCGGTTTACAACACCCGTCAGGCTGAAGAAAGCTTAATGATCTGGAGCAACAGCACTGCTAAAACTTATTATGACTATGTAAGAGCTAAATGGGATGCTAATATTCTTCCATTAGGTGGTTTATCTGGTCAGAAAGGTTGGGAGTCTGTATTGCAGACAGGTTTTGTACTAGCTGCTGCTAAACCGGCAGGCGCTTATCCATTTAGCAAAGACCTGAATGCAGTTGCTCAAACTATAATGGCCCAAAGCACTCAACAAGCTGCCGGCGACGGTGCTTTCGAGCTGCATTTATACCAAAGCTCGGCATTGCGTAGCGGTAAACAAGCAAACAACCCTTGGTTACAAGAGTTGCCTGATCCGGTATCAAAAGTTACCTGGGACAACTTTGCAGCTATGTCATTGACCGACCTAAAAGCTTTAAACCTGCAGGAAGGCGATGTAATCACTATCGATGCTAACGGAACCAGCATTGCATTACCGGTGTTATTGCAACCCGGCCAGGCAAAAGGTACTATCTCTGTAGCCGTTGGTTACGGTCGTACTAAAGGCGGTAAAGTAATTGAATCAGGTATTGGTAAAAATGCTTATCCGCTGCATAGCTTCCGTAACGGTACTGTACAAACTACAGCAGTTGCAAAAATTTCTGCAACCGGCGATCAGATCATCCTTGCTCAAACACAAACTCACCACTCATACGAAGGCCGTAACGTTATCCGCGAAGCTACCTTTACTGAATACAAAAAGAATGCTTATGTAAACAGCGGTAAAGACGGTGAGCACAAAGATTACAAGTCGTTGTGGGAAAACTACGACAGACCAACCTTTAACTGGGTTATGGCTATCGACCTTAACGCTTGTACCGGTTGCGGTGCCTGCGTGGTAGCTTGTAACGCCGAAAACAACGTTCCGGTTGTTGGTCGTGACGAGGTTCGTCGTCGTCGTGAGATGCACTGGATCCGCATTGATCGTTACTACACCTTTAACGAAGAAGGTAAAGGCGTAACTGAAGAACACGAGATCGATCAATTGAAAAACATCGACAACGTATCAGTTACTCACCAGCCAATGCTTTGCCAGCACTGCGATCACGCACCCTGCGAAACTGTATGTCCGGTACTAGCTACCGTTCACTCTTCAGAAGGGTTGAACCACATGGCTTATAATCGTTGCGTAGGTACCCGTTACTGCGCTAACAACTGTCCGTTCAAAGTGCGTCGTTTCAACTGGTTCAACTACTGGAATGATTCACGTTTTGAAAACTATCTGCAAGAACAGCATACACAATTAGTACTGAACCCGGATGTGGTTACCCGTTTCCGTGGTGTTATGGAAAAATGTACCATGTGTATCCAACGTATACAGTCTGGTAAATTGCAAGCTAAAATGGAGAAACGTTCTGTTAAAGACGGCGACATTAAAATGGCTTGTCAGCAAACTTGCTCTGCAAATGCGATCATCTTCGGTAACGGTAATGATCCGGACTCAGAAGTATCAAAAGCATTACGCAGCGAAAGAACCTACTACGTACTTGAAGAATTGAACGTACAGCCAGGTATCGGTTACCAGGTTAAGGTTAGAAACACAACTGAATTAGAAGCTTAATCTTTACAATAGCTATAATATGGCATCTCATAAAGAATCAATAATAAGGGAACCATTAGTTACCGGCAAAGGGATCACCTATGCTAAAGTAACTGATGATATATTGAATCCCGTTGAAAATAAACCAAACAAAGCCTGGTGGATCGGCTTTACGGTATCATCATTAGGCGCTTTGCTTTGGGTGTTTGCAGTAAGCTGGACATTCTGGTACGGTATCGGGTCATGGGGTCTGAATAAAACAGTAGGCTGGGCCTGGGATATCACCGGTTTCGTGTGGTGGGTAGGTATCGGTCACGCTGGTACGCTGATCTCGGCGGTATTGTTGTTGTTCCGTCAAAAATGGCGTAACTCTATTAACCGTTCGGCCGAGGCGATGACAATCTTCGCGGTAATTTGCGCCGCTACTTATGTAGTATCTCACATGGGGCGTCCATGGATGGCGCTTTACTGTTTACCATTGCCTAACCAATACGGCTCACTTTGGGTGAACTTTAACTCACCGCTGATCTGGGACGTATTCGCGATCTCAACTTACTTCTCTGTATCATTAGTATTTTGGTACACCGGTTTATTGCCTGATATCGCTACTATCCGCGACCGCGGTAAAGGCTGGTACCGCCGTATCTATTCTGTCCTTTCTTTCGGATGGACCGGTTCGGTAAAAACCTGGCAACGTTTTGAAACCGTGTCATTGATTCTGGCAGGTGTTTCAACTCCGCTGGTACTTTCAGTACACACGATAGTATCTATGGACTTTGCAACTTCGTTAGAGCCGGGATGGCACACCACCATCTTCCCTCCATACTTCGTTGCGGGTGCGATCTTCTCTGGTTTCGCGATGGTACAAACGCTGTTGCTGGTAACCCGTAAAGTATTAGGCTTAGAGAACTACATCACCATGTTCCACATCGAATCAATGAACAAGATTATCTTGCTTACAGGTTCGGTAGTAGGTGTGGCTTATATTACAGAATTCTTCATCGCTTACTACTCTGGTGGTGAGTATGAGCAATACACTTTCTTAAACCGTTTCATCGGTCCGTACTGGTGGGCAGGATGTATGATGTATGGCTGTAACGTATTGATGACCCAGGTAATGTGGTTCAAGAGAGTACGTACTAATATCACCATGTCATGGGTATTGTCAATCATTGTAAACATAGGTATGTGGTTTGAGCGTTTCGTGATCATCGTTACCTCACTTCACCGCGACTTCATCCCATCAAGCTGGGCAATGTTCTATCCAACCTGGGTTGACGTATCAGTATTCATCGGTTCAATAGGCGTGTTCTTTACCTTGTTCCTGTTGTTCATCCGCGTGTTACCATCAATTGCGATGGCCGAGGTTAAACTGTTGTTGAAAGAACAAAGCGAAGAATACAAATTGAAACAAATGGAAGCCGGTCATCTGGATCCTGAGCAAGTAGAATTCTACAAAACCTCATTGAAGAAATTTGACGGTGTTGATATATCAGTTTACGAAAACGCATAAAGACTATGAGCAGCACTAAATATATATTAGGCCTTTTTGACGATCCGGATGTAATGATGCATGGTATCGACAAATTACAGAAAAATAGCGTCCCTATTTATGATGTATACACACCAATGCCAATTCACGGCATTGAGGCAAAATTGGGTATAAAAGATTCACGTTTAGGTTACGCAGCGTTTTTGTTTGGCTGTTTAGGTGGTACTACCATATTTACTCTGGTATGTTACTTCCTGGTTTATGACTGGCCTATGAACATTGGCGGTAAGCCTCACTTTGCTGTTCCGGATTTTATCCCGGTAACGTTCGAATGGTCAGTATTATTTGCATCATTCGGTATGGCCTTCACATTCTTTTACGCTACGCACCTTTTCCCGGGTCGCGCACCAAGAGTAATGGATCTGCGTGCAACTAACGACCGTTTTGTGATAGCTATCGACGCTAAAACAGACGTTCCGCACGACGATATCACTAATATCCTGAAAGAAGCAGGAGCAGTTGAAATTAAGCATAACGACAGAAAATATGTTAGCTATGAATAAATATAAAGTATTGGGTATAGCGGTTGTTACCGTTGTTGCAGCGATTGTAACTTCATCATGCAACAATAAGAGAAGTCCCGGATGGGAATATGCTCCCAATATGTATGAGAAGATAGCCTTTGATCCGGATCAGGCTAATCCGAATTTTAAGGATGGAAAAACGGCGCAATTGCCGCCTGCAGGTACAACCCCTGTTGGTTTTACAAGATTTGATTATCCAAAAACGATGGATGGCTACAATCAGGCCAGCATCGAGGTTAAAAGCATATTGGCTCCAACCGCAAAAAACCTGGAAGAAGGCAAAGCATTATTCATGACTTTCTGCTCTCCATGCCATGGTAAAACCGGTCAAGGTGATGGCATTGTAACAACTCACGGCTTCCCGCCGCCACCATCTTACTCTAAAGGACAATCATCTCGCGGTGGTGCAATGAAAGACTTAACCGATGGTAAAATATACCACACCATTACTTACGGCTTAAACGCGATGGGCTCATACGCATCACAGCTTGACCCTGAAGAAAGATGGAAAGTAGTACTGTATGTTCACCATTTACAAACTTTATAAGAATTGAATTTAATGGAAACTCATAATACTATAAACGAACAATACGAATTTGGCGGTAAGCTAAAAACCTTCAGCCTTGTAGCTATAGTTATAGGTGTTGTAGGTATCATTGCAGGCTTCCTGATGGGCCCTGAGCGTGAATTTGCTAACCTGCTGTTAAACGGGTACTATTTTGCCTGCGTATGTATAGCCGGTGTTTTCTTTTGCGCTGTACAATATGCTGCACAAGCCGGTTGGTCTGCATCAATGCTACGCGTACCTCAGGCTTTTGCAAAAGTGTTACCTTATGCTGCTGTAATATTAGTAGTAATTGTTGCTGCAGGTATTTTCATGACCCAGCAAGTAACTACCGAAGAAGGTGGCCATGCTATCACCGGTACCTACTTATATAAAGAGTGGGCTCCAAAGGCTATCACAACTCCGGGTAACGAAGCTTATAACAAAGTTATAGTTGGTAAGTCTGGTTACTTAAACATTCCTTTCTTCTTCCTGCGTTTAGCGTTTTACCTGGTAGCTTACAGCATTTTGGGTCTGTTACTGGTTAAATACTCAAACAATGAGGATGAGCTGGGCGGTATGTTCAACTACAAAAAGAGCTTTAACATAGCTTGTGCGTTCCTGGCAATATTTGGCTTTACGGTTCCATTGTTTGCTTTCGACGTTATCATGTCGTTAGATGCACACTATTTCTCAACCATGTTTGGCTGGTATAATTTTGCTGCTCTTTGGGTAGCAGGTTTGTCAGTTATTACTTTGGTGATGATTACCCTGCGCAGACAAGGTTACATGCAGTGGATCACTGCAGACCACCTGCACAATATGGGCCAATTGATGTTTGGTTTCTCTATCTTCTGGACTTACCTGTGGTTTGCTCAATTCTTGCTAACCTACTACGCTAACATTCCTGAAGAGGCTGCTTATTTCTACAAAAGATGGGAGCCTGAGTTCCAGCCTTGGTTCTGGTTAAATATTGTGGTTAACTTCTTAACACCATTCCTGGTATTGATGTCTCGCGACTCAAAACGTCATGAAAATGTGATGAGAATTGCTTGTATCATCCTGATCCTGGGTCACTGGCTGGATTATTATATCATGATCATGCCGGGTACTGTAGGTCCTAAGGGCAGAGGTTTGGGTATACAAGAGATATTTACTTTCGTAGGATTTGCCGGCTTATTTACCTTCTTAGTATTTAACGCACTGAGCAAGTTTAAATCAATGGTACCTAAAAAGCACCCGTTCCTGCAAGAGAGTTTACATCACCATATATAATATTAAATTTGCAACTCAATTCAGAATACCAAACGACCAATACAATGGCATTCAATAAAATAATAAACGGCGGAGCCCTCTTGAACACCTTTGAGAAAATAACCTCCGTGAAAAATACTAAAAAGTTACTTGCGTTTTTAGCGGTGTTTATGCTTAGCGGCACAAACCTGCTGATGGCACAAACACAAACTGCCGATGCTGCCGCTAAACCGGGCGTTAACTGGTTAGGCGTAGGTTACTATGTACTGCTTTTTGTAGTAGCCGCTACAGTAATTGCTATCATAGGCAGAATATTGAAAGTGTACGACCTTAGCCAGCAGATTCGCGGCAAAAAAGGCATGAACTGGAATAATATATTAGGCGTTATGTGCCTGATATTCTTAGTAGTAGGTATGTATGGTGCTTACTGGGACATCACCGAGCAGGGCAGCATGAGCTTGCCTGAAGCGGCGTCAAAACACGGTGTACGTATTGATGCAATGTTCCTGACAACTACTATCATTACCATGATTGTATTTGTAATTACTCAGATATTGCTATTTACATTTTTGTTCAGATACAGACATTCAGATAAACGCAGAGCATACTTTTTACCTCACAATAATACCATTGAAAAAGTTTGGACTATTATTCCGGCTATCGTTTTAACTATCCTGGTGATCTTTGGTTTCTTCACCTGGCAAGATGTTGAGAACAGTGCCGAAGTTAAAGGTCAGCCTACACTGAACATTGACATCACCGGTCACCAGTTTGCCTGGGAAATTCGTTACCCTGGTGCTGACGGTAAATTGGGTAAAAAAGATTTCAGATTAACTGCCGGTGCCAACAAACTGGGTATCGACTTTAAAGATAAAAATAGCATCGATGATGTACAGGCAGATACTCTGGTATTACCTGTTAACAAAGTAGTACGCTTAAACATATTTGCACAAGACGTAATACATAGCGTTTATATGCCACACTTCCGCGTACAGCAAAACGCTGTACCTGGTTTGCCAACCTTCTTCAAATTTACACCTACTATTACTACCGAGGAAATGCGTAGAAAAGTAGATGATCCGAAATTTGAGTACTTGCTTTATTGCAACAAAATTTGCGGAAGCAGCCATTACAACATGCAGAAAGTGGTACGTGTTGTTACAGAAGACGAGTACAACCAATGGGTTGCCCATTTAAAACCTTACTTAACCCCGGCGTTACGTACAGAGTTAAAACTGGCATCAGCAGATCAGAATAAGAGTATTACAGAAAATAGGTTAGCGTTAAACAATTAATTAGCGATTATGTCAACATTAGCAGTTCACGATCACGGAGTAGCACATCACGAAGAGGGTCACGAGCATCACCACGATACATTCCTGACTAAATATATATTTAGCCAGGATCACAAAATGATTGCCAAGCAGTTCCTGATCACAGGTATTACTATGGCGGTTATTGCCATGCTATTGTCAATCCTGTTCAGGATTCAATTAGCATACCCAGATAAAGCATTCCCTCTGTTGGAAACCTTATTGGGCCGCTTTGCGCCCGAAGGTCGTTTAGATCCGGAGTTCTACCTGTCATTGGTTACCATCCACGGTACCATCATGGTATTCTTTGTTTTAACTGCCGGTTTGAGCGGTACTTTCAGTAACTTATTGATTCCATTGCAAGTTGGTGCCCGCGATATGGCGTCTCCTTTCATGAACATGTTATCATATTGGTTCTTCTTTTTGGCTTGTACAATCATGTTATCATCATTCTTTGTACAAAAAGGCCCTGCAGGTCCGGGATGGACAATTTATCCGCCGCTTTCTGCATTGCCTCAGGCCATGAAAGGTTCGGGCTTAGGTATGACCTTGTGGTTAATCAGTATGGTGCTTTTCGTAGCTTCATCACTAATGGGTGGTATCAACTACGTAAGTACGGTATTGAACATGCGTACTAAAGGTATGGACCTTTGGAAAATGCCTTTAACTATCTGGGCATTCTTCTTAACCGCTATCCTGGGTATCTTATCGTTCCCGGTATTGGTAGCAGGTGTTGTATTGTTAATTTTTGACCGTAGCTTCGGTACCAGCTTCTATTTATCAGACATCGTTGTAAACGGTCAGGTAATGCCTTTTGAAGGTGGTAGCCCAATCTTGTTCCAGCACTTGTTCTGGTTCCTGGGTCACCCTGAAGTATATATCGTAATTATGCCTGCGATGGGTATCTCATCAGAGGTTATGTCTGTAAACTCTCGTAAACCAATCTTCGGTTACCACGCGATGGTTTACTCTCTGATCGGTATCACCGTGTTATCATTCATCGTTTGGGGTCACCACATGTTCGTTACGGGTATGAATCCGTTCCTGGGCGGTGTGTTCATGATCACTACATTGATTATTGCGGTACCATCGGCAGTAAAAACATTTAACTGGCTGGCCACATTATGGCGCGGTAACATCAGGTTCACACCTGCTATGTTGTTCGCTGTAGGTATGGTGTCATTCTTTATCTCAGGTGGTTTAACAGGTATCTTTTTAGGTAACGCTGCGTTAGACATCAACCTGCATGATACTTATTTCGTTGTTGCTCACTTCCACCTGGTAATGGGTTCTGCGGCGATATTTGGTATGTTAGCCGGTGTTTATCACTGGTTCCCTAAAATGTTTGGCCGTATGATGGGCGAAAAGTTAGGTTACCTGCACTTCTGGTTAACATTTATAGGTGCTTACCTGGTATTCTTCCCAATGCACTTTATGGGACTCGATGGTGTACCACGTCGTTATTATGCATTCACTGAGTTTGCTTCAATGCAGCGTTGGTTGTCTGTAAACGTATTCATCACATGGTCGGCTATTATGGCTGCCTGTGCTCAGGTAGCGTTTATCTTCAACTTCATTCATTCCATATTCTGGGGTAAAAAAGCCACTCAAAATCCTTGGCAATCAAATACCCTGGAGTGGACTACTCCAGTTGAGCGTATCCACGGTAACTGGCCTGGCGAAATTCCAAGCGTTTACCGTTGGCCATATGACTATAGCAAGCCTGGAGCTGAAGATGATTTCATTCCGCAAACTGTGCCGCTTTCAGAAACTATGAGCTCAAACGTACCTCACGATTTTGAAGATAATCCTGCAGGTTTAGAAGCGTTGAGCAAATGGTCAAACGCACAACAAGCAAATCAAGAAGTAAAGTAATTTAATTACTGATCTGATATTAAAGGGTATCTGTACCTAAGTGTGAGTAGTTAGTAGAGAGTTGTGAGTAGTTAATGAAGAGCATCTTTATTCATCACTCACTATTCACCACTCGCAGCTCACACTTAGGTGATAGATACCCTTGTTAGTTATAAATTTTTTCAATGAGCAGTCCAAAATCAAAAAATAGATTCAGAAAGACAAACCTGGTGAGTGTCGCTCTGCTTTTTTTGGTGATATTGGCGGGCGGTGTTGTACGCAGCAGCGGCTCGGGTATGGGCTGTCCTGACTGGCCAAAATGTTTTGGCTGCTTAGTGCCGCCAACATCAGTGTCTGACCTACCGGCAAACTACAAAGAAAAATATGTAGAGGGTCGCGAGAAGAAGAACCAACGTTTTGCCAAGACCTTAGACTTTTTAGGTTACACCGATTTGGCTCGCCGCCTGCGTGAAGATAAATCTATCCTGATTCCAGAGGAGTTTAACGCTGCCAAAACCTGGACCGAGTATATAAACCGCTTGGCGGGTGTGGCTTCAGGTATAGCGTTATTGTTAACGGCTATTTATTCCTTCAGCTACCGCGAGGAAAATAAGCTGATACCGTTCTTGAGCGTATTTAACCTGATATTGATATTTTTCCAGGCGTGGTTGGGGTCGATAGTGGTATCGACAAACCTGGTTTCATGGATTGTAACTGTGCACATGCTTTTAGCTTTGGCAATATTGGCGATATCCATCTTAACCTATCATCTGGCTAAAGTTACCGGTCGCCCGGCATTGAGGGTTAATGTGGTGACAAAGTTTGTGACGATACTGGCATTATTCATCAGCATCCTCCAGATTACTTTTGGTACTGAGGTGCGCGAGAAAATTGATGCGGTATCAACCCGCCTTCAGGGTGGCTACCGTAATGAGTGGATCAAGAACGCAGGCGATATTTTCACCCATCACCGCGACATGGCCGTTTTGGTATTGCTGGTGAACGTGATGTTGTATGCTTTGATTCGCAGAGGATTTAGCAAACACTCCCTGCAGCAACAAATCATGAGCTTTACGTTCCTGATGCTGATTTTGCAGATGGTGTCGGGAATATTGTTATCGTATCTGGCTTTACCGCCATACGCACAAGCAGTGCATGTATTAGTGGCGTGCCTTATATTTGGCGCACAGTACTATTTAATGCTCAACTTATACAAATCAGTTAATATACACGGGGTAAGCAAATGACGAGGGGCGATTTTTCAAAACTGATCAAATTCAGGCTTACTTTTTTGGTGGTCTTTTCGGCGTCGATATCATTTATTATCGCTGCAAAAGCCAACGGAAACAACACCTGGGGCGCATTATACAGCACTTTCATGTGGCAAAACTGGGGTAAGCTGGTAATAGGAGGTTTCCTGGTGACAGCTGCCGCTAACTGCTTCAACGAAGTTATTGAAGTTGATCTGGACAAGCTGATGAAGCGTACCAAAGATCGCCCTATGCCGGCCGGGCGTATGACTACCGGTCAGGGCCTGGTACTTGGTTTAGGCATGGGCATGGCCGGTACCTACTTATTGGGTTCTTTGAATATATTAACGGGACTGCTTTCAGTATTTTCCATCTTATTATATGCATTTGCCTATACACCGCTAAAGCGTAAATCGCCGATTGCGGTTTTTGTTGGGGCGATACCAGGTGCATTGCCGGCCTTGATTGGCTATGTAGCCGGACAGCCGCATGGCCGTATTGATGAGATTGCATTGATATTATTCTCCATACAGTTTGTATGGCAGTTTGTGCATTTCTGGGCCATAGCCTGGGTGTTGGACGACGATTATAAACTGGCAGGTTTCAGACTGTTACCCACCCAAAAACGTGATAAGGGGAGTGCTATTATTACCTTAATGTTTGCGATAATTTTGGTGCCGGTGAGTTTACTACCGACTATTTATCATTATGGTGGTTACTACGTTGGCGGCGTGTCGCTGGTGTGTAGTTTAATATTTTTATACCAGGCGATTGACCTGTTGCGCACCCTGCAGATTAAAGAAGCACGCAAGCTGATGTTTGGCTCTTTCTTTTATTTGCCTGTAGTGCAGTTAATGTTTTTATTTGATTTTATAGCGAAGTGATGATGGCGACGATACAAGAAGATAAAGTAAATCTGGGGGCCAAAAAATTTGTGATGTGGATTTTTATATTCACCTCATTCATGCTTTTTGCGGCGCTAACCAGCGGGTTTATTGTTTATGTAGGAGGCAGCAAAGCCCACGGACTTAACATTACATTACCGACGTCGTTCAGATATAGTACGATAGTGTTGATTATAAGCAGCATTACACTGTTTATGGCCTCAAAAGCGGCTAAGCAACTGGAATTTGCCAAGCAAACCAGCCTGCTTTGGGCTACGATAGCCTTAGGCGTTGTGTTTTTGATATTACAGGTGTACGGCTGGTACACTTTGGCATACAAAATGCACATTTACCTGGTTGATCCAAATGCAACCCGTTCTTTTGTTTATGTAATGACTTTTTTGCACGTACTGCACATAATAGGTGGCCTTGCATGGCTTATCAGCGCAGTAAACGGCAGTATGAAACGTATACCACAGGTAAGAAATTTATATCGGATGGAAATGACATCTATTTTTTGGCATTTTCTCGATATTATATGGATTTATCTGTATGTTTTTTTACTTTTGAACCAATAAATTAATAACTCTATAGCTAAAACAATGAGTGCAACAGTATCACAAATTGATGAACTAAAAACAACACCATGGTCTGGCGGAAGATCTCCGTTTAATGTTGAGTATGGTAAAATTATGATGTGGTTTTTCCTCCTGTCGGATGCATTTACCTTTTCATCTTTACTAATTGCTTATGGTGCTTTACGCTTCAGCGCGCCAACCTGGCCATTGCCATCATTAGTATTCCAATCAGTTCCGGGTACGTCATTGGAGCATGCTCCTCTGGTATTTGTGGGCCTGATGACATTTATCCTGATCATGAGCTCTGTAACTATGGTATTGGCTGTTGAGGCCGGACACCGTAATGCCCGTAAAGAGGTTGTAGGCTGGATGATCGCTACTATCATAGGTGGTTTAATGTTCTTGAGCTGTCAGGCTTTAGAGTGGACCCACTTACACAGCGAAGGCTTCTGGTGGTCAGCTATCCCGAATGCAGAAACTTTAAAAGAGTTTTTTGAAGGGAACGTACCGCTGGCGCAACAACAAATGACGGCGCACCAGTTTGCAAACCTGTTCTTTACCATCACCGGTTTCCACGGTTTCCACGTATTTAGCGGTGTTATCATCAACATTATTATTACTGTTAACGTATTGGCTGGTACATATGAGAAACGCGGCAGCTACCTGATGGTTGAAAAAGTTGGCCTTTACTGGCACTTCGTTGATTTGGTTTGGGTATTCGTATTTACCTTCTTCTATTTAGTTTGATCATTATTTAACCTGATATATTATGTCATCAGAAACTACAGAATTACATCACGCCGACGGCGAACACGGACACGGCGATACCATGACCCGCAAAAGAATATGGAAAGTGTTTTTCATATTGCTTGGTATTACTTGTGTTGAATTCTTTATAGCTCTTTACCTGGTACCTAAAGAAATTGTACCAATTAACTGGGCTAACCCTTTATACATCGTTTTAACTTTATTTAAAGCGTTTTATATTGTTGCATTCTTTATGCACCTTAAGTTTGAAAGAACCGGTTTAGTTTTCTCTATCCTGGTGCCTATTTTATTCATTATCGGTTTGATCCTGGTATTGACCAACGAAAGTCACCACTGGATTACACTGAGACATTAATGAGTAATTTAAGCTCTCCGAAAAAAATAATAATCCTGGTAATGATACTTGCATTACCGGGATTTTTATATTATTTGCTAAACGTTAAGGGTAAAAACAGGTACATGCCGCTGCCGTTTTTCGGCCCCAAAGAGTTGGCAAAAACCAGCCACAAGTTTCACGGCAAGGTTATCCCTGATACTATTTACCACAAGTTGCCAGACTTTAAGCTGGTTGACCAAACCGGCAGCATCATCACTAATAAAAGCTTTGACGACAGGATCTTTGTCGCTAGCTTTTTTTATACGCATTGCCCTACAGTATGCACTACCATTAATAACAACGTAAATGCACTGCTGTCTGATTATGCCAAGAACAAAATGATCTGCTTTGTGTCCATCACTGTCGACCCACAGCGCGACTCGGTGGCAGTATTGAAGGAGTATTCAAAAAAGTATAATCCGGTGGGTATAAAATGGTATTTCCTGACGGGCGATACCACAACTATCTATCCGCTGGCCCGCAAAGGTTTTTTGGTAGATGCTACCAAGGTTGATAATGATAACTTTATTTACAGCGATAAGCTAATTTTGATAGATAAGGAAAAACGTATCAGAGGGTATTATTCAGGGACATCAACCAAAGATATTACCAAGCTTAACGACGAGATTAAAGTTTTAATTGCCGAAGAGCTGAGGAAAACTGACGAACCGCTTTACTAAGATTCAAGAATTAAGAGGCAAGAATTAAGATAAAGTGAGGTTTAATAAATTAAAATAATAATAGAATAAATAAAGTCTTGATTCTTGTCTCTCGACTCTTGTTTCTTTTACAAATGACTGATAAATTCATATTCCGTTTTGTAGCCGCAGTTTCTGTTTTTGTGTTTGCGGTGGTGGTAATTCTTAATCGTAAGATATTACCTGCGCCGGCTGTTACACCTTCGTTCACTCATTTGCTGCCTTTGTTTAACGCTATCGTAAATGGCACTTGCAGCATTTTGCTGTTGATATCGCTGTATTTGATTACTCATGGCAATATAGTTTGGCACAAACGGGTTAATATCCTTGCGTTTTGTTTATCGTCGCTATTCCTGGTGTCATACATTACCTTTCATTATTTGATGAGGCAGGAAACCATTTATGGCGATCTGGATGGCGACGGCGTTTTATCAGCTACCGAACGCAGTGCTGTCGGCAGTTTACGCACAATTTACCTAACGATTTTGATATCGCACATTATACTTGCCGCGGGTGTTTTACCGTTGATATTATTGAGCTTTTACCGTGGATTGCAAATGCAGGTAGAAAAGCATAAGAAGCTGGTAAGATGGACATTCCCTATTTGGCTATATGTAACGGTGACAGGGGTGATTGTTTATATTTTGATCAGACCGTATTACCACTTCTAAAACAAAATTGTCATCTTGAGCATAGCGAAAGATCTTATACGCTTGATTAGTCGCTTGTATAAGATTTTCCGTTAGTCGAAATGACGCACTTAAAAAAATAAGTAACTTTGCATTATGAAAGCCTACAGATTACTATTAATTCTTTTTATGGCAGGGATGTTAACCTGCAGCGTATTGCCGGCGAGCGCGCAATGTGCTATGTGTACCACATCAGTTGAGTCGAACGCACAGAATGGAAACACTACTACGAAGGGCTTAAATAATGGCATTGTGTATTTGTTGGCTGCGCCTTACCTGGCTGTTGCGATAGTGGGATATGTCTGGTACAAAAAATATCGCCGCAAAAACATCGATCTAAATATGCGCGACGAGAAGTTCAATTTAAATTAAGATATGACATAGTCGACCAGAAACGGTCGACTATTTTTTTGCAGGATATTATATATTTGCCTTTACGGTACCCATTGCCGATACACACATCAGCCATAATAAATGATACAGCAGCCCACCCTCGATTTTTTAAGTGAATTGGCAGATAATAACCACCGCGACTGGTTTATGGCCAACAAAAACCGTTATGAAGCCGCACGCGAAAACGTAGTTGCACTTACCGACGAATTGCTCAAACTGATGCATAATATCGACCCGGCGCTGTCACCCGATCTGGAAGGTAAAAAATGTGTGATGCGTATTTACCGCGATATTCGCTTTAGCAAAGACAAAACGCCGTATAAAATCAATTTTGGCATCAGCTTACCAACCACAGGCACAAAGCTGGGCGGCGCTGAGTATTATCTGCATATACAGCCTGGTAAATCATTTATAGCCGGCGGTTACTGGATGCCTGAGGCCAATCACCTGAAGGCCATCCGCCAGGAAATTGACTATAATGCACAAGAGCTAAAAACAATTATAGATGAGCCTGAGTTTGTAAAGTTATTTGGCGATTTCAGGAATGGTGAAAAGCTAAAAACTGTACCCCGCGATTATGCACCCGATAATGAGAATATCGAACTGCTTAAATTGAAAAGTTTTATTGTATTGCATAACCTGTCAGACAAAGACATTAAAAGGCCGAAAGCTGCGGAGGCGATAGCCCGGCTGTGCAATAAGATATACCCGCTGAACGTATTTTTAAGAAACGCAATAGCTTAATTTAACCCCCTATATCCATGAAAATAAAGTATTTGTTATTTGCCCTTTTTCTGATGATGACGCTGCACTCATGTGTAGTTCTATCAACCAAAAAATATAAATCAATGCTGGCTCAGCGCGATTCGCTGACGACGCGTACTCAAACTTTGGAGGCGCAGCTTTCGGCCTTAAAAGCAGACTCGGCCCGTTTAACTACTGAAATTGCCAAACTGAAAGGCGACCTGTCTGACACACAGGGCGATTTGTCTAAGCTAAAAGGCAACTATAATGATTTAAATAACAATTTAACATCAACCAACTCAAAGGTTAACCAGCTATCGGCCGATTTGAAGAAACGCGAGCAGCGCCTCAAAGAGGTTGAAGACATTTTGCGCAAACGCGATGAAGCAACTAATGCACTGAAAGAGAAATTACAGAAAGCGCTGTTAGGCTTCCAGCAAAGCGGACTGACGGTTGATATCCGCGATGGTAAGGTTTATGTGTCGTTGACGGATAAATTGCTGTTCCCGTCGGGCAGTATTATCATTGATGAGAAAGGTAAAGCTGCGCTGAAACAGCTGGCCGCCGTGTTAAACAAAGAGCCGGATATCAATATGGCTGTCGAAGGACACACTGATGATAAAAAGGTAATTAACCTGGGCCAGATCAAAGACAATTGGGATCTGAGCGTACTGCGTGCCACATCAGTAACCCGTTACCTAACGGAGACTGAACACATCGATCCAAAACGTTTAACAGCTACCGGTAAAAGCCAATACCAGCCTATTGACGCGGCAGACAATAATGAGGCGCGCGCCAAAAACCGCCGCATCGAGATTGTGCTGAGTCCGAAATTGGATGAGTTGTATAATTTGATAAAGAATTAAAATCAACCACAAGAGGGGCGTCATGCTGAGGCACTCGAAGCATGAGGGCGGGCCATCGCTCACCCTTCGAGTGCCTCAGGGTGACACCCATACCATAGGTGGGAAAACAAGAAAGGCTAACCTACTGGTTAGCCTTTCTTGCTGTGAGATACCGTTTAATAAATAAACGGACTATCTAAATCTGCAAACTTGATGAGCAACTCATCCTTAGGCGATATGATAGCTTCTGACGGATTAATACCCCAGTAGATGGCAAGGGTAGGGTCGTTCCACATAATGCCCACTTCGCAATCTTTAGCGTAGTAGTTGTTTACTTTGTAAGCAAAAATGGTATTGTCTTCTAAAGTTGCAAAACCATGTAAAAATCCCTCGGGAATTAAAAATTGGCGTTGGTTCTCACTGCTCAATTCAATGGTTTCATATTTGCCATAGGTAGGAGAGCCTTTGCGGATATCGACAGCGACATCCAATACGCGGCCTTGTATTACGCGCACAAGCTTGGCCTGTGCGTGTGGGGCTGATTGTGCATGTAAGCCACGCACTGTGCCTTTTTGCGAAAAGGATTGATTATCCTGTACGAAATCAATATGGATACCAGCCGCCTCAAATTTTTTCTTACTGTAGCTTTCAAAAAAGTACCCGCGGTCATCCCTAAATATTTGCGGCTCAATTATTAACAAACCCTCAATATTGGTTTTTATAAATTTCATAGGTTAATGTACGGTTTGCATTAAAGTAGAGAACAATACAAATTGGTTCTCAAATTTTTGTTGGTGCAGCGCTTGCAGGCCCAGCCAGTGGTGGGCATGAAATTGGCTGTATTTTTCACGTTTGTCGGTTGTGTATTGGATGCAATAGGTCACTCCTTCATTAGGCGAATCCAATACATTCAGAATTTTGTACGAACTGAAAAAGCCGGTTTTCATCACCATTGGGATATACTCGGCCTGTATCCAGCTTAACCATTGCCTGTGGATGCCTTCGTCCACAATAATGGTTTCGTTATAAATGATCATGCGCCAAAATTACAAATTATAGGCGATAAGCTTTTATTAAATTATTATGAAGAGGCGTCGCCGCGCAATATCCTGAAACGCTTGCGGGCATCGTTAATGTAGAGGCTGCCGGAGTAGTCGGTTATTATTTTTTGATAGTAGGCTTTGGCTTGTTCTTTATCGTTGAGCTGATTTTCATAAATATCGCCCAACATAAAAACAGCATCATCAGCCCACAGATCGTTGGGATGTTCGGCTACTATTTTCTTCAGATCGGCCACTGCATCATTGTAGTTTTTTTGTTGTATGGCAATGCGGGCCTTTGCCATTAAAATATCATCGCTTAATTGATTGTTGGGATATTTTACATTGATACTGTCTAATATCCCGATGGCTTTATCCTGCTGCTCGGCAAATATTTGCAGGTCGGCCCGGGCATACATTTTTAGTGCAGCGCCGGTGGTATCAGCAGCTACGTTGTCTGATATCAATAGCGACAAGTTCAAGGCATCGTTTGCAATCAATTGCGACGTGGCGGCTTTCAATACGTCAAGCTGACCTTTTGCCCAGGTAAAATCGCCCGTATAGTAGGCAAACTTGGCATTGCGGTATTTGGCATCCTGACCTACATTGCTGTTGGGATAATCCTTCTCAACCTGGCTGTATAATAGCGTGGCTTCCCAGGGCTGGCCGTTTAGCAGGTAAACATCGCCCAGATCAAGTTTGCAGGATGCTGACAAATTAGGTTGTAGACCTTGTATGGCAACGGCTTCTTCCAGTACCTTTTGAGCTTCGGGTAATTTGTGCAGTTTAAATACTTCAAGGTTAGCCAGACGCTGCATTGCAAAGGCGGTAGACTGTGTTTTACCGAACTCAGCCAGTAAATCCTGATAGTCTTTTTCAAGCTGAACCAGGTCAGCCGGAATATATTTACCTGCTGTTATTTTTAGATTTTTAGCATTGATAAGCTCGATACGCGACGATACATAATAAGGCTTTTCTTTACCCAGAGTGATCAAATATTCATAGCCGCGAATGGCCGCATCATAAGCCTGATTAAAGATCAGGGTGCTGCATAACTGGTAAATATCGCTGCCATCATCGTTAGTACGGCGGTTAAGTGCAATAGCCTGGTTAAGCGCCTGGTCAAAATCCTTTTGCTGTAAAAACTGCCACACCAGCAAATCGACATACACAGTTTGCTGCGAATCTTTTTGAATGCGTTTAAGCAGCGCGACACGCAGTATCTCATAGTCGGCACCATTCTCAAAAAGTGTAGCAAAGGCATTCTCGGCCTGGCTCACAAACAGAGGATTATGTGGAAGTATGTTAAGGTACTCTTCGGTAAGCGCACTTTTGTCGCGTTTAAAGCGGTAAAGTGTTACCAACTCATAACTGAAAACATCATCATTGTGCAGTAGCTTGCGCCCTTGTAAGAAAGTTTTAACGGCATAATCGGCATTGCTTACCTGGTAAAACTGCGAGGCCAGCATAGATACCGCGTTTTGTTCGGCAGGCAGGTTTTTGATCAGATCGTCATATAAAGCGTTGGCCTTATCGGTTTGTGAATGCTGCGTATAAATTGAGCCCAGCGTAATAACATACTCATTTGAACCCGGATGCTTGCGCATCATTTTCTTCGCGGCGCTCTCGGCATCGTCAAATTTTTTGAGCGATATTAACGTGCTTATATAGTTATTGAAGTAGGCTTCGTTATTTTCTTTGTAAAGTTTCTGGTAAATATCCAGCGCTTTTTGGTATTCGCCATTGGTGCTGAATTGCCTGGCCAGCGCGGCATCGGCGCTTTGCGCAAAGCCCACTGATGTGCAGCAAAATAACAGCATAACAGATACCCAAAATCGCTTCATAGGTTAAAAATAGAGATTTAAAATTTAACGAAGATGCTTAAGCTCCGATTATTTCTATAACGCATTTAGCGGGTAAAATTGTGGTGACATATCGGTAAAGAATCACTTATTTTATATAATTTAACTGATTGTAAATACCCCGGGTAAAATAAAGAATGTTGAGGAATATAACGCGTTTAATCTTAGCTTTTGCGGTAATTGTTTTAAGTGCTTGTAGTGGTAATAAAACTGTTGAGATACCAGTAGATGATTTTTATAAAAGTCCCCAAAAAGTCTCATTTAAGATATCGCCTGATGGCAAATACATTTCTTATCTGAAAAACTATAAACGTCATCAAAACCTGTTTTTACAGTCGATAGATGATGGGAAGGAAATACAGGCTACATCGTTCACTGATTTTGCGGTGCGCGGCGACTACACCTGGACCTATGACAACCAAATACTTTTTAACCAGAACAACGATGACGAACACGCGATGAAATCGTATGATCTGGCTACCGGTAATATACGCACATTGCTTACCGTTGGTAAGGCCGGCATCAGGGTGATGAACAGAAATAAGCTGACGCCTGACATTGTGACCATCAGCATGAACATGCGCGACTCGGCCAATTTTGATGTTTACCGCTTAAACGTTAAAACCGGCGAGTTAAAAACCTACCTGGTTAACCCGGGAAACATTACCGATTGGCTGGTTGATGCCGATGGAGGTATTCGCCTAATAAAATCAACTAATGGGGTTGATGAAACTATTTTGTACCGCAAAAATGATAAGTCAAAGTTTAAGCCTATCATCAACAACAACTTTCGCAACTATGTGCGCATGATAGCTTTTGATGGCGCAAGCGAAAATTTCTATGCACTTTCAAACGTGGGTCGCGATAAAACAGCTTTTGTCGAGATCAACGCAGCCTCAGGCAAAGAGCAGCGCGTTATATTTGCCGACCCCCATGTGGATATAACCCGCGTTGATTACTCAAAGTCCAGGAACCGCCTCGAGCTGGCACAGTGGGAAGAGGCCAAGATTCAAAAGCACTATTTTAATCCGTATATAAAAGACTGGTATACCAATCTGTACCTGCAGCTTAAGGGGTATGAAGTTAACATAGTTGACAGGGATACCGCCGAACATCGTTTCATTGTCTCAACCTATACAGACCGCAGTCGCGGTGCCGTATATCTTTACGAGTGTACAAATAATAAGCTCACCAAGCTGATGGATAACGGCGTAATTGCCCCCCAATTGCTATGTGAGAAAAAGCCGATAACCTATACTGCCGCCGATGGCACAGTGATTAATGGCTATTTAACCTTACCGAAAGGCGAAGCTAAGACCAACCTGCCCGTAGTAGTTATTCCGCACGATGGCCCGTTTGGATGGCGGGACACTTGGGGCTATAGCGCCGATGTACAGTTTTTTGCTAATCGCGGATTTGCTGTTTTTCAGGTTAATTATCGCGGATCAGGCGGATATGGTAAGGTATTTTACAGCGCCGGTTTTAAAGAAGTAGGCGGCAAAATACAGCAAGATATTACGGATGGTGTTAACTGGCTCATCGCACAAAAAATTGCTAACCCGAAAAAGATAGCTATTTATGGGCGTGGCTTTGGAGGTTTTTCGGCCTTGTATGCTATTTCATTTAAACCAAAGTTGTATAGCTGCGCTATTGTGCAAACCCCGCTGATAAATTTGTTTACCTATATCAAAACTGCGCCGGCTTACTACCGCCCACAACTGCAAAAAATGTATGCTACCATTGGCGACCCTGAAAAAGACGCCGGGCTGCTCAGAAGTATATCTCCGGTTTTTCATCCGGATAAACCAAAAGTTCCTATCCTGTTTTTTCAGGACGCTAAAGAGATGCGCGCTAACGTAAGCGAAGTAAATCATTATATTCGTGAATTACAGAAACATAACGTTAATGTAAAATACTTCGTGTATAAAAATGATCATAGTGCAGAACAAAATCGCGAAGAAAGGCTTAAACAGAATTATCTGGAAATGGAGCGGTTCTTGTACGCCAACCTGCATGTTAAACCTTAATTGCGTTTGGCGATGAACGGGCAGAACACGGTATTCCGTAAAAACTTTTCATTGATTATTGTATTTATAGCGCTCATAACTGCTATGCTGATGATAGGCCTGGTAGTTGCCTTTCAGTTCACTTCGAATAATATTGAGAGTGAGTTTGTATCCAAAAAAACAAACGTTGCCGACCAAACCATAGCGCCTTATCTGGACCTCTACAAAAACAAAATATTTGAGATAAACCTGTATTCGGGTTTGCTTGATTCTGCGTCGGCAGACTATTATGCCGACTCTGTTTTTCATAACTATCCATTTGTAAATAAGCTGGTTTTCTTTCAGATAGTGGTGGGCGCCCGCGGGCAATATCTTGGCAACAACCTGAAGGTTTCTGCGCGGTCTGTATTTGAATATTATCCGCATAAAAAGAACTTTCAGACAAGCCGCATCGAGGATGAAGCGAATCAGAACGATTTCAGACAGATGGCCGAACGGTTAAACAGCTATGTTGCGCGCTACGATACCCTAAAGGGGCCGGGTCCGGATCAGCAGGCGACTTTTTACAACACCCGCCCGGGCAAGATCAGTTTCTTGAATATTCCATCAAATGCAGACTTGAAAGCTTATCATGACTTACTGAAAGGCGCTGGCAGCTCTGAAGCTTTTTACAAGCAAAACATGATGACGTTTTACCTTGATCCCTATAAATTGAAGATCAAGAATGTGCATCCTGAACTTTATAGCTCAGTTTCGATCCGTCAGGTATCTTATGATCCGCCGGATATTGATCACACCAAGATATTAACCGACGAGGTGCCTTTACCGGGGGCTTTTTCTGACTATAAGTTGTATTTTACCTCGCCGCGCGACCATTTGAACAGCGAGATATATCACCGCTTTTTTCCTATAGCCGGTGTTTTGCTGCTTATCTATTCGGTGTTGATGTTGATAGGCTGGTTGATATACCGGAATCTGAGTGTGAATATGAAACTGTTTAAGTTACAGTACGATTTCATTAATAACTTTACCCACGAGTTTAAAACACCCGTAAGCGTGATCAAAATAGCCGGCTCAAACCTGAGGGGCGACAATGAACTAACTGACCGCCAGCGCAGACACTATGGTAAGATATTGGACGAGGAAGCAGACAAGCTGAACGAGTTGATGAACAAACTCTTGTCGTTCACGCAGCTGGAGAATAAGTCTATTACCATAAAAAAGGATAAGGTTAAGGTAGAGCCCTTTGTAAAAGGCTATATTGATACCTTTAAGATCAAATATCCGCAGTTTAAGCTGGATTATTCGATTGATCCTGAAGCTAAGTATTTCTACACAGATACAGTGTTATTGGGGAGTGTATTCCAGAACCTGATTGAGAATGCTTACAAGTATTCGCATCCGGACAGGAAGGAACTTTTTATCAAGATCACGTTGGAAAGGCGCCATGTAGTCTTCTCATTCATTGATAAGGGGATAGGAATACCTAAAAATGAGTTGAATAATATATTCAGGAAATTTTATAGATTAGAGAACCAATATAATCAAAACGGGAGTGTGGGCCTTGGCCTTGCCTTTTGTAAAGAGCTAGTTAACTTTATGGATGGAGATATAACCGTAAAGAGTAGGGTTGACGTAGGCTCTGAATTTGTGGTAACGCTTCCATATGAAAATTAAATTATGAATAAAGAAATAAAGATTGCGCTGGTTGAGGACGATGAAAACCTGCGTTTTTTGGTAGCCGAGCGATTAGGATCTGAGGGTTACAAAGTTCTTGAAGCAAACAATGGCGATGAGGCTGAGGCTATGATTCTGGCCGAGCAACCGGATATTGTATTGTTAGACTGGATGCTGCCGGGCAAACAAGGCGCCGAGGTTTGTACCAACATCCGTAACAAAGGCTATGAAGGTGTGGTGATCATGACCACAGCCAAGCAGCAGGATATTGATAAAATATCGGCCTACGGCTTTGGGGTAACCGATTATGTGACCAAACCCTTCAACATGGATGTATTGGTGGCGCTTATTGAAAATAAGATCAAGTTTACGCTGAACAGTGATAAATCTGAAACTTATGCTTTTGCCAATATGGAGCATCACCCAAACACGCACCTGCTGGTTCGCGATGGTCGCAAAATTGAGTTGACGATATTGGAAAACCGCATTTTGCTTTACTTCCTGAAAAACAAAAACAAGGTGATAAACCGCGAAGAGCTAATGATGGAGGTATGGGGCTACAACGCCGACGTTAACACCCGCACGCTCGACATGCATATTGTACGCCTGCGTAAAAAAATAGAAACTAATCCTGACTATCCGCAATACCTGCAAACCGTGCGTGGTGTAGGTTATAAGTTTGCTTACCAGGGATAATTAATTACTTTTTCATCAAGCTATTTCTCCACCGCGTCATTGCGAGGAACGAAGCAATCTCTACACAGGACATTCTCTCCTGAAAAGTTCAGAGATTGCTTCGCAATGACGTTTTTTAATACGGTTGCCACGCTACGCTCCAATGCAAATTTGCTTTAAACAACCTTCTGCAACGCCATTGACAAAATAAAATCGCCAAAGAAAGTTTTTTCAGCTATAACCGGGTAGCTATGTTCTTCGAATCTTTTATTGATATCAGGCAGTACAGAAGTCTCAATGCGGCATAATATCCTGAAGAATAAAAACATACTCCTTAGCAGTGCATTTTGCCACCATTTGCCGGTAAGCTGGAAATCGGTATTCAACCAGATACCATCTGGTTTTAGCAATTGATGCAGATGATCGAAAACTTTTTGCAGCGTGTCTTCCCTGAAGTTATCGAATAAAAAAGGGGTAAAAATAACGTCGAAGTTTAGGTCTAAAGCCACGTCCTCCACCGGTGCATTGATAAAGGTTACCTGGTTATAGGCCCAGTTTCTTTTTTGAGAAAGTGCCATCATATTGGCTGATATTTCAACGTAGGTTATCTGTAGTCCGGACGAATATCTTTTTGCCAGTTCTTCCAATATCCATCCGGTGCCGCCACCTGCAATGAGTATAGACGAGTTGGGTTTAATATATTGAAGCAGGTAGATCTGTGCCTTTACTAAAGCATCGCCATAAACCACCTTCGACAAGCGATCATAAAACCAGGCCGAATTATCATAGTTTGACGCCATAAGCAGTTTTGTTTAGATGAGATACATGAGATTTGAGACGTGAGATATGAGACAAAACCTATGGCAATCTCAATACTCAAATCTCATATCTAAACTAAGGCATTATATAATTAAATGCCACAAGCAGCACGTATTGCAATATCAGCACACCATCTAAATA